>ENA-UPXC01002197-UPXC01002197.1-human-gut-metagenome-genome-assembly--contig:-NODE-2197-length-23905-cov-16.589013_pt1 | contig 23905 bp, 15 predicted proteins | sample MGYA00250047_ERZ773371 | MGnify/ENA primary metagenome ERZ773371 (study PRJEB29103, sample SAMN06111975) | human gut metagenome | biome: human gut; feature: ankylosing spondylitis patient; material... | reverse complement strand
GCCGCCCTCATTCAGGCGAAATCTCCCACAAATTGTAACGCACATCTTGCAGAAAGCATTTTTCAAACACGCTCTAGATCTGTCAGTAGGAATGGTTTATAGATTAAACACATGTTAATAACTCCATTGCAGGGATTTTCATAATTATAGTATTTGGGGTTACAGGGTCTGTAAAATAGTAAACTTAATAAAAATTCTGCAATTAGCAGGAGCCAGGGGGAGTATATGAGGGTAATTACAATGATTGTTATAGTTAGTATTTTACTGGTTATTTCTATAATTGATTTTAAAATCAAGATAATTCCGAATCAGTTAAATGTACTTTTGTTTATTTCAGGAATCTGGAGTAGTTTTGTTTTTCAGGAAGTTACATTTTTAAGTCGCTTTTTGGGAGTGTTTTCGGTTAGTATTCCGATGTTCATACTTGCAATTTTATGTTCAGGCGGACTGGGTGGAGGAGATGTTAAGCTAATGGCGGCAAGTGGAGTGTTACTAGGGATAAAGTGGAATATATTTGCTGCTTGTGCGGGATTACTTTTAGGAGGATTATATGGATTTTTTCTACTGATTACAAAGCGTGCGAAGCGAAAGGATTGCTTTGCGCTGGGACCTTTTTTGTGTATAGGGATTGCTGTTGTGTTTTTTAGATATATTTTTATGAAAGTGTGAGGGAGATAATATGGAATTACCGTGGATTCCCACTTAATTTTCTTTTCATCACTTCTGAGTAAAAAGTCGTTTTTCGTGAATTGTCTCATTGACATTTTGTCAAATAACGTGCCTGTTTTCCTATAGAGTTGTGTTGGCTTCATTCAGTTGACGTAGCCGCCCGTTACGCTGCCTTCATTCAGGCAAAATCTCCTGCAAATTGTGACACACATCTTGCAGAAAGCATTTTTTAAACACGTTCCAGTTGATTAAATTATGTAAAATTACGAAATTGTTATTTTTAAAAGATGGAGATAAATGGTGAAAACAAAGAGGAATCTCATAAAATAATTAAAAAAATGAAGAAAAAATATTAGAATTTTAATCCTGAATAATCCTAAAATTACAACAAAAAATTATTGAGAAAAAATCTAAAATAAGCCATATGTATATTGTATACAAAACTATTGGTTTTATAGCAATTTTAACCTAAAATTGTTCTCGGAAAAATACGTTGTCAAGGGGAAAAATTGGCATAAAAAGGCTGTTTCGGGCAAGATTTTGTATTTTAGAAGGAACAGTTCCGAATAAGCTTTACATTACCTCAAAAAAATGATAATATTATGTCGAATTTAAAATAAACCACAACTTTTGACAAGGAGGAATAATCAATGCCTAGAGCAAAACAGTCTATGGATGGAAATACCGCAGCAGCTCACGTAGCATATGCGTATACAGATGTTGCAGCTATCTATCCTATTACACCATCTAGTCCAATGGCTGATTCCGTTGACCAGTGGGCAGCAGCAGGACAGGAAAATATTTTTGGTAACCAGGTAGTTGTTAGTGAGATGCAGTCTGAGGCAGGTGCAGCAGGTACTGTTCACGGTTCTCTTGCAGCTGGTGCTATCACAACAACATTTACAGCATCCCAGGGTCTTCTTCTTATGATCCCTAACATGTATAAGATCGCAGCTGAGCAGCTTCCATGTGTATTTGATGTATCTGCACGTACAGTTGCTACACAGTCTCTGAACATTTTCGGTGACCACAGTGACGTATATGCATGTCGTCAGACAGGATTTGCTATGCTGGCAGAAACTAACCCACAGGAAGTTATGGACTTAAGCCCTGTAGCACATCTTGCTGCAATCGAAGGTAAAGTTCCATTCATCAACTTCTTCGATGGTTTCCGTACATCTCATGAGATTCAGAAGATCGAAAAATGGGATTATGCAGACTTAAAAGAAATGTGCAACATGGATGCAGTTAAAGCTTTCCGTGAGCATGCTCTTAACCCAGAACACCCAGCTATGCGTGGTTCTCACGAAAACGGTGACGTTTTCTTCCAGCACAGAGAAGCTTGTAACTCTGTTTACGAAGCTTTACCAGCTGTTGTTAAGAAATACATGGGCAAAATCAACGAAAAACTGGGAACTAACTACGATTTATTCAACTACTATGGTGCAGAAGATGCAGACCGCGTAATCATCGCTATGGGATCTATCTGTGACGTAGCAGAAGAAGTAATTGATTACTTAACAGCAAAAGGTGAAAAGGTTGGTTTAATCAAAGTTCGTTTATATCGTCCTTGGGTATCTTCTGCATTATTAGATGTTATTCCTAAGACAGCTAAGAAGATCGCTGTTCTTGACCGTACAAAAGAGCCTGGAGCATTAGGAGATCCTTTATATCTTGATGTTGCTACAACTCTTAGAGAAGCAGGTCTTAACGATATCGTTCTTACAGCTGGACGTTACGGATTAGGTTCTAAAGATACTCCTCCTTCATCTGTATTTGCTATTTATAAAGAACTTGAAAAAGATGCTCCAAAGAGCCGTTTCACAATTGGTATCGTGGATGATGTTACAAACTTATCTTTACCAGAAGTTAAACCAGCTCCTATTACATCTGCTCCTGGTACAGTAGAGTGTAAGTTCTGGGGTCTTGGTGGAGACGGTACTGTAGGTGCTAACAAGAACTCTACAAAGATTATCGGTGACCACACAGATAAATACATTCAGGCATACTTCCAGTATGACTCCAAGAAGACAGGTGGTATTACAATTTCTCACCTTCGTTTTGGTGACAATCCAATCAGAAGCCCATACTACATTAATCAGGCTGACTTCGTAGCATGTCACAACCCATCTTATGTAGTTAAAGGTTACAAGATGGTTCAGGATGTTAAACCAGGCGGAATCTTCATGATCAACTGCCAGTGGTCTGATGAAGAATTAGATCATCATATGCCTGCAGCAGCTAAGAAGTATATTGCTGACAACAACATTCAGTTATACACAATCAACGCGATTGATAAGGCTATTGAGATTGGTATGGGTAAACGTACTAACACAATCTTACAGTCCGCATTCTTCAAATTAGCGAACATCATGCCTATCGATGACGCAGTAGAATTCATGAAAGCAGCAGCTAAGAAGTCCTACAGCAAGAAGGGTGACGCTGTTGTAGAGATGAACTACAAAGCTATCGACGCTGGTGTAGATGCTGTTCATAAAGTAGAGATTCCAGCTTCCTGGTCTAACCCAGCTGCTGATGCTCCTGCTAAAGAACTTACAGGACGTCCAGAGACAGTTAAGATGGTTAAGGAAATGATGGAACCTATCGGAATCATGGATGGTGACAGCCTGCCAGTATCTACATTCGTAGACAACGCTGACGGACAGTTCGAACTTGGTGCTTCCGCATACGAAAAACGTGGTACTGCTGTATCTGTTCCAGAATGGAATCCAGAAGCTTGTATCCAGTGTAACCAGTGTGCATTTGTATGTTCCCATGCTACAATTCGTCCTTTCTTAGTAAGCGAAGACGAAATTAAGGCAGCTCCTGACAACATGAAAGTTGCAGATACAAAGCCAAAGGCAAGCGAATACAAATTTACAATGAGCGTATCTCCATTAGACTGTATGGGATGTGGTGAGTGTATCACAGTTTGTCCTGCTGCAGCTAAGGGCGCATTAAAGATGGTTCCACAGGAAAGCCAGGCAGCAGAACAGCCAGTATTCGATTACTTAGTTGCAACTGTTGGAAGAAAACCAGGTGCTCCTGCAGATACTACAGTTAAGGGATCTCAGTTCAACCAGCCATTACTTGAGTTCTCCGGATCTTGTGCAGGATGTGCAGAGACATCTTACGCTCGTCTGATTACTCAGTTATTCGGAGAGCATATGTACATCTCCAACGCAACAGGATGTTCATCCATCTGGGGTGGTCCTGCAGCAACAGCTCCATATACAGTAAACAAAGATTCCAAACAGGGACCAGCTTGGGCAAACTCCTTATTCGAGGATAACGCAGAGCACGGCTTTGGTATGTATCTTGGACAGAAGACTTTACGTGACCAGGCTATCGCTAAATTAGAGAAGATGGCAGCATCCGATAAAGCATCCGATGAATTTAAAGCAGCATTTGCTAAGTTCATGGAAACAAAAGACAATACAAAAGAAAATACACCTGATGCTCAGGCATTAATCGCTGAGGTAGAAAAAGCAGCAGCAGCTGGATGCCCAGATGCAGCAGAAGTATTAGAGAAGAAACAGTATCTCGCTAAGAAGTCCGTATGGATCTTCGGTGGTGACGGATGGGCATATGATATCGGTTTCGGTGGATTAGACCATGTATTAGCTTCCGGTGAGAACGTAAACGTTATGGTATTCGATACTGAGATGTACTCCAACACAGGTGGACAGGCTTCTAAAGCTTCTAACATCGGTGAGGTTTGTCAGTTCGCAGCAGCTGGTAAAGAAATCAGCAAGAAGAGCCTTGCAGAGATCGCTATGAGCTACGGATACGTATACGTTGCACAGATTGCTCTTGGTGCTAACCCTAACCAGGCAGTTAAATGTCTTGCAGAAGCAGAAGCTTACAACGGACCATCCCTGATCATCGGATACGCTCCATGTGAACTTCACGGTATCGCTAAGGGTGGTATGAACCACTGCCAGGATGAGATGAAGAAAGCCGTTAAGGCTGGTTACTGGAACCTCTTCTCCTTCGACCCAGCTAAGAAAGCTGAAGGAAAGAATCCATTCACATTAACATCTAAAGAAGGCGACGGATCATATCAGGAATTCTTAAATAACGAATCCCGTTACACTCGTCTGATTAAGCCATTCCCAGAAAGAGCTGAAAGACTCTTCAACGAATCTGAGAAGGTTGCTAAGGCTCGTTACGAGCACCTGCAGAGACTCGTTGAGCTTTATAAATAATAAAGCCTGAACTGGTCAGTCAGATTAGTTACAAAAGATAAAACTTTATGAAATATAAAAGAGAAGCTATGTGTCAGCTATGCTGATGCATGGCTTTTTCTTCATTAGAAGAAAGGAGAAATATGTGAAGACACGTATTGCACTTTGGGATAATTTAAAGTTCGTATTAATTCTATTGGTTGTAATAGGACATTTTTCTAAGTTTTTTCAAAACGATTCCAGTATATATCGAAGTGTATTTTTGTTTATATATGCATTTCATATGCCTTTATTTTTATTTATTTCAGGTTTGTTCCACAAGGATGAGAAGATAGGAGAAAAATGTCTGTTTTATATAAGTATTGGATTCTTTCAAAAGATAATATTTTATTTAACAAATTTAATAGTAGGAATAAAGTCGGACTTTGTATTGCTAGGCGATAATGGAATACCATGGTTTATGTTTGTTTTAGCTATATATACTATAATTACATATTTATTAAGACATCAAAACAAGTTATATATTTGTATATTTGTGATGATTTTGGCATGCTTTGTTGGTTTGGATACATCGATAGGAGATTATTTATATTTATCAAGATCAATAATATTCTATCCATGTTATTTACTTGGAACAATAGTGGACAGAAGGAAGATAGAGGAGATAAAAGAAAAAAATAAGGTGCTTTTAGTGCCGGCAATATTGATTATAGCCTTGTGGATATATATGTGCATAGAAAAGATAGATGTTTTTTATCCGTTAAGGTTATTATTTTCTGGAAGAAATCCATTTTCGGGTGAGTTATATTATATAGGCCCTGTAGAAAGGATGATTTGCTATATAATTACATTTTTTGTAAGTGTATCCCTGGTTATTCTTATACCATCTAAAAGGATAATGTGGATTTCTAAAATGGGAAGTAGATCGATAGATGTATATTTTTGGCATTGGCCGGTATATTTATTGTTAGAAAGATTTTTTCACATAAAACAGATATTCTTTTTAGGTGTAGAGGGCAGAATATTATTTTTGGTGATTGCAGTGGTTGTTACAGTTGTTTTATCATCTGGTGGAATAATATCCTATCCAATAAATTTAATAAAAAATTGCTGTTATAAAAAATAGAGCAATTAACAACTATTTTACTTGCCATATGGGAGGAGAGTATTATGACGAAAATCTATAAAATGCAATTACAATAGCAATGATTATGGTGTATGTTTGGTTTGTGGAAGCCACAGTTACGTACGGGAAATGGATGATGGATACAGGATGCCAGAAGGGAGAAGTACTTAATTTTCTTAAGTTATCCTGTATACAATATTAATAAAATGCAGGATTTGATATTAAAAACTACATTTATAATTGTACGAATTGTATTCAAATCTAAAAATAACGATGCATAAGCAACCAAAATTACAAACAAAAATGTATTTTTATAAGAACAATAAGCTCTGAAAAGAACAGAAAACCCAATAAAATAACTACAATATCCCCCCGGAACAAGAATAATAATCAGAAAATAATCTATTTAAAAATAAATAATCAAATTATTAGACAATTTACTCTAATGTTTATGTTTACAACCCATTTAAAATGTTGTAATATGATAACAACAAAAAGAAATGCAGGAAGTTATTAAAACTGCTTCTGAAAATGAATTTGTTACTTTTTTAAATATGTGATTATTCAGAGACCTATAGATTTTTTCAGACTATAGATATTTATTCAGAATCATGAGATTATAAGATCACAAGAGCATGAGAATTATAAGGTTTGATTAAGAGTTTCTGATAATTACTAATTACAAAAATATAATTTACAACTGATGAATATTTACTATTTCATAGTGATGCAAGAAAGGGTGAGACCATGTATCAGGACAATATGCGACAGGGTCTATATGATCCAAGTCTGGAGCATGATAACTGTGGTATTGGTGCTGTAGTAAACATCAAGGGTCTTAAGAGCCATGAGACAGTATCGAATGCCTTGAAAATTGTTGAAAATCTTGAACATAGAGCCGGCAAGGACGCCGAGGGTAAAACGGGTGACGGAGTAGGTATCTTAGTGCAGATATCCCATAAGTTCTTCGAAAAAACCTGTAGTACTCTCGGCTTTTCTATTGGCAAGGAACGTGACTACGGTATTGGTATGTTCTTTATGCCACAGGATGAGTTACAGAGAAACCGTGCTAAGAAGATGTTTGAGATTATCGTTGAAAAAGAAGGCTTAAATTTCTTAGGCTGGAGAGAGGTTCCGGTTCAGCCGGGCATCCTCGGAAAGAAAGCAGCGGACTGTATGCCATGCATTATGCAGGGATTTGTAAAGAGACCGTTTGATGTTCCACGAGGACTTGACTTCGATAGAAGACTTTATATTGTAAGACGAGTATTTGAGCAGTCTAACGATTCTGCTTATGTTGTTTCTTTAAGCAGCAGAACAATCGTATATAAAGGTATGTTCTTAGTTGGACAGTTAAGATTATTCTATAATGACCTTCAGGATAAGGATTATGAATCTGCAATCGCATTAGTTCATTCCCGTTTCTCCACAAACACAGTTCCAAGCTGGGAGAAAGCACATCCTTATCGTTACATCGTTCATAATGGTGAGATTAATACTATTCGTGGTAATGCCGATAAGATGTTAGCCCGTGAGGAAAACATGGAATCTGATTATCTGAAGGATGAGATGATTAAGCTGACACCAGTTGTAGATCCAAACGGTTCTGACTCTGCAAGATTAGATAATACATTAGAATTCCTCTTAATGAGTGGAATGCCACTTCCTCTGGCAATGATGATCACGATTCCAGAACCTTGGGAAAATAACGAGGGCATGAGCAGAGAGAAGAGAGACTTCTATCAGTACTACGCAACAATGATGGAGCCTTGGGATGGTCCTGCATCTATCCTCTTTACAGATGGAGATATCATGGGAGCCGTACTTGACCGTAATGGTCTTAGACCTTCCCGTTACTATATTACAGATGATGACCAGTTAATTCTTTCTTCTGAGGTTGGTGTGTTAGACTTTGACACAACACATATCGTAAAGAAAGAGAGACTTCACCCAGGTAAAATGCTTCTCGTAGATACTGTAAAAGGTGAGCTGATTGACGATGAAATCTTAAAAGATTCTTATGTAAAGAATCAGCCTTACGGTGAATGGTTATCCGATAACCTTGTATTCTTAAAAGACTTAAAGATTCCGAATGTTGCAGTAGAAGAATACAGCTATGAAGAGAGCAACCGCCTGATGAAAGCATTTGGTTACTCTTATGAAGAAGTGAAAGATTCTGTATTACCGATGGCATTAAACGGAAGTGAAGCAATCGGAGCGATGGGGGTTGATACTCCATTAGCAGTACTTTCTAAGAGACATCATCCATTATTTGATTATTTTAAACAGCTTTTTGCACAGGTAACAAACCCTCCTATTGATGCGATTCGTGAGGAAATCGTTACATCTACTTCCATCTATGTTGGCGGAGAGGGGAATGTGTTGGAAGAAAAGGCAGAAAACTGCCATGTATTAAAGATTCACAATCCTATTTTAACAAATACAGACTTATTAAAGATTCGTTATGCAAAGGTAAAGAATATCAATGTAAAAGATGTGCCGATTACTTATTACAAAGGAACACCGCTTGATAAGGCTATCAATCATTTATATGTTGCTGTTGACCAGGCGCATAAAAATGGTGCAAATGTTGTTATTTTGACAGATAGAGGTGTTGATGAGAACCATGTGGCAATTCCATCTCTGTTAGCAGTATCTGCTGTACATCATCATCTCATTGAGACAAAGAAGAGTACTTCTGTAAGTATTATCTTAGAGAGTGGTGAACCAAGAGAAGTACATCATTTCGCCACACTGTTAGGTTACGGCGCATGTGCTATCAACCCATATCTGGCACAGTTCAGTATTAAGAAGCTGATTCAGGATGGTTTATTAAAGAAAGATTACTATGCAGCAGTAAATGATTACAATAACGCAGTACTTCACGGTATCGTAAAGATCGCATCTAAGATGGGTATTTCCACACTGCAGTCCTATCAGGGTTCTCAGATTTTTGAGGCAGTTGGTATCAGCAAGAAAGTCATTGATGAGTACTTTACAAACACAGTAAGCCGTGTAGAAGGTATCACAATTGAGGATATCGCAGAAGATGTAGATTACCATCACTCCAAAGCATTTGATATGTTAGGACTGAAAAATGATCTTAGCCTTGACAGTGAAGGTGATCACAAATATAGAAGTGGTAAAGAAGAACATCTTTACAATCCCCTGACCATCCATACATTACAGACAGCAGCATGGACAAATAATTATGAACTGTTTAAACAGTATACTTCCATGATTAATAAAGAAACTTCTCCAGTAAGTCTTCGTGGATTAATGGATTTCAATTATCCATCCAAAGGAGTTCCTATCGAAGAAGTTGAATCTGTAGATTCTATCGTGAAACGATTTAAGACAGGTGCTATGAGTTATGGTTCTATTTCCAAGGAAGCACATGAGACTCTGGCAATCGCGATGAACATGATTCACGGTAAATCAAACACTGGTGAAGGTGGAGAAGATTTAGAGCGTCTGACAGTTGGTCCAGATGGACTGAATAAATGCTCTGCAATCAAGCAGGTAGCTTCCGGTCGTTTCGGTGTAACAAGCCGTTACCTTGTAAGTGCACAGGAAATTCAGATTAAGATGGCACAGGGAGCAAAACCTGGTGAAGGTGGACATTTACCAGCAGGAAAAGTATATCCTTGGATTGCAAAGACAAGACATTCAACACCTGGTGTAGGACTAATCTCACCACCACCTCATCACGATATTTACAGTATTGAAGATTTGGCACAGTTAATTTATGATTTGAAAAATGCAAACAGAAATGCCCGCATTTCTGTAAAACTGGTATCTGAAGCAGGTGTCGGAACGGTCGCAGCCGGTGTAGCAAAAGCTGGCGCACAAGTAATCCTTATTTCCGGACATGACGGTGGTACAGGTGCAGCACCTCGTAATTCTTCTATCCATAATGCCGGACTTCCGTGGGAGCTTGGACTTGCTGAGACACACCAGACATTAATTAAAAATGACCTTCGTAATAAAGTTATCATCGAGACGGACGGTAAGCTTATGAGCGGCCGCGACGTAGCAATGGCAGCAGCACTTGGAGCAGAAGAATTTGGATTTGCTACTGGTCCGCTGATCACAATGGGCTGCGTTATGATGAGAGTTTGTAACTTAGATACTTGTCCAGTAGGTATCGCAACACAGAATCCGGAACTTAGAAAACGTTTCAAAGGTAAACCGGAATACGTTGTAAACTACATGAAGTTCGTTGCACAGGAAATGCGTGAATACATGGCAAAACTTGGTGTCCGCACTGTAGATGAACTAGTAGGACGTACAGACCTTCTGAAAGAACTTCCAGAAGCAAAAGAGTACCACTTAGATTTATCTGCTATTTTAAATAATCCATATGTAGATAAGAAGCATCCAATCTGCTACAACAAGAAGAATGAATACAACTTTGAATTAGAAAAGACATTAGATGAAAAAGTTCTTCTTACTAAGTTGAAGACAGCGCTTGATAAAAAGCAGAAGAGAAGCATTTCTATCGATGTTGGAAATACAGACCGTTCCTTTGGTACAATCTTTGGTTCTGAAATTACAAAGAAATATTACAACACACTGGAAGATGATACATTTACTGTACAGTGTACAGGAGCCGGCGGACAGAGCTTTGGAGCATTTATTCCAAATGGTCTTACATTAGAGCTTGTCGGTGACAGTAATGACTATTTTGGTAAGGGATTATCTGGTGGTAAGCTGATTGTTTATCCTCCAAAAGGAATCCGTTTTAAAGCAGAAGAAAATATCATCGTTGGTAACGTAGCACTTTACGGTGCAACAAGCGGTCAGGCTTATATTAATGGTGTGGCTGGTGAACGTTTCTGTGTTCGTAACTCCGGTGCAACAGCTGTTGTAGAAGGTGTCGGCGATCACGGATGCGAGTACATGACTGGTGGTAAAGTCTTAATTATCGGTAAGACTGGAAAGAACTTCGCAGCCGGAATGAGCGGCGGTGTTGCCTACGTTCTTGATGAGGATAACGACTTATACTTAAGCCTCAACAAGGAAATGGTTTCTTCCGAACCAGTTGTTTCTAAATATGATGTTATGGAAATTAAGGATATGATTACCGCCCATGTGGCATATACAAACTCTGAAAAAGGTAAAGAAATCTTAAATGATTTTAGCAAATATTTACCGAAGTTTAAGAAAATCATTCCACACGATTACAAGAAAATGCTCAAGAAGATTTCCGAAATGGAAGGAAAAGGTCTTAGCGCAGAGCAGGCACAGATTGAAGCATTTTACGAAATTAAAAGAGGATAGGAGGAGAGCGCTATGGGAAAACCAACTGGATTTTTAGAATATGAACGAAAAGAAAGCGTGGGAGAAGCGCCGTTAAAGAGAATCAAACATTTTAACGAATTTCACACTCCCCTGTCCAAAAAAGAACAGGAGAGACAGGGAGCAAGATGTATGAACTGTGGAGTTCCATTTTGCCAGTCCGGTATTTTGATTAAAGGAATGGTTACCGGATGCCCGCTTAATAACCTGATTCCTGAATGGAATGATGCAACTTACACAGGTAACTGGGATGAAGCTTATAACCGTCTTAGAAAGACAAATCCATTTCCAGAATTTACAGGTCGTGTATGTCCACATCCTTGTGAAGTCGGATGTACCTGTAACTTAGGCGGGGATCCGGTTAACATAAAAGAAAAAGAGTTAAGTATTATAGAGCGAGCTTATGAAAGTGGTCTGATTAAACCGGAACCACCAGAAGTCCGCACAGGAAAGACAGTTGCTATCGTAGGTTCCGGTCCGTCCGGACTCTGCGTGGCAGAATACTTAAACCGCCGTGGCCATTCTGTAACTGTTTACGAGCGTTCCGACCGTGTTGGTGGACTGCTCATGTACGGAATTCCTAACATGAAGCTTGAAAAAACATATATTGAGAGAAAAGTAAAGCTCATGGAAAAAGAAGGCGTTGTATTTAAGACAGGCGTAAACATTGGTGTAGACGTAAAAGCACAGGATTTAAAGAAACAGTATGATGCGGTTGTACTTTGCTGTGGAGCCTCTAATCCAAGAGATATCAAAGCACCAGGCAGAAAGAGCAAAGGAATTTATTTTGCAGTAGATTACTTAAAGGCAGCAACAAAGAGCCTTTTAGATTCTAACTTCTCAGATAAAAAATACATTGATGCCAAAGATAAAAATGTTATGGTTATTGGTGGCGGTGACACAGGAAATGACTGTGTTGGAACATCTATCCGTTTAGGATGTAAGAGCCTCATTCAGTTAGAAATGATGCCAAAACTTCCAGACGAACGTCAGCCAAATAACCCATGGCCAGAATGGCCTAGAGTCTGCAAGACAGACTACGGTCAGGAAGAAGCTATCGCTGTATTTGGCAAAGACCCACGAGTATATCAGACAACCGTAAAAGAATTCATTGCCAATGAAAAAGGCGAAGTCTGCAAGGCAAAACTCGTAAAACTTGAAAGTAAATTTGACAAAAAAGCCGGAAGGAATATCATGGCAGAAGTCGCTGGCAGCGAGTATGAAGTACCTGTTGATTTGGTATTAATCGCAGCAGGATTCTTAGGAAGCCAGTCATATGTTACAAAAGCTTTTGGCTTAGATCTTACAGAACGCACGAATGTAAAGACAGTAGAAGGACATTTCAAGACAAATGTAGATAAAGTCTTTACTGCAGGTGATATGCATCGAGGACAGTCACTTGTTGTATGGGCAATTCGCGAAGGTCGGGACTGTGCAAGAGAAGTTGATAAAGCCCTGATGGGATATTCCAATTTATAAATACTAATTTGATGGACTAAAGAGACGAAAACCAGAAATTTGATAGAAAAAAATGTGAAGATAGTCGCGGCGTAGAAAATGCCTATTCGGTATTTTTACTCGCTCCGACATCACATTTTCTTTTCTATTAAATTTCTGGTTTTCGTCTCTTTTTTCGTCTACATCAAATCTACAAATTAGTAGTTGACTTTATTTGTTGTATAATTTATTATATTTGCAAATAATATACTCGTAAGTTACTAACTCGTAAGTATACTAATGGAGGTGCAGCTATGGCAAAGTTCTATTGTCGTGATGAAGAATTGCGTAAACTCAATAAAAGATATAAAGGGGATAAGTTTGAGAGTATTATTATCTATGGAAGACGACGTGTAGGTAAAACAGCATTAATTAATGAGTTTTGCAAAGATAAGCCCACAATCTTTTTTTCTGCTTTAAATACAACGGGAAAAGAAAATCTCGAAGTTCTTTCAAAAGCCATCATGGCATATGAGAGACCGGATTCAGATAGTACTCCAGTTTTTACAGAATACGATACAGCTCTAGATGAACTTACGAGACTTACAAAAGAAAAACGTCTTGTTTTTGTGATTGATGAATATCCATATCTTGCAAAAGCAAAGCCAGCTATTTCAGCCATGCTGCAACATTTGATAGATCATAAATGGAATGAGTCCAAAATGTTTTTGATTCTTTGTGGTTCTTCGATGAGCTTTATGGAAAATCAAGTATTGGGGCAGGAGAGTCCACTATATGGAAGAAGAACAGGACAATTTAAAATACAGCCGCTGGATTATAAAGAGACAGCCGTATTCCATCCAGAATTATCAGATGAAGATAACTCTCTTATATACGGAATAACAGGGGGTGTGCCACATTATATCAATAAACTGGATGTAAACAAAAATGTGGATGAAGCGTTATTAGATAATTTATTTGACCCATCAAGTTACTTGTATGAAGAACCGGGGAATCTGCTAAAACAGGAATTAAGAGAACCAGCAATTTATAATGCGATTATTAAGGCTGTAGCAGAAGGAGCTTCTAAATTAAATGATATAAAAATGAAAGTGGGAGAGGAAACATCCGTTGTTTCTAAATATTTAAAGACATTAATAGATTTGGGGATTGTAAAGAAAGAGATTCCGATTACAGAAAAACCGGGCAGAAAAGCGATATATATGTTAGCAGATAATTTTTTTCGATTTTGGTATCGATTTGTACCGGTTAATATAGGTGCAATTGATTCTGGAAGAATTGCTAAAACATACCCTCATATGGTAAAACAATATTTTCCTGATTATATGGGACTTATTTTTGAAAAAATGTGCCAGGATTATCTGATATATTATGAGGATTCATTGCCAATTGAATTAAATGAAGTTGGACAATGGTGGGGAACGGATAAGAAAAAACGAAAACAGGTACAGATCGATATTGTTGGAACTTCAGCAACAGGAAAAGAATACATTATAGGCTCCTGTAAGTACCGCAATGAAAAAATAGGTGTTGATGAATTGGAATTAATACAGGAGTATGCCGCTGTTTTTGGAAAAGGAATAAAATATTATTATTATATTTTTTCAAAAGGCGGCTTTACAGACGAGCTACTTAAAGCCGAGGAAAAAGGAGAAGTGAAACTTATTAGTCTGGAAAAAATGTATAGATGAGGATTACTATTTAATTCATTAAGTAAACTACAGACGAAGCCATTGCCCCCAATAAGGCATATTTGTGATTTTAGTCGCGGGGGTTTGAATGTTCGCTTACCTGCTCGCATTCCAACCTTGCTCCGAGACCACAAATATGCCTTATTGGGGGCAATGGCTTCTGTGCTGTGGCTGGAGAAAGTGAATTAAACAGGGGGGAGGGGATTTGGGGACAGAAGCTGATGTCTTCTGCTTAATCGAGAATGACTGGAAATAGAGGGGATGATTTGACTTGACTATATTATATTGGAGTAAGAAGATTTGTAACAGAATTCTGGTACACAGGAAATGAAGCCTGGGAAGAAGATATGGTTTTCGCCATGACATGATGTGTGATATTTTCGAAAAACAGCAGTAAAGACAGGAGCAAAAAAATGAAAGCAGTTAAAAAAGTAATCGGTAATTTAAATAAATGTTATTCTATCGCTCCGCTCACTTGGAATGGAAAAGAATATTTCCTTGTAGCAGCGGAAAAACAGGACCCATGTTACCTTTTTGATTTAGAAGGCAACAAAGTTGACACTGTCTGGGAAGGACCAGGCGGGGTTATGAGCATGGTTCAGATTCCGGGAAGCAACGGATGTTTCCTGGCAACTCATAAATTTTATTCCCCTAATGATTCAAAAGAAGCAAAAATTGTTATCGTATCTCCAAAAGAAGAAGGCGGCTGGGATGTAAAAACTCTGGTGGAACTTCCACATGTACACCGCTTTGATATCGTAAGCCGTAATGGAGTGAATTATCTTATTGCTTGTGCATTAAAATCTGGTCACGAATTTAAAGAAGACTGGTCTATGCCAGGAAAGGTATACGCAGCAGTGTTACCAGATGATTTAAGTGACTACAACGAGGACAATCAGCTTCCACTCACTGTATTAAAAGACAATATGCTTAAAAATCACGGATACTATCGTGTCGATGAAGAAGGTGTGATGACAAGTGTTATCTCAGCAGATTGTGGTGTATTCCAGTTTATTCCACCGGAAAATTTACAGGGAGAATGGGAGATTAAAACACTCATTACAGAAGCATCTAGTGATGCTGTTCTTGTAGATATGGATGAAGATGGCGAAAAAGAATTAGCAGTTCTTTCCCCATTCCACGGACCAGTCATTTCTATTTACAAAAAACAGAACGGTGTTTTTGAAAAAGTATATCAGTATGAAAAAGATGCAGACTTTACACATGCAATTTATGGCGGAACACTTCTTGGAAAGCCGGCAGTCGTAATTGGACACAGAAAAGGAGAACGTGATCTTATTGCATTTATTTATGATAAAGGAGCAGGGGCATATAAGAGCGAAATCCTTGATCATGACTGTGGACCAGCCAACGTATTTCATTATGTAAAAGATGGCAAAGACATCATTATCGGGGCAAACAGAGAAATTGATGAAATTGCTATGTATACAATTGAGGAATAGTATTGCTATATAAAATAAAGTAAAACACAAAAAAATACACACGATAAGAATAAAGTAGAACAACATAAACACTGTAAGTATAACTAACAAATTAACAGTATATAAGTTTCGACAGAATGCAATCTGTTCGAAAAGGGGAGAATCAGAGCGATGTTAGAACAATTAAAAAAAGAAGTATACGAAGCTAATATGGAGCTTCCAAAAAGAGGACTGATTACATATACATGGGGTAATGTAAGTGGAATCGACCGCGAGAGCGGATATTTTGTAATCAAACCAAGTGGTGTGGATTATGATAAATTATCACCAGAAGATATGGTAGTTGTTGACTTAGAGGGTAATGTGGTAGAAGGAAAATACAAACCATCTTCCGACACACCAACACATTTGGAATTATATAAGAAATATCCGGAAATCGGTGGGGTAGTGCATACTCATTCTCCAAATGCAACCGCATGGGCGCAGGCAGGAAGAAGTATTCCGCTTTATGGAACAACACATGCAGATTATTTCTTTGGAAGTATCCCTTGTGCAAGAAGTCTTACAAAAGAAGAAATCGAGGGAGATTATGAGAAAAATACAGGACTTGTAATCATAGAGACCTTTGAAACCCAGGGCTTAAATCCAATGTATACACTGGGTGTCTTATGCACAAATCACGGACCATTTACATGGGGAAAAGATGCAGCAGAAGCGGTTCACAATGCAGTGGTTCTTGAAGAAGTAGCAAAAATGAGCACAGCTACCGAGCTCATTAATCCAAAGGTACATCAGGCACCAAACACTATCCGCGATAAACATTTCTTCCGTAAACATGGAGCAAATGCTTATTATGTACAGTAAAATTTACCATAATAATATATCACAGGATGGAGATTTATTATGGACGGCGAGATAAAATCAGTATTATTTGATATCGACAATACTCTATATGATTATGACAGTGCCGATGCACAGGCAAAAGAAGCAGTGTATGCCTATTGCTGGCAGCAGTTTGGATGGAAAGTCAGCGAGGCAAAAGCCTATCTTCAGGAGGCACAGACACAGATAAAAAATCATGTAGAAAAAATTTCTGGTAAAGATACGGCAGTAATACATAATCGCCTTATCCGATTTCAGAAAATGCTTGAAAATCAGCATCTTCCTCTGATGCCACATGCCATCTCCTTATATAACATTTATTGGGATACATTCATTTCCTCTATGGAGTTATCAGACGGAATAACTGATTACATAAAAAGCTTAAAACAAAATGGAATTCGCATTGGCGTCGCAACAGATATGACGGCTCATATTCAATTTCGTAAATTAGAGAAATTGTCCCTGTTATCTTTCGTGGATTTTGTGGTTACCAGTGAAGAAGCAGGATGTGAAAAGCCAGACAAATTCTTTTACGAACTATGTATAGAAAAGGCAGGCTGTCTTCCCGAAGAGTGTCTGATGATTGGAGATAGCCTTGAAAAAGATGTTTTAGGAGCAAAAACAGCAGAAATGCAGGCAATGCGATTTCACAAAGGAATGACGCTAACTATTCCAAAATAAAAACAGGTAATCTATGCATAATGGGCATAGATAAGATATTTAGAAATATCCTTAAAATTAATTAGAAATTAGTATTACTCAAAAAATGTGTTGCACTTACGGAAATAACAACCGTAAGTGCGGTGCATTTTTTTCTTATGAAAAGTATAAAAAAGTGCTATAATCCCCTATGGCAGAATATATTCTGTAATAAAACTGAATAAACTAGTTATTTTATGGAAGAATGTTTCGTAGAGACAAGGCGATTTTACACCTTCATCGGGGAGACATCCGATTGACTAAGCAAAAGATTGGAGTGACAGAAATGAATTTGACAGAGAAAGAATTTGTAAAGTTTTTGAGCAAGTTTGATGAACATCCATTTGATGTGAAGATTGGTGATGAGACAAGTCATATAGGTGAGGGAGAGTCGGAATTTACAGTAATTTTTCATAAGATTCCGTCGATGAAAGAACTACTAACGAGTACATCAATTGCGCTTGGCGAAGCTTACATGGATGGAAAGCTTGAAATAGAAGGTGACCTGTACCATGCTTTGAATATGTTTTTAGGACAGATGGGTAAGTTTTCTACGGATAAAAAAGCGTTGAAGAAATTGATTTTTTCTTCACTTACGAAAAAGAATCAGCAGAAGGAAGTGTCTTCTCATTATGACATCGGAAATGATTTTTACAAGATGTGGCTTGATGAGACGATGAGCTATTCCTGTGGATATTTTAAGCATCCAGAGGATACGTTATATCAGGCGCAGGTGCAGAAGGTAGAAAGAATTCTCAAGAAACTGTATTTAAAAGAGGGGATGACACTCTGTGATATAGGCTGCGGATGGGGATATTTACTGATTGAAGCGGCGAAAAAGTACGGAATTAAAGGTGTAGGAATTACTTTAAGTAAAGAACAAAAGAAGAAATTTGAGGAGCGGATTAAGGAAAATCATCTGGAAGATCAGTTAGAAGTTCGTCTGATGGATTACAGAGATTTGCCGGAATCTGGATTTAAGTTTGACCGAGTTGTCAGTGTCGGAATGCTTGAACATGTTGGAAGAGATAACTATGAATTGTTCATGAAGTCTGTAAAAAGTATTATGAATCCAGGCGGACTTTTCCTGCTTCATTATATAAGTGCATTGCAGGAACATCCGGGAGATGCCTGGGTAAAGAAATATATTTTCCCAGGTGGAGTTGTCCCATCACTACGTGAGATTATCAACATTGCAGGTGACTATCAATTCTATACATTGGATGTGGAGAGTCTTAGAAGACATTATAATAAAACATTGCTCTGTTGGAACGCAAACTTCCAGAAACATAAAGATGAAGTAAGAGAAATGTTTGGCGAAAGATTCATCCGTATGTGGGAATTATATCTTTGCGCTTGCGCCGCCACATTCATGAATGGTATCATTGATTTGGATCAGATATTATTTACGAATGGGGTAAATAACGATTTGCCGATGACAAGATGGTATTAATTTAGCTATATCAGATGTGAGATGATTCCCATCTCGCAGCAAGAATGCCGGGGCATTCTTGATTTTGAATCCGTAGAATTAATTATTAAGACTGCTCTGATTAATAAAGTACGCAGTCTATTTTGTATATGGAAAGTCGCGGTTGATTACGAGAAATTATCCATTTGAATCATTGGGTAATCTGATGCAATAATAGATAAAATAATAAACGTAAGAAAATGAAGAGAGGAATTAAGGAAATGAATATTATATTAGCATCTGGTTCGCCAAGAAGAAAAGAATTACTGGCACAGGCTGGATTTGACTTTGAAGTAGAAGTAAGCAACGCTGACGAGAATGTGGCAGAGGAATCTCCGACAGAAATGGTCGAGGAACTTGCCGCAAGAAAGGCAGAAGCTGTCGTTAATCTTCATAATAAAAAAGAAGACAACTGCCTTGTAATCGGTGCTGATACTATTGTAGTGCTTGACAGGAAAATTCTTGGAAAGCCAGCCGATGAAGCAGATGCTAAAGCGATGCTTGCCTCTTTATCCGGTCGGACACATCAGGTGTATACAGGAGTAGCGTTATTTTCGCTAAAAGAAGGTATCATAGAAAAAAAGACAACCTTCCACGAATGTACCGATGTGACAATGGTTTCCATGACAGAAAAAGAAATTGCAGATTATGTAGCATCTGGCGATTCGATGGATAAAGCCGGAGCATATGGTATTCAAGGTCTGGCAGCGATATTTATCTCCGAAATAAAGGGAGATTACTACAATGTCGTGGGATTGCCAATCAGCAGAGTATACCATGAAATTGAACAATTCTGATTTGCGCAGCAAAGGAGACGCTTCCAAAGAGAGCCGATATCCTATATTTGTGACTTTAGTCGCTGCAGGTTGAATGTTCGCTTAACCGCTTGCATCCAACCTTTGCTCCGAGGTCACAAATATAGGGTATCGGCTCTCTTTGGAAGCTGTTTGTTGGCTGCCCATGCAAATGCAGGATTTATTTTGAGAAAGATTTGAGGGAGGATTCAGACAGTTGTGACCTTACGGGGAGTTGGTATTCTGATATGCCATTATAACAATAGTTTATGTGTCAATCCAACAGGATTTTATTCCCCGAATATTCTATATCTCCTGTCTTCTTTCTCAAATCCCCCAACTGATTTTTCGAGCTGCCAACAAGCAGAACTCCAGAAGCTAAATAAAGCATATTTGTGGCCTCGGAGCAAGATTTGGATACGAGCGTGTATAAGCGAGTATTCAAACCGCCGCGACTAAAGTCACAAATATGCTTTATTTAGCTTCTGGAGTTCGTCTGCCTTGCAGCCTCACAAATCAGAATTTATTTGGGAGCGTCTCCTTTGCCTGCGGCAAATCAGAATTCTTCCGAAAATCTTTGTAAACTCACTATTTGACATTGCATAGTACCTAGTATAATATAGTATCAACAGGAAAGGAGCGAATCAATGAATGCACAGTTTAAGAAAGGGGTTCTGGAGCTGATCGTTCTTGCAGCAGTAGAGCAAAAAGATATGTATGGATATGAGCTGGTTGCAGAAGTTTCAAAAGTAGTGAATGTAAAGGAAGGAACCATTTATCCTATTTTGAAGCGACTGACGAATGAACATTATTTTGAGACATATTTAAGAGAATCCACAGAAGGACCACCAAGAAAGTATTATCATTTAACTGCTGCGGGGATTCTTCATTTAAGAGAATTGGAGAAGGAGTGGGAAGAATTTTCCCGGAATGTGAATAAGTTTTTAAAGGAGAGATAAAGGATGACAAAAAGGGAATTTTTAAAAGAGCTGGAAGATAGGCTCCAGATGCTTGATGAAAAAGAGCGGAAAGATATGATAGAGGAATATTCACAACATATCAGTATGTGCATGAAAAGTGGGATGAAAGAAGAAGAAGCGATTGAGGATTTTGGAGATATGGATGATTTGATTGCTGAGATTCTTGAAGCGTATCATCTGGATCCGGAATATGAAGTAAAGAGCAGGGAAAGAAGCGGAAAAACAGGAATTGCAGATTTATTGCCAAAAGATTTTTTTAAGAAAAAAACGAAGATAGCTAAAGCCAGTAATAAAAGCAATGTCAATGATGAAAATGATAAAAGTAATGCTAGAAAGAATAGAAGAGTAGAAGGAACAAAACGCTTTAAGGAAGAACAAGGACGAAAAATAGAAAATATAACGAGTAAAGCTGTGAAAACGAGTAGTAATGCCGTTTCATGGAGCTGGGATAAGATTAAAAAATTCTTTTTTATTTTTATAAAAATAGTATTAGTTTTCCTGGCACTTCCGGCAGTATTTTTTGATCTGGCAGGGTTATTCGGGTTGGGAATATTAGGTGTTATGGCATTTCAGGGATATCCGGTTATAGGATGCGTCATCATAGCATTTGGAGCAGTTTTAAGCATGACAGCATATATTCTTTTTTTATTTACCTATGTATTAGGAGGAAGGGAGTAAAAGCATGAGTTTTAGAAAAATACTGGTAGGAATTTTTATGGCAGGGATTATCTGTTGCGGAATTGGAGCAGGAGTAACATTTCAGGAGTATTCTTCATTTAAATATATGGGAGAAAAAAGAATAGGGAGCAATAAAATCGCAGAAAAAACACTGACTGAGAATTTGTATACAGATAAAACGAAGAAGTTAAATACATCATTTATAGCATACAATAATGAAAATGAGAATATAGAGCTAAAAACATCAAAATCTGTTCCTAAAGATAAAATACAAATCAAAGTACGTTATGATGCAGATAATGTAAAAGATATACATATTGATAAGAATTTATATAATGATGATGAGTATATAGGGGACGATATATATATTGATGATGACTACGATGAAAACAGTATGGATAATGTGGCGTTGGAAAATATGACACAAACAGATGAAAGTGAATCTGCACAGAAGAATCCAACAAGTCAGGAATTTTTTATTAGTGCAGTGGGACGTATGTCTGATATAGAATATGTTCTCAGTTACAAAGATGAAATTTTGAAAAACATCAAAGAAAGAAAAATTTACAACTATGTTTATCCACAAATTATTTCTGTAGAGATTACGGTCAATCCAGAAAATAAAAATCTAATGAAAATATAAGTCCTGGTTTGCGTAGCAAAACAAACAGACGACGCTACAGAAGCATAGCAAGTAAATTTTAGTGGACTGATACTAAAATAGATGTGAAAAGCACTGAATTTTAGCATATTTTATTGAGATTAGCATGAGAAATGCTGTAGTGGAACAAGATTGATTTGCATATGTATTAGAGCGTGTTTGAAACTTAGTTTATTATTGTAACACAATGATAACAGTTTAAACGTCAGTCCTTTAGAATTTTAACTCCTCGGAATGCCATAACCATCTGACGCCTCCCTCAAATCTCTCCAAAAATAAATTCTGAATTTGCTTAGGCAGCCAAAGACAGCTCCCAAAGAGAGACCATACCCTATATTTGTGGCCTCGGAGCAAAGGTTGGATGTAAGCGGTTAAGCGAACATTCAACCTGCAGCGACTAAAGTCACAAATATAGGATATCGGCTCTCTTTGGAAGCGTCTATTTTGCCTGCGGCAAATCAGGATTTACAAATCTATGCGTTCAATTGTTTGTTCTTCTATATTATGTCGTTTTGTATATCCAGTAAGAATAAGCGTTAAAGCTCCGTCGCCCGTTACATTGCAGGCTGTTCCAAAACTATCCTGTAATGCAAAGATAGTAAGCATTAATGCAGTTCCGGAATCTCCGAATCCAAGAACTCCTGTGATAAGTCCTAAGGACGCCATAACTGTTCCGCCAGGTACGCCAGGTGCTCCAATAGCAAATACTCCAAGGAGTACGCAGAAAAGAATCATTGTTCCAGGTGTTGGTACTGTGCCATAAAGAATTTTAGAAACTGTCATGCAGAAGAATACTTCTGTAAGAACGGAACCGCACAGATGAATATTTGCAAACAGCGGGATACCGAACTGTACCATATCTTTTCTGAGAGGTTTACATTTCTCAGCACACTGCAGGGCAACAGCAAGAGTAGCAGCAGAAGACATAGTTCCTACTGCAGTCAGATAAGCAGGCCCATAATTTTTTATGATATCTAATGGATTCTCACCTGAATAAACTCCGGCAAGTACATAAAGCAAAGTCATCCAGATGAAATGACCAATTAAAACAATAACAATAACTTTAAGGAAAACAGGAAGCTGTTTTGTAATAGTTCCTTCATATGCAAGTGAGCAGAATGTCAGACCGATAAAAAATGGAAGAATCGGAATGATGATTCTCGAAACGATAGCAAGAACAACTTTCTGAAATTCATCTAAAAAAGCTGCAATCAAATCTGCTTTCGTCCATGCTGCAGCCAGTCCAAGTAAAATAGATAAAACAAGTGCACTCATAACCGGCATAATCTGTGGGATGGAAAGTTCAAATACAACATTGGGAAGCGTTTTCAGTTTATCTGCTGCCGAACTGATAGAAAGATGTGGAATCAGTGCATATCCGGAAACTGTAGAAAATAGTGCAGCACCTAATGAGGAAACATAAGCAATAACAATAGCAACCCCAAGCATACGTGAAGCATGGCCGCCAAGCTTTGTGATAGAAGGTGCGATAAATCCGATGATAATTAAAGGAACACAGAAATTAATCAACTGTCCTAAAATATACTTTGCAGTTACAACCACATTTAAAATGGCCCTTGTCGCAGCATTGCCATCGGCATAATTAAGCACAAGCCCGATACAGATACCGAGAAAAACACCCATTAAGAGTTTGAAAGGCAAGCTGGTAAAAAAATTATTCTTTTTCATACAAAAAATCTCCTCTAGTTTTCTCTCCATTATACTATATTGCAAAAAATATAACAATGGAAGATTTTACTATTAATTCGTTAGACAAACAGACGCCTGAGAAGAGAACCGATACCCTATATTTGTGACTTTAGTCGCGGCGGTTTAAATGCTCGCTTTATGCGCTCGCATCTAAAC
>ENA-UPXC01002196-UPXC01002196.1-human-gut-metagenome-genome-assembly--contig:-NODE-2196-length-23932-cov-12.828841_pt1 | contig 23932 bp, 18 predicted proteins | sample MGYA00250047_ERZ773371 | MGnify/ENA primary metagenome ERZ773371 (study PRJEB29103, sample SAMN06111975) | human gut metagenome | biome: human gut; feature: ankylosing spondylitis patient; material... | reverse complement strand
AGTCAGTTGCCGGTTGTGTACTTCCTGTACTTATCCTTGCAATCATGGAAGTTTGGTCGGCACGTAAAAAGTATGAAGATAATGGTTATCAAGCCATTTGTGAATATACTGATCCTGAAGCCGATCGCGAACCGACATTAAAGGAGAAAAAAGCGGTATTAATCTATTCGCATTTGGCTGTTAACTGCTTCTGTATTACCATTGGTGTCGTTGCGCTCTTACTGATAGGTCTGCTTATTGCCGGCGATCCGAAGACCCTTGCGGTCAAAGGAATTGTGATAGGAAGTATCGTACTGATGATTGCCATGATACTTGCTTATGTGATATACAGAATTATATATGCAAGACGTCTGAAAATGTCTAGCTAGTCAATTATTAATAACCCTAAATACTAATCAAATGAATCTAAAGATGTTATTGTTTGCAAGTGTGTCGCTTGTGCTTTTTGCATCTTGTCATAACTCGGATGATCCGTATATGACACTCGCGACAAAGACACTTGATGTAGAAGCAGAAGGTGGACTTTTCACTGTTGACCTTTCATCTAATGTCTATTACAGAGTCAATAACGATTGTCAGACTGATGGAAGCGATAGCCATTGGGCAGTTGTTGATTCGCATGAGACACAAGGTGAGATTACTAAGTTTACAATCAAAGTCTCTGAAAATTCATCGACTAGTTCACGTGTCGGTGCCATTCGTTTCATTGGCGATGATGTAACTCCTCTAAAGCTGGTTATTACCCAAAAAATGATTGTTCCGAAAGGTATCAGTCCTACCACAGAATCGATTGACGCAACTACAACAGAATCCTCATTCAAAGTCTTTGGCGATAAGGAGTGGAAGGCTGTGTGTACAGATGCGGATGTGACCGTTTCTCCTGCAAATGGGGTAGGCGAATGTGATATTAAACTTACTTTCCCGGAGAACAAGACATTTGCCAAACGGACAATTAAAGTAACGGTAACCATCCAGGATGATACAGACTATACCTATACTCTTGTACAAGATGCTTTCTCGGGTATTTTGGCTGATTGGGACTTGAAGAGTTTAACTGCCAACACAAGTGGAACATTTGCTGATGATGAGGCACAGTCTGTATTCCCGGGAACCAATGGCAAGTATCTTGCTCCGAGTGCCGGAAGTGGTAAGATTGAGTATTGGGCATGTGACCGGACAGGTTATGTAGCGCAGACTGCCGTATGCAGCCGTGCCGTGGGTGGTAATGGTGACCCGTATGTATCAGGAGCTATTCCCGGTGATTATTGGTATGTCTATGGGGATATGAAAGGTACGACCATTCCTGCCGGTACCAAGATACACTTCTATTTTGTGACCAAATTAGGAACGATGTGTTCCAACTACTGGATGATCGAGTTCAAGGATGGAGAAGAATGGAAACCGGCTCTTCCGACTTCGACTCTTCAGGAAAGTGCGACAGAGACACTGTCGGGTGCACCTATCAATTATTCGGCAACTATTACCTACAACTTTGCGGGAATGTTGCTCGATGAAAAAAACAATGGCGCATATATCCCTGCCGAAGGAATATTTACCACGACTAAGGATATGGATGAGATTGTGTTAAGATTCGGACAGGCAGGTCGTTTATGTCTTAGTGGTGCCAAATTCGCTGGAAAGTATATAGACTGTACACACGCAAGCGGCCAGACACGTTTTTCAGCGCAACATCCGAGTAATCCTGAAACAGGTGCGGCAATCAAAGAGTATAACCAACATGTATTGCTTGAAATCGTAGAATAAATAGTATGAAAAAAAGTATATTAAGCCTGTTATTGGCATGTTTCCTGCAAATCAATCTGGCTTTTGCACAGAATGTAATGAAGGGTGTCGTTAGCGATGCCAATGGTCCTCTTGTCGGAGTGGTGATCCACGATAAAGACAATGCAAAAGGTACTACCTCCGATATGTCGGGAAAGTATGCGCTCAATGGCGCTGAATCAGGCCATACAATAGAATTCCGTTATCTTGGTTATGTGACCGAGACTGTGGTATGGGATGGTAAGAGTGTAGTAAATATAAAACTTAAAGAGGATGCTGTACAACTTGAAGAGACGGTTGTTATCGGCTATGGATCTGTAAAAAAGAAAGATCTTACAGGTGCGGTCGGTGTAATCAACAGTTCGCTTATCGAGAAACAGAGCACGTCTCAACTTTCACAATCTTTGCAAGGACTGATTCCGGGACTGACGGTTACCCGTTCGAGCAGTATGCCGGGAGCGAGTGCTACGGTTCAGGTGCGTGGTGTGACAACAATGTCTGATTCGAGTCCGCTTATCCTTGTCGATGGTATGATGGTCAGTAGCCTCGACAATATAGCAAGCGAAGACGTACAGCAGATTACTGTACTTAAAGATGCAGCTTCTGCATCTATCTATGGTGCCCGTGCTGCTGCCGGTGTTATCTTGATAACGACTAAGGAGGCAACCGAGGGACAACTTTCGATCGGTTATAACGGAGAGATTTCGTTGTCTTCTCCTACCGAATTTCCGAAATTCCTGACAGACCCTTATCACTACATGACAATGTATAACGAATGGTCGTGGAACGATGCCGGTAATCCTGCGGGAGGCGAGTTTGCCAACTATTCACAGGACTACATCGACAACTATGCTACCAACAACAGGTATGATCCCATTCAATATCCTATCTATGATTGGAAAGACGCTATTCTTTCGAATACTGCTATGCGCCATAAGCACAACTTGACCATGACGTATGGCAACAAGGTAATCAAGAGCCACACTTCCGCTACCTACGAAAATGCCGACGCTATCTATAAAGGTTCAAACCACGAAAGAATCTCTATCCGTTCGCGTAATAATCTCAAGATTAGTGATAAGCTCTCCGGTTCTATCGATTTCTCGGTACGTTATGCCACGAAAAATGACCCGACTTCCGGTAGTCCGATTCGTGCAGCTTATATGTATCCTTCCATTTATTTGGGACTTTATCCGGATGGCCGTGTTGGTCCCGGTAAAGACGGCAGTCTTAGCAATACGCTTGCCGCCTTATTGGAAGGCGGAGAGAAGAAGACCGTATCCAACACAATGACCGGTAAATTCTCGTTGAGCTATAAGCCCATAAAAGATTTGACCCTTACTGCCAATCTGACTCCTACCGTCGGAACTGTTTCGATCAAGGAGATGAAGAAAGCCATACCTGTTTACGATGCATACGAAACCGATGTTATGCTGGGATATGTTTCAGGATATACTTCCAATTCGCTAAGTGAAGAACGCCGTAACATCAAATCATTGGAGAAACAATTCATCGCTACATACGACAAGACCTTTAGCAAGGTACATAACTTCAATGCCATGGTCGGTTATGAAGATTATAGTTATACGTATGAAACGATGTCGGGATCGACAAACGATATGTCTTTGTCTTCTTTCCCTTATCTTGATTTGGCGAACAAGAATGCTCTTGCCGTAGCCGGTAATTCTTATCAGAATGCATACCGTTCATTTTTTGGCCGTGTCATGTATAATTACGACAGCCGTTACTACCTCCAGCTCAATGCTCGTGAAGACGGATCTTCACGTTTTCACAAGGATCACCGTTGGGGATTCTTCCCGTCCGCATCGGTGGGTTGGGTCATCTCTAATGAGAAATTCATGCAAAACATAACCCCGATAAACTATCTGAAGTTCCGTGCCTCTATCGGTACGCTCGGTAACGAGCGGATTGGAAATTATCCTTACCAGACATACATTTCGTTCAATAATGCCATTATGTATGACAGTGCAGGTTCTACGCCCCAATCTTCGATGTCTGCCGCTCAACAGGATTATGCGTATGAGAATATCCATTGGGAGAAAACACAGAGCTGGGATATAGGTGTGGATGCCGCTTTCTTTAACAATCGTCTTGACTTTAGCGCAGACTATTATTATAAGAAGACAACAGATATGCTCTTGTCGGTGGCAATCCCGTCGTTTACAGGTTATTCGGCACCTGACAGGAACGTAGGTAAAATGCACACCCGTGGTTGGGAGGTGAAACTCGGCTGGTCTGACCGTATCGGAGATGTAACTTATGCAGTAAGTTTTAATATCTCTGATTACAAGTCTATAATAGATAATCTTAATGGCAAGCAGCAGTTTAACAGCGATGGTACCATTATTACCGAAGGCGCAGAATATAACTCCTGGTATGGATATAAGACTGCTGGTTTATTCCAGACCGCAGAGGAAGTCAGTGAAAGCGCTCTGCTTTCGGCTTCTACCAAACCGGGTGATGTGAAATATGTAGATGTCAGCGGTCCGGACGGCACTCCTGACGGAATTATCAATGAGACATACGACCGTGTAGTGCTTGGCAGCTCATTGCCACACTATCTATATGGAGGTTCTATTAGTTTGGGCTGGAAAGGTCTCTCTTTCTCCCTACTCTTCAATGGTGTCGGGAAACAACTTTCACGCCTCACCGAAAGTATGATTCGCCCCATGCAGGGACAATGGCTTCCGGCTCCGTCAGTCCTTCTGAACGACAATGGCAGCCGTAATTATTGGAGTGTATATAACACTGCAGAGCAGAACGCGGCAGCCAGCTATCCCCGTTTGAGCCATCAGGGCGGTGAATACAACAACTACAAAATGTCGGATTACTGGCTCAAGAGTAGTGCCTATATGCGTATAAAGAATATCAACGTTGGCTATACAGTTCCTAAAAAAATCGTCTCTAAAGTCGGAATCAAGGGACTTCGGGTGTACGTCAATATCGATGATCCATACTGCTTTGATAGTTATCTTTCGGGATGGGACCCTGAAGCAGGCGCTTCTACCTATATCACACGCACTTATACATTTGGAGTGGATATCAAATTCTAATGGAGTATGAAAAAATTACATAATATGAAAAAAATACATGTATTGATTTGCATGATAGCTCTTCTATCTGTAACTTCTTGTGTGAACCTCGATCTGAATCCTCCTTCAGCCGCATCCAGTGAAAACTGGTTCTCGTCACCGGAGGAAGTTCGAATCTCGTTGAACGATTTTTATCGCAGTACTTTCTTTGTTATAGAAGAAGGTTGGACGCTGGACCGTAATACGGATGACTGGGCGCAACGAACCAACATTTATACCATTGCGGCAGGTTCACTGAATGCGTCTTCTACAAGTAATCCTAACATCAAGACTGTTTGGAGTTACACGTATAAGAACATTAGTCGTGCCAACCGGATTTTGGAGGCACTCGACAAACTTGAAGGCAAATATTCCACCACTGAACTGAATACGCTTCGTGCCGAAGCCCGTTTTTTCAGAGCATTTGCTTATTCACGTTTGATTACTCTTTGGGGAGATGTTCCTTTCTACGTGACTTCGATTACTCCGGAGGAAGCATTTGAGATGGGGCGTACCGACAAAGCTGTCGTTCTGAAACAAATTTATGAAGATTATGACTATGCCGCAGAAAATTTGCCGGTCGCAAATAATAATAGCGGCGCCACCCGTGTGGACAAAGGAACGGCTTATGCTTACAAGGCTCGTACCGCTCTCTATCAACACGACTATGGGACTGCTGCAAACGCTGCGCAAGACTGTATGGATCTGGAAGTATATGACTTGGCCCCTGATTATGGAGAACTTTTCCGCGACAAGACAAGAGGAAGCAAAGAAGTTATCTTCTCTGTTGCTCACTCAAGCGACCTTGAGTTGGATGAAAACGGTAAACCTACTACACAGGCTATCGGTTCCTTTATTGCCCGTTCGGCAGGCGGTACACATAATGCACAACCTTCGTGGGAACTTCTTGCTGTCTACGAAATGACGAATGGCAAGACGATTGATGAACCGGGCAGCGGTTTTGATCCTCACGATCCATTTGCCAACCGCGATCCCCGTTGCCTGGAAACATTTGCAGCTCCCGGCAGCCGTATCTATGGTATTGAGTGGAATCCTGCGCCAAACGCACTCGAAGTAATGGACTATACACAAAATCGTATGATTACAAACAAAGATTCCAAAGGCGGTTCGGATGCTTCCAACTGTGCTTACAATGGTTGTTGCCTGCGCAAAGGCGCGCAAGAGTCATGGCGTACTACTTTGTATAACGACAACCCCGTCATTCTCATGCGTTATGCCGATGTCTTGTTGATGTATGCCGAAGCTAAGATTGAACTGGGGGAGATTGACGCTACTGTCCTTGCTTGCATCAACGATGTCCGTGCCCGTGCTTATGGCACCACCCGTACACAAACCAACGACTATCCGTCCATCACGACAACCGATCAGACAGCATTGCGCAAAGTGCTCCGTCGTGAGCGTCGTGTGGAGTTTGCATGGGAAAATCTGCGCTATTTCGACTTGCTTCGTTGGCATCAGTTTGAGAATGCTTTCGGACACAATATGTACGGATTTACCCGTACAGCCAACAGGGCAAAGGAATACTTTGCGGCAGGCAACTGGTTTTGGCCGGAGACTCCGACATTTGACAAAGACGGATTTCCTTCTTTTGAAGCGATGGCCGACGGAACCTATATCGTCCAGCATGGTGAACGTAAGTATGATGAGAAGATTTATTTATGGCCATTGCCAAGTGATGATGTATTGATAATGAATGGCAAACTTGTTCAAAATCCAGGGTACTAACTTTATTAAATAAATGATATTATGAGCATTGGAGAAATTTTATTGCGCAGTCGCTATCAACCATTGAAAAGGGTGTTGAGCTATGATGTATTCAACACCGGCTTTAACGGCTGGATGACATTAATGCCTAACTTTACGGAATATCCCGATTTTGATGTTCCCAAGACATTGGTCAATAAAGACCAGTGGCCACCGGTCATGCTTAGTTCCGCTACTTTCAGGTATCCGGGCACTCACGGAGCTATGTCCGGTACTTACTCTCTTAAACTTTCGACAAGACCTGTTGCCGCTCCTTATACGGAGATTCCGGCGGAAGGTTGTCTGGGACATGCCATTAAGCGGCTTTCGTTCTCTCGTCCGGGCTGCAAATATTTGCAGATAGAATGTTGGTTTACATACACGGCGGAACAGGATGTGGTGGATGGCGGTGACCGTCCGCAACCGGGTTTGCATGAGAGTTCTATCCGCGATTTTGGTATGGGATTCGATGTACAGGAGGGTGGAAAACGTTACCATGTAGGAATTCGCTATCTCAATGCAGTAGATGGCAAATTAATGCAGAAGTGGCAGTATGAACATTCCAATGAAGACATAACCGACCGCGATTGGGCTTATGGACTTGACGGAGACTGGTGTAAGAGGGGAGTCGATCCCTGGTGGTTCGGCCGCCGTTATCCTAATGGCGACCACGATGGATTCAAGGATTTGAAAGATGGTCATCAGAAACTCATTTACAATGAGACCGACTGTAAACTCAATTGGCAATACATGCGTCTGAAACTTGACACAGAGCTTCGAGAATATGTAGAGTTCCAATGTCAGGACAAAATTTGGGATATGCGTGGCATTGCAGCCGATACCGTTGACGGATATGGACGCATCGACAATCTTATCAATCCTCTTTTCTGGGTGGGTACTGATACCAATCGTCGTGTATTCTTTTATATAGATTCTGTTGTTGTTTCACAAGAATAAAAGGAGGAATGTAATATATGAAAATGTTTAATGATTCCCATCTTGAGGTAAAGAAGTTCTTTAAAGGCACTTTCTTCACTCATCCTTACGAGGCTGGTTGGGCAGATGAGGCTATATTCTTTGTTATGGTTGAGAAAATAGAAGGAGATCCCGTATTCGAAGGTCGTGTACAACTATCGCAAGACGGTATACATTGGGCTGACGACGGTAGTGAGCCTGTAATCTTCAAAGGACTTGGCCAACATATTATAAAGGTAAATTCAAATTTTGGTAATTATATTCGTCTTGCCGTCAGCATTGAAGGCGGAGAGATGTTTTTAAATCTTCATATAGCATGCAAAGGTTAATATTTATATTTAGTCTGTTCATCCTTGCGATTGTAGGATGCAGCTCCAATGAGTCTCACTCATTTTTGATTCGTCCGGATGGAGGTGGGGAAGATGCTGCCACTGAAATAGAGGTAGGTAAAACGATTCCTGCCTGGCAGGAGGGTGTGATGGATATTCATTTCATCAATACGACTACCGGTGAAAGCATGTTTGTAATATTCCCGGATGGTACGCAAATGCTTATCGATGCCGCAAGTTCGAGTGTTACGACCAACTCTAATAGTAATACGACCAATACCGGTATCCGTAGTCGTTGGGATCCGACTCTGACTTCTACCCGTGGTTCGCAGATTATAACTGATTACATTCGTAAGTGTATGGTATGGACAGGTAACAGTACGATTGATTATGCCGTACTTACCCACTTCCATAATGACCACTTCGGCGGTTATACTTCTTCCTTGCCAAAATCAGCTAATTCCAGTACTTATTCGTTGATAGGTTTTGCCGAGATTTTCGATAATTTCAAGATTGGTACGCTTCTTGATCGTGGCTATCCCGATTATAACTATCCGTTCGACATGGCGACAATGGCAGACAATGCTCCAAGTTGTAATAACTATATCAATGCAGTGAAATGGCATGTCGCCAATCAAAAGTTCGATGCTGCGATATTCAAAGCAGGGGCGAATAATCAGATCGTTCAGAAGTATAATCCTGCAAAGTACCCTACTGCAAAGGTGCAAAACGTGGCAGTGAATGGAGAGATCTGGACAGGTTCGGGCACTACCACAAAGAAGACATTCCCTGAACTCTCGGAGATTACATACGAAAACAGTAAGAACATTACCTCCAGTGACAATTGTCCGCCGGAGAATATAACCAGTTGTGTGATGAAAGTTTCGTATGGCAACTTTGATTTCTTTGCCGGTGGTGACCTTCAGTATAACGGACGTTCGAGTCATGCGTGGAAAGATGCCGAACTGCCCTGTGCAAAAGCAGTAGGTCAGGTGGAACTCTTGAAAGCTAACCATCACGGTGTAACCAACACCAATCAGGTGGATGCTCTGAAAGCACTCAATCCACAAACGATTGTTGTCAATTCGTGGGTAGATTGTCATCCCCGTACCGATATACTGAATTCGATGGAGACAACACTCCCTGCGTGTGACATGTTTATCACTAACTTCTGGCAAGGCGATCGCCCCAGCGGAGTAGACGACCGGGTTACGGCGGAAGAGGCTGCGAGAGTAAAGGGATATGATGGACATATTGTAGTTCGTGTGACCGATGGGGGAAACAAATACAGAGTTGTGACAATCACAGATTCTGACGGGGCAATGACTGTTAAGACTATTTCCGGTCCATATACAAGCAGATAATGAATACAAAATATTATGATGTAATAGTAGCAGGTGCAGGTCCTGCCGGGATATGTGCGGCTGTAGCCGCCGCCCGGCAAGGAGCACGTGTTGCCCTTATCGAAAGATACGGAGTCATCGGAGGTAACCTGACCGCCGGGTATGTCGGCCCTATTCTCGGTAGTGTAAGCAAGAACACGATGCGCGATGAGGTTTGTGCTATTCTTGGCGTCAAAGACAATGACTGGATTGGCGAACATGGAAATGCTCACGATTTCGAAGAGGCAAAACTTACATTGGCAGAATTTGTCGCCAGGGAAAAGAACGTCGATGTCTTTTTGCAATGTTGCGTGTCGGATGTTATTCGTGACGGAAAGGTGGTAAAAGGCATTAAGTGTGCAAGTAACGAGGGGACGCTCTGTTTTGAAGCCGCGGTTACAATTGATTGTACCGGTGATGCCATAGTATCTTTTCTTGCCGGTGCAAAAATAGAAAAAGGACGTGCTGACGGACTCATGCAGCCTGTAACCCTTGAATACACCATTGATGGCGTAGATGAGTCGAAAGGAATTATCTGCATTGGAGATGTAGACAATGTTCAATTGAATGGCGAGTGTTTTCTTGATTGGTGTAAAAAGAAAGCCGATGAGGGCAAACTTCCCCGGATGCTTGCTGCCGTGCGTTTGCATCCGTCGGTCAGACCGGGTTGCCGTCAGGTAAATACGACACAAGTCAATAGGGTGGATATAACTTCGGTAAGCTCTATTTTCGCCGCCGATCTTGAACTTAGGCAACAGATACGCCTCCTGACTCAATTCTTGAAAGAAAATTTGCCGGGTTACGAAAACTGTAGAGTGATCGGAAGTGGTACAACAACCGGAGTGCGCGAAAGCCGCAGGGTGATGGGCGACTATGTGATCGATGCCGATGAAATGGCGGAAGGCTGCCGTTTTGCCGATGTGGTGGTACATAAAGCATTGTTCATTGTCGATATACATAATCCTGACGGAGCCGGACAGGCGGAACCGACCATCCAATATTGCAAACCATACGATTTGCCGTATCGTTGTTTTCTCCCGTTGGGCTTGGAAGGGCTTCTGGTGGCGGGACGGTGCATATCGGGTACTCACAGAGCTCACGCTTCATATCGTGTCATGAGTATTTGCATGGCGATGGGAGAGGCTGTTGGCATTGCCGCTGCCATGAGTGCGTCGCAGCATTGTACTCCGCGGGCTCTCGATGTAGGAGAGTTGCAGAAACGGCTTGAGTCGTTAGGCGTAGAGCTGTTCGATTAACGTAGAACATAATCATACTTTAAATTTATAGAGCATACTTATGAAAAAGATCTATTTGTCTGTCGTGTGCTTACTGATCTCTATTCCCCTTATCGCCCAGTTGTATGTAGAGCCGGAGAAAGAGGTAGAGTGCTCTGTCTTCCTGGCAAAGGAAGGACGGGGGCGGGCACAGCAAGGACTTGAAATATGGGATGATTACATATTCTCGTGCGAGGATGGAGGGCACGTGAATATCTATGATTTCAAAAGTGCCGATCCGAAACCTGTGGCAGGCTTTGAGTTGGCGTCCTCCCATCCGGACAACCATGTAAATAATGTATGCTTTGGCGTCGAGACAAAACGCGGAGCATCGTTTCCTCTCTTGTATATCACAAACGGGAAGGTAGGAAGCGAGTTGGAATGGTTGTGTTTTGTGGAGAGCATCACCCGTCGTGGAAAACGTTTTAGCAGCGAAATCGCACAGACAATTGAACTCGATGGCTCGAAGTGGGCGGAGAAAGGGTATGTCCCTATCTTTGGAGCGCCAAGCTGGCTGGTCGATCGGGAACGGGGCTTTATATGGATATTCTCGGCGCGTAAACGTACTGTGGCGAAGGTGACAAAGCATGCATGGGAAAACCAGTATGTCGCCACCAAATTCCGCATACCGTCGTTGAGTGAGGGGGCAAAGGTGCGCCTCGACGAAAATGACATTCTCGATCAGGTGGTGTTCCCCTATGAGGTATGGTTCACACAAGCGGGCTGTATGCATGATGGTAAAATCTATTTCTGCTTCGGAGTTGGGAAACAGGACGACAGCCGTCCTTCCTGCATCCGGGTGTACGATACGGATAGGCGGACGATTACTGCCCGATACAATGTGCAAGAACAGGTTATTTACGAACCGGAAGATATTGTGGTCAAAGACGGGGTTATGTATGTCAATACCAATACGAATGCGAAAAAGACGTCTGATCTTCCTTGCATATTCAAACTCTCTCTTCCGAAAGAAAAGCCGGTGACCGAAAATCCTCTCGACGAGATACGCAGGGATCCGGAACGTGCGGGCGGCGTGTATTATGTGACCGATCTTTCACATCCGGTTACGCCGGCGCCCAAAGGATATACGCCTTTCTATATAAACGGCTATTTCCGTCATGGAGCGCGTCAGATAGACGATGAGGTGACTTATCCTGCCATATACGGCGTATTGGAGAAAGCTCATGCCACAAACAACCTTACCGATTTTGGGAAAGCCCTGTACGAACGTCTTGAACCGTTCAAGAAGAATGTGTTTTACAAAGAAGGCGATCTGACACAAATCGGTTATCGTCAGACAAGGGAGATAGGCCGGAGGATGGTACAAAACTATCCGGAAGTATTTGAAGGCCATCCCTATTTGAAGACTAACGCAACGAATGTGCTTCGGGTGGCAGCCACCATGCAATCTGTAAATTCGGGCATTTTGTCGCTGCGTCCCGGGCTTGAATGGGCGGAGATAGACAACTCCCGTTCGTTCCTTACCACACTGAATCCCTACGGTAACGTATGTCCCGACAGGAGTCCGCTTGATAAGTATATACTCGGCAAAGAAAACAGTTGGTATAAAAAATATCGTTCATATATAGATGAAAAGTTGGATGTGGATGCTTTTTTTACAAGACTGTTTATAGACGTAACACAAGTAGAAAGTGAGTATGACAAGTACGACCTGATCCATCGTTTCTGGTTAATGGCATCACTGATGCAATGCCTCGACCGCCAAGTGCCTATATGGGATATTTTTACAGAAGAGGAAATATTGGCTTGGGCGGAAATCGAGAACTATAAGTATTTTGCGCAGAAAGGTCCTGAACCGGTATCTCACGGGCGTAGTTGGGGACTTGCATCCCGCACGTTACGCCATTTGTTAGACGAATCTGCCGAAGATCTGGTTCGTAAGCGTCATGGCATCAATCTCAACTTCGGACACGATGGCGTTCTGATGGCTATCTTGACAAATCTGCAAGCCGGAACGTGGGCGCGGGAGGCTAGTAATTCCAAAGAAGCGTTGCAGAGTTGGAAGTACTGGGATATTCCGATGGGTGCGAACCTTCAGATGATCTTTTACCAATCGGAAGACAATCCGGACGTTTTAGTTAAGTTTATGCTGAATGAAAAAGACCTCCGGTTGCCGTTGGAAGCGGTTGAAGCATCTTATTACAAATGGAATGAGGTTTATAAATTCTATATAGAACATTGCGACAAGGTGGAAAAATCACTTGCCGAAACATTGAAATTATCGTATGAAGACTTTTAATTATAATCGTGCTGAAATAAAGGCCGGAATAGTACATTTCGGCGTTGGAAACTTCCATCGTGCACATCTCGAAGCTTACACAAATCTATTACTTGAAGATCCGTCACAAAGATGCTGGGGGGTATTCGGAGCCATGATTATGCCTACGGACGGGGTATTGTTCAACGCCCTCAAGAAAGACGACGGCATATATCAGTTGACGACATGCAGCCCTTCCGGCGAACAGGATAGTATGCTGATTGGTTCGCTTGTAGAACTGGCATGGGGGGAAATAGATAGTGAGCCTATCATCGCTAAAATAGCATCGGAGGAGATAAAAATCATCTCTCTCACCATTACCGAAGGGGGATATAAGGTTGATTTTAACCAATCGCGCAGTGTGTTCTGGTATGTAGCCGAAGGACTTAAACGCCGGATGGAGAAAGATTTGCCGATTACGATTCTTTCGTGTGACAACATGCAGATGAACGGCAATGCCGCCAAATGTGCGTTTATGTCATACTTCGAAGCGAAATATCCCGAGGTGGCAGCGTGGGCGAAAAAGAAAGTGACGTTCCCGAATTCGATGGTGGATCGAATCACTCCCGTAACAAAACCGGGTAAGGTTACAGATGTGTGTTGTGAAGACTTTATACAATGGGTGATTGAAGATAATTTCATTGCAGGCCGTCCTGCATGGGAGAAGGTGGGAGTTACATTCACCCATGATGTGACCCCGTATGAAATCATGAAATTAAGTCTTCTCAATGCGTCACATACTCTTCTTTCTTATCCTGCCTATATGGAAGGATTCAGGAAGGTCGATGCTGTAATGGCAGACGAGAGGTATCGTGCAATGATAAAGCTGTTTATGAACAGGGACGTTACTCCTTATGTTCCGGTTCCCGAAGGCGTTGACCTTGAAGCGTATAAAGACCAGCTTATCGAACGATTTTCAAACAAGGCGATCAGCGATCAGGTATCACGGCTTTGCGGCGATGGCATTGCTAAGTTTGCCGTTTATGTGGTACCCATACTCAAACAGATGTTGCAGGATGGGAAGGATATTTCGATAGAGGCTTTCCTGATAGCTGTTTATTGCAAATACCTGATAGGTGCGCGCACCGAGTCCGGTGAAAATATAGCTATCTCCGAACCTCACATCACCCCGGCGGACAGGAAGTTGATTTCCAGAGGATCGCCGGCCGAGTTCTTGAAAATATCACCTTTTGTGTCATTGGGACTGGACAAATATCCTGTGTTTATGGAAAAGTATGAGCAGTTTTATGCTATGCAGGTAGCGGAAGGATTGAAAGTCTTATTACAGTAAACAACTAAAAAATACAAGGCAATGAAGAAGTTTTTCATAACGGTTGTTCTGTCGCTTTCGTGCGTATTGTCGGTTTCGGCACAAAAACAGACGGAGGCGTCAACGCTTAACCTGATAGGTAAGCCGTTTGAATCGACTCCCAATCCGTATCATAGAGTCGATACATTGGTTTATAAAGGTTTTAACAGGACGGAGAATCGACAACTCCGTTGCTCTGCCGGTATGGCTGTGTTGTTTAAAACGAACACGCGTAATATACAGATTACGACAAAGTGGGGATATGTATATTCGAGCCATTCAACCATGCCGATCTCTTATAAAGGATATGATCTTTATATCAAAAATGCAAACGGTCAATGGCAGTATGCGGCAAGCGGTTCATTGAAAGCGTATAAGGGCGAGAAAACCGAGACATTCACGCTCATTGAGAATATGGATGGTACGATGCACGAATGTATGATGTATATGCCGATGTATTCGGAGGTCATTTCTTGTAAGATAGGGATAGATGACGATGCTGTTATCGAACCGTTGAAGTCCGATTTTCGTCACAGGATAGCGGTATATGGCTCTTCGTTTACGCAGGGAGTGAGCACGGATCGATCCGGTATGAGTTATCCCATGCAATTTATGCGTAATACAGGTCTTCAAGTCGTGTCGCTCGCAACAAGCGGACGTTGCCTGATGCAGCCTTACATGCTCGACGTTCTTGCGGAAGTCAAGGCTGATGCCTTTATATTCGATACTTTTTCAAATCCTGACGCAGAACTGATAAGAGAGCGCCTGATGCCGTTTATCGATCGGCTTATAGCGGCACATCCGGCTACTCCGTTGATATTTCAGCGTACTATCTATCGTGAACGACGTTCATTCGATACAGTTCTTGATGCGAAAGAACGGGCTAAGGCGGCAACCGTAGAGGAGTTGTTTGCGAAAATCCTCACGAACCCGAAATATAAAGACGTTTATCTGATTACGCCTGATGCTTCCGATGCGCATGAGACATCGGTCGACGGAACTCATCCAAGTAGTTATGGATATGCACTTTGGGCGAAGTCAATAGAGACTCCGGTAATAGAAATTTTAAGTAAATATGGTATAAAATGAGACAAGCGGTATTAGTAGAACCAAAACATATTGAATTTCGTGAAGTTGAGGCGCCTAAGGCGTCGGACCTGAAAGAACATCAGGTACTTCTGAATATTAAGAGAATTGGTATTTGTGGAAGTGAGATACATTCTTATCACGGATGTCATCCGGCAACTTTCTATCCGGTAGTTCAGGGGCATGAATATTCGGCAGTGGTAGTCGCTACGGGGGCGGCGGTTACGATCTGCAAGGCGGGTGACGTTGTCACCGCACGTCCGCAACTCGCGTGTGGGAAGTGCAAGCCTTGTCAGCGGGGAGAGTATAATATTTGTGAAGAGCTAAGAGTGCAGGCTTTTCAGGCAAATGGAGCTGCGCAAGACTTTTTTGTGGTTGATGATGACAGGGTTGCGGTGTTGCCTGAAGGTATGTCACTTGATTATGGGGCTATGATAGAACCGGTGGCAGTAGCTGCGCATGCAACCATGCGTGGCGGGGACTTGAAAGGTAAGAATGTGGTTGTATCGGGTGCCGGAACAATCGGTAACCTCGTGGCGCAGTTCGCTAAGGCAAGAGGAGCCAAACGGGTTCTTATTACCGATGTAAGTGATTTCAGACTTGAAATCGCTCGTAAATGTGGCATAATAGATACGCTCAATGTAGCTAAGACGCCGCTCAAAGAAGGAGCGAAGAGGCTTTTCGGGGATGAAGATTTTCAAGCTGCGTTTGAGGTTGCCGGAGTTGAGTCGAGTATTCGTTCGCTTATGGAGTGTATTGAAAAAGGGAGTACCATCGTTGTAGTGGCGGTATTTGGCAAGGATCCGTCGCTTGATATGTTCTATTTGGGAGAGCACGAACTGAAGGTGAACGGAACGATGATGTATCGCCATGAAGATTATCTTACGGCTATCGATCAGGTAAGTTCGGGAGCTATCTGTCTCGAACCGCTTATTTCGAATCATTTCCCGTTCGAGCAGTATGACGAGGCATATAAATTTATAGATGAGAATAGTGCAACATCCATGAAAATAATTATTAAACTATAAAACCATGAAAATAATAGGTATAGGAGAAGTTGTTTGGGATTGCTTCCCGGAAGGTAAGAGACTTGGCGGAGCGCCTATCAATTTCTGTTTTTTTGCAAAGGAGTTGGGAGCAGAATCATATCCCGTTACGGCAATAGGTGAGGATGAACTCGGCGATGAAACATTTGCGGTGCTTAAAGAGACCGGACTTGATTTAGGATATATTTCCCGTAATATTTTGCCGACAGGTAAAGTGCTTGTGTCGTTGAATGAGGCCGGTGTACCGCAATATGAGATTGTTGAGAATGTTGCTTGGGATGCTATCGAGTGTAGTCCTGCGACCATGAAACTGGTCAGCGATGCAGATGCTGTTTGTTGGGGCTCTTTGGCACAGCGAAGCGAAAAGTCACGTGCTGCAATCTTGAGACTCATAGATGCCGTGCCGGATACCTCTTTGAAGGTGTTTGATATTAATATCAGGCAACATTTTTATTCGACAGACTTGATTGTGGAGTCCTTGCAAAAGGCAAATGTCCTCAAATTGAATGAAGACGAATTGCCGTTATTGATCTCTCTTCTTTCCCTTTCGACTGATTTTGTGGAAGCTATCGCAGAACTCATTGCTCGTTTTTCGCTCAAGTATGTTATATTCACACAAGGGGCAGTACGTAGTGGCATATATGATGCAAGTGGGGAAATTTCATCCATAGATACACCTAAAGTCGAGGTGGCCGATACTGTAGGTGCAGGCGACTCGTTTACTGCTACCTTTGTTGTGAACATACTTAGAGGGGCGTCGGTCGCTGAATCACACCGCAAAGCGGTAGATGTATCGGCATATACTTGTACACAAAGGGGAGCTATTAATCCGTTGCCGGATAGTAAAAAGTAATATTGGGTACTTCACATAAGGAAGTTTCGTACTTGGTTTGAATGATTCTTCAAACCAAGCGTGGTGGATATGCCTTGTTCTTGTTGATTGCAGTTTAATTCCGTTAGTTAACCGCAGAATTTGCGGCTTAGCATACCTCTTTTGGCCGCATTTTATAGATAACTCCAGTTGAATAGTTATTTTTGCAGAAATAACTGATGGTATGTTTATCCATGAAATAGAAAATTGGAGTTCATTCAGATGAAACATCAAAAGTTTGTCAGGTGAAATAGCCTGGATAAATAGGGCTATAGTCTATCTCGTGGAGCGGTTGAGTACAATTGGATTTGAATAGTAATTTTTACGAAATAAAGGAACCCATGTTGAAAATATTAGTAACCTACGCCGTACAAGGCGAATTTGTAGAACTTAAATGGCCGGATATAGAACCTTACTACGTTCGTACAGGTATTGGTAAAGTTAAATCAGCCTTTCATTTGGCAGAGGCAATCCGTCAGGTACAACCGGACTTGGTGCTCAATATCGGAAGTGCTGGAACAGTCAATCATCAGGTAGGAGATATTTTTGTATGTCGCAAGTTCATAGACCGTGATATGCAGAAAATGAAAGAGTTCGGATTGGAGTGTGAGATCGATTCATCAGCTTTGCTCGAAGAAAAAGGTTATTGCACGCATTGGACGGAACATGGGATCTGTAATACGGGAGATGGCTTCCTCACCGAGTTGACTCACGTTAGCGGAGATGTTGTAGATATGGAAGCATACGCACAGGCATTTGTCTGCCGTTCAAAAGAAATCCCGTTTATTTCCGTGAAATACGTGACTGACATAATTGGTCAGAACTCCGTGAAACATTGGGAAGATAAACTTGCCGATGCACGGCAGGGACTATCACACTATTTCAATGTCTTGAAAGAAAGAATATGATAAGTGACTCCTGCGGCTATCAATCCCAGGAGAATCTTTACCCATATAAAAGGAATCAGGAAGAAAATGCAATAAAGCATCGTTCCCCACATTAATACGAGAGAAATTATTTTGGCACGGAGAGGAATCGCCTTGTTTTCGCGGAAATTGCGGATATAAGGACCGAAGTGCCGATGATTGAGCAGCCAGTTATATAATCGGGGTGACCCTTTGAAATAAAGGGCGGCGGTGAGTAATAGAAAAGGGGTAGTGGGCAGTAGCGGCAGAAAGATGCCGAGAATACCGAGCGCAAGGGAAATACTACCTAAAACAATATATAGAGTTTTCATGCGGCAAAGATAGTGCAAAAAAAGGGAAAAAATAACACTCTTTGCTGGATGAAAACTCTATTTTATATTACCTTTGCCGTTGCATCGAGGTGACATTAGATGCGTGTAACTATTAAAATACATACACTCATGTTTACAGTAATCAAACGCATGGAGATTTCGGCTTCTCATAAGCTGGTACTCCCGTATCGCAGTAAATGCGCCAGTTTACACGGTCACAACTGGATTATCACCGTCTATTGCCGTTCCGCACGACTCAATTCCGAAGGAATGGTGGTAGATTTCACCCGCATCAAAGAAGTGGTCACGGAGAAACTCGACCATCAAAATCTGAACGAAGTACTCCCATTTAATCCCACAGCGGAGAATATCGCCCGGTGGGTATGCAAACAGATTCCTCAATGCTATAAAGTAGAAGTGCAGGAATCGGAAGGAAACATTGTCATCTACGAGAAAGATCCCGTCGGCGCAGAAGGACAAGAATAGCAAACCAAACAAATTTTGATGATGAGAAAGATTAATGAAATCTTTTACAGCTTGCAGGGTGAAGGCTACCATACCGGAACTCCGGCCATATTCGTCCGTTTTTCCGGCTGCAACCTGAAATGTGACTTTTGCGACACACAACACGAAGAAGGAAAAATGATGACCGACGATGAAATAATCGCCGAAGTGAAAAAATATCCTGCCGTCACCGTTGTCCTTACGGGCGGCGAACCTTCCTTATGGATAGACGATGAATTGATCGACCGTTTGCATGAGGCAGGCAAATATGTGACCATCGAAACCAACGGTACACGCCCCCTGCCGGCAGCTATCGACTGGGTGACCTGCTCCCCCAAACATGGGGCGAAACTTGCCATCGACCGGATGGATGAAGTGAAAGTGGTCTATGAAGGACAAGATATAAGTATTTTTGAACTACTTCCGGCCGAACATTTTTTCCTCCAGCCTTGTTCTTGTAATAACACTGCTTCAACAGTGGACTGTGTAATGCGACATCCCAAATGGAGACTCAGCCTGCAAACACACAAATTAATCGACATCCGTTGAACGAAATAGACGGGTGATGCGGAAGAAGCTTAAATTATTACAAAATATAGTATGAAAGTAGGTTTGTTTATTCCTTGTTATATCAATGCTATTTACCCCAATGTGGGAGTGGCATCGTATAGACTATTGAAAAGTTTGGGAGTAGACGTCGATTATCCGTTGGATCAGACTTGTTGCGGACAACCGATGGCAAATGCCGGTTTTGAAGATGAATCGATGAAATTGGCACTCCGTTTTGACGATCTGTTCCGGGAATACGATTACATCGTCGGCCCTTCCGCCAGTTGTGTGGCATTTGTGAAAGAGAATCATCCGGGCATCTTGGAGAAAGAAGGACATGTTTGTCAGAGTGCGGGAAAGATTTATGATATTTGTGAGTTCATTCACGATGTCTTGAAACCTTCCAAAATTCCTGCACGCTTTCCTCATAAAGTCAGTATTCACAATAGCTGTCATGGGGTGCGCGAACTGTTGATTTCCGCTCCCACCGAACTGAACATCCCTTATTACAATAAATTGCGTGACCTGCTCAATCTGGTAGAAGGCATCGAAGTATTCGAGCCCAGCCATATTGACGAGTGTTGCGGCTTTGGCGGAATGTTTGCGGTGGAAGAGCAGGCAGTCTCCGTCTGCATGGGGCGTGATAAGGTAAAAGATCATATCGCTACCGGAGCCGAGTATATTGTCGGAGCGGACAGTTCCTGCCTGATGCACATGCAAGGTGTCATCAAACGGGAGCATCTGCCTATTCAGATTATCCATATTGTAGAAATTCTAGCGTCGCAATCATGAGTACAAAACATTCAAAGGCTGCCGAAAAGTTCTTGCAGGACAGCAAGATGGCAGCATGGCATAACGAAACCCTTTGGATGGTCCGTGCCAAAAGGGACAAGATGAGCAAGGAAGTTCCCGAATGGGAAGAGTTGCGCAACAAGGCTTGCGAGTTGAAACTATACTCCAACAGCCACCTCGAAGAACTTCTGCTGGAGTTTGAGAAGAATGCTACCGCCAACGGCGCCATCGTACATTGGGCAAAAGATGCCGATGAATACTGCGCCATCGTCTACGAGATACTGAATGAGCATAACGTCCACCATTTCATCAAAAGCAAATCCATGCTCGCCGAAGAGTGTGGATTGAATCCTTTCCTGATGGAGCGGGGCATCGATGTTGTAGAGTCCGATTTGGGCGAACGCATCCTGCAACTGATGCATCTCGAACCGAGCCACATCGTACTGCCCGCCATTCACATCAAACGGGAACAGGTAGGCGAACTTTTCGAAAAGGAGATGGGCACGGAAAAGGGAAACTTTGACCCTACCTACCTGACTCATGCCGCACGTAAGAACCTGCGCCATCTCTTCCTCAATGCCGAAGCCGCCATGACAGGCGCTAATTTTGCTGTCGCTTCAACCGGTGACATTGTGGTCTGCACCAATGAAGGAAATGCCGATATGGGTACTTCCTACCCGAAACTGAACATTGCCGCTTTTGGTATGGAAAAGATCGTCCCGGATCTGGACGCATTGGGTGTGTTCACCCGATTACTCGCCCGTTCGGCCACCGGACAACCGGTGACAACATATACCTCTCATTACCGCCGTCCCCGCGAAGGCGGTGAATATCATATTATCATCGTAGACAACGGCCGGAGTGCCTTACTGTCCAAGCCCGACCATATCAAGACATTGAACTGTATTCGTTGCGGTGCGTGCATGAATACCTGCCCGGTGTACCGCCGGAGTGGAGGTTACTCTTATACATACTTCATCCCCGGACCTATTGGCATCAACTTGGGTATGGCCCATGCTCCGGAGAAGTATTATGATAATCTTTCAGCCTGTTCTCTGTGTATGTCCTGTTCCGATGTTTGTCCGGTGAAAGTAGATTTGGCAGAACAGATTTACAAATGGCGTCAGGATTTGGACGGACTGGGGAAAGCCAATACGGGAAAGAAGATCATGTCCGGTGGTATGAAGTTCCTGATGGAGCGTCCGGCATTGTTCAACGCAGCCTTGTGGGCAGCCCCGGTGGTAAATGGCCTGCCTCGTTTCATGAAATACAACGATCTCGACGATTGGGGAAAGGGGCGTGAACTGCCGGAATTTGCCAGCGAGTCGTTCAATGAAATGTGGAAGAAAAACAAAGTACAGGGAAAGGAGGAATCCAAATGAGCAGCAGAGAAGATATATTAGCCAGCATCCGCCAGCATACGCAGACGCGTTATGATAAACCGGATATTGCGGATATGAAACGATTGTCATATCCTGATAAGATAGAACAGTTTTGTGCAATCAGCCGTGCAGTGGGTGGTGCGGCAGTTGTATTGGGCGAAGGGGAAGATGTGAATGCGGTCATACGCCGGACTTATCCGGATGCTATGCGCATTGCTTCCGTATTGCCGGATATTTCCTGTGCTACGTTCAATCCCGATAATTTGGATGATCCGAAAGAGTTGGACGGCACAGATGTTGCCGTAGTGAAAGGAGAAATCGGAGTAGCCGAAAACGGAGCCATCTGGATACCGCAGACGGTGAAATATAAAGCAATCTATTTTATCTCGGAGAAGTTGGTCATTCTGCTCGACCGGAATAAAATTGTAGATACCATGTATGACGCCTACCGCGAACTGGACGGACAGGAATATCAGTTCGGAACGTTCATCTCCGGTCCGTCAAAGACTGCTGATATTGAGCAGGCTTTAGTGATGGGAGCGCATGGGGCACGGGACGTGTTAGTGATATTAACCTAATGTTTCCGTGTTGATTATTCTAAAATAAATTTGGTTTCAAAACAATGGAGTTTTATATTTGTTAGTACAAACGAAATGGAGACTCCGTTGACGCTTAAAAACAGAGGCTCTATTGATAAGAAATAGAGCCTTTGTTTCATATAAACAGAGCTTCCGTTTGATGTAAATAGAGGCTCTGTTTGGATAAAGTCCGGCTTCCATCGGATGTAATAGAGTCTTTGGGAGAATATAGTCGAATCTCCTTTGATGTAAATAGGATATCTGTTTCTGTTTGTCCATAGTAGATAAATGAGTTTGTAGGATAAGAGTAGTAAAACGTTTAATTATAAATTATATGTATGCCAATAAAGTAAAGAAAATAGCCGCCGTCCATGACCTTTCGGGAATGGGGCGCGTATCTCTGACCGTCGTCATTCCTATTCTTTCATCCATGGGTTTTCAGGTCTGCTATGTCCTCGACCAGGACGTGACGCTGAACGATGAGGAAACAATCGGCTTCAGCGCTGAGGAAAAACTGCCGATCACCTGCGGACCAGGCCGGTCGCTGGATCAGACGATGCTGCAAATCAGTTATCAGCCGGCATAAAGAAAAATAAAAAAACGTTGATTCTCAACCGCCCGGGCAGAAGCCGAAGCGGAAAGCGCGGATCAACGTTTTAATTTCTGGTCAATTGTTGAGAAAGGGATAAATTCTCAGCGGAAAAGCGGATATAACCGGAACGAAAATACGACCGGATTGAAATCGTGAAACTTCGGGAACACAATGTTTTCCATTTTCCGCAGTTTGGCGAAGCCTTGTCATAAAGCCTGATTTTTACAGAAGATTCAGATTTTCCAGCCGTTCCTGTTCATTTTCCTTTAAAATCAAATCGATGCACTCGGCCACTGAGTCGACGATCGTTTTCGCCTTCGCCTGGATATCCGGCCGGGCATGACTCATACAATAGCTGTGCGGGATCATCGCGAACATTTCAAAGTCGTTTTCCGAATCCCCGACGACCGCAATTTCATCGAGACTGACGCCGGTCAGCGCGGCGATCTTGGCGATGCCGGTTCCTTTGTTCGCCCCGTCTTTCAGGATGACGATTGAATACGGACTGGTCTGGATGATCTGATACCGTCCGAAGAATTTCCGCTTTAACATATCCTTATAATAGTCGACGCCTTCTTCCTGCTGGAAGTGGCAGAAACAGGCCGTGATGTGCGTGTGGTGCGGATCCCGGATGTATTCGGAAATGGACTCGTCCAGCACCTGCCGGCAGTCGCGGATCCGGTGCTTGGGATTCAGCTTATATTCCATCGCCTGTTCCCCGAACGGATCCTCAAAGATGTAGTCGTTGTCCTGTGTGACGACCAGAAAACGATGCTCATAAGCGCTGTCGGAGAAAACCTCCAGAAGCGCGTCGATTTCATCGTGGTCGAAATCTGTCTGGTAGATGAAGCGGCCGTTGAGCCGGATGGAAGCGCCGCAGATGCCGACGGTGTCGAACACCAGGTCGGAGCCGAAATGAAGCGGCAGAAAATTCACAGACCGGCCGGTCGCAATCGCAAACCGCACGCCATGATCCTGGAGCCGGCGGATCGCCGCGCGGTTTTCCTCGCTGACGCCGCTGGTCAGTACCGGCGGGATATAGATCGGAAGAGCACACGTCTGAACTCCAGTCACAGTCAACAATCTCGTATGCCGTCTTCTGCTTGAAAA
>ENA-UPXC01002191-UPXC01002191.1-human-gut-metagenome-genome-assembly--contig:-NODE-2191-length-23966-cov-4.774792_pt1 | contig 23966 bp, 20 predicted proteins | sample MGYA00250047_ERZ773371 | MGnify/ENA primary metagenome ERZ773371 (study PRJEB29103, sample SAMN06111975) | human gut metagenome | biome: human gut; feature: ankylosing spondylitis patient; material... | reverse complement strand
TTCACCACATAATAAACCATCATCCCCAAAGCTCCTAAAAATACAGAAGCATATACCCACCACATGCTAAATCCAACAGCCGGAGACACCGTATTACGTTCAATGTGTGTCATCATTAAATTAAATGTTAATGGCATAAATAATCCACATATTATAGTAGAAATAATCAAACTAAACAAATGAAGTGCTTCTTTTGACTTTTCCGTCTTACACAGATTCAAGAAGAAATCGACTTTTAGCATATTGTCATCACGCACAACCAGTATTACTCCAAGCCATACAAATACAATAAATAGAATTGTTGGCAATTCCTCATAGCCGTGCATATTAATATTAAATACCCAACGACTGAAGATTGTCAGATTAACCATAATCATCATCACAATCAACAAAATACCCGCTAAATTTCCAACCACAAATTCAACTATATGATCTAATTTTTTTAAAAATTTCACCACGTTCCTCCTCTCTTTAACGGTAAATAAAAAAGCAGGGGATACTACAAACATAGATATCAATCCACTTGCAGCATCCCCCATACCATTAATAATTAAACAGCTCAGATACCTGATTGTATAATTCTTCTCCAATCAGTTCTCTCCACTTATCCGACAGAGAAGCCGCATACTCTTTCCATTGATTCAATTCCTCATCTGTTGGCTGATAATATGTAATTCCTTTTTCATCAAAGAATTTTTCTGCGTCTGCTTTCATATCTTTATAAGATTCATATTCAGCCTCTGAACACGCCCAGGCAGCATCCACAAATATCTTTTGATCCTCTTCGCTATACTGATTAAACTTATCTAAATTCATCATCAAACTATACGAAGTCCACTGAGCTCCAACATATGAATAAAATGGTGCTACTTCATAATAATTTTCAATAATATATGAAGGTATCTGCTGATCCGTAGCCGTAATCAAACCATTCTGCAGCGATGTATATAACTCTCCGTATGGCATAATTGCGATATTTCCCAAACCGCCATAAAATTCGTTAACAATAGCATCTTCATATGTTCGAAACGTTTCATTCGCCAGATCCTTCGGCACTTTAATCAATTTATCTGTCGAAAAGATGTGGCGCTGTAAGCCACTGTTTTGTGCCAAAAGTTTAATTCCATTTTCTTCATAAAGCTTTGTATTAATAGCAAATCCTTCTGCATTCGGATTAGCAAGCTTTTCCCTCACTGTGTCTAAATCAGGTAATAAAAATGGAATTCTTTGCCATGCAAATCTCTTATCTACATTAGACATTCCGGCACCAAAGTTAAAATCCGTCTCCCCATCCTGAATCATCTGAAAGGATTCCGCATCGCTGGCATAACTGGAATACCAATAAATATCTACTACATAACGGCCATTACTATTTTTCTCCACCTCTTCTTTAAATTTCAGTAGTCCATCAGCCCAGGGATTATAATCCGGGGCAACCTCTGGATCTAACGCTGATGTTGTCAAAACAAGATGAGTTGCATCTGAATCTGCTTTCGTAGTTTCTTCCGCTTTATCGCTCTGCAGTGCAACTGTATTATTACCTCCACATCCAACTATAGTTAATGCCATCATTGCTGCCATTGTCGTTGCAATTAATTTTTTCATTGTACTCCTCCTTTTTCAACATCCACCATATTCTTTTTCTGCTCGTTCCTGGCTGATCAAGCCATCTTTCACATCACACTTTAATGCTTTTTTATCTCTCTCAAGCGGATTACCCCAACCTCCGCCGCCACTTGTCTGAATATAGAGTCTATCTTTCTTATAAAAACGCACCCTTGCTTTCGAAGGCAAATGTTCTTCCGTTCCATCAGCTCTATTTACTGTAAAACGAGCTCCTAATGCTGCTTTTCCACCATTCAATCCCCACGGTGCCGTATTAACACGATCAGAGGCAATAAAGCAGTCCACCTCATCTGTCTGGAATTCCAGGACTCGCTCAATTCCAAATCCACCCCTGTGCTTACCAGGTCCTTCAGAATTTGGAGCTAAACCATATCGTATTACCTTAACCGGCATGATTCTTTCAAGAACTTCTACTGGTGTATTTCTGGTATTAGTCATATGCGTATTAACTCCACTGGTTCCATCTTGATCGCACATTCCACCATATCCTCCTCCAACAGTTTCACCATTAGCAAAGAACGAATGTGTTTCTGGATTATAACCACCCAGCTGAATTCCATTCATAGATCCACAAGCAGCCGCACATACTTTTTCTGGAACCACTTGAGCCAGTGCACCAAGCAGTACATCTACCAAACGCTGACACGTAATAGAATTTCCAGAACCGGTAGCTGCTGGATATACCGCATTTACCAAGGAACCTTCCGGTGTTATAACCTCAAAGCGGCGATATGTTCCAGAATTCGGTGGAATCGTGGGATCCGTCACTGCTCGAACAACATAATAAATGCAAGCCAACGCCATCGGACGAACACAATTCAAAGGTCCTCTTACCTGAGGGCATGTTCCCGTAAAATCAATTTTAATATGTGGACCTCCTGTAGTAATTGTTACCTTGATTTTTAATGGCTCTGTTGTAGTAATTCCATCTCCCTCTAAGAAATCCTCAAATTCAAATGTCCCTTTCGGAAGTTTTTCTAACTCTGCTCCCATTCGCCGGTCACAGTAGTTCTCTAACTCTGCAATTGCCTCAAGAACTACTTCTACGCCCATCTCATCACATAATTCCTCAAACCGCTTTTCTCCTACATTATTTGCTGCAATCTGAGCCATCAAATCTCCGCTACTTTCGTATTTTGTTCGGATATTAGAGCGAAACATAGCAAAAATCTCAGGATCTACTTTTCCTTCTTTTTTTATCTTTACTGGTGGGAAGCAAATCCCTTCATGGAAAATTTCCGTTGCATCTGGTGTTAACGAACCCGGAACCTTTCCTCCCACATCTACATGATGCGCCAGATTTCCTACAAAAGCTACTAGCTCTCCTTTAAAAAAGATCGGAGAAAAGATAATAATATCTGGCAAATGAGTTCCACCAATGAATGGATCATTGTGCATGATAGCATCTCCAGGTTTCAGTTCTTTTTTGTTAATATGCTTTAAAGCTCCCTTTACTCCCCAAGGCAACACTCCTGAATGAACAGGTATATGCTCTGCCTGTGCAATCGTCTCTCCATTTACATCAAATAACGCACACGAACAATCTCTTCTATCTTTAATATTTGTGGAATAGGCTGTCCGAATTAATGCTGCTCCCATCTCTTCTGTAATTGCAAAAAAGCGATTTCGCATAACTTCCAATGTGATTGCATCCATCTTTTCATTCCTCCTTTTAGTTCTCTTCTAATGCTTCCATCTTCCCAGTCTCACGATTTGCAATCTTCACAACCAAATTCATTCTCTCATCTACTGTCACCTTATCGCCAGGCCCTACTACGGACGTAGCTCCTGTTTCCTCTATGATTGCCGGACCGATAAAGCTGTTACCTGCTTTTAAAGCATCTCGCTTATATACGGCTGTATCCAGCCACTCTCCCATAAAATAAGCTTTTCGAATTTCTTCTGGTTTTGGAAGTTCCTTGCTAATTTCTCCTTTTGAATACAAGTTACTTTTGTCCATTTCCCCAACTACAGAAAGACGCAAACTAACCAACTCCATGGGATCATTCTTCTTAAATCCATAAGAACGCTCATGTGCATCACTGAAATCATTCACAAGCTTATCCCAAACCAGCTGATTCACCGGGCTATTGGGTACCGAAATCGTTAATTCGTAGGCCTGACCAAAATAACGGATATCTATTTTTCTCTCAAAACTTACGCTACTCTCTGATACGCCATCTCGAGCCATTTCTTTTCTTGCTTCAGCCTCTAATTTTTCAAATTTTTCTTCCATATGGTCGAAAGAAACATCTTTTTCATGTTTATGATACGTGCATACTTCATCATATCTAATTGGTGCAACTAATAATCCAAAAGCAGAAAAGTTTCCAGGTGCGATAGGAATAACAACCGTTCCTATATCCAGAGTTCTTGCCAGTTCAACCGCATGAAGTGCTCCCGCTCCTCCATATGGCAGAAGCACAAACTTTCTCGGATCGATTCCTCTTTCTACCGTCATAACTCTAATTGCTCTGACCATGTTGGAATTCGCTACACGAAGAATTCCCTCTGCTACTTCCTCCACTGTCATATTTAATTTTACGGCCAATTTTTCTTCTATCGCTTTCCGTGCAGCCGCCACATCCAGGTGCATTTTTCCACCTAGCAATTTTTCACCCACACGACCTAACACAGCATGAGCATCTGTTACTGTTGGTTCTGTTCCTCCTTTGCTATAACAAACCGGTCCCGGTACTGCTCCTGCACTGCGAGGACCAACCCGAAGCGCTCCGCCAGCATCCAGCCATGCTATAGAGCCTCCTCCTGCTCCAATCGTAGTAATATCTATATGTGGGAATTTTACCGGAAATCCCTCAATCACTCCTTCACCTGTGATACCAATAGAACCATTCTGCACAATTCCTACATCAAATGACGTTCCTCCAAGATCTCCAGTAATAATATTATGATAATCCGTAATCTTGGAAAGAAATTCGGCAGCCAAAACACCTCCAGCCGGACCAGATAATAACGTATTCACACTCTTCTGAGCTGCAATCTGATCGGTCATCATACCTCCAGAAGATTGCATAATAGTCAATGGAGAATTAATCCCATTTTCATCTAATCGTCTACGCAACTGGGATACATATTTCTGCATTCTTGGCTGAACATATGCATTCATAACGGTTGTATTCATTCGTTCAAATTCACGAAACTCCGGCAAAATTTCACTAGATACAGACACTGGAAAATCTGGTGCGATTTCACGAATAACTTCCAACGCTTTTTTCTCATTTTCATCATTCGCATAAGAATGAAGAAAACAGATTGCAATGGATTCCGCTCCCTCTTCCATTAATTCATGAATCGTTTTCTTTAATTCCTCCATATCCAACTGCACCAATACAGTTCCCGTATAATCCATTCTTTCGTCTGCCTCCCGACGAAGATATCGGGGAATTAATGAAGCTGGTTTTCTAGCATGTAAATCATAAAGTTCTGGTCTGCTCTGGCGACCAATATCTAAAACATCTCTAAATCCTTTTGTTGTTATTAATGCTGTTACAGCGCCGTTTCGTTCCAAAAGTGTATTTGTAGCCACTGTCGTTCCATGTGCAACACCCGTCACACAATCTGGTGATACTCCCAACTCTTCTAAAAGTGCTCTAATTCCGTTCAGAACACCTATACTTTGATCTTCAGGTGTAGAAGGCGTTTTTGCAAAATACACCTTACCATCTTCATTTATTCCGACTACATCGGTAAACGTTCCTCCTACATCTACACCTAATTTCAATTTAGCCATTTTTCATCCTCCTTTATCTCTATCCCTGGTAATAATTTACTTTCGGCATATATTTACTTCCTAGCATCTTATGAAATTCTGGGTATCTTGATTGTTCTGGGTGACGTCCTTTCTTTTCTGTTACATCATTAGCCAGCCATTGTAATGGAATAATGTAAAATAATGGAGTTAAAATTTCATCCATTCCTCCTGGAAGCGAGATAAAACGACCTTTTATTTCAATCTCTTTTTCAAAGCCCTCGTAACCAATAACTGTCACGTGATCCGAATGCTCCTGAGCAAATTGAATCATTCTCTTTATTCGCTCTACTCCAGGTCCCTCGTTTACCAAAAAAATCAAATATGACCACTTTTCAAGACAATGATACGGACCATGCATGTACTCTTCCACATCATATACCTCTACCGGGATTCGCACTCCTTCTAATACCTTAAGAGCCCCTTCTTTAGCTGCAGCTGTTAAAGTACCACCTCCGATAATTGTCACAGATGGAGCAGATTTATACTCCTCCGCAAAATCTTCAATTTCTTCAGATGTACATCTCAAACTTTGCTCCATCCATTTTGGAACTAACGAAATGTCTAATTCCTTACCAGCTAATCCCGCAGCATATAAATACAACATTGCTATAGTCGAAGTAAATCCCTTCGTTTTGGCCCCTACCAGTTCTTCTCCTGTACATGTATCCAAAATCGCCTCAGCACTTTTTCCGCCAGGATTATCAGGCTCGGCTGTTACCATAACGGTTCTAGCCCCATACTCTCTTCCTTTTTCCAAACAATGTATCGTCCCAATACTACGTGCCGTCTGTGAAATTCCTAAAATCAGCGTTTTCTCATCTAGTCGATAATGTGGATAGTAATACAAAAAATCAAATGGGGTAAACACCTGAACCTCTGCATTGAACCATTTTGTAAATGCATATTTAGCCGCAATTGCTGTATGAAGTGAGGTTCCAGAACCAATTAAATAGATTTTATCAAATGGACCTTTTCCCACTATAGAATACACACTATCACACACTTTTTCTGCATTTTGGCAAACTCTTCTAATTGTGTCTGGCTGTTCCAATATACAGCTCTTCATGGTTTGCTTCATTCTATGTATGCCTCCCAACTCTTGTATTTTTCTCTATTTTATTTTTTTACCTGTATGTCCTGCTCTTCGATTTTTTTTGAAGCAAAATTAATTGCTCCTAGAGCTCCTGCTTTTCCTCCCAAGTTTGCCAAACAAATATCCGCCTGAATTGGCGTAAGCCTGCCAACCTCCTCTCGAATCCGCTGAATCACAGATCCCATAGAATCAGAAACTCCACCGCCTATTACAACCTTCTCTGGATTTAAAAGACTAATCGTATTGGCTATCGCAACTGAAAAATCACGAACAAATTTGTCTATTACCGGTATTACTGAGGCATCTCCTCGGCTATATGCTGTAAATAATGCTTCTGCCGAACCAACAATTTGATCCAGTGCCGAGCCAGAACATTTTTTTTCTAAAATTCCCTGTTGTCCTAATTTATTAATTTCCCCTTTTTCCACATCAGAACTTTCTAAATAATATCCTAATTCTCCTGCTCTTCCTTGAGCCCCCAATACCAACTGTCCACCACATACTAATGCTCCGCCAATACCTGTTCCCAATGCAATAAACAACATATCATCCGTCTGTTCACCTGAACCTATCCAACGTTCACCTAATGCTGCCAGATTCACATCATTTCCGACATACACTGGAAATGAAAAATATTCATTCATTAAACTTTGCAAAGGAAATTGATTCCACGATAATGCTTTGGCACGCACCACTGTTCCATCTGAATCCACCGTTCCCGGGACTCCAATTCCCATGCCAAATATCATTTCTCGTTTAATTCCTGCTGCTTCTAATGACTCCTCTACAATCTGGACTAATTCCTCAAACTGATTTTTGGTTGGTATTTTTTTTTCGTACACAATATTACCCACCAAATCTGTTATCAAAAACAAAAGTTTTGTTCCGCCAATATCCATGCCAATACAATACGCAGATTTTGGATTAAATCCCAACATAGTAGATGGGCGTCCAACCCCTGATGGAGACATACAGTCTCCATACTCAACTAGGAGCTTTTTCTTAATTAATTCATCTACAATCGCACTAACTGTTGTTTTACTTAAATTTAATGCCTTTGATATCTGTGCACGGCTAATCGGCTGTTTCTCCTTGACCATATTCAGAATCAATGTCCGATTAATTTTTCGTATTAATTCTAAATGCCCTAAATTTCCATTCTTCTCCATATTACACCCCTTACTCACTTAATTAGTTCAGTGCACTTACTAATTCTTTTAAAAATTACCTCTCGTATTAAGCAAGAGGATTTATATATAAAATACACTTTTATTATTCTGTTTTCAATAGGATTTTTCAACAAAATATCTTTATATTTTCGTAAAAATTACCAAAACGCGTTTCACATAATTTGTTTCTTCAGAAAACTAAATGTCACTTTTAAGATACACGTCCATATATGCTGAACTCTTTTTGCAATGCAATTGATAATTCATAAAATCAATTATATCTAACAAAAATGCAATTACAAACCAAAGATGACAGTAACTGTCAACCTGTAACGAATCAACAATTTCAAGAATGTTTTTACTAACCTTCTATATGGTTCCACACATACCCATGCAGTAGAACTTTCAACATTTCCTTATCTCGCTCTTCCCAGGCGGCTTGTACATTCTCCATATCGAACATGGGCATTCCTCGTAAATCTGATATGCTGAAATCTCCCAAGAGCAGGCGTGGCAAAGGCAACTGAAAGAAACGATAGCAACAAAAAACAGGTCCGGACGCACGGAGAGTAATCAGTGTATCTGAACCTAGCTTTTCTATGGTCTTTCCGATGAATAGCTTGGCTGGCTTTTCATTGAAATTTCTTATGCTTTTTTTCGTTGACATTTAATACTGTTCAATGTATCATATAATCAAGAAATGGGTTTGTTACCGTACAGCTATTGCTTAAGCGGGGTGCTCGTTTCTTTTTTGTGTTCACCATATCGTCCTGTCATTATTCAAGAATGCCTCGGTGCTCTTGTAGCAAAAAGCAGACGCACCCTTTCTTACGTCCTCGAACATTTTTCCGCATCGATCGCCAGCACAAACATTAATGCATCCAGTGCATATTCCGGCTCATTTACCTGAATCACATACGTGTCCGTCATATGGAACAGCTCTTTGCTGACACTGGCAACCGAATATCCCCTTTGATCGAGGATATTATAATCCCATTCCATAATCGAACCGTCGATATGCCAGCCATTGTAATCAATATTGTAATGCGGCATCAGGAAAGAGAATTCTTTACTCAAGCATCCGATATAGGTGCCTTTTTTATATATCTCAAATTTTGGCAGAAATGTCAGTACACGCTGAACAACCATTCCAATTTCATTGCCGTCTGCATCATATATCACCAACTTATGGCCCCAGGACAACTGGCCTTTTACCACATATACTGTATTGCCAAACTCATCATAAATATCATAACTGTCAAACCACGAAAATAACCGCTGTTTAAATAAAAGCTTCATAAAATCACCTCAAATATCATAATCCGTTCTCTTTTGTCCTCGCCCGGAAACAAATCCGATGTGTCAATCTCATCATAAAACATTAGCTGTTCCTCCGTCATCAGACAACTGATATATTCCTCCGATGGATAATAAAAAAACAGCAGTATCTCTCTCGGATTTTCGTAATAGGACTCATATATCCTGGCAAGAACAGAGTGCAATATCTCTACCGAAAATGGATTGAAAAAATAACACCGGTCCACTTCTGAAGGAAGCTCATAGTTCTCCGCACTGCTTAAGATAAAGGACGTACGGTTTCCGGACACTGCCGTCTCCTTATTTTCTGCTGCCCCCTGATAAATACGTTCATCGTATTCGATTCCGATTGTTTTACTCCTTGTCTGATAGGACAAGTAAAAACAGACTCTTCCCTTGCCGGTTCCATAGTCCAATAAGGTATTATTCTTCCGAATTAATCCGCTGTTCGCCAACCGTTCCAGAACCACGTATGCCGTCGGTTCGTATGGGTATCGGTATTGATCCGCATGCGAATCATCTCTGCCGCTTGTTCGGATTTTCAGAAATCTATCCCATTGGGTCTCATTTTGGTTCATGGTATATCTCCCGTATCATTTACTCGATTCTTATATCTACAGAATATAGGAAATTGGCGGCGCTTGTCAACTTGCAGCTTTGGAAAGAAAAAAATTGCAAATATGTAAATCTCCCATCGTCTTATTATGGGCAGATCTTGTTGTTAATTCTTGGCAAATCTAATATTTCGTACTATAACTATTCTGTACCGTTTTCTCTGTACTGGGCATCTGCTTCCGTAAAGAGAATGTGCCTTGTCACATTCTCTCGCCGGGCGCGGTCGCTTGCAGCATGATTCACAAGATACGGAACCATTCCTTAGGTTTTATTACGAAAGAAGGCTTTTTATGATTTCCCGTCTACTTACCTTAACTGCCTGGTCCATGACACCGCCCGCAGTCTGGTCTCCCTTTCATTTAGTATTTATGCTGATCGGCATCCCGCTCGCCGCCTTTGCCGCATGGAAATTGCGGACGCGCTCCGAAGCGTTCCGTCTGCATCTGCTCTTTGCCTGCGGTGTTTTTCTGGCATTTTCCGAGGTCTACAAACAGCTTTTTCTCTATTACATAGAAAACAACCGGCACTACGACTGGTGGTATTTTCCATTCCAGCTCTGCAGCCTGCCGATGTACCTCTGCCTGCTGCTGCCCTTTGTTCCGCATAAATATCAACGTATTTTTTGCACTTTTATGTATAATTACAACCTGCTCGGTGCCGTCATGGTGTTCGTCGATCCGTCCGGTCTGATGCACCCGTACTGGACGCTGACCCTGCATGGATTTATCTGGCATATCCTTCTGATCTTCATCGGGCTACTCATCGCCTTTTCCCGCATGGTGCTGCCAACCGCCAAAGGATTCTGGCAGTCTACAGCTGTATTTGCGGTCGGATGCGTCATCGCAACCATCATCAATGTTACCTCACATCCGTATGGAAACGCGGATATGTTTTATATCACGCCGTACTACGCGACCACGCAGATTGTGTACTCCCAGATCGCTGCTAAATTTGGAATTTTTGCCGGAAACACGGTGTATGTGCTTTCAATCATTTTGGGCGCATGGCTGCTGCATCTCGTATTTCAAGTCGAACGTCCGTGAGACTTGGCGCGTGATTCTGGTCAGCAAAGCTGGCATATTCGTTGCTGCTCACTCATTCCGTGCACATCAACGGGATTTTACCGATGCTTCGCATTTCAAATCGGCAAAATCTGCTATCGATACGATATCATACGGAATTTTCAGTTCAGAAAATTCCTATCTGCAATTAAAAGAGCGCCAGCCCCGCATTCACAGCCGGGCAGACGCTCTTTTCTATAACAGCTCAATTAATTCACTGTCACGGTAAAATCCACTGAAACGACTCTGTAACAATGGATTTTACCCTTTTATTTTTATTTACTGAATCTCGCTATGGAACTCCTGCAGGGACTTAACCTCCAGATGTCCGTTCTTCTTGATACTTCTCAGAGCCTGTACGGTAGCCTTTGCTGCTGCCATGTTGGTAAAGTACGGAATCTTCGCCTTTACAGCTGCCTTACGGATGTAGCTGTCATCGCCTCTGCCCTTCTTATCGTTCGGGGTATTGATAATGATTGCCACTTCTCCGTTGGTAATCTTATCTAAAATGTTCGGACGGCCTTCGTTGATCTTGCATACCTTCTCAGCCGGAAGTCCTGCTGCTACCATCACATCACAGGTTCTGCCTGTACCCATCAGGGTAAAGCCACACTCGTAGAAGCCTCTTGCAACCTCGATAAGCTCTATCTTATCCTTGTCATTGACACTCAGGAGGACAGTTCCTGAGGAAGGAAGACGTGTCTGGGTTGCTTCCTGTGCCTTGTAGATAGCCTCACCAACGCTGGTGGACATACCAAGAACCTCACCGGTGGAACGCATCTCCGGTCCAAGTACCGGGTCAACCTCCGGGAACATCTTGAACGGGAATACCGGCATCTTAACACCGTAGTGCGGAATCTTCTTCTCTTTCAGTGCCGGAACCGGTGACGGACGGCCTGTTAAGTAGGAAGTCATGATATCCGTTGCCAGTTTTACCATCTTGATGTTGCATACTTTAGATACCAGCGGCACGGTGCGGGATGCTCTCGGGTTTGCCTCCAGCACGTATACTTCGCCGTCCTCGATTGCATACTGCATGTTCATCAGACCTACAACGTGCATCTCTTTTGCAATACGGCTTGTGTAATCACGGATTGTCTCTACCTGATCCTTGGTCAGATTTCTGGACGGAAGGATACAAGCGGAGTCACCGGAGTGGATACCTGCCAGCTCGATATGCTCCATAACAGCCGGAACAAATACGTTCTCGCCATCGCTGATAGCATCTGCCTCACACTCGGTTGCATGATGCAGGAAACGGTCAATCAGAATCGGACGATCCGGAGTTACACCGACAGCTGCTCTCATATAGAAGGTCATCGCTTCATCGTCATGAACAACCTCCATGCCGCGGCCGCCAAGTACATAGGACGGACGAACCATAACCGGGTAACCGATCTTATTCGCAATCTCTAATGCGTCATCAACGGTAACTGCCATGCCTGACTCCGGCATCGGAATCTGCAGTTTATCCATCATCGCACGGAACAGGTCACGATCCTCTGCCATGTCGATGGTTTCCGGAGTTGTACCCAGAATGTTGACACCATATTTCTTCAGATCTGCTGCCAGGTTCAGCGGTGTCTGGCCACCAAACTGTGCGATAACGCCCAGCGGTTTCTCCTTGTGGTAGATGCTTAATACATCTTCCAGAGTCAGCGGCTCGAAATACAGTTTATCGGAGGTATCATAGTCAGTAGATACGGTCTCCGGGTTGCAGTTAACGATAATTGTCTCAAATCCAAGCTCTTTCAGAGCGATAGCTGCATGTACGCAGCAGTAGTCGAACTCAATACCCTGACCGATACGGTTCGGACCGCCGCCCAGAATCATGATCTTCTTGTTGTCGCTGCACGGACTCTGATCCTTGATGTGATAGCTGGAGAAGTAGTATGCAGAATCCGGTGTGGCACTTACGTGTACGCCCTCCCAGCCTTCTACGATACCTTCTTTGGTTCTTGCATCGCGGATCTCTTCCTCTGTAACGCCTAACAGCTCGCTTAAATATTTATCTGCAAAACCGTCCAGCTTCGCCTGGCGGAGAACCTCAACCGGCGGAACCTCGCCCTTATACTGCATCAGGCTTTCTTCCTCTTCTACCAGTTCCTTCATCTGCTGGATGAAGTAATGTTTAATCTTGGTTAATTCGAACAGCTCGTCTACGGTAGCGCCCTTACGAAGTGCCTCGTACATAATAAACTGACGTTCGCTGCTCGGAACATGCAGCATCGCAAGCAGTTCTTTTTTTGTCTTCTTATCGAAGTCTTTCGCATGACCAAGACCGTAGCGGCCTCTCTCCAGGCTTCGGATTGCCTTCTGGAATGCCTCTTTGTAGGTCTTTCCGATACTCATAACCTCGCCGACTGCCTTCATCTGGGTTCCCAGCTTGTCCTCTGCGCCTTTGAACTTCTCAAATGCCCAGCGTGCAAACTTGATAACGATATAGTCGCCGGACGGAACATACTGATCCAGAGTACCGCTCTTGCCGCATGGAATCTCATCCAGAGTCATACCGGTTGCCAGCATCGCTGATACCAGTGCAATCGGGAAACCAGTTGCCTTGGATGCCAGGGCGGACGAACGGGAGGTTCTCGGGTTGATCTCGATAACAATATCACGGTCTGTCTTCGGATCGTGTGCCCACTGTACGTTGGTACCGCCGATTACCTGGATTGCTTCTACGATCTTGTAGGATTTCTCCTGCAGACGTTTCTGTACTTCTTCCGAAATGGTTAACATCGGAGCAGAACAGAAGGAATCTCCGGTGTGTACGCCCAGCGGATCAATATTTTCAATAAAGCAGACAGTGATCATGTTGTTCTTCGCATCGCGGACAACTTCCAGCTCAAGCTCTTCCCATCCAAGGATAGACTCCTCTACCAGAACCTGACCAACCATGCTGGCCTGCAGGCCTCTTGCACACACGGTCTTCAGTTCTTCTACGTTATATACAAGACCGCCGCCTTCGCCGCCCATGGTGTAAGCCGGACGAAGAACAACCGGATAACCCAGTTTATCTGCGATTGCCAGTGCATCCTCAACGCTGTAGGCAACCTCACTTCTAGCCATCTCGATGCCCAGGCTTTCCATTGTATGCTTAAACTCGATACGGTCCTCACCACGCTCGATAGCATCAACCTGAACGCCGATTACTTTAACATCATATTTATCCAGAACACCTGCTGCTGCCAATTCGGAGCAGAGGTTCAGTCCGGACTGTCCACCCAGGTTCGGGAGCAGCGCATCCGGGCGCTCTTTTTCAATGATCTGAGTCAGACGGTCTACGTTCAGCGGCTCAATATAAGTCACATCTGCTGTCTCCGGATCCGTCATAATCGTAGCCGGATTGGAATTGACCAGCACAATCTCATAGCCGAGTTTTCTCAGTGCCTTGCACGCCTGTGTTCCCGAATAATCGAACTCACACGCCTGTCCGATAATGATTGGACCGGAACCGATAATCAATACTTTGTGAATGTCATTTCTCCTCATGTTTTCTCCCTCTCATTGTCTGCTGTTTTTTGGCTTTAAAAAAGCGGCCTCCCGGATCAACTAAAAATCAAGCACCTCCGCGGTGCCTTCACGCGCGTCTGTCTGATCTTCCGTCACCCTGACAGCCTCCGCCAATCGCAGCTCTGCCAGACCCCAGTTAGCCATTATCAGCATTATAATAGAAAGCGCTTTATTTGTAAACAAAAAATTTTACAAAAATCGATCTTTTTTGCTTTTCTTTTTTCAAAATGTATGATATTATAGTAAAGATATACTGGGGTGTTTATTTTGTCCAAAAGGCAGATTTAGACCCTCTTATTTTCGTTCCTGCGCGAGAATGTGCCAAGGCACATTCTTTTTTATTATCTTGTCCTACGAAAATCCTACGAAAAGGAAAGGGGTTATCCATTATGAAAAAAGTTGTCATCATCGACGGTCAGGGCGGACGCATGGGGCGCGCCCTCGTAGAAGAAATCCATAAACTCTGTCCCGGACAGCCGCTTCTCGCGCTCGGTGCCAACACCACTGCCACTGCCGCGATGATGAAAGCCGGAGCTGCCATGGGCGCCACCGGAGAAAACCCCGTTCTCGTCGCCTGCCGCGATGCCGACCTAATCATCGGACCAATCGGCATCGTCATTGCAGACTCCCTCTTAGGAGAAATCACCCCCGCCATGGCAGCCGCCATCGGACAAAGCCGCGCCCAGAAAATCCTGATTCCTGTCAGTGGAAGCTCCTATTGCCGCCATATTTTAGTAGGAACACAGAATTTACCAATGAATGAATATATCCATTTGGCGGCAGAGGAAGCAACTGCCTACCTGAATCATATTTAAAAAATGCACGAAGCTGAACTCTCATCGTTCCGCTCCGTGCATTTTTCTCCCGGTCTCTTTATCCTTCAAAACCTGCATCTTCAACTCATCCACCCCGGAAAATTTCATCTCCGGCCGCATAAAATCTAAAAAATGAACCTCTATCTTTTTCCCATACAGGTTTTCATCCAGATCATAGATATATGTCTCCGCCCCCGCCGGTCGTTCTCCGGCAATCGTCGGTTTTTTTCCAATATTCGTGATACTTCCATAAGAAGCACCCTCAATCACCGTCCGGGAGAGATATACCCCGAACGCCGGAAGATGTTTCTGGATTCCCGGCAGGATATTCGCCGTCGGAAACCCTAGGGTGGAGCCTAAATGCTCCCCGTGTACCACCTGTCCGCTGATCCGGTACTCGTATCCCAACAGTTCATTCGCCTTGCGGATATTTCCCTTCGCCAGCTCTTCCCGGATATAGGTGCTGCTGATCTCGCGATCGCCGTCCATCGCCTTTTCAACGATCGACACCTCATATCCATATTTCGGTGCCAGTTTCCGAAGCAGTTCAGCATCGCCCTTCCGCTGGTAGCCAAAATGGCAGTCCGGACCGGACACGATCGCCTTTACGCCCATCTTGCCGACCAGAATCTCGGCAACAAACTGTTCCGGGTCCATATGTGCGACTTCCTGGTTGAACGGATATTCCACCAGATACTCCACCCCCGCCTCGCGCAGGTTCTCCTCGCGCTCCTCGTTGGTCGTGATCATCGTCTGCAGCTTTCCCCGGATCAGGGTTCCCGGTGCCGTCTCAAAGGTAAACACCGCTGGTTTATATCCTTTTTCCCGATACCGCATCACTTCCCGCAGCAGCTTCTGATGTCCTCTGTGAAGGCCGTCAAACTTACCGATCGTGACCGCAGTCGGCTCTTTTATCTGAAATTCTCTGGTTCCGGCAAAATACTGCATCTTACTCTCCTCCCAGAAAGATCTTACGTGGTTTCCATTGTTTCTTCTCCGGCTGATAGGCATAGAGACCGATAAACTGGTTCGCGCTGTCATAGACGCGGATGATTCCAGAATCCGGAAGTACCATCTCTGAGTTTCCATCCGCAGAAACCTGGTGTTCAGCCAAACTGCTTCCGATCTGCACCAAGCAGCCGTCTCTCGGTCCCAGCCCCTTCGGGAATGGATTTCCATTCTGCAGAAGCTTATCCAGAACTTCGCTCTCCGACACATACGCCGGGCAGTCCTCAAACATTCCATCCACCGACACGATCCTATCCTCGATCTGACCGGCTTTCGCCAGCGCTTCCACCTCGGACAGGCGCAGGCTGTCCCCGATCGCAAATCGATCGACGCGGGTGCGGATCAGTTTTTCCATACAGCCGCCGCATCCCAGCTTTTCACCGATGTCATGGCACAGGGTACGGATGTAGGTTCCCTTGGAACAGGTCACGGTCATCGTCACACGCGGCAGTTCCATCGCATCTATCTGAAGATCATAGATTTCCACAGGACGTGCTGCCCGCTCTACCTCTTTTCCGGCTCTCGCCAGCTCGTAGAGCTTCTTTCCGTTGACCTTAAGCGCCGAATACATCGGCGGTACCTGCATATACGGACCAACAAAGCTCTCCGCCGCCCCGCGGACTGCCGGTTCTGTCAGCTGTTCCGTCGGTTTCTCCGAAAGAATCGTTCCTGTCGTATCCTGCGTATCGGTTTCGGTTCCCAGCAAAAGAACTGCCTGATACGTCTTTCTCTTATCCGTCAAAAGGTCGCACAGCTTCGTGCCCTTCCCCAGACATACAGGGAGTACGCCCTCCGCTGCCGGATCGAGCGTACCCGTATGACCGATCTTTTTCTGTCTCAAAATGCCCCGGAGCTTCGCCACCACATCGTGGGACGTAAACCCCGGTTCTTTATAAATGTTTATCACACCGTGAAACATAAAATCTCCTAAAAAATCAGAACTATTACCGTCCATGCGCTGTGCACCTGAAAGCAGGCAGCGCAATCAGCAACAGAACCTCCTATTCCTCCCTACGGGCATCCATCTGTTTCTCAATATGTCCCGTCAGGTTGTTGATCACATCCCTCGGATGTCCCTGCATCGTGCAGCCCGCCGCGTGGATGTGTCCGCCACCGCCGAAATACGCCGCCACCTTGCTCACATCGACATAGTCGTTGGAACGAAGGCTGACCTTGTACTCGTTGAACGCCTTTTCATAGATGAAAATGGCACATTCCACTCCTTCGGTAATCCGGAGCTGATCGATAATGCCATCCAGATCGTTCGTATCGACACCGTAAAACTCCATTTCTTTCTGGGAAACCACACTGAAAATACATCTTCCATCCAGAATCCGTGTACTGCTAAGCAGCGCTTTTCCGAGAATCTGGTTCTGTGCGTAGGTCTTGCGGTAAAAGCTGTCGTCGATGATCTTCGCCGCGTTCACGCCTTTTTCCATCAGCGCGCCCGCGATTTCCATCGTTTTCCGGGTCGTTGAATTGTACTTAAATACACCTGTGTCATGCACAATTCCGGTATAGAGACACTCTGCCGCCTCCCTGCTGATCTTTGCCTCATCAAGAAGCGTGTATAACACTTCGCTGCAGGAGCTTGCGTCCGGAATGATGTAATTTTGTTCTGCAAATCCTGTATTGGTTCTGTGATGATCGATGCAGAGTGTCTTGGCGGCGTTGTCAAAATAGACCGCGTAGCTGCCCAGACGCTCTTTGTCGCTGGCATCCAGTGTAATGCACAGATCAAACTGTTTTTCCGGCACAATCTCGGTATGAATTTTCTCAAAATCATTCATATAAGAAAATTTAGCAGCCGGATGGTCGAGAAACAGTTCTGCCTCTATCTGCGGATAATTCTCCCGCAGATAGTTAAGCAGTCCCAGAGTCGTTCCGATACAGTCCCCGTCCGGATGGATGTGACCAAGCAGTACGATGTGCTCCGCCCCTTCCAGTGACGCCTCTAAGATATTTTTACTCATTTTCTTCCTCATCTCCCGATTCTGAGTCTCTGAGGTTTTCAGTTACTTCATCGATCAGGCGGGTCATGTGTACACCGTACTCAATCGACTGATCGAGAATAAATGTAATTTCCGGCGTATTCCGTAAATTAATGCGTTTTGCAAGCTGGGTGCGGACAAATCCGACAGCACTTTTCAGTCCCTGGATCGTATCCTTCGCCGCTTCCTCGTTGCCTAACACGCTGATATACGCCTTGCAGTACTTGAGATCCGGAGTCACCTCCACGGAGACAACCGTTGTCATCGGATGAATCCGCGGATCTTTCAGCTCACGGCTGATGATGGAACTCAGCTCTCTCTGTACTTCACTGTTAATTCTTGTATTTTTAATGCTATTTTTACGCATGAATCCCTCTGCCTTTCTAGCGCGGAACCTCTACCATCGCATATGCTTCGATCATATCGTCTTCCTGCAGATCGTTGAACTTCTCAAATACAAGACCACACTCGTATCCGGAAGCAACTTCCTTCACGTCGTCCTTGAAACGCTTTAAGGATGCCAGCGGACCATCGAAGATCTGATCGCCGTCACGGGTAATACGTGCCTTGCAGCCTCTCTGGAATTTACCATCCAGGACGTAGGAACCAGCGATAGTACCAACGCCGGAAGCCTTGAAGGTCTGACGTACAACGGCGTGACCGATTACCTGCTCCTCGTAGATCGGGTCAAGCATACCCTTCATCGCTGCCTCGACATCCTCGATTGCCTGATAGATGACGCGGTAGAGACGAACGTCTACTTTCTCACGCTCTGCGATGGACTTCGCGGTTGCGTCCGGGCGCACATTGAAACCAATAATGATCGCGTTGGATGCGGCTGCCAGACTGACGTCGGACTCGTTGATCGCACCAACACCGCCGTGGATGACCTTGACTACAACTTCCTCGTTGGACAGCTTCATCAGGCTCTGTTTTACTGCCTCGACAGAACCCTGTACATCTGCCTTGACGATCAGTGGAAGTTCCTTTACATTTCCTGCCTTGATCTGGGAGAACAGATCGTCCAGGGAAAGCTTCATCTTTGTATCTTCAATTAACTTATTCTTGCTCTCAGAGATAAAGGTTTCTGCAAAGCTTCTCGCCTCTTTCTCGTTCTCCGGCTGTACAAATACCTCGCCGGCGTTCGGCACGTCATTAAGACCCAGAATCTCGACCGGAGTGGATGGACCAGCCTCTTTGACGCGGCGTCCTTTATCGTCCATCATCGCACGGACACGACCGTAGCAGGCACCTGCCGCGATCGGATCACCGACATGCAGGGTACCTTTCTGTACCAGGACGGTCGCAACCGGACCTTTACCCTTATCCAGCTCCGCCTCGATGACAAGACCTCTCGCATTACGGTTCGGGTTTGCCTTTAACTCTTTGACCTCTGCGGTCAGAAGGATCATCTCAAGCAGTTCCTTGATACCTTCCTTGGTATGTGCAGATACCGGAACGAAGATGGTGCTGCCGCCCCAGTCCTCCGGAACCAGTTCGTACTCGATAAGCTCCTGTTTTACCTTCTCGATATTGGCACTCGGCTTATCGATCTTGTTGATCGCTACGATGATCTCAACACCTGCTGCCTTCGCATGGTTGATGGCCTCGATGGTCTGCGGCATCACACCGTCATCTGCTGCAACAACGAGGATTGCAATATCAGTGGATTTTGCACCACGCATACGCATTGCTGTAAATGCCTCATGTCCCGGCGTATCGAGGAATGTGATCTTCTGTCCGTTGATCTCTACCATGTACGCACCGATGTGCTGGGTGATACCGCCTGCCTCTTTTGCAGTTACATTGGTCTGGCGGATTGCATCCAGAAGGGAGGTTTTACCATGATCTACATGACCCATAACGCATACAACCGGCGGACGGGTTACCATGTCCTTCTCATCCTCTTCTTCCTCTTTCAGAAGTTCCTCGATGACGTCAACCTTGACCTCTTTCTCACAGAGTACGTCAAACTCCATCGCGATCTCTTCTGCCTGCTCGTAATCTACTTCCTGATTGATGGTGACAACCTTGCCCTGTAAAAAGAGCTTCTTTACAATCACAGACGGCTGAAGTTTCATCTTGTCTGCGAGATCCTTGATGGTGATTACCTCCGGGATCGTGATTGTCTTGATCTCCTCAACCTTTGCCTCCTTCTTCTGCGGCGGCTGAACAGCGCTCTTTACGTTCTTTCCGCCTCTTCCCTTGGAGTGCATCTCTTCCTCATGGTCGATCTTGCTATATTTATCGTTCTTGTAATTATTCTTATTCTGCTTGTTGTTCTGCGGTTTCTGTACAACCGGGCTGTCGAAGGATGGCTTCGGAATATTTAAACCGCCGCGTCCATCGCGTCCGCCTCTCTGACCATCACGGCCGCCCTGATAGCCGCCGCTTCTCTGGCCGTCACGGTTTCCCTGATAGCCGCCGCTTCTCTGGCCATCGCGGTTTCCCTGATAGCCGCCGCTTCTCTGGCCGTCGCGGTTTCCCTGATAGCCGCTTCTCTGTCCATCACGGTTCTCCGCTGGAGCTGCGCTCTTAGCCGGCTCTGCGGTCTGCTCTGCACTTGCTGCTGCCGGACGGCTTGCCGGCGCGCCGGTCTTGGCTGCGTTTCCTGTATTGGCCTTGCCTGCCGGACGGCTTCCTCTCTGTACGCTGTTCTGCGGACGATAAACCGCTGCAATCCGCTTTTTCGGCGGCTCAGTTGTCTTCTCCGCCTCTTTCTTCTCTGCCTCTAACGGCTCTTTCTTTATATCTTCCACTCGATTTGTTTCCGCCTTTCCTGTATCTGTCTTTGACGCTGTCGTCTGTCTCTTTGCTCCTGCAAGGAAACATCTGACTGCTTCTGCCTGTTCCTCCGTCACCTTGGAAGAATGGCTTTTTACGTCAAAATGATTTTTCTGCAGTATCTCTAAAACTTCTTTATTTGATTTGCCAATCTGTTTTGACAACTCATTAACTCTCATGTTTTGCTACCTCCGTTCCGGCACTGCCTTCCCGTTCTGCATAAGCTCCTAAAAGAGCCCGCCCAGAAAAGCGTTAATCATCTAACTTCTCTCTTAACGCCTTTGCAAAACCGGAATCCAAAACGGCCAGAGACGCTCTCATCTCTTTTCCCATCGCGTGTCCCAGCTCTTCTTTCATGCCGAACTGGTACACGGGAACCTTGTAGTATGCACATGAATTTTCAAACATCTTTTTTGTATTGTCCGACGCTTCTTCTGACACGATCACCAGATACGCTTTTCCGCTCTTGATCGCCTTCTCGGTCATGAACTCCCCGCTTGCCGTCTTGCCGGCGCGCGTCGCCAGTCCCAGAAGATTCAGCACCTTTTTACGATTTTCCAAACTGCTCCATCTCCTTTTCCAGCGTCTCATAGACTTCCTTCGGAATCGCCATTTTGAGCGACCGCTCCAGTCCTTTGCTCTTTACCGCCTTTTTCCAGCAGTCCATCGAAGGACAGAGGTAGGCGCCGCGTCCATTCCTGCGGCCTGTCGCGTCAATCTCGATCGTATCGTCGGCTGTCTTTAAAACGCGGATCATTTCTTTTTTGCTCTTCATTTCTCCGCATCCGATGCACTGTCTGAGCGGCACTTTCTTTGCTCCCACTGTCTATCACTTCCATTTCTGTCAAATCCCGGTTCTGCTGCTTTCTTTCTGCCAAATCTGCTTGTTCCGCCCGAAATCAGCATCCCCGCACATTATCTGTCAGGATTATTCCTGCTCCGCCACCGGCTCTTCTGTGCCCTCAGCTGCCTCATTTTCTGCTGCCTCGGCTGCGTCTTCCTCTGCCACGCTGATCAGCGGGTCATCGGTGTAGCCCTCGAAGCCTTCCTCATAACCGCTCTCAAGCTCATCTAAAAGACCGGACTCTCTTGCCTGTGTCTCGCTCTTGATATCAATCTTGAAGCCGGTCAGGCGGGCTGCCAGGCGTGCATTCTGCCCCTCTTTACCGATTGCCAGGGAAAGCTGGTAATCCGGAACGATCACCTGTGCCTCGCGTGCTTCCTCATCTGCTGCAACCAGGATAACCTTTGCCGGGCTTAACGCGTTCTCAATCAGGAATGCAGGGTTGTCATCCCAGTTGATGATATCGATCTTCTCACCGCGCAGCTCATTGACAACCGCGCTGACACGCGCGCCGTTTAAGCCGACACATGCACCGACCGGATCGACGTTCGGGTCGTTGGAGCTGACTGCCATCTTCGTACGGGAACCTGCCTCACGTGCGATCGCCTTGATCTCTACGGTACCGTCTCGGACCTCGGCAACCTCAGACTCAAAAAGGCGTTTTACCAGATCTGGATGGCTTCTGGATACGGTGATACGCGGGTCGCGCTGTGTCTCTTTTACTTCGATGACATACAGTTTGATACGCTCGGTCGGTTTGAATACCTCGCCCTTTACCTGCTCACTCTCGTTCAGGATCGTGTCGATCTTGCCTAAGTTGATGCTGATGTTGCGTCCTACATAGCGCTGTACGATACCCGTTACGATATCTTTCTCTCTGCAGTGCCACTCCTCATACAGGGCGTTGCGCTCTGCCTCACGAAGTTTCTGTAAGATAACATTCTTCGCGTTCTGAACGGCGATACGTCCAAACTCCTTGGAATTGACAGAGAACTGAACGACATCGCCCAGCTCATACTTGCTGTTTAAGAACTTTGCCTCTGCCAGGCTTACCTGGGTCATCGGATCCTCTACGGTCTCCACAACCTCACGCTCTGCCACGATGGAAAAATCTCCTGTTTCACGGTTGATGTTTACCTTGACATTATCTGCCCGGCCATAATTGTTTTTGTATGCTGTCAGCAGAGAATTTTCAATTGCTTCTAAAAGAACATCTTTGCTGATATTGTTTTCTTTTTCCAGCAGATTTATTGCCTCAATCAACTCTTTATTCATTTTATTTTATCTCCTCCTACCGTCTAAAAATCAAAGGCTAAACGAATCAAAGCAATCCCTGATTTTTCAAATGTACGCTCGCTGCCGTCCTCCATCGTGAGTGTCACGGAATCCGCGTCATAGGACGTAAGCGTTCCTGTAAATTCCTTCTGTTTGTCGATCGCTTTATACAGGCGGATCTCCACATCTTTGCCGATGCTTCTTGCAAAATCTTTCTCTTTCTTCAGAGGACGTCCCAGTCCCGGAGAACTCACCTCCAGTATATAGCTGTCCTCGATGAAATCTTCCTTATCCAGCCATTCACCAAGCAGACGGCTGATTACCTCGCAGTCATCAACGGTAATACCGCCCTCTTTGTCAATGTAGCACCGCAGATACCAGACGCCGACCTCGCGGACATACTCCACATCAACCAGCTCAAACTGATGCTGCTCCAGAACCGGCGTGATCCACGCCTCTACCCGTGCTTCGTACTGCTCTCCCTTTGCCACACCCCCACCACCTTTCTATGAAATTAGAAAGAGTGGACTTTTTTGTCCACTCTTTCCAGTCAGTCTATTATGTTATCGTGCCTAGTATAACATGCTTTTTTCGGAAGTTCAAGAGGTATTTCCTATTGTTTCTCTTTATTTACCGAATACAGCCTCATAATCTGCTTTGAATTTCTCGATACCAGCATCGGTCAGCGGGTGTTTTACCATCTGCATCAGAACCTTGAACGGAACAGTTGCGATGTCAGCACCAGCCTTCGCGCACTCGATGATGTGCATCGGATGTCTGGTGGAAGCACAGATAATCTCGGTGGAAATCTCCGGATAATTGTCAAAGATCTCTACGATATCGTAAATCAGGTCTGTACCGTTGGTGGAGATGTCATCCAGACGGCCTAAGAACGGAGAAACGTATGTAGCGCCTGCTCTTGCAGCCAGAAGTGCCTGGTTGGCAGAAAAGATCAGGGTTACGTTGGTCTTGATGCCCTCAGCGGACAGAGCTTTCACAGCCTTTAAGCCCTCGGTAGTCATCGGGATTTTAACAACCATGTTTGGATGGATCTTAGCGATCTCACGGCCCTCAGCGATCATA
>ENA-UPXC01002190-UPXC01002190.1-human-gut-metagenome-genome-assembly--contig:-NODE-2190-length-23966-cov-11.020637_pt1 | contig 23966 bp, 17 predicted proteins | sample MGYA00250047_ERZ773371 | MGnify/ENA primary metagenome ERZ773371 (study PRJEB29103, sample SAMN06111975) | human gut metagenome | biome: human gut; feature: ankylosing spondylitis patient; material... | reverse complement strand
TCCTCTTGGACTTGAACCAAGGACCCTCTGATTAACAGTCAGATGCTCTAACCGACTGAGCTAAGGAAGAATGTTTTGTTTTTCTCAATTGCGATGCAAAAGTAATAGGATATTTTGAAATATGCAATATCTTTGCAAAAAAAATTAGTGAAATGGATAAAATAATTGGATTGGGCAACGCCCTGGTAGACGTACTTGCAACCCTGAAAGATGATACACTCCTTGATGAAATGGGATTACCCAAGGGAAGCATGCAACTTATTGATGATGCTAAGTTACAGCAGATTAACGAACGATTTAGCCAAATGAAAACCCACTTGGCAACCGGTGGAGCAGCTGCAAATACGATCCTCGGACTCGCTTGTTTGGGTGCCGGGACCGGTTTTATCGGAAAAATCGGAAATGACGCTTACGGAAACTTTTTTCGGGCAAATCTGCAAAGAAATGGCATCGAAGATAAATTATTAGTGTCTGATCTGCCATCGGGAGTTGCTTCTACTTTTATTTCTCCGGATGGAGAACGTACTTTCGGTACTTATCTCGGTGCTGCCTCTACGCTGAAAGCCGAAGATTTAACGCTGGATATGTTCAAAGGGTATGCATATCTGCTTATCGAGGGGTATCTGGTACAGGATCATGATATGATTCTTCATGCCATCGAGTTGGCAAAAGAGGCCGGATTGCAGGTTTGTCTGGATATGGCCAGTTATAATATCGTAGCGGGTGATCTTGAATTCTTCACCTTATTAATAAATAAATATGTAGATATTGTTTTTGCCAATGAAGAAGAAGCGAAAGCGTTTACGGGCAAAGAAGATCCGAAAGAAGCTCTTGAGTTGATCAGTAAGAAATGCAGTATTGCCATTGTAAAGGTAGGCGGCAATGGTTCTTATATTCGTAAGGGTACTGAAGAAATTAAGGTAGAAGCTATTCCGGTGAAAAAAGTGATTGATACAACAGGAGCAGGCGACTATTTCGCATCCGGATTTCTGTACGGACTGACTTGCGGATATTCTTTGGAGAAGTGTGCTAAGATTGGTTCAATTCTCTCCGGAAATGTTATACAGATAGTTGGAACCACGATTCCCGGTGAGCGTTGGGATGAAATAAAGTTAAATATTAACGAAGTTCTGTCAGAGTAAGCAGGCAATGAGTTACTTTTACGTCTCATTTTAACGAAAAGTGTATGAAAAAGTTTCTGAATAGACGAAATGGTGTCCTGTTGGCAGCAGTGTTGGTTGCTGTAGCATTCTTTAGTTTCAAGAGCGGTGACGACCGTAACTTCCAGATTGCTAAAAATCTGGATACCTTTAATTCTATCGTCAAAGAACTCGATATGTTTTACGTAGATACGCTTGATCCGAATAAGACGGTCCGTGAAGGGATCGACTATATGTTGTCTTCGCTCGATCCCTATACGGAATACTATCCGGAGGACGATCAGGCCGAACTGCAGCAAATGTTGAATGCCTCGTTCGGAGGTATCGGATCTTTGATCACGTACAATCAAAAGCTGAAACGTTCGATGATAGCCGAACCGTTTGAGGGAACTCCTGCAGCTAAGGTCGGATTGAAGGCCGGTGATATACTGATGGAGATTGACGGAAAAGATTTGGCGGGGAAAAATAACCAGGAAGTCAGCCAGATGCTCCGGGGAGCAGTAGGTACCAGTTTCAAGCTGAAAGTGGAGCGTCCGGACGAAAAAGGAGGAACACGGCCATTGGAATTTGATATTGTGCGTCAAACCATCCAGACTCCGATGATTCCTTATGATACCATTTTTAATAAGAATGTAGGTTACATCAATCTGAGTACTTTTTCCGGCACTCCTTCGAAAGATTTTAAGAAGACCTTTCTGAAACTGAAGAAAGAAGGTATCACTTCATTGGTGATTGACCTGCGTGGTAACGGTGGCGGACGCTTGGAAGAAGCGGTAGAGATTGCTAATTTTTTCTTGCCTCGTGGTAAAGTGATTGTAACGACGAAGGGAAAGACCAAACAGGCCAGCAATACTTATAAGACATTACGTGAACCGCTGGATCTCGATATCCCGATTACTGTACTGGTGAACGGTGCTACGGCTTCCGCTTCCGAAATCCTTTCCGGAGCTTTCCAGGATTTCGACCGTGCTGTGATTGTAGGTAGCCGTACGTTTGGAAAAGGACTGGTGCAGACCACTCGCCCATTGCCTTATGGAGGAGTAATGAAGCTTACTACTTCCAAGTATTACATTCCCAGCGGACGCTGTGTGCAGGCCATCGACTATAAACACCGCAATGAAGATGGCAGTGTAGGTACTATCCCCGATAGCCTGACTACCGTGTTCCATACGGCAGCCGGTCGTGAAGTTCGTGATGGGGGAGGAGTGATGCCGGACATCGAAGTCAAGCAGGAGAAATTGCCTAATATTCTTTTCTATCTGGTACGTGATAACCTGATTTTCGACTATGCGACGCAGTATTGCCTGAAGCATCCGAGTATTCCTTCTCCACAGGAGTTCAAGGTGACCGATGCCGACTATAACGACTTTAAAGCGATGGTGAAGAAAGCTGATTTCAAGTACGATCAGCAAAGTGAGAAGATTATGAAGACGCTAAAAGAGGCTGCCAAGTTCGAAGGTTATCTGGATGAGGCTTCGGAAGAGATTAAGGCATTGGAGAAGAAGCTGACTCATAACCTGGACCGTGACCTCGACTATTTCTCTAAAGATATCAGGTCGATGATCGCCGATGAAATCATTAAGCGTTACTACTACACACGTGGCGGCATCATCCAGCAATTAAAAGATGACGACGGGCTGCAAGCTGCTCTTAAGATATTGGCCGATCCGGTGAAATATAAAGAGACCTTGAGTGCTCCGGTAAAGAAATAAATATCCGGCCGGCCGGATCAGAACACCACGGATAACTCCGATTTTCGTAGAAGTTCCTTTAGGAAGCATACATTCTGTGCATTCGGGTTATCTGTGGTGAAAACAAACTATCAACGTTCGATTGGGTAGCTCTACTTTTTCCGCACAAAGAATTTTTCTAAAGACGACTGACTGATGAAGAATCTGTTATTGTTCCTAGTTTTTGCCTGTACCTTTTCTTTTTCTTGCCTGGGGAGTCCTGTCCCTTTCTCACCCATTGTCCGCAACTATTCTGTTCTTGACTATAATGCCGGAAATGAAAACTGGGCGGTTGCCCAAGATGAACGCGGGGTGATGTACTTTGGCAACAACAGTGGACTGCTCCGGTATGACGGAAGCCGATGGAAGCTGTTTCCACTGCCGACTTCGGGTATTGTGCGTGCGGTCTATGTGGCTTCCGACAGGCGGATCTATGTCGGATCGTTCGAAGAGTTCGGTTATTTTGAACAGAACGACCTGAACTTGCTGGAGTATCATTCTCTGAAAGAGCAGGTAAAAGGATTCGATTTCCATAATGACGAGATATGGACCATTGTAGAGCAGGGAGGAAATATAATCTTCCAGTCATTCGGATCCTATTTTATATACGACGGTAAGGGGACGAAGGGAGTCCGTTGCCCTGAACTTCCCCTGAACCTTTTCCGGATCGGGGACACGCTGTATTCCCAACTGATCAATGGAGGCGTCTGTACTTTTGCAGGTGATAAGTTTATTCCCCTGATTTCTCGTCAGGAGTTGGGTGATAGCGATGTTCTGGCAGGGTTGCCTTATCCCGGCGGAATGTTGTTGCTGACCCGCAATAGCGGAGGATATATCCATACTTCTTCCGGCATCCGCCCCTGGCACACGGATAGTGATGAAGAACTGAAACGCCATACTGTTAATCGTGCGGTAATGACAAAAGACTCTTGTTACGTGATAGGCACTATCTCCAACGGGCTGTATGCTTTCAGCAAAGAGGGACACTTGCTTTGGAAGGAGAATGCTGATAACCAGTTGGAGAATAATACCGTTCTGGGCCTGTATTGTGATATGGACAATAATATCTGGACAGCCCTTGACAATGGTATTGCCTATGTCCGCAATAATTCGCTGATTTACCATTTCGAGCCGGTTCGCCGCAAAGTCGGGATGGTTTATGATGTGCTGGTACGCGATAAGGACGCTTACATCGCATCCAATCAAGGACTGTACCGGCTTGAAGATACCCGTCTGGAGTTGGTTCCGGGCCTTGAAGAGCAGGCATGGACCATTGGAGAGTGGGGCGGCCAGGTGCTTTGCGGTCATAATAAAGGTACTTTCCAGATTAAAGGCATGCAAGCCCGGCTTCTTTCCGATGTGCGGGGGGCTATGTGTATGCGGCAGGCGCAGATCAACGGCGAGCAACTCCTGATACAGGGCACCTATACCTTTTTGAATATTTACAAGAAGAGTGCTACCGGCGAATGGTACTTCGCTAACTCGGTGGGCAACTTCAGTCACATGGCGAAGAATATCGAAGTGGACGCTCATGGGAATATCTGGGTGCAACACATGCGAAAGGGGCTCTACCGGCTACGTCTCGATGAAGAGCTGAAGCAGGTGACGGACCTGAAACAGTATGATTCCTTGTCCGGCAATCAGGGTGGAAACTGCTATTTGTTCAAGGTGAACGGGCGTGTCGCTTTCTCGGATGGGCGAAACTTCTACACTTACGATGACATGGCGGATTCCATCATCCCCTACAAAGCGATGAACGAACAGTTGGCAACGCTCAGGGGCATTCATACCGTCGACGTCATGAAGGGAGATCTCTACTGGTTTCTCAGTGACCGCGAAGCCTATCTGGTGAGATGTACCGTAAGCGACTTTAAAGTTGAGAGGAGAATACCTTTCTCCATGTTCGGCAACCTTCCCATCGAAGGACTGGCACGGATGGTATACGACAGGCGGAACGACTGCTCCTACCTCTGCCTGAACAACTCTTTTGCCCGCATTGCTGCCGACAGCACCGGTTTGTACAAGTCACGTCAGAAGCCGTCTTTGTGGGTTTCGGGCTTTTCGGCATCCGACGAGCAGACGGGAGAGCGGATACAACTGCCCGTTTCCGGTACCGACGAGATAGCTTCAGCTTTCAATAATATCAGCATTTCCCTGGCCTATCCTGTCTACAACGATTTTGCGCTGAACGTGCGCTACCGGCTTGAAGGGCTATCCGCCTCCGGTAAGTGGACCGAAGGCCTTCCGGACTTGCAGAAAGAATTTACCCGTCTTCCGTTCGGCTCTTATTGTTTCCGTGCCGAGGTATACGACGAGAACGGAGTGATTTCCTCTGTCGACCTTCCGTTCCGCATTTTGAGGCCCTGGTATCTTTCGTATCCGGCTGTCGCTGTCTATGCGCTTTCCGGGATGGCCTTGCTGCTGGGGCTGCTCTATGGAGTCTACGTATACACCAAGAAGAAAAAAGATGCCGTCATTGAGCGGCAACGTGCCCGTCACGAAGCGGAGATAGAGCAGCAGGAGAAGAAGATCATGGAACTGGAGAAAGAGCAACTCGAGGCCGACCTCCGTTTCAAAAGCAAAGAGCTTTCGGGTGTAGTGATGACCAATATTGCGCATCAGGAATTTCTGAATTCACTCAAAGAGGAGTTGCAACAGCAGAAACTCTCGGGGCAATATACGCGCAAGAACCTGGATAAGCTGCTTTCAATGATCAACCAGAATATGGTTTCGGATGAAGAGAACTGGAACATGTTCCAGTCCAATTTTGACCGCATCCACGAGAACTTCTTCCGAAACCTGAAAGAGAAGTTCCCTGACCTGACTTCCGGCGATTTGCGTTTGTGCGCATTGCTCCGGCTCAATCTGCCGACAAAGGAGATTGCGAAGCTGATGAACATCTCCGTGAGAGGTGTCGATGCTGCCCGCTATCGTCTGCGCAAGAAGCTGGGCCTTCCTCCGGAGAGCAGCCTGACGGATTTTATGATTGCGTTCAAATAGTTGGCAATGAACTGTTTGATATGGAAAGAAGTACCAATGCAGTACTTCTTTTTTTGTTTTTCCCGGTTTGCAGTATTCTTGCCGTATGGGTAAATGGAGTCTGTTTGCCGCAGATTTGTTTTATTTGCATCCGGAAAGTCAGAACATTCATAAATAGATACTAAAACTGTAAAGACCATGAAACATTTTGTACGAAGAATGCAGGCGCTTGCCGCTTCTTTGGTCGTAGTGGCCGCCGGGTTACAGGCACAGAAGGCTCCCCGGGATATGGACCGCTTTATCGACCAGTTAATGAAAAAGATGACGCTGGAGGAGAAGATCGGCCAGCTCAACCTGCCCGTGACCGGAGAGATCACTACCGGACAGGCGAAAAGCAGCGATGTAGCCAAACGAATCCGTAACGGAGAGGTGGGAGGACTGTTCAACCTGAAAGGAGTGGAACGCATCCGTGAAGTACAGCGGCAGGCGGTGGAGGAGAGCCGCCTCGGCATTCCCTTGTTGTTCGGTATGGACGTAATCCACGGATACGAAACCATTTTCCCTATTCCTCTCGGCCTGTCGTGCACCTGGGATATGAAAGCCATCGAAGAGTCCGCCCGTATAGCTGCCGTCGAAGCCAGTGCCGACGGTATCTCGTGGACATTCAGCCCGATGGTGGACGTCAGCCGTGATCCCCGTTGGGGGCGCGTGTCGGAGGGAAACGGTGAAGACCCGTTCCTCGGCGCAGCCATCGCCCGTGCCATGATACGCGGATACCAAGGAAAGGATATGAGCCGGAATGACGAGATAATGGCTTGTGTGAAGCATTTCGCCCTTTATGGAGCATCAGAGGCGGGGCGCGATTATAATACGGTGGATATGAGCCGCCAGCGTATGTTTAATGAATACATGCTGCCCTACCAGGCCGCAGTCGAGGCAGGTGTCGGCAGCGTAATGGCTTCGTTCAACGAAGTGGACGGTGTGCCTGCCACCGGAAGCAAGTGGCTGATGACCGATGTGCTGCGCAAGCAGTGGGGCTTCGACGGGTTTGTGGTAACGGACTATACCGGTATCAACGAGATGATAGACCACGGCATGGGTGACCAGCAGACTGTTGCCGCCCTCGCCCTGAATGCCGGGGTGGATATGGATATGGTGAGCGATGCCTTCAGCGGCACTCTGAAGAAGTCGGTGGAGGAAGGCAAAGTATCCGCAGCTGCCATCGACGCCGCCTGCCGCCGTATTCTGGAAGCGAAGTATAAGCTGGGACTGTTTGACAATCCTTATAAGTATTGCGACGTGAATCGTCCCAAGAAGCAGATCTTCACCAAGGAACACCGTGCCATTGCCCGTAAGACCGCTTCGGAGAGCTTTGTGCTGCTGAAGAATGAAGGTGTGTTGCCACTCAGCAAGAAAGGAACCATTGCCGTAGTCGGCCCGTTGGCGAACACCCGTTCCAACATGCCGGGCACCTGGAGCGTAGCTGCTGTGCTGGATAACGCTCCCTCGCTGGTCGAAGGACTCAGGGAAGTAGTCGGTGACCGGGCAAAAGTGGTAACCGCCAAGGGAAGCAATCTGATTGGCGATGCCGACTATGAGAAGCGCGCCACCATGTTCGGACGTGAACTGCACCGGGATAACCGTACGGATCGCGAACTTCTGGACGAAGCCCTGAAAGTGGCTGCCGGGGCCGATGTCATTGTCGCCGCACTGGGCGAGTCGTCCGAAATGAGTGGAGAAAGCAGTTCGCGTACCAACCTGGAGATGCCGGATGTACAGAGAGCGCTGTTGCAGGAATTACTCAAAACCGGAAAGCCCGTTGTGCTTGTGCTTTTTACCGGTCGCCCGTTGGTGCTCACCTGGGAAGAAGAACACGTGCCTGCCATCCTCAACGTATGGTTCGGAGGGAGTGAAGCCGCTTATGCCATCAGCGATGTGCTTTTCGGCGATGTCAATCCCAGTGGAAAGCTGACCGCTACTTTTCCGCAAAATGTAGGCCAGATTCCATTGTTCTACAATCATAAAAACACCGGGCGTCCGTTGCAAGAGGGACGTTGGTTTGAGAAGTTCCGCAGCAATTACCTCGACGTGAGCAACGAGCCGCTCTATCCGTTTGGCTACGGATTATCTTATACGACTTTTGCCTACAGTGATATTCACCTGAGCAGCACGGAGATGAGTGCTGATGGCGAACTGACAGCGACTGTTACCGTCACCAATACCGGCAGCCGTGACGGAGCGGAGGTGGTTCAGCTTTACATCCGCGACCTGGTGGGCAGCGTCACCCGTCCGGTGAAAGAACTGAAAGGTTTTGAGAAGATTTTCCTCAAGGCCGGAGAGTCCCGTAAAGTAAGCTTCAGCATCACGCCGGAATTGTTGAAGTTCTATAATTACGATTTGCAGTTTGTCTGCGAACCGGGTGATTTCGATGTAATGATTGGCGGAAACAGCCGGGATGTAAAAAAGGCACGATTTCTTCTGAAGGGAGAATAATAAAGAAAATAAGATTGTATTTTTGATTTATTGTCCTATCTTTGTAGAACCATAGAATCAATCCGAATGTACTCTCCGTTACGATAAAACATGATCGGAAAAGAGAATCTGATACTAAATCATAAATAATTATATATTATACGGAAAACCGCTACTTGTAGCGGTTTTCTTTTTATACAAAATTCAAAAAAATGAAAATTGTCGCTCAGATACCGATATGCTGTCATCGAGACGACAGAAAGACATCGTCTCGATGATGAAAAATCATCGTCGAGATCTCAATTTTTAATGGATGAAATGCTCTTATATAGCTTTTAGTAATTAGTTCGAACATTAAATAAGGCGTAATCCTATTTCTTTATTTGTACAAAACTACCTTATGTCCTTAGCTTTTTTTCTTCTCCTTTTTCCTTTTGGAAAAAGTCCTGTTCATGCACCAACCGGTTCTGATATTTTCATCCCGGAGTGCAGAATCTAAAAAGTCTTTTTTCCTCTCCGGAGTCTTTAAAGCAAATATTTCATCGACGGAAAGGAGTAGAACAGATGAAGTAGTCATATTCCGGTCTCCTTTCAGAATCTATTTTTTATTTTGTTGAATATTAATTAATTATATTCCTTTGCAGTAGGGATGAAGTAGTGTGGAAATCTTGTTTTTTTCTGCATGGTACTCTTGTAGTACCCCTTTTTTTGACTTACATCAATTTACCGTCTAAGTTTGCAGCAGAATTTTAAATCAGTACCAAACGATGAAAAAAAATCTGTTTACCCTATGTATGATGTTGCTGCTCTCCATGCTTTCTTTTGCGCAGGGCAGTCTGACCATCTCGGGTGTTGTTACCGAGAAAAAGACAGGGGAGCCTATCATTGGCGCCAGTATCCTGCTGAAAGGTCAATCGTCCGGAACCATTACGGACTTTAACGGCAACTATTCTATTCCGAATGTTCCTTCGGGCGCCACTCTTGTTTTCAGTTATATCGGCATGAAAACGCAGGAGGTCAAGGTGACTGCCTCCTCGAAGCTGGATATCTCTCTTGAAGAAGATAACCAATTGATAGACGAAGTTGTCGTGATCGGTTATGGTATACAACGTAAGTCCGACCTGACCGGTTCGGTAGGTGCGGTGAAGAGCAAAGACCTCACGAAAGTTGCCACTCCCAACGTGGCGAATGCCCTTCAGGGACGTGTCTCCGGTGTGTATATCTCGGCTAACGGTGCTCCCGGAAGCTCGCCCGAAGTACGTATCCGTGGTATCGGCACAACGAATAACAGCAATCCCCTTTATGTGGTGGACGGCATGTTTATGGACGACATCTCTTTCCTGAGCACACACGACATCGAGTCGATGGAGGTGCTGAAAGATGCATCAGCGACCGCCATGTACGGTTCGCGCGGTGCCAACGGTGTGATTATCGTCACTACCAAGCAGGGAACGGAAGGAAAAGCGGTGGTGAACTTCACCGCCAGCGAAGGATTCCAGTTCAACAACAGCAGCTTCGAGATGGCCAATGCCACCGAATACGCGACACTGCTGAACGAAGCACTGGTCAACACAGGCGGAAAACCCAAGTTTGACGACCCTGCTTCACTGGGCAAAGGAACCAACTGGTTCGACGAAATCTTCCGTGTGGCTTCCGTACGCGACTATCAGCTCAGCGTCAGCGGCGGATCGGAGAAGGTGCGCTACAACCTCAGCGCTGGATATTACCAGCAGGACGGCATCATCACCGGAAACACCTACAACCGCTTTACCCTGCGTGCCAACAATAGCTACAAGATCAGCAAACGGCTGACCCTCGGGCACAATCTGTCGGCCTCTTTCAGCCATAAGAAGAACGAAAACAGTGCGGTGGTGAAAGCTGCCTATACCATCAGTCCCGTGAAGCGTCCCTACAATGAAGACGGGAGTTTTATGGATTCCGAAAGCGCCTCTTCTGCCAATCCCGTCGCCACACTCCATTATACAAACAATGACGACTGGAAAGAACGTATCGTGGGCAGCGCCTTCCTGAACTGGAATATCCTGAACGGGCTTGACTTTAAAACCAGCCTCGGCATCGACTACATCAACGGACGTCGCCGCAACTTCGTGCCGAAATACTACGTTTCGGAAACACAGAAGAACGAAACCAACAGCCTCTCCAAAACCTGGGACCGCGACTTCACCTGGTTGTGGGAGAACCTGCTGACTTATGACTGGAAGATCAATGATAAGAACCGGCTCAATCTCTTGGGAGGTATCACGGCGCAGAAGCGTGTTTACGAGTTGCTGGAAGGCACCGGACGCGACTTCTTCTCCGATAACGAAAACTACTGGTATCTCGACCAAGCTTCGGCCGGCTCCAAGTCGGTGGCCAACAACGGATACCACGAAACAATGATGTCTTACCTCTTCCGTGCCAACTATGCGTTGATGGACCGCTATCTGTTGACTGTCTCGGTCCGTGCCGACGGTTCATCCAAGTTCGGTCCTGACAACCGTTGGGGCTACTTCCCCTCAGTAGCTGCCGGATGGAGAGTCTCCGAAGAAGCGTTCCTGAAAGACCGCGTGCAGTGGCTGAGCAACCTGAAGCTCAGAGGAAGCTGGGGACAGATCGGTAATGATAAAATAGGTAACGACAAATACCGGGCGCTCGCCAATATCTCTCCGTCCTATGATGCCGTGTTTGGCGGCGTGTTCTATCCCGGCGGAACCATCACGTCACTCTCCAACCGGAGCGTCCATTGGGAACGTTCGGAGCAGATGGACCTCGGCTTCGACCTCGGACTGCTGAACAACCGCTTTTCACTTGAACTAGACTACTATCGCAGAGACACGAAAGACATGCTGGTGACGGTGGATGTACCGGCTTCCGTAGGCCTCACCCCGGTAGAAACAAACGTAGGGGCGGTGCGCAACAGCGGTGTGGACTTTACCGTGAAATGGGAAGATTCGCTGAAAGACTTCCGGTATGGTATCCGTCTGACAGGAACGACCATCAAAAACGAAGTCATCAGTCTGGGCGGCAAACGCATCGCCAGCGGTGACATCGGCGCCGGAAAATCCGTACAGATGACCGAAGAGGGAAAGCCGATTAAGTATTTCTATGGCTACAACGTGATCGGCATCTTCCAGAACGAGGCACAGATCAAAGACTACAACGAGCGTGCCGCCGCTGCCACCGGAAATGCCGGACAACAGTATCAGAACAACGTAGGTCCCGGCGACCTGATATACGAAGACGTGGACGGTGACGGATATATCACCGCCAACGACCGTAAGGATCTGGGCAGCCCCACTCCCAAGTTCATCGGCGGTCTGGGCATCAGTGCTTCCTGGAAAGGATTCGACCTCTCTATCGACTTCCAAGGTAACTTCGGAAACAAGATATTCAATGCCAAGCAGGTGGAACGTTTCTCCGGTTCGGACAACTGGGACCGCTCCTTCCTCGACCGCTGGACACCCGAAAATCCGAATACCATGACACCGCGAATGACTCTGGAAGGCAATAACTATCAAGTGTCGAGCCGCTACGTAGAGAGCGGTTCGTACGTGAAACTGCAAACGGTGGAACTGGGATATACTTTCCCGAAATCATGGATGCAGAAGGTATCCGTGCAGAATCTGAGAGTCTACTTCTCCGGCAACAACCTGGCCTATTTCACCGGCTATAACGGCTTCACACCCGAAGTGCTGGGCGGCATCGACCGTCAGATCTATCCGGTGACAGCTACCTGCCGCTTCGGCCTGAACGTAACTTTCTAATATTAAATGATATAGACATGAATACGATTTACCACAGAGTAACACAGAGTCTCACAGAGATGATTTCCTTTTAAACATTCTATGAGATTAAACTCTGTGAGACCCTGTGTTACTCTGTGGTGAACCCAAAACCATTACAATGAAAAAGATATATTCAATATTACTGGCTTCGGCACTGACCCTTTCTTCCTGTGCCGATTTCCTCGATGTAGATTCGCAGGGAAAGCTGACCGAAGATGTCTTCTTCGGCGAAGAAGAAGGCGCGTTGATGAGTATTAACGCCATCTATACCCAACTCCGGGCGTGGGACATCATCGGATTCTCATGGTTTGCCATCACCGAGCTACCCGGTGATAACTCCGATACAGGCAGCGAACTGGCGGACGGCAGTGTGGCACGTCTGAACCAGTTCAACGACTTTACTTACGACGCCTCTACCTCCGAGATCAACGGCTGGTGGGAAGGCAATTATAAAGCTATCGCTTCATGCAATGTGGCTCTGGACAATCTGGGTGCGGTGAAGAACGAAGAACTCCGGGTGAAGTGCGTCGCCCAGGCCCGTTTTTTCCGGGGATTCTTCTACTTCAATCTCGTACGCGCCTTCGGTGGGGTGCCTCTGGTGACCAAGGTGTTGCAGCCCGGCGAATACAATCAGCCCCGTGCAACCGAAGAGGCTGTCTATCAACAGATCATTGAAGACCTGACCTATGCAGCCGAGCATCTGCCTACCCGTCAGGAGTGGGGTGCGAAAGAGTCGGGACGCGCCACCAAGGGAACAGCCGAAGGATTGCTGGCCAAGGTATATCTCTTCCGTCAGGACTATGCCAACGTGAAGAAATACACCGGTCAGGTGATTGCCCGCGGCGAGTATAGCCTGCACCGGGATTATCGCGACCTGTTCAATCCGAACTCTTACTATTCGGACGAAGTGATGCTTGCCGACCAATACCTCTGGGGCGAATCGACCGAACGCAACCTCGAGTCGGAGTATGTGAAATGGCAGGGCATTCGCGGTGAGATGGGCTGGGGGATGTTCTCTCCTTCCGAAGCTCTCGACCAAGCCTATGAAGCGGGAGATCCCCGACGCACGGCAACCATTTTCTACGATGGAGAGACATTGGAGGGAAAGGGCGAGATTCATTTCAAGAAAGAAGTGCCGCCCCGTGCCAATAAAAAGACCATCTGGCCTACCGGTTACTGGAACGAGAACTCGTTTGCCAAACAGAATTGTCACCTGATCTTCCTGCGTTATGCCGATGTACTGCTGATGTATGCCGAGGCCTGCAATGAACTGGGCGAAAGCCGGGAAGCACTCGACAAGCTGGAAATGGTGCGCGCCCGTGCCCGCAGAACGGTGCATCCGGCGGATATGACAGTGGGATTGCCCGAGATTACGGAAACCGGTAAAGAGAAGCTCCGCGAGATCATCTGGAACGAACGCCGCATCGAACTGGCTTTGGAGGGACACCGCTTCTTCGACCTGATCCGTGCGGACAAGGTGGTGCCGGGCTATGCGGAGAAGATGATGAAGGCACACGGGAAGACAAACTTCTCGATAGCAAAACATGCAACGTTCTTCATCCCGCAGAAGCAGGTGGATATCTCGCAGGGAGTCCTCAAAAACTGATATGAAACATGTATAACCAGTTCATTAAAATAGAATCATTCCAATAATATCAATTCCATGATTACACACAGCGTCTTTCCGATTGCCCTTTGCGGCAACGGAAGCCGCTATCCCCACTGCACGATGGAATCTCCGTGTCTCTGCCGTGCAGCCACCTGAGGGCGTGTCATTATTCACCAAATATGAGTCTCGACACGCCCTCTCGGGGGATAAAATCTTGAATTAACAACAACAATGAAACATACCCTTTTATTTCTTCTTATGATCTGTGCTTGTACGTTGCAAGCCACCGCTACAGGCAAACAGCCGAGACTGACCGATGATGAGTTGATGACTCTTGTCCAGAAACAAACTTTCCGTTACTTTTGGGATTTTGCCCATCCCGAGTCCGGTCTGGCCCGTGAGCGCAGCAATGACCGCCTCGAGATAGCAACCATCGGTGGTTCGGGCTTTGGGGTAATGGCAATTATAGTCGGTGTGGAACGTGGGTTCATCACCCGTGAGCAAGGCGCTGAGCGGCTGCTCAAAATAGTGGAGTTCCTCAATAAAGCCGATAGCTATCATGGCATCTGGGCACATTGGATGGACGGGGCTACCGGAAAGACCATTCCTTTCAGCAGGAAAGACGATGGAGCCGATTTGGTAGAATCTGCCTTTATGTTCGAAGGACTGCTGGCGGCACACCAGTATTTCACTCACGATAATCCGACAGAGAATCGGATACGAGGGCTGATCAATACCCTGTGGCATCAGGCAGAGTGGGACTGGTTCACCCGTGGAGGTGAAGATGTGCTTTATTGGCATTGGTCACCCAATAACGGATGGGCGATGAACCATCAGCTGAAAGGGCAGAACGAGTGCCATATCACTTATATTCTGGCGGCTTCTTCGCCTACTTATCCGATTCGTGAATCGGTGTATCATAAGGGGTGGGCCAACTCCATTACATTCAAGAACGGAAAAGAATATTACGGCATCCGCTTGCCCCTGGGCACCGACTTTGGCGGCCCTCTCTTCTTTACACATTATTCCTACCTCGGACTCGATCCGCGCGGACTCAAAGACAGTTATGCCGACTACGGTGAGCAGATGAAAGCACATACCCTGATCAACCGTGCTTATTGCATCAATAATCCGAAGAAGTATAAAGGATACGGCCGCAAATGCTGGGGACTGACAGCGAGCGACAATCATCAGGGTTACTCGGCACATTGCCCGCAGAACGACTTGGGAGTGATTACCCCGACCGCAGCCATCTCTTCCATTCCTTATACTCCGGAACATTCTCTGGAGGCTATGCGTTATTTCTACGAAGAATTGGGCGACAGCCTGTGGGGAGAATATGGCTTTAAGGATGCCTTCAACCTGACAGAAAACTGGTTTGCTTCCTCTTATCTCGCCATCGATCAGGGACCGATTATTGTGATGATTGAAAACTATCGCTCAGGCTTGATATGGAAACTCTTCATGAGTCATCCCGATGTACAGAGAGGATTGAAGAGACTGGGGTTCGGCTCAGAAGAATAAGATATACCATAGATTCCAACCATGAAACAACTATTATTTACTTTGATATGTTTTTTATGTATATCTTGCAATAAAGAAACCAATGAATTGTTAAAGCAATATGAAAATGGCATTGTTGAGGTTAGCGTTTACTATAAAACTAAAGATAATTTGAATATTCAAATTCCTGATTTAAAATCCAAATTATTCATTTATTATGGAAAATATTCTACAGAACTCATTGATTATACATTTCAGAAGGGGGAATTGGTAAAAGAGGGAAAAGTTTTATATCCAGATCAGAGTATCACTCTCTACGAAAAAGGAAAAAACACGATACATTTAGACAATATTGATAAGCCTTTTACAATAATAATTGAAAGCAATCATTATAAAAAGACAACTGCCTATAGTTATCCTTCCGGTGAGAAGAAAGTGACTTTGACAGTTGTCTTTGGCCCATTTAGTGAATAATAAGATACTATAATGCACTAATTAAATGTGACCCAAAACACATATTAACATTGACAAAATTAATTTAATTCATTTTAACTGGAGCAATAAATATTTTATACCAACCAGTTTGATATTTCCCATTAAAATCAAGGGTACCTTCAATAATATTCGAAGAAGTTTCACCAACAGTAGTCCGTGGTGTATCACCATCATAATTAGGTTTTCCAAAAATTTCCCTATTAATTATTACATCATCAGCAAAATTTATTATAGTTTCACCTAATTCATCATTCCCATAAGTTGTAGAACATTCATAGGTCGTTTTCCTCGTTTCTTTATTACTTGCACCAAATTGCAAGCCAGTTTTCACTTTTGCACCAAAAGTGGAAGAGAAACTAAAATTAGTTGCAAATTCAGAAGTTGTTTCTATGGCTTGCTTCACCACTTCAGTAGCATCAACTTCTTCTATTGCAATTTTAACATTTGCACTATAAGTCTCTAGATCCCATTCAAATAATGGTAATGGGGTTTCTAAATAGGCCCTAATGTTGTTAACACCCGTTATTACCATATTTTGAGAGTTATTTCTATCTCTTATATATTTTAATGCAAAGAGATGAGTAGGATTTACTCTAAAATAACTGATCAACTCAGTTCCAAATGAATTTTTATTTCCTACATAAACTTTAACTTTAAATTCAAACTCACCATCAGTCCAATAAGTTCCTCCTCCTCTCCTACTACCATAAATATTATTTCCATTTCTCCTTGGATCACCATCTTGATCAGATATTTTCGCTAAGCAAGCATCAGCGTTTCCAACCATCTCAAAAGCCATTATACATTCTTTAATATTATAATGAAATGGGCCTTGCGTTCTTGTCGGAGTTAAATTATAGTAGATATAATCTCTTTGCCAACCGTTTCGACCGTTATAAACATCATATGCATCCAATATTTTCCTAAGAGATTCCGGTACTACTGTTTTGTGAACATTTCCTCTACTATCTGTCGTAGTCTTTTCATAGACACCAGTTATATTATCTGTTGTAGTGACAAGTGTTCCCTGATAAATACGTTGTGACACATTATCAAATACAGAATCAATGAATGCAAACTTCTGGCCACCAATTGACCGGGACATGATCCCTAACGAAGAAGCCTCGTTACTTGCCACCACCCTTTCATTTTCCTTTATAATAAGTACTGGATATGTAGGTATCCTATCTGCAGGTAATATTGTTTTATTTCCCATCGCATCGTACATAGGAACATTGTTGTCATATCTTACCCTAACTCCAACAAATGGAGCGTCATTATCAGTTTCCCATATTTCGGCTGAAAATGAATTCTCCGGCAATTCAGGAACAAAGATCGTCAATGTAGGAATTTGTTCCTTGACCTGTGTTAGCTTTTCGGCACTCATATGTTTTGAAAGCATTTCTTCAAGAGTAAGGCCACAGTTGAGCTTTTCATCCTTTATTAAATCATAAAGTACATCATAATCGTGGTCAAATTTCTTCAAAGCTTCGTTTTTAATAAAGCTTCTCGCTTCCTGATGCTCATCCAATACAATAGCCAGAGCTTTAGCAAACTCACTTTTTAATTGCAGATTATTATCTACTAGATCATCCGGAATAATAACATGTTCATTCGCTTGTTCCTTTAAAAAGTCTTCCTGACAAGATAAGAAACATATTGGTAATACAAATAATACCAATGATAATCTTTTAAAAAAGTCAAATTTAATCATCTTCATAATAATTTGAATCTAATTAGTTAAACAAAAAACATTATCTTAATTTTATCCTTAAGTCTGTTTAAATTTTATTCAAAAGCATTCCAATGAATATTACGTTCACCATTCTGCTATTTCTCCACAACCCCTCGCATCTGCTAATATAATTTAATGTTGTAACAAAGTTCTTTGAGAGATCTTGCTAATAAATAAGCTGCTTCACTATCATGCACACAAATAATAGCTACCATGATTAGAAAACCATTTTTATCTACTACATGGCGTTTAACTTCTTTTAATTTCTATTCCTGCCAATACCATTCAGAGGGTAGTTGTTACCCCACTGTACATGTTGGCTGTTCATGCCTCATACTCACTACTACTTTTTGCTAATTTTACACATGCATTTTCTAGTAAGTTATTCAATAGCAAATTAAATTCACCAAAAGAAAAATAGTTGCAGGCCGACTCTTAAGCCTAGTGACTTACAATATTCATTATCAATGATATATGAACACTCTTTTTATTTCAAACGATAAAATTTAGACAAGGATTTAAAGTGGACTCCATTAAATATTTATACAGATGAAGAAATTAGATAAAAATGTTGTTAAGGAGCTGATACTTATTTGGCTGGCTACTACATTCCTTCTTCTTTTAGATTGGAATAAGAATCCGGATCATTGGGTAATCTTTATAGGTCCTTCTATTGCAGTAATTCTTTTATATCCTCTTTATGTATACAGAAGGAAAAGGAAGAAAAGGTGAAATTCAATTTCAGTTTGAAAAAGAATACAATCTTATTAAAAGAAAATACAGGCAAAATCGGGGAATAAAAGCCTGTATTTAAGATGAAAAAAGGGCAGCTTCACAGCTCCCCTTAATTTTTTTAACCTAAACCTTAACTATGAAAAAATCTAATGTTTCTTTCATTGCACAAAAGTGTGAAATAAAATTTAATGGAGCAAGATATAAGGTAGAAAATGTTTGCTTTATTAACATTAATTATATTTATAAGGTCGAGTTATTAACCTAAAACGTTATTTTTGTTTCAGTTTATCAGTTATTGACCACGAAGTCTTATCTTTGTACCGCAAATAATCTGCAAAATATTAATTGATTGAATTATGAATGAATTGACGGGAGCGGACTTTAAATCCGCAACTGCTGACGACAACAAAAAGTTGTTTATTGAGACGTATGGTTGCCAGATGAACGTGGCGGACAGTGAAGTGATTGCCTCTGTGATGCAGATGGCAGGGTATTCCGTAGCCAATTCTTTGGAAGAGGCGGACGCGGTGTTCATGAATACTTGTTCTATCCGTGATAATGCGGAACAGAAGATTCTGAACCGGTTGGAATTCTTCCATTCGTTAAAGAAAAAGAAGAAGCACCTGATCGTAGGCGTATTGGGCTGTATGGCGGAACGCGTGAAAGATGATTTGATTGAGAACCATCATGTGGACTTGGTAGTAGGTCCGGATGCGTATCTTACCCTCCCGGAACTGATCGCCTCGGTAGAAGCGGGGGAAAAAGCCATCAATGTCGATCTTTCTACGACCGAGACTTATCGCGATGTCATTCCTTCGCGTATTTGTGGCAATCACATTTCGGGCTTCGTGTCCATCATGCGCGGATGTAATAATTTCTGCACGTATTGCATTGTCCCTTATACTCGTGGACGCGAGCGCAGCAGGGATGTGGAGAGCATCCTTAATGAAGTTGCCGATTTGGTGACTAAAGGTTATAAGGAAATCACTCTGCTGGGACAGAATGTGAATTCTTACCGTTTTGAAAAGGAGAATGGCGAAGTGATTACCTTCCCGATGTTACTGCGGACGGTGGCCGAAGCAGCTCCGGAGGTGAGAATCCGTTTTACTACTTCCCATCCGAAGGATATGAGCGATGAGACATTGGAAGTGATAGCTCAAGTGCCTAATGTGTGCAAGCATATCCATCTGCCTGTGCAAAGTGGTAGTTCACGTATCTTGAAATTGATGAACCGTAAGTATACCCGTGAATGGTACCTGGAGCGTGTAGCTGCTATCAAACGCATTATTCCCGAATGCGGATTGACTACCGATATCTTCTCCGGTTTCCATTCCGAAACGGAAGAAGACCATCAGGAATCGCTTTCATTGATGGAGGCATGTGGATATGACGCTGCTTTCATGTTTAAATATTCCGAACGCCCCGGTACGTATGCATCCAAACATTTAGAGGACAATGTGCCCGAAGAAGTGAAAGTGCGGCGTCTCAACGAGATTATCGCTTTACAGAACCGGTTGTCGGCCGAGTCGAATGCACGCTGTATCGGAAAGACGTATGAGGTGCTTGTGGAAGGTGTTTCCAAACGTTCCCGGGAGCAGCTCTTCGGGCGTACCGAGCAAAACCGGGTAGTAGTATTTAATCGCGGGACTCACAAAATAGGCGATTTTGTGAATGTCCGGATCACGGAAGCCAGTTCGGCGACCCTGAAAGGAGAAGAAGTGATGATATAAAAGTAAACGTACACATTAAACACATACATGAAACACGACCTTTTGACGAAATCGTCCCGTATAGAAGTGGTAGATGCTTTACGGGGCTTTGCCGTATTGGCTATTATGTTGTTGCACAACATCGAGCATTTTAATTTTTATAATTTCCCCCCGGCCTCATCTGCCTTTATGCAGGCGCTTGATAAAGGGATATGGGAAACACTGTTTTTCCTTTTTTCGGGGAAGGCGTATGCTATCTTTTCTTTACTGTTTGGTTTCAGTTTCTTTATTCAATATAATAACCAGTTGCAGAGAGGGAAAGATTTCCGCTTGCGTTTTCTTTGGCGGTTGTTACTGCTCTTTTTCATCGGTTGTTTCAACGGGGCGTTTTTCCCGGGGGATATTCTGGTTCTTTATTCTATCATCGGTGTGGTGTTGGTGCTTACTTGTAAATGGAGTGACCGGTTGGTGCTGATTGCGGCTGTTGTCCTGATGCTCCAACCTTTGGAGTTGGGTAAGTTTTTCTATGCGATGATGAACCCCGATTATGTGCCACCCGTAGGAGTGTGGCGCATGCATAGCGCACGTATGTATCCCTATCTTGCGCAGTCCGATTTTTGGGCTATGGTAAAATCTAATCTGTGGGACGGGCAGCTGTTCAGCTTGTTGTGGGCATGGGATTACGGTCGGTTCTTTCAGACTGCCTCGCTTTTCCTGTTGGGGATGCTGATCGGTAGGAAACGTTTATTTGTGAATTTGTCGGGGCATCGCGTGTTTTGGTACAGGACATTGTTAATCGGAGCCATCTGTTTTGTTCCACTCTATGTCCTAACCACATCTTTGCCGGAACTACTTCCTAATAAAGCGATGTTTACCCCGATGAATACGGTGGTTTCTTCTTTTCGTAACTTCTCCTTTATGTGTGTGTTGGTATCTTCCTTCGTTCTTTTGTGGCAATCTGTAGCGGTGCATAAAGTATTGCATGGTTTGGTGCCTTATGGGAAAATGAGCTTGACCAACTATCTGATGCAATCCATTATCGGTTCGTTCATCTATTTCGGTTATGGTTTGTCTTTGTACAACGTTCTGGGTACGACAGCGAGCTTCGGTGTTGCCATCCTTCTGTTCGTTCTTCAGTTGGGATTCTGCCATTGGTGGCTGAAGAGATTTAAACAAGGACCGTTTGAAGGAGTTTGGCGTAAGGCGACGTGGATTTTTTCATGAAAATTCAATAAACTTGTTGGTATGCTTTTGCTTTAGTTGAAAGCTCTCCGGATATTATAATCGTGCTTAAAATAATTGAGTGATATAATTGACTGTTTGTGTGTTCTTTGTTTCATTTGATTCTATTAAAAGAACTTAACGAAACACCCTTACATCACTTTTTATTTGTTTCTTTGCACCAAATTCGGGTGAAGTGCGGCTTTGTGACTCAAGTCGATGCTTAATTTAGGTGCAAAATCAATGAATAAACTTACTATAAATGCTTGTCCGCTGTGCGGTGGCACGCACTTGAAGCGTGTTATGACTTGTACGGATTTCTATGCATCGGGCGAACAGTTCGACCTGCTTTCTTGCGAAGATTGCGGATTTACTTTCACCCAAGGGGTGCCTGTCGAAGCAGAAATAGGACGTTATTATGAAACTCCCGATTATATTTCCCATTCCGATACGAAAAAAGGTGCCATGAACACTATTTACCATCAGGTGCGTAAGTACATGTTGGGCAAAAAAGCACGTTTGGTGGTCAAAGAATCTCACCGTAAACAAGGGAGACTGCTTGATATCGGGACGGGTACCGGTTACTTTGCCGAAGCAATGGATCAACGCGGTTGGGAAGTCGAAGCGATCGAAAAGAATGCACAAGCCCGTCTGTTTGCCAAAGAGCATTTCGGGCTGGATGTAAAAGAAGAGGGTGCTTTATACGAATTCGAACCGGGATCATTCGATGTCATAACTTTGTGGCATGTCATGGAACACTTGGAACACCTGAATGAAGTTTGGGATAAACTCTATGAGCTTCTCACCAACAGAGGCGTGCTGATTGTGGCGGTGCCTAACTGCTCTTCTTATGATGCTCTGAAATATGGTGAATATTGGGCTGCATACGATGTACCCCGTCATCTGTGGCATTTCACACCGGCTACTATCCAACAACTGGCTTCCAAACACGGGTTTATCATGGCGGCACGGCATCCCATGCCTTTTGATGCTTTCTATGTATCGATGTTGAGCGAGAAGCACCGTGGAAGCGCGTTCGCCTTTCTGAAAGGCATGTGGACGGGGACAAAAGGATGGTTCAGCGCACTGGGCAAGAAAGAGAGAAGCAGTTCAATGATTTACGTATTCAGAAAAAAACGCTGATGAAGAACAAGGTTAAAAATCATTCGGTATCCTATTTCGACATGCAATTTGTCACGTCGAGCATCAGCACCACCTTGGTGTTGTTGTTGCTCGGATTGGTCGTGTTCTTTGTCTTGGGAGCGCACAATCTTTCCATTTATGTACGTGAAAACATCAATTTCTCCGTGTTGATCAGTGATGACATGAAAGAGTCGGATATACTGAAACTACAGAAGAAGCTTGATAAAGAACCGTTTGTCAAAGAGACCGAGTATATTTCAAAAAAGCAGGCATTGAAAGAGCAGACGGAAGCTATGGGGACGGACCCGGAGGAATTCCTCGGCTACAATCCTTTTACTGCATCCATCGAAATAAAACTACATTCCGACTATGCCAATTCGGACAGCATAGCCAAGATAGAAAAGATGATCAAAAAGAACACCAACATACAGGACGTGCTTTACCAGCGCGAACTGATCGATTTGGTGAACGAGAACATCCGTAATATCAGCCTTGTGCTACTGGCGTTGGCAGTAGTGTTGGCATTGATTTCCTTTGCACTGATTAATAACACGATACGTCTGGCTATTTATTCCAAACGATTCCTCATCCATACCATGAAACTGGTAGGTGCCAGTTGGAGTTTCATCCGGAGGCCATTTCTTCGCAGGAATATATGGAGTGGGATATTGGCGGGAATTCTAGCAGATGCCATCCTGATGGGAGCGGCATATTGGCTGGTGTCTTACGAACCTGAACTGATCCGGGTGATTACTCCCGAAGTGATGTTGCTGGTATCCGGTTCCGTATTGCTGTTCGGTGTCTTAATCACGTTCATGTGCGCATATCTTTCTATCAACAGGTATTTGAAGATGAAAGCGAGTACACTTTATTATATATAGAGAAATAGTTAACGTACCTGCGGCTTGTGCAGTCCGAGGAAAAGCATGGCCACCGGGAATAAACAATTAAAATAGCATTATGGCTGATAAACAGAAATTTGCCTTTGACAAAACTAACTTCATTCTGCTGGCTATCGGAATGGCGGTAGTGATCATAGGCTTTATCCTTATGACAGGGCCTTCATCGACGGAGACCACTTTTGAACCGGATATTTTTAGCGTGCGTAGAATCAGGGTAGCACCGGTGGTTTGCTTCCTGGGTTTCATTTTTATGATATACGCTGTGCTGCGTAAACCTAAAACCAAAACAGAAGAGTAAGGATGGAATGGTTTGAAGCACTTATCCTCGGTCTCGTTCAGGGGCTGACGGAGTATTTACCTGTGAGCAGTAGCGGCCATCTGGCCATCGGATCAGCCTTATTCGGCATACAGGGAGAAGAGAATCTGGCATTTACGATCGTGGTTCATGTGGCTACGGTATTTAGTACGCTTGTCATACTGTGGAAAGAGATCGACTGGATTTTCCGTGGATTGTTTAAATGGGAGATGAACAGTGAGACGAAATATGTGATCAATATCCTTGTTTCTATGATTCCTATCGGAATTGTAGGCGTTTTCTTTAAAGATTATGTAGAAGAGATTTTTGGTTCGGGACTGTTGATTGTCGGTTTTTGCTTGTTGCTGACGGCTGCTTTGCTTGCTTTCTCTTACTATGCGAAACCGCGTCAGAAGGAGAACATTTCGATGAAAGATGCGTTCATTATCGGTCTTGCACAGGCATGTGCCGTGCTTCCGGGGCTTTCACGTTC
>ENA-UPXC01002177-UPXC01002177.1-human-gut-metagenome-genome-assembly--contig:-NODE-2177-length-24116-cov-4.808145_pt1 | contig 24116 bp, 20 predicted proteins | sample MGYA00250047_ERZ773371 | MGnify/ENA primary metagenome ERZ773371 (study PRJEB29103, sample SAMN06111975) | human gut metagenome | biome: human gut; feature: ankylosing spondylitis patient; material... | reverse complement strand
GCGACACCGGATTATTACATGAATTTTGTCATCGGCCTGGTATACAAGTGGTTTGGCCGGGACATGCTGGAGCGGCTGTTTGACTCGTGGCTGGGGGATGTGCGGCAGGCGGTGATGGACGACCTGGCGTGGCTGGCCCTGGAGAGCGCCGTGTATCAAAAGGAGCTGCCGGGACGTCCGGCGCTGGAGGAGCTGCGGCAGGCCCATGCCCGGGAGTTCTTCGCCATGGAATACCAGACCTCCCGGCAGGAGTGGATGGCGCGGAATCAGCTGGTATACTCCATGCAGGCGGCCCGGTGGAAAAGCGTGCTGGGGAAACCCACACGGCTGGTGACGCCCTGGGACAAGGGACTGTACCGGGCCCTGTGCTGCGGGGACGTCAGCGGGGAGGAGCTGGAGCGGGCGCTGCGGGCGTGCTTCCGGAAGTATCTGGGCTTTGACGGAAAGGTGCGGACCAAGGCGGAGCTGCGGCTGCACTTCGACAACCGGCGGTGGATCGCCTTTATGACCAAAATGGCTCCCACGGAGCTGGTGCGCACCGACGATCTGGCCATCGGACGGGCGGCCCATGCCGGGCAGGCGGGGTTTGTCCGGGCGGCGGACGCCCTGCGGTCCATGCTGCGCTCCAACGAGCGGGCGGAGGCGGACCGGGCGTATATCCAGCGGTGCTTCGGGCGGAGCATGTATTCCCCAAAGCAGCTGAGCGCCATCGAGCAGCAGCGGTGCACCGGGAATCACCTGGGGTGCAGGCTGTGGTTTACCCGGGGGGACCCGGCGGCGGACGTGCCGCCCAGCAGCGACAGCCAGCAGCTGTATGAACAGGCGGCGGAGCAGGCCCGGCTGAACCGGGCGGCTTATGCCGAAAACAGTGAGCTGTATGAAAGCGCTCTGCTGCGGCTGACGGAGCAAATTCGCAACTGTGTGCTGGTGCACCAGCAGCCGGAGGCCGTGACGGCCCGGCAGGGCTGGCTGGACGGGGCCAGGGTATGGCGGGAGCCGGTGCTGGGGGACGACCGGGTGTTTCTGCGGCAGGATCAGGAGCCGAAGCCCGGCTTCAGCGTGGACCTGCTGCTGGACGGCTCGGCCTCCCGGCTGCACTGTCAGGAGACCATCGCGGCCCAGGGGTATATCCTGGCCAAGAGCCTGCTGAACTGCGGCATTCCCGTGCGAGTCACCAGCTTCTGCAGCCTGCGGGGCTATACGGTGCTGCGGGTGCTGAAGGAGTACGGCGACAAGCAGGGGGAGCGGCGGATATTCGACTATTTCGCGGCGGGCTGGAACCGGGACGGGCTGGCCCTGCGGGGAATGGAGGAGCTGATGCAGTCGGCTCCGGCGGAGAAGCATCTGCTGCTGATCCTCACCGACGCCAATCCCGACGACAGCCACCGGATTCCCCCCAACGGAAAGAATCCCATCAGCCGGGAGTATGACGGCAAGGCCGGGGTGGAGGACACCGCCGACGAGGTGCGGGATCTGCGCCGCCGGGGTATCCGGGTGGCCGCCATCTTCATGGGGGAGCAGGACAGCGTTCCGGCGGCGGACCGGATATACGGAAAGGACCTGGCCCGTATCCGGCGGATGGACCAGCTGGCCCAGGCCGCCGGGCGGCTGATTCAGGATCAGATCCGGGAGCTGGCCAATTAAAAAAGGAATATTTTTGAAAAATGCGCTCTGTTGCCCTGTATACGGCAACAGGGCGTATATTTTTCCGGGAAAAGAGGGGGGATGCAGAACGACGAAAAAGGAGGGCGGTCAATGGAACAGAAGCAGGAGCCCCAGAGGCCGAAAATCGGCACGGAGGAGGTGCGCCGGGCGGCGGATATCCTGAGACGGTACCACGCCGGGAAGCGGCAGCTGGAGCAGCGCATCATCGACAACGAGCAGTTCTGGAAGCTGCGGCACTGGCAACAGATGGAGAAGACGGGGCAGGGCGGCAATCCCGCGGACCCGCAGCCCACCAGCGGGTGGCTGGTGAACTGTATCCTGTCCAAGCACGCGGACGCCATGGACTGTTATCCGGAGCCCACGGTGCTGCCCCGGGAGCCCGGGGACCGGGAGGAGGCCCGGAAGCTGACGAGAATCCTGCCGGTGGTGCTGAAGAAGAACGGGTTCAAGCGAACGTATTCCAGCGCATGGTGGTACAAGCTGAAATCCGGGTGCGCCGTGTACGGCGTGTTCTGGGACGCGGGGAAACTCAATGGACTGGGGGACATCGCCATCCGGCGGATGGACCTGCTGAACCTGTTCTGGGAGCCGGGGGTCACGGATATCCAGGACTCGCCCCACTTCTTCTCCACGGAGCTGCAGGACCGGGAGGCCCTGGAGGAGCGGTATCCCTGGGCCAAGGGCAAGGCTGACCGGGGCGGCTGGAGCGTGAGCCGGTATCTGTATGACGATGCGGTGGACACCTCCGGAAAGGTGCTGGTGGTGGACTGGTACTATCACACCCGGGAGAACGGGCGGAAGGTGCTGCAGTACTGCAAGTTCGTGGGGGATACGGTGCTGTATGCCACGGAAAACGACCCGGATATGCGGGAGAAGGGCTGGTATGACCACGGAAAGTATCCCTTTGTGTTCGACGTGCTGTTTCCGGAGGAGGGGACCCCGGCGGGGTACGGATATGTGGACCTGTGCAAGTCCCCTCAGAAGCAGATCGACCTGATGAACCAGGCTATCCTCAAGAATACCCTGGCCTCGGCCACGCCCCGGTTCTTCGTGCGCAGCGACGGGGCGGTGAACGAGAACGAATACGCCGACTGGACAAGGCCCTTTGTCCACACCAACGGAAATCTGGGCAGCGATTCCATCGCGCCCATCCAGACGGCGGGACTGGACAGCGTGTATGTGGCGATTTTGCAGAGCAAGATCGCGGAGATGAAGGAGACGGCGGGGAACCGTGACGTGGCCAACGGCGGCACCGCAGGCGGCGTTACCGCCGCCACGGCCATCGCCGCCCTGCAGGAGGCGGGGGGCAAGCTGTCACGGAACATGATCGACGACGGATACGAGGCGTTTTCCGACGTGGTGACCCTGTGCATCGAGCTGATCCGGCAGTTTTACAGCCTGCCCAGGCAGTTCCGGCTGCTGGGGGCCATGGGCCGGGAGGAGTTCGTCACCTATGACAGCCGGGGGCTTCAGCCCCAGGCGGTGGACGACGGCGTGATCGCCGGGTACCGGGTGCCGGAGTTCGACCTGGAGGTGTCGGCCCAGGACGAGAATCCCTACAAGACCATGGAGTATAACCAGCTGGCCCTGCAGCTGTTCCAGATGGGGTTCTTCCGGGCGGATATGGCGGATCAGGCGCTGCGGTGCCTGGAGCTGATGGACTTCAAGAACAAGGACCAGCTGATGAGCAGCATCCTTCAGGGACAGGCGGCGGCCATGGAGCGGCAGGCGGTCCAGCCGGGCTCCGCCGCCGGGGCGGAGGTGCGGCCGGTCAGCGCCATGGACCGGATGCGCCGGCAGACCCAGGAGGCGGTGAGGCCCCGGTGATCTGCGCGGTGTTCGGGGAGAATCGGATGACCCTGCGGGGTCATGCGGACTATGCGCCCAGAGGGGAGGACATCGTGTGCGCCGCGGCGTCGGCGCTGGTGTTTGCCCTGATCGGGGCGCTGGAGGAAAAGGGACGGCTGCGGGAGCTGGTGATCAGGCCGGGCCTGGTGACGGTGGCGGCGGAGGGGGACTGCCGGGCAGAGTGGCAGGTGATCCGCTGCGGGCTGGGACAGCTGGCGGGAAAATATCCGGCGTGCGTTCGCTTGGAGGCGTGAGCATAGAGGGTCGTGGCCTACCACGGAAAGGAGCAGATATGCAGGAAGCATCGGAGCGGTTGGGGCAGCTGACCCGGCCGGAGGACCCGGCGCAGGCCGGAACACACACGGGCGATACGGCTCCCGACGCCGGGGAGCGGCAGGAGGACTTCGAGGAGCTGATCCGGGGGCGGTATAAGTCGGACTTTGACGCCAGGGTGAAGAAAATTCTGGATGGGCGGCTGCGGGGCCTGCGGCAGGAGGTCACGGACCTGCGGCAGCGGGAGAAGCTGCGGCAGCTGCAGACCCAGTACTACCTGGACCGGCTGCCGGAGCAGGAGAAGCAGGTCCGGATGGTGCACCCGGAGTTCCGGCTGCAGAAGGAGATGGAGAATCCCCGGTTTTACCGGCTGGTGCAGGCGGGGGTGGAGCCCCGGGAGGCCTATGAGATGGTGCACCGGCGGGAGCTGACCGCCAAGGCCATGCACTTTGCCGCCCAGGCGGCGGCCCGGCAGGCGGTGCGGGTGGTGGAAAGCGGCGGGCGGCGCATCCCGGAAAATGCCGGGCGCAGCGCCAGCGTCAGCCGTCCGGACCCGGGAAAGCTCACAAGCCGGGAGCTGGCGGACATCCGGAGACGGGTGATGGACGGGGAGAAGATCAGCTTCTGAACCTCCGGACAGGAAAAATACGCGGAATGAAGAAAGGGGAAAACATATGATGAACGATCTGTATGACCTGCAGCTGTTTGCAGGCGAGGCCAATACCCAGACCACCGGCCACGGCGGTCTCAGCGCGGAGATGAAAACCTATTACGGCATGGAGCTTCTGGAAAACGCCAAGCCCCAGCTGGTACACAACCAGTTCGCCGCCACCAAGCCCCTGCCCACCGGCGGCGGCAAGACCGTGGAATGGCGCAAGTTCGGCTCCTTCGAGAAGGCGCTGACGCCTCTGACCGAGGGCGTGACCCCCGACGGCAGCGGCATCTCCGTCAGCTATATCACCAAGGAGCTGGCCCAGTACGGCGACTATACCACCGTGTCCGATCTGCTGGATCTGACCGCCATCGACGATGTGGTGCTGGAGATCACCGACCGCCACGGCAGCAACATGGGTCTGACGCTGGACACCGTGACCCGCAACGAGATCCAGCAGGGCAGCCAGGTGATCTATGCCCCCAAGCTGGGGGCGGACGGCGGCCAGACCGCCGTGCTGCACCGCTATGACCTGACGGAGGGGTGCAAGCTCACCAGCGAGCTGGTGGCCAAGGCCGCCACCCAGCTGAAGAAGATGAACGCCCCCACCTTTGAGGGCAAGTACGTCTGCATCCTCCATCCCAGCGTGGCCTTTGACCTGCGGCAGGACCCCGCCTGGGTGGCGGCCCATCAGTATGCCGCCGCCACGGAGCTGTTTTCCGGCGAGATCGGCGAGCTGCACGGCGTGCGCTTCGTGGAGACCACCGAGGCAAAGATCTTCCGGGGCGATGACCTGGCCAAGAACAGCCGGACGCTGAGCATCAACGGGAAGGTGGAAAACGCCGCCGCTGTGGGCTTTGACGGCGGCACCGTGGCCGCCAATGCCCTGAAGGGCCGATATGTGCTGGTGGGCGGCAAGCGCTGCAAGGTGGTGGGCAATACCGCCAGCCAGCTGACCCTGGACACCGCCGTGACGGCGGCGGACAACGACGTGATCTATCCCGGTGAGGGCGGCAGCCAGGGCTGCGCCGTGTACGGCTGTCTGTTCCTGGGCAAGGGCGCTTACGGCGTGGTGGATCTGTCCGAGGGCACCGAGGTCATCGTGAAGCCCAGGGGTTCCTCCGGCACCGCCGATCCCCTGGATCAGCGTTCCAGCGTGGGCTGGAAGGGCATCCATGCCGCCGCCATCCTGTATGACGAGTATATCGTGCGGGTGGAGTGCGGTTCGTCCTATTCCGGCGAGGACAAGGCCAACTGACACAGGCCGGAGGCGGGCCCCGGCCCGCCTCCGGGGGATGAAAGGAGCGATTTGCTGTGAAGAAAACCGTTTTGCTGCATCGGGGCAGAAAGAATGAGGAGAATTTCCAGATCGTGTCCGTTAACGGGCGCAGCTGGAAGATCATGAAGGGCGTGGAGGTCCAGGTGCCGGACTATGTGGCGGAGGTGCTGGAAAACGCACAGATGATGGCCGACACCGCCCGGCGCTATGTGGACCGGATGGCCAACTGAGAGAGGAGGTGCGGCAATGGGGCAGATGACGGCAGGGCAGGTGCTGGCCCAGGTGGACGACCTGCTGCCCAACAGCTATCCTGGGGAACAGAAGCGCCGGTGGCTGCGGCAGGCGGAGGGCTTCGTGCTGGAGGAGGTGCTCCGCGCCCACGAGGGCGGGGAGGCGGCAGAGCTTCCCGATGAGCTGGCGGACGCGGCGCCGCTGCTGGCGCCGGCGCCCTATGACGGCCTGTACCGCCACTATGTGGAGGCGCAGATCCACTATGCCAACGGGGAGCTGGAGCGGTACAACAACGCCATGGCCCTGTGGAACAACGGGCTGATGACCCTGCGGGACCACTGGTGCAGGGGGCATATGCCCCGGCGGCAGGCGCGGGCCCTGCGGCTGTGCTGAGAGGGGGAAGCGTATGTACTTTCCGAAGCTCAACGCACCCAGGCAGAGCCGGGTGACGGTGAATCGGTTCCCGGGACTGGACCGGCGGCCCAGAGGGCAGGAGGGCAGTTTCCGGGAGATGGAGAACCTGTGCGCCCAGGGGTATCCCACCCTGACGGTGCGCCGCCCCCGGGGGATAGCGGGAAGCGTTACCGCTCCCGGGGGCCTGACCGCCAAGGACGGGCTTATCTGGGTGGACGGGCACACCCTGTATGTAAACGGCAGCGCGGCGGGGCTGATGCTGTCGGAGGGAAAGAAGCAACTGGTCAGCATGGGTGCGTGGCTGCTGATCTGGCCGGACAAGCTGTACATCAACACCAAGGACCTGACGGATTTCGGCAGCCTGGAAAATAAGCGCGTCACCGAGGGGGAGGTATCCTTCACCCTGTGTCGGCCCGACGGCACCGCGTACAGCGGGTATCTGGCGGCGGACACCGCCCCGGAGGAGCCGGAGAGCGGCAGCCTGTGGCTGGACACCGGCGGGGAGGAAACGGCCCTGCGGCAGTATGGCCAGGACGGCTGGACGGAGGTGGACGACGTGTGCGTGGGGCTTCACGCCGCCGGGATCGGCGTGGGCTTCCGGGCCGGGGACGGCGTATCCGTCAGCGGGTGCCGGGAGGAGGCGCTGAACGGCAGCTTCCAGCTGCGGGCCGCAGAGGAGGACTGCCTGGTGGTGACGGCGCTGCCCGGCGGGCTGTCGTCCCAGACGGAGCCGGTGACGGTGGAGCGGTCCGTGCCGGACATGGACTATGTGGTGGAAAGCGGCAACCGGCTGTGGGGGTGCAAATACGGCATCGTGGACGGCCAGGCGGTGAACGCCGTCTATGCCAGCAAGCTGGGGGACTTCAGGAACTGGAACTGCTTCGCGGGACTGTCCACCGACAGCTACGCGGCCTCCCGGGGCTCCGACGGGAAGTTCACCGGGGCGGCGGACTATCTGGGAAGTCCGCTGTTTTTCAAGGAAAACTGCGTGGAGCGGGTGTATCCCAGCGCCAACGGGGCCCATCAGATCGTGACGGTGCAGTGCCCGGGGGTGAAGGACGGCAGCGGCGGCAGTTTGCAGGTGGTGGACGGGAAGCTGTACTACCACAGCCAGGGCGGCGTGTGCGTGTTCGACGGCAGTATGCCGGTGAACGTGTCCCAGGCCCTGGGGGAGGCGCGGTATCATGATGCCGTGGCCGGGGCGGCGGAGGGGTGCTACTATCTCTCCGCCGCCGACGAGGCGGGGGCGTGGCACCTGCTGGTGCTGGACACCCGGCAGGGCCTTTGGTACCGGGAGGACGGCGTGGAGGCCCTGGGCTTTGCTCCCTGGGGCGGCGACCTGTACTGCCTGACGGCAGAGGGGCAGCTGCTGGCCATGAAGGGCGCAGGGGAGACCCATGAGGGGCCGGTACAATGGATGGCGGAGACCGGGGAGCTGGGGTTGGACGCGGCGGAAAGCCGGTATCTGGTGCGGCTGTCGCTGCGGCTTCTGCCGGAGGCAGGCAGCACCGTCCGGGCCTGGCTCAGCTATGACGAGGGCGGCAGCTGGCGGCCTGCCGGAAGCCTGGAGGGCGCGGGGCGGGTGCAGGCGTGTACCCTGCATATACGGCCCAGGCGGTGCCGCCAGCTGAGGCTGCGGCTGACCGGCCGGGGCGGGTGCAGGATCTACAGCCTGTCGGCGGTGTATGAGAAGGGAAGTGACGGCCCATGACCCTGACCATGCCTCCCGCCCCCAGCGGCAGTCCCCAGCAGATGGCCATGGCGCAGTATGCGTATCTGTTCCAGATGGTCCAGCAGCTGAACCTGGCCCTGGGGCAGCTGGAAACCGGCGGAGCCGGGACTTCTTCCTCCGGCGGCGGAACGGCCGGCGGAGGAGGGACCGGAAAGGACAGCCGGGGCTATCAGGAGCTGAAGTCCATGATCGTGAAAACCGCGGGGCTTGTGAAACGGCAGATGGACCAGCTGTCCGCCCGGCTGGAGGGCGAATATGTGGCGGTGTCGGATTTCGGGACCTATGTGGAGCGGCTGAGCGCCTATCTGGAGGCAAATCCGGAGGCGCTGACCCAGTATTACAGCTTCTGCTCGGACCTGCAGGCCAATATGGAGGCCGTAAGCGCCGCCTTCGGCCAGTATAGGACGGAGACGGAGGGCTATATCCGCACCGGCATCGTGGGCTATGACGGGGCCGTGCCTGTATACGGCGTGGCCGTGGGCCAGGGGCTGACGGTGACGGACGTGGACGGGGAGACGGTGGTGGACCAGAACAACTTCCGGGCCACCTTCACTGCCCAGCGGCTGTCCTTCTGGCAGGACGCCAACGAGGTGGCGTATGTGTCCAACAACCGGCTGTACATCACCAACATCACGGTACTGGAGGGGGTGACCCTGGGCAAGTGGCAGATCACCACGGCTTCGGGGCTGGCCTTCCGGTGGATCGGAGGGTAAGATGGCGAGTATTTACGGGGCGGTGTCCGCCACCGGGTGGCGGCTGAGGCTGGATTATACCGTAAGCCAGGACGCGGCGGAAAACCGGTCTACCCTGGCCCTGGCGCTGTATATCTACGACGGGACGGGGGAGTCGTACAACCAGGCGGCCAACAGCTGCCGGTATGTTTTGCAGGGGAAAACCGTGTATCAGCCGTATCGGTATGAGAGCAAGGGGTGGTATAAGCTGGGCGGCGGGTCGGTGACGGTGGATCACCGGGCGGACGGCAGCGGCAGCGCGGCCCTGTCCGCCGCGTGGTACAGCGGCTTCTCCTCCCAGTGGACCCCGGGGAGTCTGTCCGTGTCCCAGACCGTGACGCTGCCGGTGATCCCACGGGCCTCCGGACTCCAGGCCGGGGACATGACCCTGGGGCAGAGCGGAACCATTACCGTGCAGCGGGCGGATGCGGGCTTTACCCACAAGATCGACTACCAGATAGGCAGTACCCATGGCGCGGTGTGCGGGAAAACCGGGGAGACAAGGGTGACATGGATGCCGCCCCTGTCCTTGGCGGAGGAAATCACCGATGCGGTGGCCGGGGACTGTGTGCTGACGGCCACCACCTATTCCGGCAGCAGCGTGGTGGGGACCAGCTCCTGCACAATAAAGCTGTATGTGCCGGAGGAGGTGAAGCCCACCGCCAGTCTGGCGGCCCAGGTGGTGAATGACAACGCCGTCATTGTCGGGTGGGGTGTGTGCGTCCGGGGATACAGCCGCCTGGGGTTCCAGGTGACGGCGGCAGGCGTCCAGGGCAGCAGCGTCCGGTCCTGCCGGGTGCAGTTTGCCGGGCAGACCGTGGAGGCCCTGACCGGCGAGACGGGGATCATCCGGCAGGCGGGGACTTTCACGCCGGAGGTCCGGGTGACGGACTCCCGGGGGCGGTGGACCACGGCGGCGGGGCAGGCCGTGGAGGTGCTGCCGTATGCCAATCCCACGCTGACGGCCCGGCTGCTGGGCCGGTGCGATGCAGACGGGGTGCTGCGGGATGACGGCGACTGCGTGAAGGTGGCGTGCACCGGCGGGTGTGCGTCGGTGGGCGGACATAACGCCGTGACGGTGCGATACCGGCTGCGGCCGGTGGGCGGCAGCTACGGCGGGTATACCGCCCTGGAAAACGGGCAGGAGCAGGTGATCCAGGGGGTGCTGAAAACGGCGTCCTATGAGCTGGAGCTGTCGGCGGTGGACGCGCTGGGCTCCGTGCGGACCGTGGAATACGCCATCCCCACGGCGGCGGTGGCGGTGCATCTGGCCCAGGGGGGCACGGCAGTGGGCGTGGGCAAATATGCCGAGCACCAGAAGGCCGTGGAGCTGGCACCGGATTGGGACATCTGGTTCCGGGGAAAGCGGCTGCTGGACGCCGTGTGGCCGGTAGGCAGCATATATCTGTCCGCATCAGAGATTAGTCCGGAGACGCTGTTCGGCGGCACCTGGCAGCGGGTGAAGGACCGGTTTCTGCTGGCGGCGGGAGACGTCTATGAACCGGGGGAAACCGGCGGCGAGGCCCAACACACCCTGACCAAGGCGGAGATGCCCGCCCATACCCACGGATATGACTTCACGGGGCAGTCCGACGTCACCGGCGTGACGGCCATCCGGCTGTATGACGCGGACGGGCGCAGGAACGAGTATCAGGGCGCGTCCGCCTCGGCAGGCGGGGGAGCCGCCCACAACAATATGCCGCCGTACCTGGCCGTGTATGTCTGGCGCAGGACGGCGTGAGAAGAAAGGACGAACGATATGGCATCAAGCTATCCAACGATACGGTACGGCTCCTCCGGACAGGAGGTGCGGCGGCTGCAGCAGGCCCTGAACCGGGCGGGCTATTCCCTGGAGGTGGACGGCGGGTTCGGTGAAAAGACCCGGGCCGCCCTGATGGACTATCAGCGCCGGGCGGGCATGACGCCGGACGGCGTGGCGGGCAGCAAGACCTGGGCCAGCCTGGGGCTGCAGTCTGCCCAGGACCGGCTGGCGGACCTGGAGAAGGGGTATAACCCCTCCCGGGAGACCCAGGAGGCCCGGCGCAGCTGGGAGGAGCTGGCGGCCCGGCAGCCCGGGGACTACACCTCCCCTTACGCGGACCGGATGGAGGATCTGCTGCGGCAGATGGAGAGCCGGGAGGCCTTTTCCTATGACCCCAGCCGGGACGAGATGTTCCGGCGCTATGCCCGGCTGTATCAGCGGCAGGGGCAGACGGCCATGGAGGACACCCTGGGCCAGGCGGCGGGCCTGACCGGCGGCTATGACTCCTCCTATGCCCGGCAGGCGGGCCAGCAGGAGTATAACCGCTATATGCAGGAGCTGGCGGCGCTGGTGCCCCGGCTGCAGCAGGATGCCTGGGACCGGTATGAGACCCAGGGTCAGGCGCTGCTGGATCAGTATAAGCTGCTGCAGGGCCAGGATGAGGACGCCTATGGCCAGTGGCGGGACCGGGTGGAGGACTGGCAGGACGCCTCCCGGCAGGCCCGGGACCGGTACGAGTCCCTGGAAAAGCAGGACTACAGCAACTATCTGGCGCTGATGAAGTACTATGCCAGCCGGGCCAAGCAGGAACAGGACGCGGCCCTGGCCCAGCAGAAGCTGGAGGCCTCCGCCGCCAGGAGCGGCAGCGCCCGCTCCTCCTCCGGCGGCAGTAGGAAGGCGTCTTTGAGCTCCACCGCCAGCGAGAGCCTGGAGCGGACCATGAACACCTATCTCAGCCAGGGGGACACCGGCCGGGTGAAGCAGCTGTTTTTGCAGTACCGGGACCGGATGACGCCCCTGCAGAAGCGGCGATTTGAGAAGCTGATGGGGAAGTATAACATCCCCATGACGGAGTAAAAAAGACAGCGCCGGAAACGCCAGGTTTCCGGTGCTGTCTTTTATGTTGTATATCGCTGCTCCCGGAACAGGGCGTCCACGGCGGCCTGATATTCGGTGAGGCCCTTTGCCTTGCGCATACGCTTGAGATACGGCTCCGGCCGGGCGAATCCGGCGGACAGGTAGGCCCACAGTTCCCACATCCGGTGCATCACCGGCTGGTCACCGGACAGCCGCTGGCGGTAGGCCTCCAGCAGGCGGTCGTGATAGGTCCGCAGCTCCTGCGCCGAGGCGGCGGGGCCGCCCCGCAGACGCCGCAGCAGAGCGGGGTCCCGCATCAGGCCCCGGCCCAGCATCGCCGCGTCCGTTCCGGGATAATCCCGGCACAGGGCGGCGGCGTCCTCCGGCGTGAAGATGTCGCCGTTATACACCGCCGGCCAGGGGCCGGATACGGCGGCCCAGGCGTCCCGGTGGGGGACACCCTTGTAAAACTCCTTCTGGATCCGGGGGTGGACGATCAGCTCCGACAGGGGATACTTGCGATAGATCGTCAGCAGGCCCGGCCACTCGGCCGGGTCATTTTTCCCGATGCGGGTCTTGACGGACACGGACATCCCCCGGGGCAGTCCGGCGAAGATCTCCTCCAGGCAGTGGTCCAGCTCCTGGGGATAGGCCAGCAGGCCCGAGCCCTTGCGCTTGGCGGCCACGGTGCCCGCCGGACAGCCCAGGTTGAAGTTGATCTCCCGATAGCCCCGGGCATACAGCTCGCCGGCGGCCCACAGGAAGTGCTCCGCCCGGTTGGTCAGCAGCTGGGGCACCACATACAGCCCGGCGTTGTGGGCCGGGTCGATCTCGTCCAGCTCCTTGCGCTGGAAGGTGCGGGTGGCGTTGGGGGAAAGAAAGGGCGTGAAGTATTTGTCCGCCGGGCCGAACAGGGCGGCGTGGACCTGCCGCCACAGATAACCGGTAAGCCCCTCCATGGGGGCGGCGTAGAGCTTATTCATGAAATTCTCCCTCCAGACACATGGCGAGGGTCACGCCCGGCACCGGTTCGGCGGCGACGCCCGGCAGCAGGTCCGCCGCCGTGCCGGTATACAGGGTGTCGTCCCGGCACCAGAGCATATAGACATAGTACATTCCCTCACCTCACTGCCCCCAGCATACCACGATCCGCCGCCGGGCGCAACGGTCACGCCGGGGGATCGTCGTGAAATTCGATGAATTTCAGGGCGTACAGGTCGCAGCCGGTGGAGAAATCCCCCTGCCGCAGCACCAGATAGTCCGTGCCCACGGCCTCCAGGATGCCCTCCTGCCGCACCAGGCGGTACGAGCCCACCAGGAAACTGGCGGACGCGCGGCGGCCGATGTTCCGGCCCAGCAGGTCCCGCAGGGAGCCGCCGGGGTCAGAGGCGTTATGTATGTTCATGGCGCACCTCACGCATACAGATTCCCTGCCGTCTCTCCGGCGCGGGTACCCCATCCTATGCCGGGGCGGGTGAATGCGTTTCTGAATGCGCTGAATTACGATTTAAAGAGAATGGCGAATATCTAATAAAGCAGCCTGGTGCACCAGAGCGGCGACGCGGCGGTGAACTTCGGCAACACACCGCCGACGGCGGTGGGCGGCGTTACGTTGGTGGAGGAAAAGGTTGTGGTGACGCCGGTGTCCGGCCGCCACCGCAGCTTTAAGCTGGGAGAGTATTTTTCCGATACGCCGGGTGATACGCTGTATTATGTGATCGTATCGTCTCAGCTGGTCAGCGATACCGCGGCCATCGATGGGGATACCTTAAACGTGGAGACCAGCAAGAGCCGCAGCGGCGATCTGGTTATTGCTGCGGTGGACGCCCAGGGCGCACAGACACAGATCACCTTCCGGTTTAAGGTCACCAACCTGACGTTGGCCATTTTCATCACGCTGGCGGTGGCTGTGGTGGTGGGCATCATTGTGGCGGGTGTCACGATCTGGAGTGTAACGCACCCGCTGTGGAAGGGGGAACTGAAGGTGGTCAACCTAGATCGTTCCTGTGCCGGTATGTCGCGGAGCCATGCCAGCTTTCGGGGCAAGCTCAAGCTGAGCTATTTTATGGTCGGACCCTGCGGCCTGAATGCGGACCAGTGCTGGTTTGCCACCAAGCCCGGCAGACGGCTGAAGTTCTGCTCCAAGACTCCGTTTTACGTCAATGGAATGGCACTGAAGGAGACGGATGTCTATGCGGGAATGACGCTGATCTATGCAGACGAAAAGAATCGCACAGGTATCCGCATTGACGCGGCACCCGGACGCCAATAAGCAATTACTGAAAACCGAACGATATACGACATACAGCGACAATGAAGGAGTATGTTATGGCCTATCTGGCAGAGGTGCAGCTTCCTGCTGCCAGCAAGAACGCAGCGGATGGAAGCAGTACGCCGGCAACGGAATATGGTTTGACCATGCGAGGACACCTGGCCAATGTGGATAACGGTGTCAGCGGCTTGCCTCGTATGCACGGTGCCAACCTGTCCTATCACATTCTGGGAGCGGCAAGCGCGGAAATCCCCATGACTCAGATCTCTACCTATCTGGCAGCAGGCTTTATGCGCCGGTTTAAGGAAGCGGTGGGAAAGGATCAACTGGGACAGAAGCTCACCAGGAAAACGGTGGACGATTGGGTGGAAGACATTGGCCTGACTGCCCGGCAAGTGTACAACGACGTGACACACGGATGCCCGAACCTGATGCTGCCGGATATCAGCATAGGCGTCATGCCGCCCAAGGGAGGGGGGGCGGCTCCCTGGGACACGGCGGCCCGCAACTGGTGCTCCCGCTGTGAGGGGCAGCGCGGGAGAAACCGCGCTGCGCTGGAGGGAGAACTGCCCAAGAGCCTCCTGGACGAAGATGCAACGAATGACTCACTGATTGGCAGAACCTTCCGGAAGCTGCGTGATATTGCAAAGAATCCGGAACTGGGCCCCTATTATGCGGCATTCCTGCTTAGCCGCAACGGCGATGACCTGAAAGCGGCTGTAGAAGGCGCGATCCAGGAGATCCAGGGACGGAAACGGGACCAACAGACGTATCTGGACAGTGCGGCGGACCGGATTGTCCAGGCCAGCACTAATTTCTGCGCGAACCGTTTCTTTGGCATCGGCGACAAGAGGGCCTATAACGACTACGTGGACAGCGTCAAAGAGTACTATAGGACCTATAATCGCGTGCGGGAATGCACAGACGTGGAGAACACGCTGCGGAGATTCCGGGAGCAGCTGGAGAATCTGAACAGCGGGTACTTTGCCTTGCTGACGGAGGTGCTGGACAATCTGCTGGAGACCTTTGAGGAGGATGAGCAGTGGCTGGATTCCTCTGCGGCCAGTGCATCTTCCGGTTACACCAAGCGTATTTTGCAGCTGTCGGACATTAGACCGAAATTGGACGAGGCGATCGACGAATTGAACGCCACACAGCTGGTGCGGAACTTTACGGAGCATCTGATGAAGGATCCGAAGCAGTGGAAGAGTCGGGATGACGGGAAGATCGGCCTGTATATCAGCGAATTCATGGTGGATCTTTTCCGGGATCAGACGAATCGCTCCCTGGAGGATTACCTGTACGAGAAGTATCCGGAAACCGGGCACAATTCCGCGCAGCTGGCACAGGCAGTCAGCAACGAAATTCTGAACGGTGTCTATAACGATGCAAAGCCCATGTTCTGGTGCGATCCCACCTTCAATCTGGATGACATTAACACGACCTTTGAAAGCAGCAGCCTGTCTGTACCCGCAAATGCCTCGGCTGTCTGCAGCGCGGCCCAGCAGTTTGGGGCATCTCATACTCAGTTCTATATCCGCAAGACCGGCCTGAAAAATCGCATTTTTGCCCTCCGCTTCTGCAGCGGCATTCCCTTCTATGCGTATAAGGGCGTGTCTCAGATGAAGCAGGTTTATGATAGCAACACGCAAACGCAGTATGGCGTGGGCGCCCATCTGTATGCCTATACAGGCCGGGGCGAGGACGATTCCGGCTTCCATGATTGGCGCAATTTCCTGCCGGTTCCTGCGCCCTACTCCTTCAATCCAAGCTTGACGGACGGCGCCGATAAGCTGCTGGCGCTGTATGGCGAGGGTGAGAAGGCGAAAATCATCTATTCTCAGGATATAACGAATGACAACGGCACGGATCGGGACCCCAATAGCACCGCCCAAGGCACGGCTCAGGCCCCCAATAGCACCACCCAAAAGGCTCTGGACAACAAGGAGTACTTCATTCGCGAAAGTAAGCCGGTGACTGTGCCGGATTACAGGATGGGGGACTTTGTGGAGAATCAGCAGTTGTCTGCCGCCCGGCTACAGCGGGAGAAGCAGCGCATGCAGCAGATGCTGGAGACCATGTATGACCAGTCCAACGGCAGCCGGTGGATAACGCTGAAGAATGACGGCTTTGCAGATAATGGAAAGCAGGTCGTTGAACGGGTCCGCAAGGATTACTTCATGCACTATCCAGCGCTGCAGCAAATCGTTCGCCGGGAGCTTAGGAAGCAGGAAAAGATTCGCAGGGCCATTGAGCAGCTGGATCGGATTGAAGAAGAATACAAGCAGTATGAGGCGGATATGACCACCTTCACCAACATGGTGTTTTATGGCATGATCGAGTGCCTCAGCGCCACCGGCGAACCCGATTATGACCGCATCAATAATGCATTCTATAAATACCGCGACAGACGCGGCATGGAAACGGAAAAGATTCTGGTGGAGAATTCCGATGCCTTCCACTTCGGCAAGAAGTATCCCCTGTATGAGATGTTCCGCAGCTATCGGGCCATGGAACCCGATGAGGAGCCCCGGCAGGAGATGGACGAAAGGGAGGCTGAGCTGCGCAAGCAGACCCGCGGCGCCAACGACCACCTCATTGCGGCCGCCCTGGAGAAGCGGTGGAACGCCAAGGCGCTGCAGCAGCTGGTGCGCGACACGGCCAATGAGAAGGACGAAGATAAGGCCGAGATTCGCCGGTTCTATGAGGAGCTGGTCAGCCGTATTCTGGGGTATAAGGATGTGTTTACGGATGAGCAATGGACCAGAACCAGTAAGGTGGCTTCGAATCCGACCCCTGCTGCCTCTGCGCAGCAGGCTCCTGCCAGAACCTGGACGGTCAGCCCCGGCGGCAGCACGATTTATACCGTGTATTCCGACCGGTCACTGCAGATGGCCTGGGATGCGGTGAACAACACCTGGGTGCCGCTGACAGCGGGTATGTGGGTGCTGAACAAAGCCGGTGACGGATGGGAGACGATCCAGCTGGACGCCGCAGGAAACATCATCAACGGATAAACCGCCGGGACGCCGCGCGGCAAATGAGGGAGAGAACATGACTTACGCAAGTGCAATCGAAGCATGCAGCCGTATGATTTCCGGCCGCGCGGCCAATTCCGGCGCAGCAAGGCGAATCAGCGCCCCGCTCCTGAACATTGTTTTGGAGGCGGGCGCTGAGGAGTGCCTGGAGACCATCCGACAGAGCTATCAGGATTGCTGGTCCGCTGCGGCGGACCAGCTGTGCTGGCTGAAAACCGAGGACTGCATGGATGAGGCGGGGTTTGAAAACCGCGTGGGAGACGCCTTCTACACGATGCGCAGCAATCCGGGAGCCTTCGGAAGCAACAGCACACTGAGAATGGCTTATTTCTGGGATGTGATGGATGACAGGTTCCCGGAGCTTTTCCAGGCGGTGCAGCATCAGCCTGATTTTGGCCAGGCTGTCACCGTGGCGGAATATTATTTTCTGTTTGTGCGGCAGGTATTCAATTCGGACCGGGAGAGGATCGGTCGGCTGCGGGCGGTTGTTGACTGGGCCGAAAGAAACGGGAAGCATCTGATCGTGCAGAGTGACCTGACAAACGGAAATGTCTCCGGCAGCGGCCCCGAGGGATATCAGGCGGCTGCCAACGTGATGGTGATCGTCAACTCGCAGGATGACAACCGGTTGGGCCAGGGGCTGGAGGCAGCTATTTGGGGGGCCGGTTCCTCCGCCGTGTGGAGCCTCAGCGCGGACAGAAAGGTCAAGGAGACGGATGAAATCGCCTGCGCGGCGATGGAACAGATCCTCACGGAGTGCCTGGAGCAGGCTGGTGCGGCCGGAGGACAGTCCAACATCCAGGAGACCCTCTGCGGAGCGCAGCAGGACTACGACAGCCTGTTCCGGGAGTACATAGACGAGAAGGAGCTGCTGCCGGATCTGCCCACATTTTTGCAGTATCTCCCGTACACCAAGGAGATGGAGGCGCTGGAGCAGAGCCTGTCCGACGCGCCGACCCGTGGACTCCTGGGAAGGCTCCGCGGCCGACCGTCGGATACGATCGACGGGGACAAGCTGATAAACGCGGTGGCGTCTGTCGGGGATATCTGGGGTCTCTGCGTGAACCAGTATTATGGACGGTGTGTGCAGGAGCTGAAGGAAAATGCGGAACGGGTGCAGGAGTATTTCAAGCAGCTTCTGTGCAGCCGCCTTTCTTACGGCGCGATGAACGCCACATTGCAGCAGGAGGCCGTCAATCTGGAGACCCGCACGGATTGGCACGCGCCCATGAACATGAGAAGGGGAACGCTTGCAGAGTGTCTGCATCGCTATGCATGCAGCCAGGTTCTGCCAGAGGTGTACGGCTTCCTGGCGGGGCAGCTTTGCGCAGCTATGAAGGATGTATGCAGAAATGCGAGGGACTTCGGAAACACACTGACGGAGACCCGGAACGGGCTGCGGCAATCCCAGGGGAACGTTGATGAGACCATCAGAAGGGCCTATACACAGGAGATTGCCAATCTGGCAAATCAGCCGGAGTATCGGGACATGATGCGCCTGACGCCGTGCAGCACAGTGGAGAGCCTCCTGGATCAGTTGGTGAAGCGATTCCGGTTGATCGCGGATAAGGATGATAATTTCCGGCTTTCCTTGTTTGATGAGCTGCAATTCCGGGCGGGAATGGCCGGAGGCGGTGCGGCCTATGGGGTGGCAGTCCAGAGTCTATTCGATCTCAATATGCAGACTGCGGGCCGGCTGATGGCCACGGTTCCCCCCAGCGGCGGACAGCTGTTCTGCATGCTGAGCCAGCCAACCCAGATCCAGAACGTGAACAATACCGGCGCGGCCTTCCGGATCCCGCAGCAGGACTATGTGGACAGGCTTTATGTCTATCCGGTGAATCCGGAAAATATTCTTTACAACGAAATTGCCGCAGCAAAGAAGGAGGAGTGAGCCGATGCCCATTACAAGGCCGAATGTGAACCTGTACAGCATCAACAATCTGGCGTTGGACTATGATCCGGGCAGCGGGCGGTATGGATTAAGCCTGGAATGCCCCAGAGCGGACGCCTTTACCCTGTGCCTGGGAAAAAATCTTCCGCTGGCCGATCCGGAGAAGCTGGGTCTGACAGAGGAGGAGCTTCGGCGCCTGCATAATGGCCAATCCATGGAAAAAAGGGGCTATCGGCTCATCGGCGTTACGCAGGGGACCTTCTATGCCATGCCTGTGTTCCGGGGATTTGAGGCGGATCCGCCCCAGACCATCCAGGTGTGGAGTATGATGGCGGTTCCGGGCGGGATTGTTCATCTTTATTACACACCGGGGCGTGAGGCCGTATGCTTTATTCCGCTGCGCTATTCCGCCGCGCTGCAGCGCAATGGCCTTCAGACTGTGCTGCAGGTGACTCTGAGCGATCAGTTTATCGGAAGCTATACAGATGGGGCGTTAATGTATCGGGTGGGGGAGTCTGATCCCATTCCGCTGCCCGGCGGCTGGCTCAACCGGGAGATACCGCTTCGGGTGTCCGATGGCGAGGAGGTCCGGGTCCTGCCGGCACCGGGCTTTGAAAATAGCTTCTTCCGGGAAGGCGTATAGCAGAAAGGATGGATGCGGAATGGGTAAAATTAAATGCCCCTATTGTTTTGAGGAGTTTGAAAGCGACAAGGTTTTGTTTCGGGCCAACACCGGCTTCACCCAGGAGGAACTGGACAGGGAGGAATTCACCAGCGGCGATGTGGACGAACACAAACGGCTGTTTGTGAAATTTTCCCAAAGAAATCCGGACGAAAAGTTGGACCGATACTGGACGAGCCGCGGAGGAACCGCCGGCTATTCCAGTGCAGACCCTCGCTGGAATATGCCGCACATCGACCCCAATGATGCCGACCGGTTTTGGGAGATGCTGGACCCTGACGCCAACGGCGTGGGCGCGGATGGCCTTGTGCGGGATCAGGATGGCTTTGCCATCAGGGTGTATGACCGGTATTCCGATCGCGCCACGCCGGTGACGCGGCTGTGCCCCCACTGCCACAATCCCCTGCCCTTGCCGAATTATGGCAAATATCCCACCATTTTTATCAGTGTTGTGGGCATTACCACCTGCGGCAAAACGGTTTATCTGAACCAGCTGCTGACCCGGCTGGCCATGGCCATGCAGAATACCGGATACTATATCACGGAAAACAATCTGCCAGATTTCAAGGAAAACGTGGAGGCCAATATGCCGCTGCCCGGCAGTACGGATGACAGCGTCATGCGCCGTCCTCTGGCGGTGAACCTGGTTGACCAGAACGACCGCAGCAAGGCATTTACCATTGTTTTTTATGATATTGCCGGTGAGAACTGCGTCAAGTGGAACGATGATTACGCCAAGCTGGGCGACCAGGACAGCCGGAACAGTCGGGCTAAGGAGGGAATCGCCAGCTTTATTGCCCGGGCAGACGGCCTGATGTTCCTGGTGGATCCCAATCAGGTCCCCGGCTTTTCGGCCTATCCCGATGTGAGCGGTGTCAACAAGGTGGTCGGAGTGGTGAATCAGATCCGCGTCGCCCTGAATATGAGCCAGAACACCTGGGCGGATGTTCCAGTGGCGGTGGTTCTCACCAAAACGGATGAAATCCGGAATCAGTATCCCAAAGGAAACCAGAGTCCCATGTTCCGGCCTACGGCAGCTGTGTCCGGCGGCCTGAACCGGGAGGAGTATTTTGCTATCAGCCACGAGCTGGAGGACTATCTGAGCAACAATGCGGCCATGATCCTGGCGCAGCTGGGCCAGTTTGTCAGAAAAACCTTCTGCGGCGTGTCGGCCATCACCTGCGGCGTGGAACGGCGCTTTGTAAAATACAAAAACTGGTACATCCTGGACGATATCTGCGGCAGGGAGTATGACGAGCTTCGCGCGTGGATCAAGGGCTGGAATGAACGTTCACCTGAAGAGCGGAACTTTTATTATGCGTGCCCTGTTCAACGGATTACCTCGCTTGACCCGAAAACCCGTATGCCGGCGGTGGATCCGGTAACCCTGGAGCCGGAGCTGACCTCTATTGACATAGATATTAATGAGGATATCACAAAGGAGATTGCCTCCGGCATATGGACGGAGGTTTATGCCGACTGCGCCAGCGGACGGATCTATCTGAATATGTGGGAAATCTGGGAAGGGATCAATCTGGTTGGCTTCCCCAAGGGCGCACCGAATCCCCGCCGGGTGGAGGACCCGCTGAAATGGATCCTCTGGCGGCTGGGAAGGATCGGCCCCTATTTTCAGGCGGATCCTCAGCCGAAAAAGGCGCTGCTGGAGTCTGCAAGGAAATATCAGGGACGGCTTGACGACTGGATGAACGAACAAAGGTGCAAACAAGAGCGGTTTTATAACGGGGAGGATCTCCAATGAAAATGGAGCAGGCATGCCGGTTCCGGACGGATGAAGCCGGATATATGGTCTGCGCCAGATCCCAGGGTCTGACGGCGGATAATGAGAACAACCTCGGCTATTTCAACAGTACCATGACGTCCTTGTTTGAAAAGGACGGATCCGGCCCGAGAATGGGTCAGTCTATCCTCAGCTACGCTGTCAGCGAGGAGAACGGCGGCAGGCGGCTGGAGGAGGACCCGTTTGTTGCGGAGCTTTTCCGGTATCTGGCATCTGCCGCCCCGGAGGAGCGCCGCCAGATGCTGCTGGATATGCAGTATATTTTGGGGGAGCTGGTGCCGCTGGAGTATGCGTCACTGGAGATGATCGCCACCGCATATCACATGCGGAAGATGAACGATGGAAACCGGCCGGAAAATGACGTGTATGACCGCGTGGTGGGGAATCTGCTGCTTTGCGGCAGGGTTCCGTCGGCAAACCAGGAGACGGTGAACAAGCTCCTGATCTGGATGCTGAAAAGGCAGAACGCTGCGCTGCCCAAGCGGATTATGGAGCTGTCTGTGGACCGCTGCGTCAAACAGGTGCAGGCGGATGCGGCAGGCGGGCGGGAGCTCTGCGACTGTGTTTGCCGTCTTTTGCAGTACAGCAGAAGCGCTGAGCAGCTGGAGCTGCTGCAGAAAACGGTGAAAACCTTCGATGTGCGCTATGCCGGGCTTGTGCATGCCCTGCTGCGCGGCATCTTTTCGGACCGGGCATGCAGCATTGACCCGCAGACGGCGTGCAGTCTGATCCCGGAGATGCTGCGCTCCGGCGATGAAATGCTGACCGGGGATTGCGTGGAGCTGACCACCTGCCTGGATGCAGGGCAGTGCCGGCAGCTGGCAGAGAGCATTCTGCGGCATGTGGGGCTCCGCCAGATGACGCTGATGGAGCAGAACGTTCTGGCCAATATCCTGGACGAGTTGAGCCGGTCCGGCGGTGTGCTGGGAAAAGAGAGCTGCGAGATCCTGGACCGCAATTCCTGCGTTTATAACGGCAGACTGCTGGATGCCTGCGTGGGCTATATGGTGCAGGTGCGGCTGCGGCAGGAGCTTCCCGTGGAGGAGCGCTGCGCGCTGCTGGCCGGGCTGGAGCGGGAGTATCCGGCCCTGTATGATGACGTTGCGGCTGCGCTGAAGAGCGGCGGCAGCGGGCCTATTTCTGGAGCTGCATGACCTATCGCACAATGATGGACTATGTGTTGGACGGTGCGCCCAGCAGCAATGTGCAGGCGCTGCTTCAGACCCGGGACAGCGGAGCGGATGGCAATAAGCTGCACTTTCTGGATGCCGTGTGGCAGCTGTACCGGGATCCGAGCCGGACTGAGCCGATGACAGAGCTGGTGCTGGACGGACACCTGCCTGCCAGGGACAGGGAGGAGATCTGCAATCAGCTGCTGCCGCTGGCGGCAAAGCTGAAAGCTGCCTCCAACCAGGCAATTTTCGCATGGGATCTGATGCTTCTGTCCTGCAGCCGGGTGGAAGCCGGACGGGTCGTTTATGACTGCGGCAGTCTGATTAAGAAAATTGAGGGGATTCCGGCGCTGAAAATGGGAGTTTCCGGCAGCCAGTCTCTCCAGCTGGAGCATTCCGTCATACTGCGGGACGAGAAGGTGCGCAGCGACCTGCGCAAGGCCGCCGGCCGCGGCGACAGTCTGCTCAGTGAGCAGCTGGAAAAGACGCTGAAGGCGTGGGGAAAGGCGCGCAGGCCCGACAATGGCCACGGGAAAAGACTGAGCTCTGATCCGCCGGCCGCGGAAAAGAAGGGGATATTCTCTATTTTCGACCGCAGCGACAGAGGCGGGCGGACGGAGAAGTCGGACCGGGGCTTTATTTTTGACGACTACGACGGCGACTCGGGAAAAAGAGGAAGGAATAGGAGAAGATGAGCGACAGCGTGATGTATCCGGAAGCCGGCCGCTGGGTCAACAGCTACCTGGTGGGCGCCAACGCCTACAAAATTATGTCGACCCCCGAGGAGGCACAGCAGCTGCTGCTGGACGATAGCGGGGACTTTCTGCAAACAGGGACGGAGCACCACTATATTCAGGTGCGATGCCGGAACGAGAATAAACCGCTGTGGCTGGTGCCGTTCCGGGTCAAGCAGGAGGAGTTGCTGCGGGTATCCGACGTGCTGGAGCAGATTCAGATGGGACGAATCCTGCGGGAGGGCTTTTTCTGGCCGTTCGATCTGGTTCGGAGCGATGAAATGCAGGGATATGTGCTGCATCCCTTCAGCATGGATGCGTATCCCTCTGTCCGCCGGTTTTTGCCCAGCTCTGACACGCCCAGGTGGACCATTGCCGTCCATCTGTTCCGCAGGATCGGGCAGCTGCACCGTGAGGGCCTGACGCTGAACGGCTTTAGCAGGGATCAGGTGCGCGTGGAGTATGGGACAAACCAGGTGTATCTGGTTCCGGGTGAAACAATTTCTCGGGTTTCGCAGCTCGGCGCGGCCTTTCGCGGCGACTTTCTGTCTGTGCCGCAGGTGGTGGAGCAGCAGCTGGAGAAAAATGGCATCGTGCTGGACGGGCGCGTGCGCGACATATTCTCGGCAGCGGTAATTGCCTTTTATCTGCTGTTCTATACCCATCCTTTCATCGGGGAGGAGTACAGCCACCTGATGCGGGAGCAATATCTGGAATATTTTCAGAGTCGCCCGGTGTTTCTGTTTGACGCCGGAGGGCACAATGGAACGGGACATCATCAATTCGGCGCGGAGATAACGGCCCAGATCGGAAGAGCGTCGTGTAGGGAAAGAGTGTAGATCTCGGTGGTCGCCGTATCATT
>ENA-UPXC01002175-UPXC01002175.1-human-gut-metagenome-genome-assembly--contig:-NODE-2175-length-24118-cov-4.810782_pt1 | contig 24118 bp, 19 predicted proteins | sample MGYA00250047_ERZ773371 | MGnify/ENA primary metagenome ERZ773371 (study PRJEB29103, sample SAMN06111975) | human gut metagenome | biome: human gut; feature: ankylosing spondylitis patient; material... | reverse complement strand
GCACCGCTATTTCCTCGGCTCGACGCCCGACCCGCGCGACTGGCACTACCTCACGGCCGAAGCTTCGGCCTGCGACCTGCACGACGTGCGGCAGCTGCTGGGCGCGATCTACCCGGGCAAGTGGATCGCCACGGGAATCAGCAAGGGCGGCACGACGACGATGCTCTATGCGGCCTATTTCCCCGGTGACGTGGATATTTACGTGCCCTACGTGGGCCCGGTGTGCCATGCCGTGGAGGACAAGCGCTTCGCGCCGTTCCTCGCGCAGGTCGGCACGGCGGAGAGCCGCGCCGCTGTCCGGGAGTTTCAGCGGGAGGTTTTCCGCCGCAAGGCCGACCTGATGCCCGGCTTCCGCGCGGTCTGCGAGCAGAAGGGTTACGCGTTCCGGGTCCCCGTGGAGGAGATTTTCGACTACTGCACCCTGGAGCTGGGGTTCTCCCTGTGGCAGTGGGGGTTCGATCCGGAGAAGCTCCCTTCGGCGGAGGCTTCCGACGAGGAGGTGCTCGATTTCCTCGTGGCCAATGCCGGACCCGACTACTTCTCCTCCGGCAACGCGCAGGCGCCCTTCTTCGTGCAGGCGGCCCGCGAGCTGGGCTACTATCCCTACGATGCCGAGCCGTTCCGCGAGTACACGTCGGTCGATACGCGGGACTACCTGCGCCGGCTGTTCCTGCCCGAGGAGCTGAGTGCATCTGGCAATGAAGAAAAAATATTTGAACAGATTCTTGAGTTCATTCAAAAACAGGAAAATCTGGATGGATACGGGATTCATCTAGTTAACACCAATCAACGAGTGATGGTACTTTTTGGAGAATCGGAGGAAAATTTGTATCAAGCCTATGATAAGATTCTTCGGATTGGCCGAGTACACTGTGACGAGTTTGTGGTAGCGGTTAGTTGGGCGCATCGTTCCCTACTCAATGGCTCATTGGCTTATTTAGAGGCAAACACAGCCTATGACAGCCGATTCTTAGTGGATAGCAGTCAGATCATTCGCTTTACAGAGATTGGTCAGAACTCATCTGTCAGCAACTATCAGAATCTGAGAAGCCGCTACATGGTACAGCTAGAAAATACGATTCGTGTGGGAAATGAGCAAGAGGTTGAAAAGGCAATCCATGATCTTTGTAAAAAGTTGGAGGAAGAGCATGCGACACTTCTGACGTTTCGTCTTTTGTATGACGAAGTGTTACGTTTTCTTATGGATCAGTGGAATGGAGACGAGAAGGACTGGAATCAGGTCTATAATGTATTTACACTGTCAAGATGCTTAACAATGGAAGATTTCACTTCACTTTTGACAGAGGCCTGCCATATGATTTTGGACACAAAGACCGATGTAAAGAACCATCAGTCAGAGCTGGTTGTAAAGGCAATGGAGATTATGCAAAAGACGTATTCTGATCCAGATTTAAATATGGCATCACTAGCCGACCAGCTTGGCATCTCTCCGGTAACACTAGCAGTTGAGTTTAAGAATGAAACCGGAATTAGCCCATCTGATTATCTGGCAGTTGTGCGGTTAGAGCGTGCAAAGGAACTGCTTCGCACGACAGATCAGCTTGTAAAGCAGGTGAGCGAGGCGGTAGGATATGAGGATGATCATGTATTTATAAGACGCTTTAAAAAATATACTGGAAAGACACCGGGACAATACCGAAAAGAGTCACAGCAATGAAGGGTCAGGGACATATCAAAGTGATATGCCCCTGTTTCTGTAGCATTTATCAATGCTGCTTATATTGCTCCAAGATCTTTTCGATGTAATTATTATTGGTTCGCTCTGTAAAATTTCGAAATGCCTGTGTGCCACGTGCGACTGCCAATTGCTGCGCAGTTTCTTTCTCAGCTTTTGTTTCCATATCTTTTTGCATTAATTTTCGCAAATATGCAAAGCGGTTGTTGATTTTCTTTTCTTGATTTCTGCGCTTGATTTCAGCCACCTTTAGAGCAATGTATTTGTACTGGGCTTGTTTAGCTGTTGGTGCTTCTGGTAGCTTGTAAGCTGGAATTGCATCTAATAGTGCTGAAAGCTCATCAAGTTTTTCCGCAGACAGTTTCCAATCGCTTAAAGCACTTTCCCATAGTGGGCAATCCTTTATCACGATTGGAACTTCTGGTAGATTTACTACGTCTTCAGATGCCAATTGTTTTAAGGTTTTGACCGTAAATCGTATGACGACTATAGTCCGTCCCTGCTTTACTGGCTCGTAGTCGAAGTGACAGTCTGTCTTTTCGTTAAGCTCATTATGGCATTTCTTTAAGATTTCAGCATTGAAGAATTTAAATTGATTATATCTAGTTGCCTTACATTTTAACAACTCTTTCAAATCATCCAATTTGATTTCCCATGATTTGCGAAAACGGTTGTTTTCCAAGTAGAGGAATAAAACATAACTGTATCTAGATTTCAACTCGATAACATTTTTCAGACGATATCTGAGATAGCCCAAATCTTCAATATTGAAAATATATTCTCTCGCCGAGGGTGTACATGTAAGCGTAATTTTCCATAGTCCGTTGCCGTCTGGAACAGCTTCGGCTTCTTCGAATAAGGAAATTATCTTAAATCCATCTGGCTTTGTGGCATCTTCAATTTCCACAATTTGGAATAAATTGCGAAGTCGTTTATTAAGATCGTCCTTTAATATTCTGGTTACACATAGGACACGTTCGAGTTCTCCTTTTTCGATTATGACTGTTCTTTTTTCTGGATCATGACTATCAATTCTTGCCAAATATACATCAAGTAATTTTAATTCTGGTAAAGTTAGGTCGGTTTTCGCAAGCGACTGTAGAGGGTTTGATTTTTGGACGGTCAGCTTGTCGGGATTTCCTAGTCCAATTATGTCTGAAGTTTCTGGCAGCTTTTTTCTCCTTGGCATTTATCTGATTTCCCCTTTCCTTTTTCTTTTATGATATAGCAATGGTACGAAAATGTCAATATAAAAAACGTACCTTTCGAGAAAAACAATCATACTCTTAACGAAAAACGATCGTACCCATCGCGAAAAAACATCGTTCTCTTTGTGAAAAATGATCGTACCCATCGTGAAAAACAATCGTACCTGTAGATATTAAAATCCTAGCATTGATGCGGTTTCTGGAATTCTTATAATCGAGAAAGTAATCAAGAAAGTAATCAAGAAAATAATCAGGAAGGTAATCAAGCAATCAATCAAGAGAGCGTGAAGGGTGGGGTTTAATGTGTATGATAAAATATGAATCGTAAAGAGCACTGTATTTTCAATCAAAACGATGAGCCAGTATGAAAAACAATCGTACCTTTATATACTCTAAATTCAATATTTATGCGCTTCTCAGAACATTTGTAATCAAGTAAGATGCTGGGCAGATTTCCTTTTACTTGTAGCATTGATTTCTAGTCAATATAAGTATAATGATGAGGTATTTTATTGGTTGGGATATGATGAATAGCCTTATATGAACAACGTCAAGAAAACCAGGGGACGCGGAAAGCCATGGGGACGAATCTGTCCCCGTGGCTTTTTCTGTGTCTAAATGTTTTTTCAAAAGAAGTGAAATCTCCATTGTTATTCGATTGGACATGGTTTACAATAAAAGTTATACGCATTAGGGTAGATAATGTCGAAATGAAAAAGGAGGAGTTAGAAAATGATACGTTTATTTGAAGAACATCAGGTTAGAAAGACAACTGAGCTTTCTTCATCTTTGTGGGATTTTAGTCAGGTGACAGATGGAAAAAATACGCCGGTTGGAAAAGTAACGGTGCCGTCCTGTTGGGAAAGCTATCCTGGCTTTGAAGTTTACAGAGGACAAGGCTTGTATGAGCGTAGCTTTGAGGCAGACGGTGATGTGCGCATTGTCTTTAAGGGTGTCAGCCATACGGCAAAAGTTTTCGTGGACGGAAACCAAGTTGCAGAGCATTACAATGCATTTACTCAGTTTGAGTCAGTGGTCAAAAATTTGCCGTCAGGTGTTCATAAGTTAAGTGTCTTGGTGGATAACTCGTTTTCTGAGGCGTCTGCCCTTCATGTGGAAAATGATTACCAAAGCTATGGCGGTATTTCAAGGGGTGTGGTATTAGAAAAGCTTCCGAAACATTATATTAGACAGATGCATTTTACTCCTATTTATAAGGATGGTGGATGGTATGCAAGGATCAAGCTTGTGATTACATCACTTACTGAGGATAGGTGGGATGGAACTGTGAATGTCACGCTGAAAAATGGGGAGACAGAAGCCTTTTTGTGCAGCGAGACTTGTAGTATGAAAGAAAATGAAGACGAGCTTACGATTGAGACTGATGAGATTGCCTGCAAGGCTGTAAGTGCTTGGGCACCGGAGCATCCGACTCTTTATCAGGTAACGGCACGGCTTCAGGATGAGAGTGGCTGTGTGATTGATGATTTGACTGACCGTGTGGGCTTTCGTGAAGTGAAGACACAGGGAAAGGACATCCTTTTAAATGGAAAGAAGCTTCGCATTAAGGGCTTCTGCCGCCATGAGGATCATCCGCAATTTGGCTGTGCGCTGCCGCTTTCTGCAATCATGCAGGATTTGCAGCTTGCACGAGATATGGGAGCAAATTCAATTAGAACATCTCATTATCCAAATGATGAGCTGTTTCTTGATTTGTGTGATGAGCTTGGTATCTTAGTCTGGGAGGAGAATCATGCAAGAGGCTTAAGCGAAGAGCAGATGAGAAATCCAAACTTCGAGCGCCAGTGTGAGACTTGTATTCGCGAGATGATAGCAGCTCACTATAATCATCCGTCTATTTATATCTGGGGTATTTTAAATGAGTGCGCAAGTGATACCGAATACGGAAAATCTTGCTATAAGGCTCAGTTTGAGCTGATTGAGAGCTTAGACAAAACACGTCCGCGTTCATTCTCAAGCTGTCGCTTTAAGACTGATATCTGCTTTGATCTGGTCGATGTGGTTTCCTATAACATCTATCCAAAGTGGTATCACAACACACCGGTAGCCGAGTATCTGGATGATTTATATAAGTGGGTTCAGACAACACCGGGAGAGGGAAAGCCATTTTTAATCACTGAGGTTGGTGCAGGTGCAATCTATGGATACCGCACGTCGGCGAAGGTGAAGTGGTCTGAGGAGTATCAGGTGCAGGCACTTGAGGAGCAGTTAAATGCGATCTTGTCCTATGATGACTGTTCTGGTGTTTACATTTGGCAGTTTTGCGATGTGCGCGTAACAAATGATTGGTGGAACACCCGTCCAAGAACGATGAACAATAAGGGAATTGTGGATGAGTATAGAAGACCAAAGCTGGCCTATGAGACCGTAAAGAAAATCTTTTCGTCTGTTGATACATACAGAGAATAAGGCTTCAATTGAATGATACTTGTATGAAAAAAACACAAGTGAATCTAAAAAAATAGATGAAATAAGATAAAAAGTAACGAACATGGAAGGAAAACACGATGGAAAAACAGAAGAAGTTTTCACTGAAAAACTATCTGTATGAGTATAAATGGTGGTATGTGTTTGGCATAGCAATTTTGCTTTGTGTCGATCTGGCAAATATTTATATTCCGCAGTTTATCGGAGATATAATTGACGGACTGACAAATGAAACGCTGAAAAAAGCCGGAATTCCAATGATGCTCATGAAGATATTGATTGCAGGACTGATTATGATGTTTGGCCGTTTTGGATGGCGATACTGTATTTTTGGTGCATCCAGAAAGATTGAATATCGTCTTAGAAATGATATGTTTGGTCATTTGGAAACATTGTCGGCACGTTATTTTAATGAGCACAAAACAGGTGATCTGATGGCGCATTTTACAAATGATTTGGAGGCTGTGCGAGTGGCGGTAGGTATGGCTGTCATTACAACCTTTGATGCAGCTGTCATGTCAATTATGGTTATCATTAAAATGATCATATATGTTGATTTGCGTTTGACTGTGCTTGCATTTGTTCCAATGATTCTTGTTGCAATCGGATGTTATTTCTTTGGTGTTCAGATGAAAAAACGCCAGACTGCCAGACAGGAAGCCTTTTCATTTCTTTCAGATAAGGTGCAGGAAAGTATTTCTGGTATCCGTGTTTTAAAGGCTTTTGTTCAGGAGAAGAAGGATCTTGAGGAATTTCAAAAGGCAAATGAAAATAACATGGAAAAGAATCTTGCCGTTGTGAAGCTAAGGAGTTTGTTTGGACCACTGCTTGATTTGATTACGGGAATCAGTCTTCTTTTGACATTGATCATTGGAGGAAAAATGGTAATTAATGGAACTGTATCAGTTGGTCAGTTTGTTGCGTTCAACTCTTATATAGGTATGCTCGTATGGCCGATGATTGCTTGTGGTGACTGTATAAATACATTTAGTCAGGCATCAGCAGGCTATAAGCGTATCAAGGATATCTTCGATGAAAAGCCGGATATTATTGATAAGGTAAAAGAGAAGGATGGTGAGCATTTAACTGGTGATATAGAGCTGAAGAATCTGACATTTCAGTATCCAGATGGCGATACACCTGTTTTAAAGAATGTGAGTGTTCACATTAAACCAGGCGAGATGTTAGCAGTACTTGGACGAACTGGAAGCGGAAAGTCTACGCTTGCAGATCTGCTTCTTCGTGTATATGACTGCGAAAAAGGAATGCTTTTGATGGATGGAAGACCTATTGATGAGATTCCGCTTCATGTGCTTCACCGTGATGTGGCTTATGTGCCTCAGGAAAATTTTATGTTCTCAGATACACTTGAGGAAAATATAGCGTTTGGACTTGAGGATCGTATTTTTGATCATCCAAAGCTTCGCGATAATATTAAGGAAGCAGCTGAGGCGGCCTGCATTCACAGCAATATTATTGATTTCCCAGAAGGCTATCAGACACTTGTTGGAGAGCGCGGTGTAACGCTTTCAGGCGGTCAGAAGCAGCGAAGCTCTATTGCACGTGCGCTTCTTAAGAATGCCCCTGTATTGATTATGGATGACTCACTGTCTGCTGTCGATACAGATACAGAGGAGCAGATTTTAGAGAATCTGATTCGTCTGCGCAAGGGAAAAACAACTATTATTATTGCACATCGTGTTTCTACGCTTCAAAAGGCTGATCATATCGCAGTATTGACTGAGGGTGAGCTGACTGAGTATGGTACACATGATGAATTAATCCGCGAGGGCGGCTTCTATGCAAAGATTTATGAGAAGCAGCAGCTTGAGCAGGAATTAAATGAGATGTAAGGGGGTGCAGCAAGATGAATTCAATGACAGATGACAAATTGGAAAGTAATTATAAAGGAAATGCGTTGCTGCATCTTTTGTCTTATATGAAGCCGTATGCCGGATGGGTGACGCTTTGTCTGGTTCTTGTGCTGGCACTTACGGGATTTGATTTATATAGACCAACACTTATCGGAGATGCGATTGACAACTTCGAGACGCAGGGCGATTACAATGTAATTATCAATACAGCATGGAAATACGGTATTGTGCTTGTAGTAAGCTTTATTTTCAATATGGCACAGACCTGGATTTTGCAGAAGACTGGACAAAAGATCATTCTGACTGTAAGACGAGAGCTGTATATTCATATTCAAAGCTTAAGCAGTCGTTTCTTTGATCTTACGCCCGTTGGAAAGCTTGTCACAAGAGTGACAAATGATGTTGAAGCATTAAATGAGATGTATTCAGGCATTTTGGTGCGTTTATTTAGAAATATCGTAAAGATAATAGGATTGGCTGTTGTTATGATTGCGCTAGACAGAGGACTGGCACTTGTTTCATTTGTGCTTCTGCCTATTGTTATGGTGCTTACAGTTGTTTTTCGTATTATTTCTAGAAAAACATATCGAATTGTACGCACAAAGCTTACAGATATCAATACATTTTTATCTGAGAATATTTCAGGAATGCGTGTAATTCAGATCTTTGGACGAGAGGAGCGAAAGTTCGAGGAGTTTAAAGATAAGGATTACAAGCTGTACCGCGCACATTACCGTGAGATGATGGTGTTTGCAATTTTTCGCCCGCTAATCTATATTTTAAGTGTGTTGTCTTTAATGATAGTGCTTGGTATCGGAAGCAACGAGGTGTTAGATGGGGCAATTTCCATCGGAACTCTCTATATTTTCTCACAGTACATTCAGCAGTTCTTTGATCCGATTCAGGAGCTTGCCGAGCAGTTTTCGACACTGCAGTCATCAATAGCATCAGCAGAAAAGATCTTTACAATTCTCGCTGAGGAGCCGCAGGTTAAGGAGGATGAAAATCCTATTGTACTGCCAAATGTTCTCGGACGCATTGAGTTTGACCATGTATGGTTTGCATATGATGGAGAACATTATGTACTTCGTGATGTTTCCTTTGTAATTGAGCCTGGTGAGAAGGTGGCATTTGTTGGTGCAACAGGAGCTGGAAAATCGTCTATTTTAAATCTAATAGGACGTTATTATGATATTCAGAAGGGTCATATTTATATTGACGGTGTGGATATTAGAAAGCTTTCCAAGAAGCAGCTTCGAAGTGCGATTGGACAGATGCAGCAGGATGTATTTATATTCGAGGGAGATATTGAGTCAAATATTCGTCTGCACGATGATATCCAGTTTGAAGATGTGAGAGCTGCTGCTGAGTATGTTAATGCATCACATTTTATTGAAAAGCTTCCGCAAAAATATAAGGAGCCTGTTACAGAGCGCGGTGCAACTTTCTCAGCAGGAGAAAGACAGCTTCTTTCATTTGCAAGAACGCTTGCGCATAAGCCAGCAATTCTTGTAATGGATGAGGCAACAGCAAATATTGACACAGAGACTGAAATTTTAATTCAGGAAGCGCTTGAAAAGCTGATGAAGGGACGAACTACTATTATGGTAGCGCATCGTCTTTCAACAATTCAGCATGCTGACTGCATAATGGTTATGCATAAGGGAAAGATCAGAGAGCGCGGAACACATCAGGAACTTTTGGCGCAGAATGGAATCTACAAGAAGCTGTATGAGCTGCAGATTCATCATGTGATATCATCATGATTGAAAATAAAAGAGAGCGTTAGTTAAACGCAGAAAGGTAGATTATAAAAGTGAATATTTATTGGGGAGATTTACATAACCATTGTGGAATAACATATGGTTTTGGAAGCTTGGAGAATGCAATAAAAAGAGCGAGAGGACGGTTGGATTTTTGTGCATTTACAGGACATGCTATGTGGCCTGACATTTATTCAAAAACACCGGAAACAGAGTTCCTTGTGAATTTTCATGAAGTTGGTTTTAAAAAATTGAAAGATCACTGGGAAGAGGTTCGCGACAAAGTTGCAAAAGCAAATTCAAAAGAGCTTGTTACATTTCAGGGCTATGAATTACATTCAGGAAAGTACGGGGATCATCATTTAGTATCTATAGATGATAATCTTCCATTGGTGTATAGAGATTCACCAAAAGAGCTTGTGGAGGCATGTGGAAAAGAGACTACCATTGCAATTCCTCATCATATAGCCTATACACCGTCTTATCGTGGAATTAACTGGGATTATTTTGACAGCAGTATTTCTCCTGTTGTTGAAGTTTATTCCAAACATGGATGTTCGATAAATGAAGACGCGGCTTATCCTTATTATCATGATATGGGACCGAGAGATACTCACAACATGGTAGATGAAGGACTGCGCAGAGGATATCACTTTGGCTTTGTAGCATCTACAGATCATCATGCTGGTTTTCCAGGATCTTATGGAGACGGACTGGTGGCAGTTATTGCTGAAAAGAAAACAAGAGAAAGTATTTGGGAAGGCCTTAGAATGGGTCGTACTTATGCAGTAACTGGAGATAAAATTCTTTGTGATTTTCGTATTAACGATGCTTATCAGGGAAGTGCCATCAGCGCTCTGGTACGAAAGCTTCACGTTAATGTGCAGACACAGGCACCGCTTGATAAGATTGTAATTTACAAAAATGAGAAGCCATACCATATCTTGAATGGAGAGAATTATTGGGAGGCTAATCAGAGTGGTCACTACAAAATCAGAGTTGAAATGGGCTGGGGAGATAAGACACTTTACCGCTGGAATGGAAAAATCAAAATTGAAGGCGGAAGCCTGACAGACATTGATACCTGTTTCCGCGGAAGAAATGTATTGTCACCTACACAGCGAGAGGCAAGCAAAATTGAGCAGATAAATGATATTGCCAGCCAGGCAGAGATGATAAGTGAAAAAGAAATGCAGTTTACATGTGATACAGTAGGAAATCAGTCAACGCTTCATCCATGTACTTCGGCAGTTATTGTAACAGTGGAGGGCGATCTTAATACGAAGGTGACTGTTTGGATGAATGAACAAAGTTATCAGGCTACAATCGGTGAACTTTTGCAGTATGGATATACAAGTCACATGAAGTATTATCATTCTCAGGCATTTAAGATTCACAAGGCATTACCAGAAAGCAGATATATATTTAACATTGATATGGAAGATCAGCTTCCAGAAAAAGACGAGGATATTTATCGCGTAGAAGTTTCTCAGAAAAATGGACAGTGGGCATACAGTTCACCGATTTTTGTCAGAAATGTATAAGAGAGGAAATAACTAATAAGACGGGGAAATGGTATTCCCCGTCTTGTTAGTTTTAGATCAGATATTTATTACGAAGTGCATTTTCTTCATCTTCTGTCAATCCAACAGCATTACGAAGAAAATTTTGAATTGAGCCATGATTTTCTTCAATTAGATTATAAAAATGTTGAAGATATTCAATGTGTGCAAGCCAGGTGTATTTTGTCATGTAAACAGCTACATCTGGTGGACAATCTGGTGGCAGTATTTTCTGAATATTGATAATTTCTGCATCGGCTTCTTTCTGTTTGTAAAGATTAGTGGCAAGATAGTCAGCTTCAATATCCTTTTTAGGAATTTGCAGAACTTCACATAAAAGAACTGTGAGGATTCCGGTACGATCTTTTCCGCCTGCGCAGTGCCACAAAACACCACCATTAGTTTGAAGTAGTGTTTGAAAAAAATTATGCATCTGGTGAAGGGTATATGGGACAGTTGCATAATCAGCATAGTAACCAGACATTTCATAAAAAAAGAATTTTGGATCTGCTGAAGCTTTTTTAATTGCATCTTTTTGAAGTTCTTCACGAGATTTTTTATCTTTAGCAATTCCAGCATTACGCTCAGGACTTAGAGACATTGGAATATATGTAATACCTTCAATCTTTTGATCTGGCTGTTCAGTACGTTCTTCTAGATTTCGAAGATCAAGAATATAACGTACTCCAAGCTTTTTAAGTTTTTCCATATCCGCTTGAGTTGCATTGTGCAGATGGTCACTGCGGAAAAGCAGGTTGCTTTTTATTTTTTTTTCAAAAACATTAGTCATGCCACCAAGATCACGTAAATTAGTCATGCCTTTAAAATCGATATGTTTACTGAGCATTGTTTATTTCCCCTTAAAATTGAATTTTTATTCTAAATAGTATTTCTATTGATCCACATCTGTGCTCATTACTGCCTTTATACGGTTAGTTCCATTCCATTTACAAAATCAGGATTTTCGGATGCAAATATTGTATATTCTTTTGCTCCTGGTTCTGCTTCAAACACATAATGAAGTGCAATATCCGTAATTTCCTGTTGATCTGTTGGTGCATACCATTTTAATACTTTCATTAATCAAACTCCTTTCTTGTAGTTAAATGTTATCCTTTTAATAGCAATTCCATATTTCTTACTATTAAAATATCATGTTTTTTTAAATTGTCAATCATATATTTTGTAGTTTTTGTTGTGTTTGACATATATTGGCGATAAAAACATGGGGGAATATAAAAATATGACATTGCGCAAATGTAAGCGATGAATATGACTACGTTCACGACCTACAGAGAATTGTGCTAGATGGAGATTCATACGGAAATTTCGAGTTGATAATAGCTAAAGAATAAAATATATAAATATTCTTTACTTTAAACTGTAAAAGTTTAAATCAGCAGTTGACGTAACGTGCAGTATGGCTTATAATAAATCTATCTGTTGAGGTCGAGGGCAAGGCTTTTGCCCTCGATTGTCGTCATAGAGGGAATTTATTATAAGAAAGGGAAATGTTATGAAAAATCGAGAGCGGCTTGGAAGCCGACTTGGCTTTATCATGCTGTCGGCTGGCTGTGCAATCGGCTGCGGTAATGTGTGGAAGTTTCCATGGATGTGCGGACAAAATGGAGGCGGAGGCTTTATGCTGGTATATCTGGCGTGCCTTGTTTTATTAGGTCTTCCGGCAATTGTCATGGAGTTTGCAATAGGACGAGCATCGCAGGCAAGTCCAGTTTTTATGTATCGAAAGCTAGAAAAACCAGGCCACAAATGGGGAATCTTTGGCATTGTATGTTTGATTGGAAATATTGCACTGATGGCATTTTATACTGTTGTTACTGGATGGATTATCTACTATTTTGTTAAGTTCTTAACCGGACAAAATGATAGTTTTGGTTTTGCGGCTATGATAACTAATCCAGGTGTAAATGTTACGTTCTTGCTGGTTACAGTAGTTGCTGCATTTGCAATTTTAAGCTTTAATCTGCAGGGCGGTTTGGAGCGTGTAACAAAGTACATGATGGTATCACTATTAATTTTAATGATGGTACTTGCTATTCATGGTTTGACACTTTCAGGAGCAAAGGAAGGCTTAAAGTTTTATTTGGTTCCTGATTTTTCAAAAATTGATGGTTCAGTAGTCGTTAGTGCGATGAATCAGGCATTTTTCACTCTGTCAACAGGAATGGGCGGTATGGCAATATTTGGAAGCTATATCGGAAAGGATCGTTCTTTGATGGGCGAGTCTGTTCATGTAATTGTACTTGATACATTTGTAGCAGTTATCGCTGGTGTTATCATGTTCTGTGCATGCTTTACTTATGGACTTGAAGTTAATGCAGGACCAAGCCTTCTGTTTGATACAATGGCAACAGTATTCTCTCATATGCCGGGAGGACGCTGGTGGGGTGCGTTGTTCTTCTTGTTTATGGTATTTGCAGCGATGTCTACCGTGCTTGGCGTTTGCGAAAATATTCTTGCAATGGTTCGCGAGCTTACCGGATGGTCACGTCCAAAGGGATGCGTTGTCTGCGCGGCAGGAATCTTTTTACTTGCATTGACAACAGCACTTGGATACAGCGTAATTAAATTTCAGCCATTTGCAGAGGGAACAGCATGGCTTGATTTATGGGATTTTATTGTATCTAACAATATCCTTCCGCTTGGATCGCTTGTACTTGCACTGTTTTGCTGCAACAAGTTTGGATGGGGCTGGGATAAGTTCATGGAAGAGGCTAATACAGGAAAGGGTCTTAAGATAAAGTCATGGATGAAGCCAATCTTCAAATATTTTGTTCCAGCAGCAATTTTGTTCATCTATATTTATGGAATGATTAATTTCCAGTGGAAATAAAAATAACACCTCGCATCGTATTTAATAGTACGGTGCGAGGTGCTTTTTTGTATGCATAAGACGAAAAAGAAGAGTTTATTCAGCAGTAGTTAATACATACTTTGCAGTGTTTTGGGCAGCATCCTTTCCAACTTCATTATATCCAGCCTGATAATAATGGAAAGAATCCTTCATCAGTCCGCGTGCTTTCATGGTTTCAAACAGGCGGCTTACGACGGTGATATCTTTTCTGTGTTCTGCAAATGAATACTGGGCGTTTCTAATCTCATCGTAGCAGATATCATCAGCAGTTCCATTATAAGCGCCAATTCCAATTAAAAAACAATGTTCAATTCCGACAGCCTTTAGCTTTTCATACATGTGCATAAATTGTTTTGTATATTCGTCAGCACTTGTATGGTGATCTCCGTCAGATTCTCCCTGACACCAAAGAAGATACTGATGGCGAAGGGTAATATTATGCTGTTCGCAGAATGTTTGCGCGCTTTTTAAACGTGTTATTGTATCTGTAAGATAGTCATCGTGATCCTGCCAGTTTGCGATGACAGAGCCGCCTTTGCTTGATGACAGGCCAAGAACTGGAACACCAGTATTTTGAAAATAGGTATTTACAAAAGAAGCGACAAGTGAGCCAGTCTTCATACCTGGCTCAAAAATACCAGTGGGATTATTTTCCAAAGCACCAAAAGGCTCTGCGATTGGATAAAGTCTGGTTGGATCAGAGATTGCGCGAAATTCAGCACCAGCACCAGGAATTAAGTCAGGTGCACATTCTGGAAATTGTGTACAGGCAATGCCGCGGCCAGCCATATTGGACTGTCCGGCGAATAAAAATAAATCATATGTTGTCATAAGTCCACCTTCTGTTATAGTATTTTTCAAGTGGAGTATAGCACTGAAAGTGCTGATACACAAGTGCAAAAAAATTGTGAAAGTCATTCACCTTCGGGTTAGATTTAATTTGGATGTGAATGAGGTTAAGAATAGTTACAAAAGATAAAAAAGTGTGGTACTATAAGAGTGTTTTTGAGGATTTCACTTTAGAAAGGAAATATTATGCATACAAAGGAATCATTAAAAAAACAGCTTACAGCGATGGGACTTACAGGTGAGGAAACAATTTTAATTCATTCTTCTATGAAGGCAATCGGTGAAACACAAAAAGGAGCTGAGACGGTGTTAGATGCTTTGATGGAGTTTTTTGAAAAGGGTTTATTGCTTCTTCCGACACATACATGGAAGACGATAAATGCAGAGAATCCTGTTTTTGATGTGGATAATGAACCGGCATGTGTTGGGATTTTACCTAATTTATTTTTGAAACGTCCTGGTGTGATTCGCTCATTGCATCCGACTCACAGTATGGCAGGCTACGGAAAAGATGCTGCGTCATATTTGGCTGGGGAAGAAATGCACAATACACCGTGTACACCAGGCGGCTGTTATGATCGTTTAAAGGATGTAGGAGGAAAAATTCTCTTAGTTGGGGTTGGTCATGAACGAAATACATATATCCATAGTGTAGAGGAAGTGCTTAATGTGCCAAATAGACTGTCTGATATGCCAGTTCTTATGAAAATCGTGCAGCATGGAAAAAAGCCAGTTTCTGTCTATATGAGAAAGCATTATAATTCACAGCAGCCACATATTTCTGAGGATTTTGTCAAGCTAAATCGTGCATTTGATGAATGTGGAGCTGCAGTACATACGGTATTTGGATCAGCAGAGTGTATTTTATGCGATGCAAGACGTATTTTTGAAGTGACTCGCCATGTGCTGGCACCTGATCCAGAGTGTCTGGTGACAGGAGGAGAAATTACACCTGAACGATGGCAGGAGCTTATAAGATAAAAAAGATATGATAAAAGCAATGGGGATAGCTCCATTGCTTTTTTTACTGGACTTTTACATTTCTTTTCCCAAACGATGATAGTATGTAAGGCGAAATGCCTGCTATTATAAATGACGTGAGACAGAGAATGAAATGAAAAAAAGATACCTGTTGTTCTGTCTGACGTTAAAAATAGACAGAATTGACTGGAAAGGAAGTATATGTCAGAGATAACGCTGAAAAATGTCAGTAAAAAGTATGAAAATGGCAACTATGCAGTAAGAGAGTTTAACTTAGACATCCACGACAAGGAATTTGTCATTTTCGTAGGCCCGTCCGGCTGTGGAAAATCGACGACTCTTCGCATGATTGCAGGACTTGAAGAGATCACCGATGGAGAGCTTTGGATTGATGGACAGCTGTGCAATTACCTAGAGCCACAGGAAAGAGGAATGTCTATGGTATTTCAAAATTATGCACTGTATCCGAATATGACAGTATACGGAAACATAGCGTTTGCATTGAAAATTCGCAAGGTTCCTAAGGCAGAGATTGACCGTCAGGTGCATGAGGTTGCAAAGATTTTGGAAATTGAGCATCTGCTGGATCGTCGCCCAAGGGCATTGTCAGGCGGTCAAAAGCAGCGTGTTGCGATTGGAAGCGCCATTATTCGTCAGCCGAAAGCTTTTTTGATGGATGAGCCGCTTTCAAATTTGGATGCAAAGCTTAGAACACAGATGCGTGTTGAGTTGGCAAAGCTTCATAAGAAATTAAATACAACTATTATTTATGTAACACATGATCAGACAGAAGCAATGACACTTGCAAGTAAGATTGTTGTTATGAAGGGCGGTGTGGTGCAGCAGGCAGCAGCACCGGCAGCGATCTACAACCATCCGGCAAACAAATTTGTTGCAGGTTTTATCGGATCACCGAGTATGAACTTTTTTGAGGCAGAGGTAAATGCATTTGGCGATAAAAAGGATAAGGCAATCTTAAGCTTCGGAGAAGATAAGAGTAAAAAAGTTATCATTGATGAGCCAAGAGGGGAAATTTTAGCACAGAGCAGAAATGGTCAGAAGGTGATCATGGGTATTCGTCCTGAGGATATTACTGATTATGAGGATGCCGTAAAGAGTGAATTTGAGCAAAAAAGCATTGGAATCACCGAGACAATCACAGCAAGAGAGATGTTAGGATCTGAGGTATTCTTATACTTTGATGAGGACGGTGAAAGCTGTTCGGTTCGATTAAAACCAAGCAATCAGACTAGGCCAAATGAAAAGATGACATTCTACTTCAATCCAGATAAGATTCATATTTTCGATATCAACACAGAGGAAAATCTATTTTAAACCTAAGAAACACATTACAAAAACTAAATTTCTGTTAAAATAGAATATTTTAAAACTCTGCAGAATGAAAATCAATTCAGAATGCGAAAGAATTCTGAAAAAATAAAAACTATAAAAATAGAAGATGAAGATATGAAAATATTAGGAAGGAAAAGAAAATGAAAACCAAGAAGAAATGGAGTCTGACTTCATACTGCTATTTGATTCCATGTATGCTCGTATTTGCTGTATTTCTGTTTTATCCATTTGTAAAGACAATCTATTTAAGTCTATATAAAACGAACAAATACGGACAGGCAAAGCTGTTTGTCGGACTGGAAAATTATACAGATCTGCTGACAACGGCAAGTTTTCAAAATAGTTTGAAGGTAACATTAATTTATGTATTGATTGTTGTGTTTGGAAGTATGCTGTTGGGACTTGTCACAGCTGTTTTGTGTAATAAGGCATTTCCGGGAATTCGCGTATTTTCAACTGCCTATGCACTGCCAATGGCAATCGCATCCAGCTCTGCAGCGATGATTTTTAAGATCATGTTAAATCCGTCAATCGGTATTGTAAATAAGCTTTTGGGAAGCAACATCAACTGGTTCAACGATCCAAAGACAGCGCTGATCTGTGTGGCTGTTCTTACTGCATGGTTAAATAGCGGAATCAATTTCCTGTATTTTTCAGCAGGTCTTGGAAATATTGATGAATCCATCTACGAGCGCGCATCAGTTGACGGTGCAAACGGCATTCAAAAGTTCTTTAGCTTAACGCTTCCGGGACTTTCCCCAATCATGTTTTACACATTGGTTGTCAACATCATTCAGGCATTTCAGTCCTTCGGACAGATCAAGATTTTGACAGAGGGCGGACCGAGTGAGTCAACAAACGTAATTGTCTACTCGATTTACCGAAATGCATTTTTCAATTACCGTTTCGGAACAGCAGCTGCCCAGTCAGTCATCTTATTCTTTATTATTATGCTGATTACTTTGGTAATGTTCCGTATGGAAAAGAAGGGGGTTAAGTACTAATGGAGAACAATGCTGTAATCAAAAATGGAGTCGGAAATATCAGTCAGGCTGAGCTGGCAGCGATGAAAGAGCAGATGAATCATAAAGCTCTTGTCAGAAGACGCACGAAGACCGCACTTCGCTTAGCAGCCAATATCATGGTAGGTGCTGTGATTTTACTTCCGCTTTTGTATGCGGTCAGCATCGCATTCATGCCGTCAAATGAGTTATATACACTGGATTTGAATTTGATCCCGAAAAAGCCGACCTTCCAAAATTTTATTGATGCATTCAAAAATGTACCGCTTCTTCGATTCATTGGAAACTCATTTTTGGTCGCAAGTTTGATCACAATCGGACAGATTATCACCTGTTCACTTGCCGCTTTTGCATTTTCCTTCTTGGATTTTAAGGGAAAAGGAATCCTGTTCATGGTGGTAATGGCGACAATGATGGTACCAGGTGAGGCAACAATCATTTCCAATTATCTGACGATGAGCCAGCTAAAGATGCTTGATACCTATCAGGTTTTAATCATACCGTATCTGACCTCAGCAACCGGAATCTTTTTATTCCGTCAGTTTTATATGACTTTCCCGATCTCTCTGTATGAGTCGGCAAAGCTTGATGGATGCACAAATCTGAAATTTATTGTCAAGATTTTGCTTCCGTTAACCAAGTCATCAATTGGTGCAATGGCAATCTATACCTTCATCAATGCTTGGAACATGTATATGTGGCCACTTCTTGTAACCGGATCTTCCAATATGAGAACGGTTCAGATTGGAATCAGTATGTTAGACAGCATTGATTCTCAGTCAGTGACAATGATGGTTGCTGGAGTTGTCATGATTATCATTCCATCTATATCGATTTTTATCGTAGGACAGAAACAGTTAATTAAGGGTATGTTCTCCGGAGCCGTAAAGGGCTGATGGTTTACATAGACAGGTTGACAAAAACAACCGAAGGTTCAACACCTGTGTCCGTGCTGCAATCACAGGTATCGCATTGGAAGTAACAGTAAGAAAAAAGTTAAGAAGAAAAAGTTAAGAAGAATAATGACAAAGACGAAAAAGCAGCACAGAAAAGAGGAGTTTATGAAGAAGAAGTTAACCGCATCCGTATTGGCAGCATCTATGGCACTTAGCATGAGCACAGGTTTTGTGTTCGCAGATGAGACGACTGCAGAGTTACCAGAGATTGAGATGGCAGATGCATCTGAGGTTGATGGAACAACAATCAGCTTTTGGCATTCAATGGGTGGTGTCAATGGACAAGCAATTGATACATTGGTTCAGAAGTTCAACGATGAGAATGAGTATGGCATCACAGTAGAGGCAGAGTATCAGGGAAGCTACGATGATGCATTAAATAAGTTAAAGAGTGCACAGATTGGAAACATGGGTGCAGATCTGGTTCAGGTTTATGAGATTGGAACTCGTTTCATGATCGAATCCGGTTGGATTGTTCCAATGCAGTCTATGGTAAATGCAGATGAGTATGATACCTCTGTATTAGAGCCGAATTTGGCAGCTTACTACACCATCAACGACATGCTTTACTCCATGCCATTTAACTCCTCCACCCCACTGATGTATTACAACAAGGACATGTTTGATGCAGCAGGAATCACTGAGATTCCGGACAGCTTAGAGGCAATCGCTGAGGTTGGCGACAAGCTTCTTGATGGCGGCGCACAGGAGGTTATGTCTCTTGGAATTTATGGTTGGTTCTTTGAGCAGTTCATTGGAAAGCAGGGACTGGAGTATGCAAACAATGGAAACGGAAGAACTGAGGCTGCAACAGCAGTTGCATTCGATGAGAATGGCGCAGCAGCAAATATCTTAAATGAGTGGAAGAATCTGTATGATCTTGGCTATGCACCAAATGTAGGTAAGGGTGGCGATGCAGGACTTACTGATTTCTCAGCAGGAAAGTCAGCAATTACACTTGGCTCTACCGCATCCTTAAAGCAGATTCTGCAGGATGTAGATGGCAAGTTTGAAGTTGGAACTGCATATTTCCCGAAGGTAAAGTCAACTGACGAGGGCGGTGTCTCCATCGGAGGTGCATCTCTTTGGGCACTTGACAACAATGATCCGAAGAAGCTTCGCGCAACATGGGAGTTTGTAAAGTATCTGATTTCCCCAGAGTCTCAGGCATTCTGGAATGCAGAGACTGGGTATTTCCCAGTTAACGTAAATGCACATGATGAGGATGTATTCAAGGAAAACATTGCAAAGTATCCACAGTTTGAGACTGCAATTGATCAGTTACATGATTCTGCACCACAGTATGTAGGCGCACTGCTCAGTGTATTCTCTGAGGCACGTGCAATCGTAGAGTCTGAGATTGAGAGTATGTTAAATGGAAATGAGACGGTAGATGAAGCAGTAGACAGCATGGCATCCCAGATCAACGATGCAATCGAGGAGTACAATTTGGTCAATAACTAATTGCTTTCCTTTTGAAGCGAGTGTGGTATAATAAGAGAGCGGCAGGGCACTTGCCCTGCTGCTTTTTGCAAGAGAAAATGGAAAAGAAAACCGAGTGAAAATCACTAGGGCTGGTTGAAATAATAAAGAGAAGTGAGGGCAACAAAATGACAAAAATATTTGCACATAGAGGCGCAAGTGCATATGCGCCGGAAAATACAATGGAGGCTTTTGAGTTAGCAGCAAAGCAGGGAGCAGATGGCATTGAGCTTGATGTTCATGTGACAAAGGATGGCGAAGTAGTGGTGACACATGATGAAAAGATTGAACGTGTCAGCAATGGAAGCGGTTTTGTAAAAGATATGACACTTCGTGAATTGAAGAGATTATCCTTCCACAATCATATGGAGTCCTATGTGGGCGCTGGCATTCCGACACTTCGTGAGGTATTAGAATTTGTCAAGACAACGACTATGGCTGTCAATATTGAGTTAAAGACAGGTCTTTACTGGTATCCCAATATTGAGGAAAAAATAGTAGCATTGGTACACGAACTTGGCATGCAGGAACGTATTATTTATTCATCCTTCAATCATCACAGCATTGCCAAATTAAAGGAGATCGACAGTGCTGCCGAGACTGCATGGCTGTTTTCTGATGTAATTTTAAATGTCGAGCAGTATGCAAAGGCAAACGGTGTGGAGGGGCTTCACCCAGCTGTCTACCATATGTATATGTCTGATTTCATGAAAAGATGGAACGAGAGCGGCGAGAAGGTGCGCGTATGGACTGTAAATAATGAAAAGGATATGAAAAATTTTATTCAGCATGATTTAGAGGCAGTTATCACTAATTATCCTGATGTCGCATTACGAGTAAGAAGAGAGGTAACAGGATGCTAAGCAACAAAAAGCTTTTTTTATTTGATATTGACGGAACTGTGTGTCAGGGTGAGCGCTTGATCGACGGCACAACGCAGTTTCTTGAGGATATCCGTCAAAGCGGAGGTCAGTTTGTCTTTATAACAAACAATTCCACAAAGAGCATTCAGGACTATATCTTGAAGTTTCAGAAGCTCGGAATTAAGACCGATTACAGCAATTTTATCACAGCATCCTATGCAACTATTCATTATTTAAAGAAAAATTATGATGATAAGCTGATCTATGTGATGGGAACAAAATCATTGATCAGGGAGTTGAAAAAAAGCGGGATACGTGTGACAACTGACTGTGAGGATCCAGAGATTGCATGTGTGCTTGTCGCATACGACAATGAGCTGACTTATGAAAAGCTGACAGATACATGCAAGATTCTTTCCACGAGAGATGTAGGCTATGTAGCAACAAATCCAGATCTGGTGTGTCCGATTGAGTTTGGATTTGTGCCAGACTGCGGTGCAATGTGCCAGATGATTGAACATGCCGTAAAGAAAAAGCCGTATTTTATCGGAAAGCCAGAGCCAGGAATGGTTGATATGTCTGTTGCGCAGAATCATTTTACAAAGGATGAAACATTAGTAATTGGAGATCGTTTATATACCGACATTTTATCTGGCATCAATGCAGGTGTCGAGACAGCGCTTGTACTTACAGGAGAGGCGACAAGAAAAGATGCCGAAGAAAGCAAATACAAGCCTGGCTATATTTTCCCAACTGTGCGCGAACTTCACGAAGCGTGGAAGTGACCATCGGGACAGGGACACTAATCTGACCACCGTGCCTGTCCCCAATGTGGTCCGGAGATGTCACCGGTCTGGTTGACAGCAGCAATCATGTAGTGGTAAGATACCAGTACAACAGCTGGGGCAAGGTAACGTCAACACAGGATAATAGTGGTGTGTCCCTTGCAACGCTGAATCCATTTTGCTACCGAAAGTATGTCTATGATCCAGAGACAGGACTGTACTGTCTGGGAAGCCGCTATTACGATCCAGAAGTTGGAAGGTTTGTGAATGCGGATGATCCTGGTACAATTTTTGCAAAGCCACAGGAATTGTATAACAAGAACCTGTATGCGTACTGTGATAATAATCCGGTAATAAGAGAAGATATTCAGGGATATTTTCCAATACCATGTATTGTAGGAGCAGTTGTAGGAGCAGTCGTCAGTGGATTTTCCTATGTACTTTCGAGTGGAGGTGAGATAGATGGTGTTGAGCTAGCAAAGTCTTGCTTAGTGGGTGCGGTTTCAGGAGCATTAGCACCATTGGATCCATTGAAAGGAAAAGTGCAGTGGGTAGTAGCCGGTGCCGCACTCATCAATGGAATTAATACTGCAATTAATACAGAAGGTGGATTTTTAACACGTTGTGTGTGTGGAGGATTGGAAGCTGTTGGTACATATGTTGCAGGCGCTACCGCTAATAGTTGGACTTCTCCAGAGAATGTAATTTTAGCGACGAAAGCAGCACAGATAATTGGAAATGCGGCAGTAGGATATACACTTGGTCAGACGGCAGAGCTTGCGGTAGTAGGAGTTTCAGCAGCAATCACTTCAAAGCCATCAGCAGCAAAAGCTAAGACTACAAGTGTGACAAAACCAAAAATAAAACTGAATTCGACTCCTTATGTTAAGAGTATAACTTCAGCATCGGGAAGAAAAAAAGTTGCTAATAAGGTGAAAAAGTCGTCACCGAGAAACGCGAAATTTCGTAAAATATGCATGGCATAAGTTAAAGTAAACGAGTTTATTCAGGCAGAAGAGATACTTCTGCCTGAATACTATGAGAGGAGGAATATGAGAAAGAAATGTATTTGGAATTGGAATTGGCATGCAAGAAAAGAAATAGAATATTGGGATGAATGGGGAAAATGGCATGGCTTTTTTACGGCACTATCATTTATAGGAAGTATTATTTTTATTATAGGTATTCCAATTCCGTATTTGATTGAATATTTTTTAGTTATATACGAAGAACCCTTTCAATATGCAATAACTGTAATACTGTTAACACTTCCATTTGTACTTTATATAGAGACTGTCTTTTATGAGAGAACATATGGAGGGATGCTTGGGGATGGAGTTTACTATTTAAATGAAAATGGAATTCAGATGGAATATTACCCTCACATTTATAGAGAAATTCGTTGGGAAGATATTGATATAATTGAGAGAAGAACATTTTCAACTGGTTCCCGTGAAGAAGCCATATATGGTGTACGAGAAATTTTTTTTATTTGTAAAAAGGGTTGTACTGAAAAAGAAAAGAAACCAAAGCCTAGAAGTGGACTTTTTTATGCAAACCATAGAAAAAAGATTGTATATATTGGATATTCAAAAGAGCGAGAAGTAGAGTTTCGTAAATATTGGAGTAAAGAAATTCGAGATCAACGAAAATGGACTAAAGGGTTGACATTTTTTTAAAAATGAAATTTTACAGTACTTGATTTTAAACGTTTGATTCAAAAACTAAAATATAGATCATTATGGGAATTCAGAAAAAACTAAAAAAATTTCTGAATCTCCTGTTTTTTGTCCATGGTTTGTCCTAGTCGGTACGCTATACTAACGCCATCAAACAAAACAAGTTCACGAAATGCAGGGTCAGGAACCGGCAACATGTTCAGTTGCCATCGCCAACACAGGTTGGTGATACGATCACTTTGGAGATTGATGGAAGAGAAATAGACATCGAAGTAGAAACAGTACCAGATGTTTATGAAAATTATTTAAGAAAACAGGGGTGACCAGACATGAACCGGGTCACATCCATCGGGGACAGGTTTGGCGGCCTTTTAATTGGGTACGTTGGCCTGATTGCTGTCCCAGTGACGCAGTGCCAAGTACTCTTACAATTTTCAGCCATTGAATGACCGTTGTAATAGTGCTTGGTAGCAAGTTCTTGCTATATCATTTTGGAATAAAAGCTGTTATCATATCGAAATACCACGTGGACACTAATTGAGCCAGTGTACCCAATAAAAGAGCCGGCGGTTCCTGTCCCCCTGGCGGTGTGGGGAGTGCAACGGTGGAGATTAAACGAGATGCTTACCTACAGCAGCTGATCGAGCGAAAAGATAATGGAATGATAAAGGTGATTACCGGCATTCGTAGATGTGGCAAATCCTTTTTGCTGTTTACCATCT
>ENA-UPXC01002169-UPXC01002169.1-human-gut-metagenome-genome-assembly--contig:-NODE-2169-length-24152-cov-11.933624_pt1 | contig 24152 bp, 25 predicted proteins | sample MGYA00250047_ERZ773371 | MGnify/ENA primary metagenome ERZ773371 (study PRJEB29103, sample SAMN06111975) | human gut metagenome | biome: human gut; feature: ankylosing spondylitis patient; material... | reverse complement strand
CTATCTCCATATTGTAATCTGTATTTTTTCCATGCTTCAAAGAAGATGCATCTTTCGCAAAAGCCACCCCGATCTTAAAATCCATTTCTTTAAAATTCGGATATAAAATCTTGCTTCCTCTTCCATATTCCTTACCGTTAAAAAAATAGGCGCCCGCAATCTTTCCCGTACTTTCTTCGTATTGTTTGACAGTACTTTTCAGCATTTCTATATAAGCGTCTTTCTCCTCCCCGATCTCACCTCCAAAAGCGAAATCCCAGCCTTGCTGTCCTAAATACGTCACTGTTTCCTGATGATGCTCCGCTGTGTTTTTCAAAACAAGAGTGGCCTGTATCCCTCTGCCTTCAAGAGCCGGAACGATCCGATCCATCAGTTCCTGATCTTCCTCTGAAAATGCAAGAATTACGTTCGCCGGTTTCTCAATATCATTCACTTCTGCTTTTTTATTTTCCATGTCATTGCGTATCTCTCGGATCTTTTTATCATACTCCTTGTACGTTTCCTGCAACCCGTTTAAGCTCTCCATCTGCTTTTTTTCCCCGTATCTCCAATAGAAAAGCAGACCGAAAAGTCCGATTGCCAAAACAAATACGAGCAAAATCTGTATTTTCTTATTTCTCATAACGCTCCTTAAGTAATCCTGTTATCACTGTGTCTAAAATCTCATTTTGTATTTTATCAAAAATTCTCCGAAACGTCTTCTAAACCGCATCTTTCAAAAAACTGACACCGTTCTTTTTGCTCCTGATCTTCAACACGGTCAAAAGTTTTTGCTCTTTCAATATGATATCCTATATTTCCCCTGCTTGCTGTCAATGCTCTTTTATATCTAACCAACCACGCAGCCGGAAGCAAAATCGGTGTTTTCAGCCACGGACAAGATGTCTTCATCACCTCATAAGACGGAAAGACCAACTGTTTTACAAACTTGTTCTTTGATTCATACAGCACAGTTCCGTTCCTGCGCGCTGTTTCCCTGCTGCCGAAAATACCGCCTGACAAAGCATAGTTTTCCAGTTCATCCGATACTTCCGTTCTCACAGTTTTCTCATCATCCGAAAACCAAAGCTGTGCCAAAGACCTGATATTCTCCTCAAACTTCTGAAGTTTCAAAGCTTTGAGCTGCCGCTGCACATATGCTTTATCCATTCGTGGCGTTTCCGACAAAATATAAATATCAAGAACCATTCGGATTCCGATGCCGCCTCTCACAAAATGCTCGGCAAGATGGCACACCGAATGCAAGTAATGATCTTCCAAACTCATTTCATATATATACTGTTTCCCTTTTGCATGAATTGCCCGCTCCCAAATATCAGCAAAATAGTCGTATGCATTGGTCAGTCTGAACAGAACATCTCTGTGCATTTCAATCGTTACGCCGTCTTTTTCATATTCGTCATGCTTGATGTTATATCCCCCGAACTTGTATCCGGCATCCTGCATAACCTGTTTTAATTTCTTTGTCTGATCTTCTTTATATAAAATATCCAGATCTCCCATCGTACGAAATTCCGGGTACGGATAAAACTGCTTTGTCCGTATTCCTTTCAACGGCATACAATAAATCCCGTTTTTTTCAAACAACTCAAACAACGTCTCTGCCGCATACGCCTGCTGCGCGTCTTCGTATGCATAATCTTTCAAATAAAAAAACAGTTTTTCCCGATACGGTTCCTCCATAAATACAGGACATTCCTGCAAAAACGGTAAGACTCCGTGTACTCTTGCACACTTTATCACACGTTCGATTTCCTCTTTTGAAATCTGCATCGACCACTCGGACTTGTTTTTCCCCGCCAGTACATCTCTGATGATTTCAATTAATCTTTTTTCTTCTTTCTTCAAAACAATCTCCTTTGCGGCAGTCAAAAATATATTCACCTGAAATATTTATGGACAAAAGTATCCTTTTCAATTTCAAACTTTTCCTTTTTACCGATACATTCAAACTTCGATTTCTCAACGGACTGCACAAAATCAGCAAACTCGTCCTGCAGTTGTCTTTTCGGAACAGGTACTACGATTTTCTTCATAGCGTCATTCATCAGCTTATTATTTCCCACACGACTTACAAACTTATAAGCGATCCGATTCAACAAATATGCCAGATATCTCATATTTACCTTATCGTTTTTTGCTTTCAGTGTTCCACATACATTTGTACAGTTGAATTTTCCGTTTCTGTAAAAAACAGTTCCTGCTTTCGCGCCGTCAGTCGTCCACGTAATATACTCTCCGTCAAAATCAAACGTATCAATAGATCCGAATATACCGTCGTTTGTTGTCTGAGAAGAATATACCGGATATGGACCTTTATGATTTTCTATATACTGCTGATTGATCACTCTGCCTCTTCCGTCAATACATAAATCCTCTACGGAATACCCTTCATACTTTGAAAATACTCCATCGGAAATAAACTCCTCCAAATGAAATATTTGATCAAATTTTGTCCTGATACTATTCTCGTATTTTTCAATTTCAGCATTTTGTCCGTTTATCTTATCATCTAACGCTTTAAGCTCATCGATTATATTCTTCTGGATCTTTGTTTCCGGCGCCTGAACAACCAACGATCTGATCCTTTGTGCGGAAGCTCTGTTGTTTCTGGAAAACCTTTCATATTCACCTTCAGCCTGAAGCGCATACATCATATATTCGGGAAGGATTTTTTCGGTTTTGATCCTTAACACGCCGCAATGATCCGTAGGATAAAAAGGCACACCGGCCGGAATGATATTCACCATCCAATCACCGTCGATTCCCCATATCACCGAAGGACGGCTGTAATCTTTCATATTTTCTTTGTCGATCCTGCCAAACTCTTCATACACATTCGCGCTGTAAACAGGCACTCTTCCTCCGGAAACGATCTCTTCCGACAAAACCCGGTCTCCGATCGTTATATCAAACGTCTTTTCATCAGAAAGGGAATATGCCGTCAGGCCCGGATCATCTTTCAGAAGCCGCGTCTTCGTAGTTTTTATAGCTTTGTTAAAATACACCTCGCTAAAACTGATCATATCTTTCGTATGAAGATAATAATAATACTCTTCCAGATCATCTAAAGACACTTCCTCTCCGTTAAACATTTTTCGGATCAGACTTGCAATCGTACGATCAGACATCCTGTTTTCCGCATCATACAGCATCCCGCCTTCATCTATGATCTGTATTCCTTCCTGCCCCTTTCGATTGCTCCATTTATAACCTAAAAACTTCTCCTGACCTTTGTTATCATCCGGAGCTGCCACGATCAATGTCCTTTGATCATAAACAAAAGAGAAATATTTCATTTTTTCCCGTTCTATCTTTTTTACATATTGATAATACTGCTTTGTCAGCAGTTTTTTCTGCTCTTTTTCTGATAATTTACCGAACGTCTTTTGTTTCTGCTTTTCTTTCGTTTTTGATAATGCCAAAAAAGCTTCTTTATACTTTAAAAAATATTTATCTTCTATATCGCCGATATCAACCGCTTCTGATAAGAACCGTTCATAGACTTCAGAACTTACGTCGATCTTTTTCAAATACTGTTCCAATATCGCTTTGTCTTCCCATCCGTCCAAATTACATCCGTTAAAAACAGCGTCGATGCTGTCTTCGATCAAATCGGCTTTTTTCGGCGGTTCATTATATTTTTCCAGAAACAACACAACCGTATTCGTTCCTGTCGCGCCAAACGTCTTATTTCCCATAAGAACGATCGCCCTTATCTTGAAATTCTTTAATATAGATTCCCTTGCGCAGATAAAACTTTCATTTTCCTTATTCAATATACTGCTCGGCAAAATAACCGCCGCCACTGCGTTCGGTTTCAAAAGCTGGGAAATCCTCTCGACAAATAATGTTTCTATTTCAGATCCGTTATTTGAAATAGTATCTAATATAGAAAACGAATTATTTTTAAGCTTTAAATGGGGCTTAAACGCAGATACAGAATACGGAGGATTCGCTACTAAAATGTCAAATGTATTCGGTTTTATATTTTTGTCAGGATAGTTTTCCAGACCGTCTCCGAATATAATATTTCCCTCGCCTGCACCATGCATAAACAGCGAGATCTTAGATACGCGGGCTAATCTGTAATCTTTCTCAATCCCGAAAATATTGTTCTCGGCAAAAGATCGGTCAAGCTCTCTTAAACTATCATTTGCCTTAACACATGCTGAGACAGCTTCAAACCCTTCCGTCAAAAAATGTCCGGCTCCGCAGGCATAATCGATGATCTTCGGCAAGCCCGCACCTTCTTCGGTTTTAAGTATTTTCTCGACGGGCAGACTGTTCCATATAAATCTTGTGATCGGAACAGGAGTAAAAAACTGACCTTCATTCTGCTTAAAGCCTTTGCTGAGCAGTTGTTCAAACAAATCTCCTAACATCTGAAGATTTTCAGATCCTATTATTCTGAATTTTTCAAACAACTGAACAACTTCTACTAATATTTTACCGTTTTGTAAAAATAATTGTTCGTTGTGAACGTCTTTGAACGCAAAATCATTGTTTGTATAAAATTTCAATATACGCAGCGTATGTTTCAGATGAGCGATCATATTTTTTCTCTCTTGTCCGGTATATTGACGAACTAAATTTTCGGCATAGTCATCAGGCACATAAAAAATTTCTTCTTTCATAAATTTTTCCATGCCTTCTTTATGTAGACGCTGAAGCCTGTCCTGCAAACTTTCGTAAGTATCCGTGCCGACTTTGTACTGAAAATCTACGATCTCCTCCATATCTTTTTGAATCTCATCGACTAATTTACAAATAAACAGAGCCACTAAACGGTTAAATGCATTTTCCTTATCCGAAACATTATTATGACGTAAAATCTCTTCAAACTTATTTACAATTTTATTATTGTCCGCAAAATCTTTCAGATCCGCTTTTCTAAGCGGTTTTACCCCGATTTGATATGCGCTTGAATCATCTCTGAAAATTACATCTCCCGAAAATCGCTTTTCATACGTTTCATCCCACACCGAATATAATTCCGAAACTGTATGTGCATTTTTAAATAATTTAATAGAGTCATCTTTTTGGGATAAAGCAACAATATTCGCATCGTCAGAACAATCAATACTTTCCGTATCCCATTTTATCTGCTTGCCTTCATATTTCGACGCATAAAGAACGAGAAACTTACAGCTTCTTTCCTGCTGCCAATATGAGAATAACTGGCCACCATCATTTACTATATTTTTATATTCCTTTTCATATTCTCTGCCGTAAGTTTTACACTCAACAATAAACAGCGTATTCCCTTCCTGATCAGATACGCAAATATCAGCCCGTCCGCCTTTCGACTCATGCCCCAGCGTCCACTCTTTTTCTAAATTTAAATGCTCCGGGCGATACCCCTTGTCAAACAGCCTTGTCACACATTCCAATACGACAAAATTTTCAGGAGCGGAAAAATTGCACGTCGTTCTATTAGAAATCGTCATTCCCCGATCTTCAGGATAGATTATTGTTCTGTTTTTCAAATCCACTTTAATATAACAATCGACAGATGGGAAAAATTTTTCATAAATATGATTTTTCTTTATGTAACCCATTGATAAGAGAAGGTCTTTAATATAACTTTCTGATATCATTTTCGTTTCTCCTCCGGTATAATATTCCGATTTATTATTTTTCTTCATCGACAATTATATCACGGATAAATAATACAGTCATGTATTTTCTAAGATAGCGAAAAATGGCTAATCGATATTATAAAATCACACGATTCTATTGATAAAATCGTGCGATTTTCATATAATATAATTGAAACAAAGAATTGTATGTTTCAAATGATGATTATGAATATTTCAATGGAAAGGGGATGACGATATGTCAATTACCGCAACTGAATTAAAAGTTAACCTTGGCAAATATCTGTCACTTGCAGAAACAGAGGATATTTATATAACCCGCAACGGAAAAGTCGTAGCAAAACTATCTAATCCATATCAGGACAGAGTGGAGGTTGCTAAGTCGCTGTTCGGAATTCTTCCTGCAGATATAACTTTAGAGGAAGCACAAGAAGAAAGGTTGAATACAATATGAAAGTCTTAGTTGATACCTGTATTATCATTGACGCCTTACAATCTCGTGTTCCGTTTGCAGAAGTTGCACAAAAGATTTTTATACATTCTGCAAATAAGCATTTTGAAGGATATCTCGAGACTGAGATTATTAGAGGCAGAAAACGAAACTGAACAAAACAATCCCCTGCCAAAGTAACTGTGATTTTACAGCTTATCTTTATAGACTTTTCTAACGCTTACACTTTTCCGCGTATAAATATCTTCTAAGATCAGATTATTCACAGTTTTTATAAAGTTATTCAATTCTTTTTCTTTCGCAAGTTCCATAATCTCTTCAATGCCGATATAATCTACGCCCAATGCCAATTCAACTGATCTATATGCAGCCGATAATGTCAACGGAACATCGATCACCGTAAGATCACCTGTGTTCTCCAGTTTTCCATAATCAATATTAACACCTATTTTTCTAATGCTACTGTCTACTGTCACCTTTTCTACTGCATGATTTTCATAAACATATTCGCTCCACATGCGTAAATCTTCAGATACTTTAGCAGGAATAGCTACTTCTAGTCTTTTATCACTGTTTTTCACATCATACTTTTTTCCGGCAATGCAAACTTCATCCAATTTCTGTATTGCTTGAGATACCGGCTTTAAAAAATTTTCAAAATATCCAACCGCCAAGCTGGTAGATGGTAACAGACTGATTCGAGCAACTTTCTGTTCTTTCTGTATTTTTTCTGTAATCGTTAAAATCTTTTTACTCAAATCCTGCATCTTGTCAAAAAAGACAACATTGACCCCCAGCAGATCGGATGCTATTTGACAACCTTCTTGAATTAGGAAAAAACATCTCGCATATGTAAGAATTCCCGCATATAATCCAAACTCCAAATAAACATTATCACGAGCGGCATATTTGTGGGTTCTATCTGATTCTCTTCTTACATAATCATCTTTCCCGCCAATAAAAATCGCATAATCAAAACTAAGCGATTTCTTAAGCAGTTCATGATAAGTACACTGCCCCAAATCAAAAAAATTATCGCACCATAACTGGCAGACATACTCACCGTCTAAAAGACTTTTTACTTTTTCCGCGATCTTTACGCTTTCTTTAGAAGAACCAATAAAGATTCTAGGTTTCATCCTTTCACCTGCTTTCTTCATATGCATCTGAATTCTGCAATGCAGCCCGCAGCTGCTTCATATTTTGATTTCTGTCTTTTACATATCTGCAAGGAGCTCCCACATAAATCTTCCATCCTTCAAGTGTATGCTTTACAAAACTCATTGCTCCTACGGCTACTCCTTCTTCTAATTTAACGCCTGGCAAAATTGTACTTCCTGTTCCCACGCTCACATAATCTTCTAAAATAACTTGTCCTGCGATAAGCTGCAGGAATATGTATATAAGAACCAAGTTTTATATTTCCACTTAATATACAAAAATCATCTATCCGGATATTATCTCCCAATACCATCTGTTCCGGATTATAAATACTTGCCTTTCTGCTTACGAGTACATTTTTACCATATTTTAAAAACCCGATTGCCTTTAATTCACTTTCACTAAAAAAGCTGCTGTTCTCGTTCTGCTTTTTCTCCACTGGCACAAAGGCTGCTGCTTCTGAATGTTTTAAAGCCCTACAACACTTCCTATATATCCACTCAAAATATTCAGCATATTCCGGATTATCAACTCGCCTTATTTCTATCATTTCCCGAAGACCCTCATACAATCTTATGACTGCATGACCGGATGCACTTTTAAAAACCCAAAAAGGCAAATATTTTTTCTTTACCATTAATCCCCAAAAGTGAAAAAATGAAACTGTATTACTGGCATCCGCATCATTAGGATCAATCGATACACCTTCCTCAAATTTCTTATACAAATTATGTCGAGCAGTTGTATACTCTTTATTATCCCCTTGCTGAAAATACTCCTTTACCGCGCCAAGATTAGATATTCTGATACTTGCAACACCAACAAGAATGGCGGAAATTCCTGATAAAATAGCAACGATATTTACAACATCTTTGATATGATATTGTTTAATATATTCTATGATCGGATCAAATAATGTAATATTTCTGCCGTCTAAAATATGAAAACCCACAATAAAAACAATGCATACGAATGAAATCACAACAAAAAAGTACGTCTTATTTTTCTTGTTAATCAAATCATCTCCTCCTGAATATTGAGAAATATTATTAATAGTCTGCCATTTTACGTTTTAAAACATACAACTTTTTCACAATCAAATAGCCGCACACACACCCTAATGTGTTATGAATCATATCGTCCCATTCAAACCATCCTCGACATAAAATCAACTGACTTAATTCTATTACGACCGATATCCCTAATCCGATACTTGCTGCTTGCTTCCATTTAATTCTTTTTAAACAAAGTTCTAATAACCCACCAATCGGAACAAATAAGAGCATATTTAACAAATTTTCTTCTAAAAGCATGAAATCATGCTCAAAAATCACTTTTCTCCAAGACCAAAATGGAATCAATTCATACATTCTTTTTCCGGATGTCCGTGTAAATACAGTAGATCCAAAAACGATGCTTACGAAAACATATAATGCGATCACTGCAAAAAACTGTGTTTTTTCTAATTTTCCATATTTCAACTGCCTCAATAATAAACCAACTATTAAAAACAGCAACAGAAAAAATATTATAGTCTCCCGAACCGACCATGAACGGTTATGTGTAATAAATATCTGATATAAATCCATCTAATTTATTTTTCTCCAAACCATCTTATTCACAATACCGGTATAACTTTGAATAATCTTTACTACCTTTGTGGATACATTCTCTTCTACGTAATCAGGCACAGGGATGCCGTGATCGTTATTTTCATTCATGGAAACTGCTATTTCTACCGCTTGTATCAAAGATGCTCCGTCAATTCCTGCAAGTACAAATCCTCCTTTATCCAACGCTTCCGGCCTCTCTGTTGAAGTTCTGATGCACACAGCTGGAAATGGATGACCTATAGATGTAAAGAAGCTCGACTCTTCCGGCAATGTTCCAGAATCAGAAACTACTGCAAAAGCATGCATCTGTAAACAGTTATAATCATGAAATCCTAATGGCTCATGCTGAATAACTTTGGAATTCAGTTGAAAATTGGATGCTTCTAAACGTTTTTTTGAACGAGGATGGCAGGAATACAATATAGGCATATCATATCGCTCTGCGATCTGATTGATTGCATTAAATAATGACAAGAAATTCTTTTCCGTATCTATATTTTCTTCTCTATGTGCAGAAAGAAGAATATATTTTCCTTTTTCTAATCCTAATCTATCATGTATGTCAGATGCTTCGATTTTTTCTAAATTATCATGCAAAACTTCAGCCATAGGAGATCCCGTCACATAAGTACGTTCTTTAGGGAGACCACAATCCGCCAAATATCGCCGTGCATGCTCCGAATATGCCAAATTCACATCCGATATAATGTCTACAATGCGTCTATTTGTTTCTTCCGGCAGACATTCATCTTTACAGCGATTTCCCGCCTCCATATGAAAAATCGGAATATGCAATCTTTTTGCTCCAATTACGCTAAGACAGCTATTTGTATCTCCTAAAACTAATACTGCATCCGGTTTAATTTCTGCCATCAGCTTATATGATTCAGAAATAATATTGCCCATTGTCTCACCAAGATCATTTCCTACTGCATTCAAATATACTTCCGGATCATCCAACTCCAAATCTCTAAAAAACACTCCATTTAAATTATAATCATAATTTTGTCCTGTATGTGCCAAAACAGTATCAAAATATTTTCGGCACTTTTTAATCACTGCTGAAAGTCGAATAATCTCCGGTCTCGTTCCAACAATAATCAACAACTTCAGTTTCCCATTATCTTTAAAAAGTTTTCTCTTCTCCATCTTATTTTTCCTTTCTTCTAATCATGGCTGATAACTCCGATTCTGTATCACTTCTCCTGAATCCACTTTCATATACGCCGGAATTCTGTTTTCTGCTTTTACAATCCCTCCTGGCGCCACATGAACTCCTTTTTCTAAAATACATCCGTGATCGATAATTGCTCCGCAGTTCACAATACACGCTTCTGCTATATGACATTCTGTATTAATAATCGCATACGGAAGCACTACACAACCTTCAGACAATTTTGCCTTCGGACTAACATATGCAAAAGGATGTACAATCATCGGTACGGAAATACCCTCTTTTTTCAACTTCTCTACCCATTCAGTCCGCAATTTATTGTTACCAAAAGCCGGATACATCTGCACATCTCTATCAGCATACTTCCAATATGAAGCACAAGTATCCATTGCCTGATCTGCCTGATCATCTAAAAATATAATTTCTTCATACATCCCCGTCTGCTCTGCCACATCTGCAATCGTTCTCCCATAACCACCCATGCCTAAAATTATCAATCTCATTCTTTCTCTACCTTTTCATAAAATGTATCTGGATGTTTTGGATCAAACTGCTCGTTAGCCCACATCACCGTAACTAAATTTTCCGTATCAGAAAGATTAATAATATTATGAGTATAGCCCGGAAGCATATGAACTGCCTCAATTTTATCCCCGAAAACTTCAAATTCAATCACCTCATCTGTCCCAATCTTTCTTTCTTGAATCAGACCATGACCAGAAACAACAATGAAAAACTCCCATTTTGTATTGTGCCAGTGCTCGCCCTTTGTAATACCCGGTTTGCTGATATTCACAGAAATCTGTCCCACTTTCTCAGATTTTAAAAGTTCCGTAAAACTCCCCCTGTTATCGTCATTCATCTTTAATGGAAAACAAACTTTATCTTTCGGCAAGTAGGAAAGATACGTCGAATATAATTTCTTTGCAAAAGAACCAAAGGGAATCTCCGGCATAACAAGCATTTCCGGCTGCTTTTTAAAACTTTCCAACAAATCAACAATCTCGCCTAATGTTGCATGATGTGAAACTGGCGCTGCACAGTATCTTCCGTCCTCTTTTAGCACAGTTTCTACTCCTTCAAACTCACAATGGTGTTCTTTTCCCTCCAGAGCATCTAGCATTTCTTCTACAAGATCATCAATATAAAGTAATTCCAACTCTGTATTTCTATCATTGACTGTAACCTCAAGACCATTGGCAATATTATTGCAGAACGTGGCCACAGCACTATTATAATTTGGCCTACACCACTTCCCGAATAAGTTTGGAAAACGATACACCAAAACCTTTGCTCCCGTCTCTTTTGCATAATCAAAAAATAAATTTTCTCCGGCCAGTTTACTTTTGCCGTAATCGGAATCACCATAACGTCCAATCAATGTTGCCTGAATAGAACTCGACAACATTACAGGACAATTATTTTTATGTTTTTTTAATGTATCAAGTAATACCGATGCAAATCCAAGGTTTCCTTCCATAAACTCAGACTGATCCTTTGGGCGATTTACACCTGCAAGATTAAATACAAAATCTGCATGTTCACAATATGTATCTAATTCTTCTAATGTAGAATCCATATCATATTCAAAAATATCTTCTATTTGTAGCTGCCTTGTACGATTTTTTCCTTCTTTGATATTATAAAGGTTGCTTACCAGATTTTTTCCAACAAACCCTTTTGCCCCAGTCACCAAAATCTTCATTATACGCCCCCTCTATTTTCCCTGTTCTTTTTGCCACATTTCTAATTCTTCGCGAATGTATGCAAGAGATAATAATTTTTCTTTAACCTGCTCAACATTCAACAATTCTGTATTGCTAGAATTAAATTCTGTCAGCGTATTACGTTCTTTATCTCCATCTTTAAAGTATTTATCGTAATTCAAGTCACGTTTATCACAGGGCACACGATAGAATTTTCCCATGTCTACAGCATTCGCACATTCCTCATTCGTAAGAACGATTTTTTCGTTCATATACATTCGAAAGCAATTCACCTAACAAGAAAAACGGTAATCCTGTAAATAAAAAATTCATTGTATATTTTTCAGGTAAAGCATGACCGAAGAAAATGCTTGAATAGACACCTAAGACAAGTGATAATAAAAAGCAGAGTGACATAATAATTATCTTACATTTTATTGATAACTTATCATTAAACAATCGTACCAAAATCAAAACATATATTAGAGCTATCAAGTACCATAAATGATTCGAATCTGGTGACGTTTGATTAAACAGCAAATAGTCTAGCAAGTTATCTATAGAAAAATTAGCACCTATACGATTTGGTATCACAACTTTAAGAAGGATATCGTACATGCAATATGCAATCTGCGCAATAATATATAGTTTTGCTATCTTAATCAACTGCTTTTTTTGTCTATCCCTAGAATTACTATAATAAAATCCCGTAATTATAAAAAAGATCGGAACTGCAATTCTCGCAATGCATACTAGGTACTCTCCAATCCACAAAGAGGTCTTAGCATGAATAGAAACTACTAGAAATGCACAAATCGCTTTAAGTGTATCCACACCACAGGATCTGTAGTTCTGCCCCCCCCCGATTTTATTTTCTATTATCATAATCAAATATCCTCCTATCTTTGGAATATTTTTTTTACTACACCGCTCATGATTCTCTCTACCCATTTGAATTCTTCTGTAGATCGATATAAAACGCAAACAATGCCTGTAGAAACCGTTGCTACCAAGACTGCTTTTATCGTCCACATAACAAACGAATCAACCTGAATAAATCTAGTAACCAAAGCTGACAACACAGTACATGCGATTATGCAAATCATGTACTGCGCATATCGACCGAAATAATCCCAGACGCTCTGTTTGAAGCCATGCTTATATAACATGTATGGTTCTACCCATAAGCTCGTGGTCACAGTACTAATCAGAGTTCCTAAAAGCACACCCATAAACCCATAATAACGAATGAGAATAATTGAAGAAATTAAATTAATAGCCGATTCGATCCAAGGCTTAAATCGATCATTCCAAAACAAGCCTAAAGTAGTGTTATACGTTTGGCAGGTTTGACGCATGCCAGAAATATAATAGTTTATAACAATAAGAACAACCACTCCAGAAGATAATATATATGGACTGGTTGCAAATGCAAAGAGTATGTCGGGGTTATTTTTTTTCAAAAAGGTTTCAAAATACTTATTTAACCATACTCTTGTGCGCCAAACTGCTTCGTGCCCCCAATAGATAAACTCATTTTTATTTTGATGCAATTTATCTATTTGCACCTTCTCTTTAGTTTGAGATTTTTTTTCAGTTTCGAATTTGTATAGATTATTTTTAGACTCTTGGATATCTCTGGTTGAAAACTCAACTCCCTTTATCTGACCTTTTAACAATCCTTTTATAATATCAACGGCTGATAAATTGTAATACAGAATACCAAACTTATTATCCGGTGTTTGTTTTCTTGTATAGAAACTCACAAAATTGTCTTTGTTCCAAACATCTCCACCAAATATATTAGATACAGTATTACCAAATGAATTTTTATCGTCCCAAGCAGCCTGTGAAAAAAATAAAATGTTCATATTCAACCTCCTCACAAAATCTCTACGAGATAGTCACAGGTCAATCTTGCACCTCGTCCAAATTCTGAAACATATTTTTTCTGGAATGCTGCCGTTTTTTTACATGCTTCGTCATATTGGCAAAGAGTATTTTTTATTTCTTCATACAGTTCATTCTCATTTACGACCATATGACAAGGCAGTTCTTTTGATACATCAAGATACATTCCCCTATTTTTACTGTATTCATCAAAATCATACGCAAAACAAATCATTGGTCTATGAAGGATTGAATAATCAAAAAACACCGAGGAATAATCCGAAATCAGGATATCGGAAATCATCATAAGATCATTCAAATGAGGATATCTTGATCGGTTTTCCCATGTCGAGAACAAGCAGTTCGCCATTGTGAGCAATCACGCCGCTCTCCAACACGAGCTGAGACGCCTCCGGAATCGTCATAAAGTAGCGGATGATCCTTTTATCTGTAAGTGTGATCGGTCCACCGTTTTGGATCTGACGTTTAAACAGAGGAATTACACTTCCTGCGCTTCCTAATACGTTTCCGAATCTTGTCGCGCTGTATTTTACTTTTCCGTTAATGCTGGCGCTTTGCACGATCATTTCGCACATTCTCTTCGTTGCACCCATCACGTTAGTCGGATTAACCGCTTTATCTGTCGAAACCATCATAAAGCGTTCTGCGCCGTATTTCTCGCACATCTCAACGACAACCGCCGTTCCGAACACGTTGTTATTGATCGCTTCGATGCAGTTATTTTCCATAAGTGGAACATGTTTATGGGCAGCCGCATTAATAACGATCTGGGGATGATATTTTGAAAATACACGCTCCATTGCTTTTGAATCTGTAATCGAAGCGATTTCCACACTGATGCCCGGTTCGTTGCCATATGCGATTCTTAACTCCTGTTGAAGATCGTAAGCTCCGTTTTCATAAACGTCAAGGATGATCAATTTTTTCGGCCCCATTTTTACAATCTGTCTGCACAGTTCCGATCCGATCGACCCGCCTCCTCCTGTGACGAGGATTACTTTATCATTATAATAAGCATCTGTCTTTTCGTTCGTAAGCTTTCTCGGAGCTCTAAATAGCAGTTCTTCTATATCAAATTCTCGAAGCGATCTCTTTCCGCCTGCCATCTGCATCTTAGGATAATCGTACATCTTCACTTTATATCCGGCATTTTTATAATAAAGATATCGCTCTGTTCTTCTTTCATCCGCCATAGACGGCAGCGCAAAGATAATTTCCTGTATTCCGTATTTTTTCAGTTTCTGAAACGTCGCCTCGTTTTCAGATAATACGGGAAGTCCCTGTATCTCTCGTCCGCCTTTTGATTTATCGATATCCACAAAACATTTCGGCACATAGGATGCCATCTTGTTTGCCAACAGTTCCCCTGCCAGAGTAACTCCGACATTTCCTGCCCCTATGATCGCCACTTTGATCTTCTGATCGTCTCTTGTTTCCCCCACTTCAATTCCGGCAAATATTTTCAGCAGTGCGGCTAAAATTTTACCTGAAAAAGTTTCCAGGTTGCTGCACTTATACGCATAACGGTAAGACATTCTCATGATCAGCGCTCCCATGGTGTTTACCGTACTCAACACCAGAAGGCGCGGAAATGAGATATGAGCGACCGGAAGAACAGATTCCAAAATCACATATATTAAAAATGCCACACAATCCGTACAAACTAAACGCATGTAGCATTGAATTCCCCCGTATCTCCATATCTGCCCATATATCTTTCCGACCAGCCGGCAGGCAAATACGCATACAAATGCAAGAAGCATCTGCTGCAATTCCCCTCTCTGCGTCAATTTTACCGGTTCTTCATATAATACAAGCAGAAATACAGACGTCACTGCAAATACGATCACATCGTAAAAAAATAATTTCCATCTTATATGAAATGTAGTCTTTCCTCTCATCTGTAATTTCCTCTGTTATCTCTCCAAATCCATCTTTCATGTTTTGATGTTTTTAACTGCTGTCCCTCTAGTTTATCTTTCATACTTCTTTAACTGCTATTTCTTTCTTTTTCTTTTTACTGTTTCGTAAATTTTTGTCTTTTGCGTATCCGGTTCTTTTGTTACTATACATTACCGGAAAATAGCCGTTTTTCCCCTGATTTTTGCAAGAAAATAGCCCGAAAATATTTCTTATCATCGAGCCATTCCTTACCGTCAGCCTTTCAAGGCACATTCAATATTTATTTTTCTTTGCGTTTTCTTAACACAATAACGCCTGTCGCACCAAGGATTACTGCTGCACCGATCCAAAGTACGGAAACAGGGAATCTTCCTGTCTGCGGAGACGTTCCGATCGCATTGTCTGCGGACGTATCTACTTTTGCGATCACGGCAACCGGCGAAAGATCTTTAAAGGACGCAGTGATCTCTTTGTTTGTATAATCTACGTCTGACGCTTCCACAACTTCCCATGCCGCGCGGTCTGTGCTGAAGTGAAGAAACGCTACTTCTGTCATAGCTGTGGAAATTGCCGGCACGCTTAATGTTACAAGGTAGTCTCCGTTGTCATCTTTAATCCCGCCGTTTACAGGCTCAAGGTCAAAAAACTTTGTGACAAACGTTCTGGAACCCAGATCTGCCGCCAGAGCGTCGACCTGTTCTTCTGTCATCTTCAGTCCTGCTGCGCCTTCTGCTTTGAGCAGTTCTTTCATATCTGCAACAAGCTGTGCAAGAGTCATGCTTCCGTTATTTACTTCTATGATCGCGTCAACTGTCTGTGGGGAAACTGCCTCTGCCTCTGCAAATGCCTCTCTTGTTCCTTCCGTTACGGTATAATAAGCCGCAAAATCATTCGGAAGCACAACTTCTGACGTTTTACTTCCTGCAAACGCCGTTACTGCCTGTGATACGATAAGCGTTGCCGCCAAAATTACACCCATGATTTTCTTTTTCATATTGTTCACTCTTCCTTTCTCTGATAAATGATTTTCTTTTGCCTTATTGTTCTATGGAAACCAACACTGCCTGAACAAGAAACCTCATATCCGGCTGGTTTGCATAGCATGTTGATAAGGTCAGGATCTTATCGTCCGTCCCCACCTGCGCTGTTGTATCAATGCTCGCATTCATATCGCGGATTGCAAAGATACGGTATAAATACTGCTGATACACTTCTTTATCTGTAAAGTCAAAACTTCTAAGCAAATGTCTGCTGTCATACGGATACGCAGCGAATATTTTATAATGTCGTATTGCATCCGGCGTATAGATCAGCACTTCTTTGTTTTGATCAAAAAATGTTTTATCCCGATAGTCGAGCAGTCCTTTAAACATCGAACCGTTTCTCATGTCATGCCCGTAAATGACCGTATTCGGATCTTCAAAATCAGTATTGTTGTAATTCTCCGTAAAAATCGCTCCTTCGGTCTTTTCTTCATGATCGATCGTGTGATCCAAATAGTATGTGTTGTCATTCTCCCTTTGGAGAACCGGATAGTCTATCGCCGTTCCCGGTATACTGATCCACGCATACACATCGGGATTCTTTTCCTTTAGCGCCGCAAAATCGATCGGGATATCAACTTTTGATTTTGAACCTTCATCTTCCGGTTCTTTTTTCACTTCTTCCGAAAGATCCTGATACCCTTTTCCGGCGTTTTGTTCTTTCGTAAATTGATAAACTCCGATGCCAAGGCAAACTGCTGCGGCTGTGATAAGAACGCTTCCTATTATCTTAGATATCTTTTTCATATGCCGTCTCTGTTCTTTCTGCACTTTATTTTTTCTCTACATAAAATGTCTCAACTGTCTTTTCATACAAAGCATCATCATCTACGACGTATTCATCATATTCTTTACCTTGAATTCCTTCTCCCGGAATCGTCCATCGGTTCACCTTTTTGCCTTCTGATACACTTTCCGTCAGATCAACAAAACGACTTTTCCCCATATTCGTTACCATATACGGTTCAATCGCCTTGTACAGATCGGTAACAAGCGCTTTATCTGCAGATGCCTTTTTTAAAGCTTCGCCGAATGCTCTGATATATTCCTGCTGGCGCTCCATACGTGCGATCGCGCTCTGGCTGATCTCCGTATTTCTGTATCGAACAAACTGTTCTGTATCTTCACCTTTCAAAGTGACCACCGCTCCTTTTGCATATCCGGGGTCAACTTCCGCCAGACTGTCGTTCGGCACGGTTACTGTTACGCCTCCGACGCTGTCTGTCAAAACAGGAAGTCCATCCATATTCAAAGCACAGTACCCGTCTATCGGCAGTCCGTAAAGCAATTCGGAAACTGCATTTTCCGCCAGCTCACAGCTTTCATATCCGCCGTCACCGTATGCATAAGATAAACTGATATGATCTTTGCTCTTTCCGAGACTTTTCCCGCCCGGACCGAACGTTTCGATCTGAGTCATCGTATCTCTCGGAATGCTGATCACTGTAATATCTCCTTCCAGCCGATTCCATGACAGAAGATACAACGCGTCCGCCTGCCCGGCGTCTGCCTGACCTGTTTTTGTCTCTGCCTTTTCTTTTGTATCAATACCGAGGAACAAAAAGTTACTCAAATGTTCATTGTAACTGTATGTCTTGCCGTTCCATGTAATATCCGATGCCGAGGCGGATGTTCCGTCTTTCGTGGCGACGTCTCCCGACGTCTGTGCCGCCTTATACTGCGTATATACAAATATTCCCGCTCCTACAATGAAAACCGCTGATACCGCCGCGATCCACCATTTCAAATATTTTTTCTTTTTCATCTGTTTCTTTCCGATCCCCTCCCATTATCTGAGTACCGTTTTATTTTTCTTTATTTTTCTTTGTAACTTCCTTTTTTTCCTGATATCCATGATAGTAATAGTCATATCTGTGATAGTATTTATTCTTCTTTACATCTACCTTATTAAGCACGGCTCCGATCAGTCTGCACCCTGTCATCAGAAGCTGTTCTTTGACTCGAGCCGCCTCCTTACTGCTCACAAGTTCGCTTTCAAATACGAGCACCGCCCCGTCGCACTGTTTTGCGACGATCGCCGCATCGATAATACTTCCGATCGGCGGCGTATCTACAATGATATAATCATAATGTTCTCTCACCGCTCCCAAAAGCGTTCCAAACGCTTCCTGCCCAAGCAGTTCTGACGGATTCGGCGCAAATGAACCTGAAAAAATGATATCCATATTCTCATAGTTCGTACGATAAATAATCTCCGCGATAGAAGCCTGACCGCTCAAGTAATTTGATAATCCCTGAACCTGTTTTCCCACTCCGTACCGGGATGCGAGTATCGACTTGCGGATATCGGCGTCGAGAAGAAGTACCTTTTTCCCTAATTTTCCGATCTCCTGCGAAAGTTGGAACGTAATATCGCTCTTTCCTTCGTTCGGATAGCAGCTTGTAAACAGAATTGTCTTTACATCCATCCCGGCAAACTGGATATTCGTTCGCAGCGTCTTAATTGCTTCCTGATAAAAATAATCCTCTTGTCTCGGATCTGTCATTATCACCTTTTGTTCCGCCATTTACTCTGCCTCCTTCTTTTGCCTTTCTTCTTTTTACTGCCGCCATGATCATCTATATAATCTTTTCTGTCCGGAATCACGGCAAGTGTCGGAATGCCGAGCGCTCTTTCGATATCATCCTCTGTTTTGATCGAATCATTCATGATCGCAAACAAAATCACGATCGCCGCCGCAAGAGCAAATCCTGCCAGCGCGCCCATCATAACGTTTTTATTCATACTCGGGCTGACCGGGGATGACGGAACTTCCGCCTCTTCGATGATCTTAGGAGGAGCCACCTCCATTTTTTCTTTTATATACTGCGCTGAAACAACCGCCATAGTGTCCGCAATCTTTTTTGCGGTCTCGGGATCGGAACTTCTGGCCGTCACTTCCATAATATGCGTTCCTTCCGGATTGGTGATCGTAATACTTCCTCTCAGTTGGTGATGATTCATGTTCAGACCCAGATCTTCGATCACCTCTTCAAGAACGCTCCGGCTTGTCGCAAGAATACTGTAATCTCCCGTAAGAGCACTTCCAAGCTGAAGGTCCGCAATAGACGTAAGCGTTGTTTCCTGTGTTGTCACAAGCATCGATGATGTCGCCGTATACATCGGGGTGATGCAAAGTTTTGTATATACACCTGCCACAACACCGCCAAGCAGACACGCCGCCAAAATAATCAGCGCCCGCTTTTTCAGTGCGGAAATTAACTCCCACAGGTCGATTGCCATTTCTTCATCATGTGTTTTTTCCATATTTTATCACTTCCTCTATTATCCGTCTCTCTGTTCGTAATATATTAATCCTTCTAATTATATATCATATTTTTCTATAAGGAAATAAATTAATTCCATTTACCAGTATTTTCTTCACTTTTTCCCTGTTTCTCATTTTACAATGCGTCTTTTTTACATAAATTGACTATGTTTTACAATGTTTTTCTTACAAACGCTCGTTTCTTAAAATCTTCTCGGGATTTTTTAAAAACAGTTTTTTTACATAATCCGGCTCCAGATGCTTCTCCATCCACACTACTGCGGATTCTGTCTCCGGTTTTCTCGTTCTCATATTATGCATATCCGTTCCGACAAAATGAACAAATCCTTCTTTCAGAGCTTTCCTGCACCAACGTGTTGTAAAATCATGCCACTTTCCCCCGATCGCCCTGAAATTCAACTGTATATATGCTCCCTGCTTTCGTAGTTCTTCCAGACGCCCGATATCTTTCAGCGCTTCATATCTCTCTGCATGAGCGATGATCGGACTGTATCCCGACTGTGTAAAGCGCTGTACTGCCCGAAAAATTCCCGAATACCCGATTCCCTGATAAAATTCAGCCAGTACATACCGGCTGTCCGCCAATGTAAGGATCTCGCCGTTTGCAATCCTGTCCGCCGCTTCCTCGGTGTACATCACTTCCTGCCCCTGATAAATTTTCACACTGATATTGTGACGTCTTGCTTTTTCCTGTAATGTAAAACAGAGTTCTCTGATCTGCACCGGATCGGTATAACCGAAAGGTCCTCCCCAGTGAGGAGTTGCGATCACTCTTCTGATTCCCTGAGCCTGCGCTGTTTTCAACATGCAAAGCGCTTCTTTCCATGAACCAGCCCCGTCATCGATCCCGGGTAATATATGACTGTGTGTATCAATTATTTTTGCCATTTTGTGCGCCGCTCCTTAACTTTGAATTCCAATACCTAGTTTCAACATTTTCACGGCGCTTCATTCTATCATTGCGATAACGCATTAATGTGTTTTAGTTTTTTCATGACACGCCAAAACAGCATATCCCTATGTCATTTATCAACTTTCAATAAAACACATTAGATAGATATGCTGCCTTTTATAGACCGCTGTTTAAATTCACTATAAACAAACATTACTTTTATCATAATTTTCACGATACATTTTTAATAATAGGCTAACATCTGTTCCTTGTCAACTCTCCAAAATGTATATTTTCAAATACAAAATGCATATTTTCTCTTATAAATATATTAAAAAGAGAGAATATGCATTTTTATTCAGATATTAAAAGTATAATTTCTTCACACGATGTAAAAATTATTCTACTGTTACGGATTTTGCCAGATTCCGCGGTTTGTCAACATCCAAACCTTTTGCGACACTGACGTAATATCCCATAAGCTGAAGCGGCACGATCGCAAGACTTGCGGAAAAATATTCTTCTGTTTTCGGCACATAAACGGAAAAGTCCGCCGTATCTTCCACGCTGTAGTTTCCATATGTCGTAAGTCCCATCAAATATGCGCCTCTGCTTTTTACCTCGACCATATTGCTCAATGTTTTCTCAAACAGATCGTTCTGAGTTAAGACTCCCACGACAAGAATTCCGTCTTCGATGAGACTGATTGTTCCATGCTTCAGCTCTCCTGCCGCATATGCTTCTGAATGGATATAACTGATCTCCTTCATCTTGAGGCTTCCTTCCAGACTGATTGCATAATCGATGCCGCGCCCGATAAAAAATACATCTTTTGCATTCGCATATTTACTTGCAAACCACTGTATCCGCTCTTTATCGTCAAGCGCTTTCTGAATCTTATCGGGAATTCTGCACAGTTCCTCGAGCAATTCTCCATGCCGTTTCTCATCTATTCTGCCTTTTACTTTTGCCATCTGTACGGCGAGAAGGTACATTGCCGCCAACTGTGCGCTGTACGCCTTTGTCGTCGCAACCGAGATCTCGGGGCCTGCATATGTGTATAAGACATGATCGCTTTCTCTTGCAATGCTTGAGCCGACTACATTGACGATCCCGATAACCGGAATTCCTTTCTCTTTTGCAAGACGCAAGGCGGCAAGACTGTCTGCCGTCTCTCCTGACTGTGATACGACGATCAACGCCGAATTCGGCGCAAGAATCGGGTTGCGATAACGGAATTCAGATGCGAGATCCACTTCTACCGGAATACCTGCCAGACTTTCCGTCACATATTTTCCGACAACTCCGACATGATACGCCGATCCGCATGCCGCAACATAGATCCTCTCAATGCTTTTTAGTTGCTCGTCTGTCAGACCTGCTTCCGAAAAGTCAATCGCACTGTCTTTTATATAAGCGCCCAGCGTATCCTGAACGGCTTTCGGCTGCTCATGTATCTCTTTTAACATAAAGTGTTCATACCCGCCTTTTTCGGCTGACTCGGCATCCCACTTGATCTCTGTCATTTCTTTTTGTATCTCTTCCCGGTCAATATTATAAAAATGCACTTCCTCCGAAGTCATCTCCGCTATTTCAAGATTGCCTATATAATATACGTTTCTTGTACGATCCAGAATCGCCGGAACGTCTGACGCGATCAGGCAGCCTTTTTTACTCTTTCCGATAATAAGCGGGCTGTCTTTTCTGGCCGCAAACAATCTGCCCGGACAATCGCGGAACATCACTCCGAAAGCATATGATCCTCTTATTCTAAGCATAGCCCTTGTAAGCGCCTCAAGAGGTGTTCCGGTCTTCTTATAATAATAATCTATCAGTTTTACCGCGATTTCCGTGTCTGTCTGTGAATAAAACGTATATCCCGTTTTCTGAAGCTTTGTCTTTAATTCTTGATAGTTTTCGATAATCCCGTTATGCACAAGAACAACGGATTTATCATCCGTGCAGTGAGGATGTGCATTATTCTCGGAAGGTTCGCCGTGAGTGGCCCATCGTGTATGACCGATCCCGCATGTGCCTCGCACACTTTTCCCGTTATCTGTTTTTTCTGCAAGGATCTTCAAACGCCCCTTTGCCTTTACTATCGCGATCTTATCCGTCTTTTCATTACGAACCGCGATTCCCGCCGAATCATACCCTCTGTACTCCAGCTTTGAAAGCCCTTCCAAAAGAATCGGCGCTGCCGGCTGTTCTCCGATGAATCCTACAATTCCACACATTGTTCCACATCCTCCTTTGATGCCTGTATTTATACATAAAAATTTTGTGCATAATAGTACCACCACTTTTTATGAAATGTCAATAGAACAAACGAATTTTTTTATTTTTTTTGCTTTTGTTTTTATTTCTTTTGCTGTTTCGGGAAAATCTGTCTGCATATGGGCGCTATCCGATCTCTTGATAAACTGCCGCCGCTCTACACCCGAAGATGAAACTCTTCGATCAGGTGAGCAATATTTTCTTCTGTATCTTCAAGATCATCTGCGATTTGAGAAATTGTTTTCCCCTTTTCAAGTTTTTTCTGAACGAGAGCTCTTTTTTCTTCTTTTCGACCTTCTTCTCTGCCTTCTTCCTTCCCTTGCTCTCTTCCCTCTGCTCGTCCTTGTTCTCGTCCTTCCTCTCTGCCTTCTGCTCGCCCTTGCTCTCTTGCTTCTTCTCTCTGCACTTCGATATCTGTTTCATAATCATATTCATCCAACAGCATATTGACAACCTCGCTTCCTTTTCGCATTAAATAATCAGCAAGAATTCCTTTCTCAATGCACTCTTTGATCGCCTCTTTATACGGTTCTTCCACACCGGAGATCTGATAGTTCTGTACCGTTTCCATAAACTGGCTGTATTCTTTCAGCACCTGACATTTCTCCAGGATCTCATGATGCTCTTCCGGGCGGATATTGATGACCTTTACTTTTAATTCCAGACTCGGTTCACCGTCTTTTACAATATAGGCGTCTGACAGACGGAGCTCTTTTTCCTTCTCCCATTTTTCTTTTCCGTTATAAAATGTGTAAAATTCCGGCATCGGAAGGGGGACGAGTTTCTTTTTATATCGGCTTCTCGGCGGCACGAGCCTTTCATATGCCCGTCCGATGTACAACAGACTGCGAAGGGGCATGTTTTCGTTGATCGTAGACTGATGCTCGCCGAATACGATCACTTTCCCACCTGCATCGAAAGAAATGTCGTTTTGAAAATTCATATAGATCGTATTGTCTACGCGGAATTTCCGGATCTTCGTTCCTTCCGGGAGGGGCTCGTCGTGGATGGCGTTAAAGAGCGCGATTTCATTTGCTTCTGCTGATTCGTCTTCATAGAACAGATCTACGAAGACGCTGTTTTTGATTTCTCTGTTTTCTTTTCCTGTCATAGGCTTCTCCTTTCATGCGCA
>ENA-UPXC01002164-UPXC01002164.1-human-gut-metagenome-genome-assembly--contig:-NODE-2164-length-24196-cov-4.706455_pt1 | contig 24196 bp, 17 predicted proteins | sample MGYA00250047_ERZ773371 | MGnify/ENA primary metagenome ERZ773371 (study PRJEB29103, sample SAMN06111975) | human gut metagenome | biome: human gut; feature: ankylosing spondylitis patient; material... | reverse complement strand
ATATCTTCCAAAGAGAACTCAACCCGAATCTTTTTCGAGTCGACCTCACCCTTGGAAAGCAAGACAACCGTCTCCACATGTGCACTCCACGGGAACATATCGACTGGCTGTACCTTTTCTACCTGATAGCGGTACTCGCTTTCTTTACCTTCGTTGCACACTTTTTCGGTCAGATACTTTAAGTCTCTAGCAAGTGTTGCACTGTCGCAGCTTACATACACGATGCGGTCTGGATGCATAGCTGTGATGGTGTCTAAAAGTACGCTGTCACAGCCTTTTCTCGGAGGATCTACGACGATAACGTCTGCATGGCGTTCTTCTTTGCTGTCACGCTTTTCGTACCATTCTGGCAGCACTTCTTCTGCCTTTCCAACAAAGAACTCCGTATTGTCAAGTCCATTTCGCGCTGCGTTTCCACGTGCATCTTCAATGGCTGCCGGAATAATCTCTACTCCGTAAACCTTCTTTGCACTGCGTGCCAAAAACAGTGAGATCGTTCCAATGCCGCAATACAAATCCCACACTGTTTCCTGTCCGGTAAGACCGGCAAATTCAAGTGCTTTTTTATAGAGCACCTCTGTCTGGGATGGATTTACCTGAAAGAAACTCTGCGGTGAAATCTGGAATGTTACTTCACCAATCTTATCCTCTAAATATCCTGGTCCAAACAAATTGACAACTTTTTCGCCAAGAATTACATTTGTCTTTTTCTTATTGATATTTAAACATACAGATGTCATACCCTGTATCTTTATCAAACGCTCTGTAAGCTTGTCAGCATGAGGCAGACTGTCGGCATTGATGACGAGACATACAAGAATCTGTCCTGTATGAAAGCCCACTCTAATCAGCGCATGACGCACAATTCCTGTACCACGTTCTTCATCATATGGTGCAACGTGATACTCCTCCATGAATGACTTGATCTCTCGTATAATAGTCTGATTGATTTCTGGTGCGATCAGACAATCCTCACTGTCAATAATAGTGTGAGTACGTCCTGCATAAAATCCAGCGCAAATGCCTTCCTTATCAAAACCAAACGGCACCTGTGCTTTATTGCGATAACGCCACGGCTTTTCCATGCCAAGCGTCATTGGCACTTCAATATCCTTTAATCCCCCAATGCGTCGCAGATTATTCTCGACCTTACGGCGCTTGAACTTTAGCTGTTCCTCATAAGTCATACATTGGAGCGTGCAGCCGCCGCACTGACGCGCGACAGGACACAGCGGCTTTACACGATTTGGCGATGGCGTGATGATTTCCATCAGGCGTCCATAGCCATAATTCTTTTTGACCTTAATGACACGGACCTTTGCAACATCTCCAATTACCGTATCCTTGATAAACAGAGGAAATCCATTCTCATTGCCAAGCTCACCCTCGCTTATCTTGCCGATGCCTTCACCTTCCACACTTAAATCTTCGATTGTTACAATGTAATCCTGATTTTTTTTCACTTCCATACTTCTCCAACTCTTTTTCTTGTTACTGCAATACTGTTTTCTTAATATTGCTGTCCATTAAACGGTTAAATCCAATCCACTCACCTGGTGTTGCTGATGCAAGCTGCTCTTTCATAATTTCAAGCTTTGCATCTGCATTATCTGCAAAGTTAAGCGCTGCTGCCTCAATGATAGCAGGCTTTTTCGGTGAACCATACTCAAACTCACCGTGATGTGCTAAAATACAATGCTTTAACTCAGATGCTAATACTGGCGGGAAGCCCGGAATCTCACGGATATGACTTCCAATCATTTCAACGCCCATTACAATGTGACCAAGCAGCTGACCATCATCTGTGTAGTCATTTTCTGGAAAATCAGACAGCTCATTCACCTTTCCAATATCATGGAACATAGCTGCAGTCAAAAGCAGATCACGATTGATCATTGGGTAAAGCGTGCAGAAGAAATCACAAATCTTAGTAACAGACAAAGTATGCTCAAGAAGACCACCGATAAAGCCATGATGAACAGACTTTGCTGCTGAATGCTGACAGAAATTCTTTGCAAACTCCTTATCACCAAAAAAGCTCAAAAGAAGCGCATTCAGATGCGGCTCCTTAACCTTCTGAATAAAGCCATCAAGCTCCTTAAACATTACAGCCGGATCTTTTTCAGAAACTGGGAAATAATCCTTCTGATCATATTCGCCCTCTTTTGCCTTGCGAATGCGGCGGCAATTTAACTGCAGACTGCCATTAAACAGAGTGACATCGCCATCAATTTTAATAAAGTCAAGATTTTCAAAATGCTCAATTGCACCAGACAGCTCCCATACCTTGCCATCAAGCACACCTGTCTTGTCCTGCAAAGTCAGCGAATAATATGTCTTTCCTGCCTTTGTCGTTGCAATCGTTTTATTTTTACAGAAAAAAATCTGCGACAGGCGTTCTCCCTCACGCAGCTCCTGAATATATTTCATAATCTTTTACCTCTCTCACTTTTTTTGATACTTATTTAAGGGGATTATCCCCCTTTTATCTTATTATAAACAACTTCGCAATGCTTGTAAATGCTTTTACAAGTAAAAAAACTGTGGTTTTTCTTTTTCCTCTGTAGTATACTGAAGTTGCCTGTAAACTGTAACACACCAGAATCAGCGAAAGTTTCTTGCACTTTATTGTATTTTTTATTATACTTCTATTGTATTTTTTATTAAGGGGAAAAATTTATGAATAAAAAAGCTTTATCAACACTTGAATATACAAAAATAATCGCCCAGCTTGAGGAATATGCATCTACCTCAATGGGCAAAAAGCGCTGTCGCGAACTCGTTCCGATGAATGATCTTCAAGAGATCAAAACAGCGCAGGCACAGACAAGCGATGCACTAGCACGTATTCTTCGAAAGGGAAGCATCTCCTTTTCTGGTGCAAAGGATATTCGCGACTCACTTCTTCGTTTGAAGGTTGGCTCATCATTAAGCATCGCTGAGCTTTTGCGTGTAAGCGCACTTCTTCGCGTTGCACTTCGCGCAAGCGACTATGGCAAGCGTGACCATGAACCTGGCGAGGAGGACGATGCACTTGACGCAATGTTTCGTGAGCTTGCACCTGTCGTTTCTCTTGCAAAGGAAATTGACCGCTGTATCCTCTCTGAGGAGGAGATCGCTGATGATGCAAGCAACGGACTTCGCTCTGTGCGCCGTGCCATGAAAACTGCTGCCGAGAAGATCCGCACGCAGTTAAACAGTCTTGTTGTAAACTCACGTACTTATCTGCAGGATGGCGTTATCACAATGAGAAATGGCCGTTACTGTGTACCTGTAAAGGCTGAGCACAAATCCAACGTGCCAGGAATGGTACATGACCAAAGCTCTAGTGGTTCTACCATTTTTGTCGAGCCATTAAGCGTTGTAAAACTGAATAATGAGCTTCGCGAATTGGAGATCCGTGAACAAAAGGAAATCGAGGCTGTTCTTGCAGCTCTAAGCAATCAGACATGTGATCATTTAGATGAGCTGACACTTGATCTTAAACTTATCGGAGAGCTTGATTTTATCTTTGCAAAGGCTACTCTCTCCCGCCATTACCGCGGCTGTGAGCCAAGATTAAATAAAGATGGCATCATCCGCCTGAAAAATGCACGTCATCCGCTTCTTGATCCGCACCGCGTTGTGCCTATTACACTTACTCTCGGTGAGAACTTTGATCTTCTGATCGTTACCGGACCAAATACTGGTGGTAAGACTGTTTCATTAAAGACAGTTGGTCTTCTGACACTTATGGGTCTTGCCGGACTTCACGTACCGGCTGCTGAGGGAACAACCTTAAGCGTCTTTACTGAGGTTTATGCAGACATTGGCGATGAACAGAGCATTGAGCAGAATTTAAGTACCTTCTCATCTCATATGACAAACACCGTTAAATTCTTAGACAAGGCTGATAAGGATTCTCTTGTTCTGTTTGATGAGCTTGGTGCTGGTACCGACCCTGTTGAGGGTGCCGCACTTGCAATGGCAATTTTATCCTTCCTTCACAACATGAAGGTTCGCACAATGGCCACCACACATTACAGCGAATTAAAGCTTTTTGCTCTTTCCACTCCTGGTGTCGAAAATGCCAGCTGTGAATTTAACGTGGAAACACTTCGTCCGACATACCGTCTGTTAGTCGGTATTCCAGGAAAGAGTAACGCTTTTGCAATTTCAAGAAAGCTTGGTCTTCCAGAATTTATTATTGACGATGCTAAAAAGCATATCGACAGTCAGGATGAGAGCTTTGAGGATGTAATCTCTAACCTTGAGGCTTCACGTGTCCAAATGGAGCAGGATAAGGAACAAATTGCGGCTTATAAAGAGGAAATGGAGTCTCTTAAAAAGCAGCTTTCTGCCCAGAAAGAAAAGCTTGAGCAGCAAAAGGCAAAAATCTTACAGGATGCCAACGAAAAAGCACGCAAGGTTCTTCAGGATGCCAAAGATTACGCTGATGAGACTATACGAATTATCAACAAAAAGACTGATGGAGGCGAGGTTAGCCGTCTTCTTGAGGAAGAGCGTACTAAGCTTCGTACTAAGCTTGACAAGACAGCATCAAAGGCACAGATTTCACAGCCAAAGGCTTCTCCATCTAAAAAGCCAGACGCTAAAAAGCTTAAGCTTGGTGATGCCGTTAAGGTAGTTTCACTTAATCTTCGTGGTATTGTAAGTTCTCTTCCAAATGCAAGAGGAGATTTATTTGTCCAGATGGGTATTCTTCGTTCTCAGGTCAATATTAATGATTTGGAGCTGATTGATGAGCAGACTATTTCTGGTGATGGCGTACCTGCAATGCGCACAAAACAAAAGGGCAATGGAAGCGGCAAGATTCGTATGTCAAAATCTGCCACTGTTTCTCCTGAAATCAATCTGATTGGAAAAACAGTTGATGAGGCAATTCCAGAACTCGACAAATATCTCGATGATGCTTATCTGGCACATCTTGAAAAGGTTCGTGTCGTACACGGACGCGGTACAGGTGCCCTTAGAAACGGTGTTCATCAGCATCTGCGCAAGCTCAAATATGTAAAGTCCTTCCATTTAGGGGAATTTGGTGAGGGCGACAGTGGTGTTACCATTGTTACTTTTAAGTAAGAAAAAGAGAGGGGAATAAATATGATCAACCATGAATTCGACATTATTCGTGTCTTAATTGCCAGTCAGGATGATGAGATGATTAAAAAGCTCATCTTGTGCCTGACAGAAAATGCATATGAAACAGTCACCGTTAACAATAAAACTGATGCAAGAAAAAATCTGCTTTCCTTTCAGCCGCATATTTTGCTGGTAGACCGTCAGATTCCAACTATGAATAGTCTTGATTTGTGCCGTGAATTTCACAATGCCTGCAATATTCCGATTTTAATGCTGTCTAATGACGATAATATCGTCGATAAGGTGCTTTCTCTTGAAATTGGATGTGATGATTTTATGACAAAAGACTTTGATTCACGTGAGCTTATTGCTCGTATCCGTGCAATTGTCCGCCGTTCCCATTCAAACATACCAGACTTCTCTACATTGTCTGGCACATCACCGTCAGCTGACAGCGATTCTTCAGCCAAATGTATTACATTCCCTGGCCTTGTTATCAATCTGACCAATTATTCGGTCAGCTACCGCGGTGCTACAATTGAAATGCCGCCGCGCGAATTAGAGCTTTTATATTTTTTAGCCTCCTCACCTAATCAGGTTTTTACAAGAGAACAGCTTCTTGATCATGTGTGGGGCTATGAGTATGTAGGCGATACCCGCACGGTAGATGTCCATATTAAACGCCTGCGCGCAAAGCTTCCAGGCAAAAACAGCTGGTCTATCGCTACCGTATGGGGAGTCGGCTACAAATTTCAGACAAAACCCGCAAAAAGCGAATAATGTTTTTACTCGTTTGGATGATTCCAGTGCAGACGATGAAGCTCACCATTTAACTGCATACTTGCAAAATGATTCTGACGAAGTGCCTCATACAGCACAATCGCAACAGAATTTGATAAATTCAAGGAACGAATCTGTGGATTCATTGGAATACGGAAACACTGGTCTTCATAGTCAAGCAAAATCTCTTCCGGGATTCCAGCACTCTCCTTTCCAAACATCAGATACGCATCCTCATCATACTGGGCATCACTATATACGTGATGTCCTTTTGTTGTTGCTAAATACAGCTTTTTAGATGCATCTGGATTCTTCTCGAGAAAATCATTGAAATTTTCATAAACGCGCACATCGAGATGCTGCCAGTAATCAAGACCTGCTCTTTTTAACGCTTTCTCATCGAGTGAAAAACCAAGCGGCTTAATCAGGTGAAGTGTTGTTCCTGTTGCCACACATGTTCTTCCAATATTTCCTGTATTTGCCGGAATCTCCGGCTCTAATAATACTACATTCATACCATTTGCCTTTCTTCTTACTTTCTAATACGCACAAGCTCATCCTGTGCAGGTTTATCAAGATATCTTACTTCATCATCTCTGCGAATCACACGTGCGTTTTCTTTTGTTACCTGACCAATTACAACGCAGCTAACTCCTGCTTTTGCAAGTGCTGCACACACCTTTTCCGGCTGCATTGAAGATATAAGACAAGCACCATCTCCCATCAGCAGATAAGGATTTATACCATAAAACTCACTGATTTCAACTGATTCCTGACGAATAGGAATCTTTCGCATGTCTATGTCGAGTCCTGCACCGATACCATCTGCATAATTCCAAAGTGCGTTTAAAACACCGCCCTCTTGAATTGGATATATACAAGCATCAATATCCTCAAGAGCTTCTTTTACAGGACGAATACTAAGTGTATCCAAAAACTGCTGTGCCTGACGTATAAAGCCCTGCGTATACTGCTTTGTCAGTGCGTCTTCTCCGTAAGCCGCAAGCAGTCCAATTCCTGCCATTCCCGCATGACCTGCCATGCAAAGTGTACTTCCTGCCTGAAGTGTTTTGTTCTGATTTTTGTCATCATTATCTGTGAAGTCTTCGTTAGCATATCCAACTGCTGTAACTGATATGACTGCCTTTTGCACGAAGCTGCTAACACCTGCTGTCACTAAGCCAAGCTTGACTGCTTCTTTCTGACACAATGCAGCTATATAACCAGTTAACTCTGCCATAAATGCTTCTTCGCTGTCTTCCGGCCAAAGAAAGCTGACATTTACAAGCTTCGTACATCCACGCTGCGCAAAAACTATATTGCATGCTCTGTAAAATGCAAGTGCGATATCCTCTTTTGCCGAAACTGTCATCATTGCTTCTGAGACAATCTCCTTTTTTTCATGGCAAATCACTGCGCAATCATAATTTTGTGCAAAGCCTTCTGCTAACTTTTGCACTCTTTTAATTGGCCGTACAATGCTTCTTTGCTGCGCATTATACGAATATCTTCCTGTTCGCATATTTTTGCCCTTTCTGTTATTCATAATATGGCCACTCTTCTCCGCCAGGCGTTGTTACTGAGATATCAATTGTCCAGCCGATGTATGGAAATACCATGGCCTCGCCTGCATTTCCCGGACGAGCTGATGCACTGACATTACAATCTGAAGCTCGGTAAATAAGTCCCGATGCAGCCTTATAAGTGTCACGATTTAGTTCTGTTTCTTCTACAAGCTGTCCGTCAATATAGATCTGCTTATAGGATACGCACGACAATGCCGGATGAACTTCGACCTCAACTTTATGCTTATAGTTAACACGAACCTCTCCAACCTGACATTCGCTATCATTTACAACAATGTTGTATAGCGTCTCTGGCCATGAAACAGATAAAATCTCTGTTCTAAATCTTACAGAACGGTTTGCATCGCGCTCCTCAATTCCCCAGATATTGATACAAATGCGGTCGTCTACTACATATGCTTCAATATAAATCGGATGATTTGAGCTGTTTACAAATTTAAAATCAGAGTTATCCTGCGGCGCTACCATTGCATCCATGCCTGGATATACATAGTTAACCATCATCGAATGATTTTTACGATACGCAACCTCAAGCTCAGCACGCAGCACGGCATTATAAAGTGTAGTCGTCACCTGGCAGACTCCTCCGCCAACTACCATCTCTACCCTTCCCTGATTGTAGCCGGGTGCCTCTGCGTAACCATTTTCTGTCGTAACTGCACCGTACAAATCAAGTGCAGATATTGTTTCGCCCGGATAGAAAATACGACCATTCATACCTTCTGCAGCACGGGAAATGTTATTTCGTCTGTTCTTGTCTCCAAGACCATCTGTGTAAAAGCTTCCAAGCGGCAGCTCACTAAATGCAAAATCGGCACTCGTATATGTCGCTGGTGTTTCCGTGTAAGGAAACGTATAATTTATAGGATCAGCCGTTGAAAAATCATTTATCATGCCTGTCAGCTCATTATAAATAGCCTCTGTATCAAACGCAATTCCATTTACTGCCTCTGTTACAACAAACTGTGCATTCTCACGTTTTACGCTTGCATTTGATACTGTTCTTGACAGGGTCGATGTATATTCACTTATTGTATCATGGAGAGTCTGCGTATCTAGCGAAAACTGCAGATCAAGATCCACGGGATTTACATCCATATCCTTTTGCTTTTTATACTGCTCTACGATATTTCCGCTCATAGTTAAATTGTCAAGAGAAGATACAATCTCTGCATTTGTACATGCTACGCCGAAGGAGGACGCACTGTACTCATAAGTATTTCCCACAATGTTCCATACCATATATCGTGACTGCCTGTCTTCTATATAATCAGAGATCTCGCTTTTTGCTTCTTCAAGCGTTTTTCCCTCAAGGCTTATTCCTTCATAGCTTACACCTCTTGGAAATACACCAGTCGTACTAGTATTGAGCGATAATACAAATGGTGTCTTAGCAGTATCTGCCTCTGATGCATATGATACCACTCCAACCGCTCCAAGCAGCAAAAACGCTGCCGCAGCTGCCTTTTTCTTCATTTCCTTTAATGATCTCATTCTGTGAAACTCCTTCTTACGTAGAAACATGCGCCCCTTGCAATAAGCGGCGCATGTACAAAAGTCTACTATTTAGCGTATCGTAATTTAATATGGATAATACGGCCACAGCTGACCTGAAAGCGTATACGTATCGATTGTAAACGCAATGCCAATGTTCGGGAGCGTTGCCCAGGAAGAACCAGTCGGAACCGGATTCGGCCTTGCCTGAATGGTACAGTCTGATGCATGAATCAGTTCACCAGACGCCGGACCATAGACAGATGTATTTAGCAATTCTACAGACTGTTCTACCCCATCAATGTACACATGTTTGTAAGACTGTGCGGTAAATCCTGGATGTGGATCTGTCAATGTCTTCTGCTTATACGCTACATTTACATTACCAACCTTACAGTTTACATCATCCACTCTTTGAACGTAAAGCGGATCCTTCCATACAAAATCTGTTGTTCTCGTACTTGTGAATGCAATGGTACGGTTTGCCGCACGTTCCTCCACGCCCCAGATGTTGACGGTTACGCTGTCTCCGTCTACATAAGATTCAATGTAAATCGGATAATTGAGTGTGTTTGTGAAAGTAAAATCCAGACCTGACTTATAATCCACGGTAGCATCAAGCGCCGGCTCTACGTAGCTGACGATCATGGAATGAGATTTTCTGCTTACAACGGTAAGTTCTGCTCGAATGACGGCATTATATAATGTGGTCGTTGTCTGGCAGATACCGCCGCCCATACTAGGCACAACCTTTCCAAGTTCATAGCCAAGACCCATCTGGTAGCCATTTTCCTCTGTTACATCATGGAACATCTTGAGCGTTGAAGCAGTCTCTCCAGGATAAATTACATTGCCATTCAGGTTCTGTGCGGATATCCGGATATTATTGGTTCTCGGTGCATCACCTAGACGAGTGGTTGTGTAGCTTCCGAGTGGGGTCGGTGAGAAATTAAAGTATGAGCTGTCATATGTCGGCGGTGTCTCTGTAAATGGAAAACTATACTGAATAGAATCAGCAGTAGAGAAATCCTCAATCTTTGCCAACAGCTCCGCTGCAATAGCATCTGTATCAAAAGAAACTCCAGTCACACCGTCAGTTACAACGAATTGTCCGTTTTCACGCGTTACAGTTGCATTCTGAGGATCCTTATAAAAATGACTTGTGTACTCTGCAACAGTACTTCTTACTGCATCTTCATCTACTGTAAACTGTAAATCAAGATCAATCGGGCTTTGATCAAGATCCTTTTGCTTCTTGTACTGCTCTACAAGATTTCCCTCTAATGTCATATTCGAAAGCTGGCTGACTACATCAGGATTTGTCCATGTAGTTGAAAAGGAGCTTCCATCATAATCATATTTATATCCAAGCACATCCCACTGCATGTATCTTGTCAGACGATCATTAGCATATTCGTTAATCTCTGATACAGCCTCATCATACGTCTTTCCCTCGAGACTAATTCCCTCATAGCTGACGCCGCGTCCAAACACGCCTGTTGTTTTTTTATTGAACGTCAGATCGTAGGACTTTGCCTGAACCTGGCCTTGCGTCTCTTCTGCAAAAGCAGAGACGACCATAGAGGCAATCATGGCTAATACGATAATCACTGCAACTGCACCTGCTAGGATGCGTTTTTTCTTATCATTCTTGTTTTTGTAGTAAAACATCCGCCTTTTTCCTTTCTATTTCTATTCATGCGCCCAGATTCTTATTATACATAATAATATGGTATTTTTGCAATACCTTTTCAAACTTTCTTTATACATCTGAGTACATAAATTAACAGTGTTTTTCTTATCATACCATACTTTCAAAGTTTTTCACATTTCAAATTTCTTACATTTTTCGGACGATTATGACCTTTACTTTTTTCTGGCTCTGTGTTATCGTAAAGTTACAAATATAGGGATGTCCTTTAATCCCACACATGCCGTGGGCATCGGCATTCTGTAAATTGCCCAATTCAATATTTGAAGAAAGGTTCGTATTATGACTAAACAGGACGCTATTAACTTATTAACACAGAAGGATCAGCTGCAGCTGCTTTCATTTTATGACACTCTTACACCAGAGCAACAAGAAAATCTCCTTGCTCAGATTGAAGGAATTGACTGGTCCTTGCTTGATGTATTAAAGACACATAAAACAGTAAATGCACGCGGCACATTTGCACCGCTGTCTGCCATGGAGCTGTCCCAGATTGACGCAAACCGCGCACATCTTGAAGAAGTTGGATTACAGGCAATCCGCGAGGGCAAGGTTGCTGCCGTTTTGCTTGCAGGAGGTCAGGGTACCCGTCTTGGTTTTGATAAGCCAAAGGGTATGTACAATATCGGTGTCACAAGAGAGCTTTACATTTTTGAGTGTCTGATCAATAATGTAATGGAGATTGTAAAAAAGGCCGGTGCCTGGATTCCATTTTATATCATGACAAGTGACAAAAATTATGATGATACTACTGCTTTTTTGAAGGAGAAAAATTATTTTGGCTATAATGCTGAATATATTCACTTCTTCAAGCAAGAGATGGCACCAAGCGTAGATTACAATGGAAAGCTTCTTATGGAAGCACCTGATCACCTGTCACTCTCTCCAAATGGAAATGGCGGATGGTTCTCATCTCTTTGCCGCTACGGATATGACAAGCAGATGAAGGAAGCTGGTGTTGAATGGCTGACTGCATTTGCTGTTGACAATGTTCTTCAAAGAATTAATGATCCGGCATTTGTCGGTGCTGTCATTGATTCTGGCTGTGACTGCGGCGGTATGGTTGTAAGAAAGGCTGACCCAAATGAACGTGTCGGCGTTCTTTGTACTGAGGATGGCAAGCCTTCCATCGTTGAATATTATGAGATGACTGATGATATGATTCACTTAAAGGATGAGAATGGAAATCTGCTCTACAACTTTGGTGTTATCTTAAACTACATGTTTAATTTGGATCGTTTAACTGAGATCAAAAGCAAACGTCTTCCGTTACATATTGTTGAGAAGAAGATTCCTTACATTGATGGTGATGGCAATCTGATTAAGCCAACTACACCAAATGGCTATAAGTTTGAATCCTTAATTCTCGACATGATCCATATGATGGACAGCTGCTGTCCATTTGAGGTTGAGCGTGAGAAAGCATTTGCACCTGTTAAAAATCCGACTGGTGTAGACTCTGTTGAATCTGCAAGAAAACTTCTTGAAAAAAACGGCGTAACTTTATAAAAATAATCGGGGATAGGAAAATTTTTCCTATCCCCATTTTTACTGTAAAATCAAACCCTGTGCTGCCCATTCTCTCAGTAAGTCTGTCATCCACAAAATACCATCCCCTGGTTCATCTATTTCAATCGGTTCTTCTGCTGGCTCAATGCTTACTACAAAACTAAATAATGCATTCTTTATATCTGGCTCATCTGTCTGTGTCAAAAGCCCTTCCGTCTCACCGACAACTGGTGAAAGCTCTTCAATTCCCCATTCCTCTTGAAGTTTGTCTGAAATCTCTGCTTCAATTGTCACTTCAAATGCATATGTGCCTGCTGCGCCATCTTTTCCCGCACAGATTGATGCATTAACTTCAAGACCTTTTGAAACTGCATTCTCAAACTGCACAGCTAATGGTTCTTTCTCATCATCTTCATGCGGACAAAATGTAGTCTGAAGAGTATCAAATATCTGCTTTTTCTTTTTATCCTGATCAAAAGCATTTTCCGGATCAGCTTCTTTCATTCCTTCTATTACTGCATCCACATATGGTGTAAGAAGTGGCTCCCAGTCAATGACAAATGTTTTATCTAACTGTCCCTGCTCAATCTGCATATCGATGCGCTCCAAAAGCTGCCCTATCTGATCATTTTTCAGATTAATCGTGTAAGAGCCTGCATCATGTGCCGCCGCAAGACCTGAAAACACTCCTATCAAATCATCATATTTAAACTCATCCAGACCTATTGAAGAACCTACCAGACCAATCCAGTCTTCTGTAATTGAATCTGCTGCCTGCAGCACATTCTCATTCTCTTCCTCGTCAATGCGGTTCTCCTCTGTCAATTCCGATATCATCTCTTTAACCGATTCTGTATTTAAATATGCCTTAGTACCAAATACACGAAGTACATCCTCTGATACAAAATCAAAAAAAGTTCCATCACCATTTGGTGCACTTAAATACAGCATGTCCACAGATGCACTGTCTGGCGTCATACGGATCGTCATTCCGGCCGATACTTCCATATCACCAAACGTCATTGAGGCTGAAAACATTTCAGTTCCCTCTTTTATCCGCCGTGCTTCTGTGACCATATCTGCAATCTTTCTTATTCCACCCGTTTCCTCTTCTGCAAAAGTATTCTGTGCCGTGCTGACAAAAATCACTATCCCTGCCGCAAACAGCATCATTCTTTTTTTCATGAAACGTTCCCTCCATACACTATATGTTGCCACTTTCATTTCCAACATTACTCTCCTGCATTACGCAGCTCTATCATACCAATACTACCATACTACGCCCTTTTTTGCAAAGATATTACGCTTACAAATATCTTACATTTTACAACACGCGTTATTGTTGACTGGTTTCTTTTGATATGGTATACTATACACAATTAGACGGACATATTTTTGTATGTTCCGTCAAAAAATTTAAGGAGGTTTTTTTACCATGGATATGTCTTCTTTTTCTCTGGAAGGTAAGATTGCGCTGATTACTGGCGCTTCCTATGGTATCGGTATGGCTATCGCTAAGGGTATGGCTGCTGCCGGTGCTACAATCGTATTTAACGATATTAAGCAGGAGTTAGTTGATAAGGGTCTTGCTGCATACGAAGAAGCTGGAATCAAGGCTCATGGCTATGTTTGTGACGTTACTAATGAGGACGCTGTAAACGAGCTTGTTGCAAAGATCGAGGCTGAGGTTGGTGTAATCGACATTCTCGTAAACAATGCCGGAATCATCAAGAGAATCCCGATGTGCGAGATGACCGCTGCTCAGTTCAGACAGGTTATCGATGTTGACTTAAATGCTCCGTTTATCGTAGCAAAGGCTGTTATTCCGAGCATGATCAAGAAGGGTCATGGAAAGATCATCAACATCTGCTCCATGATGTCTGAACTTGGACGTGAGACCGTATCTGCTTATGCAGCAGCTAAAGGTGGCTTAAAGATGCTAACCAGAAACATCTGCTCTGAGTACGGTGAGTACAACATTCAGTGTAACGGTATTGGACCTGGCTACATTGCTACTCCGCAGACCGCTCCGCTTCGTGAGATTCAGCCAGACGGTTCCCGTCATCCGTTTGACCAGTTCATCATTGCCAAGACTCCGGCAGCTCGCTGGGGAGAAGCTGAGGACCTGGCAGGCCCGGCAGTATTCCTTGCTTCTGATGCTTCCAACTTCGTAAACGGACATGTTCTTTACGTAGATGGTGGTATCTTAGCTTACATTGGAAAGCAGCCACAGTAATTTATCTGATGAATCGTACTTAAATAGTACATAAAAAGAAAGCTTCGCGTTGTTTGACACATATGCGGAGCTTTCTTTAAGCATAAAAAAGCGTTGCTAAATATAATAGAAAGGTGTGGATAAATCGTTATGCGCATTGCACTGGTAGATGATTCTGAAATTGAACGTGGGATACTTCTGTCTTTGATTACTGACTATGGATGCGAAAAGCAGATTTTATTTGAATCTGATTGTTTTGACAGCGGAGATGCTTTTTTGTCTTCCTTTTCGTCTGATAAATACGATATTGTTTTTATGGACATTTTTATGAATGGTATGAGCGGTGTTGAGACGGCAAGCAAAATGCGTCAGATTGACAGCCATGTTATTTTAATTTTTCTGACTGCCTCTGCTGATTACATGCCAGATGCCTTTCGTGTCCATGCATTCCACTATATTCTAAAACCATATCAGAAAGATGCGATTTTTGCATGTCTGAATGATGCCTCTTTGCACCTTCCAGCTTCTGAAACCTTCATTTCATTCTCAGTAAATGCAATTGAGGTTCGCATTTTTGCTTCACAAATTGTATGCATCGTGGCTGACTCTCACTATACATGGATCACCGACCGAAATGGTCAGAAATACCATCCTTGTGCTGCCTTTGGTACATTCTCAAAACAGCTTTTATCTGACCGTCATTTTCTTCTTGTCAGCAGAGGTGTCCTGTGCAACATGGATGATATTAAATGCTTTTCTTCTGGCAGCTGTCTTCTTTCAAACGGCCAGACTCTTCCAGTTACACTGCGCAATGCCAAGCGTATTGAACAAACCTGGCGTGACTACTGTTTTTCAAAGACACGAGATCAAACTTTGGAAATTTGATTTTTGCTTTTCATTCATAAATTTTGCTTTTCGTTCATACTATATTGACTTTTTCGCATAAAAGCGTTAAATTTTTTGTACTACATCAACATTGCTTCACACACATTAGTTGGTTAGTTTCTTATTTTACACACTTTCTTTGTACAAAAAAAGACCGGCTCCCACACACCGGTCCTTTTTTGTTATCTTTTATTTTGATCCAACTTTCTTAAAGATTACGACAACAGTTTTTAAGATAATTTGAATATCAAGCTGAATGCTCCAGTTATCAATATATTCACAATCCAGACGAACAACCTCCTCAAAGTCTTCAATGTTGCTTCGTCCACTGACCTGCCACAATCCTGTCAGACCAGGCTTCATGCTTAGACGTCTCTTATGACGCGCCTCATATTGTTTAAACTCATCTACTGTAGGTGGTCTTGTTCCAACAAGACTCATATCACCCTTTAGTACATTCCAAAACTGTGGAAGCTCATCAATACTAGTTGAACGAATAAATTTGCCGACCTTTGTGATTCTCGGATCATCCGTCATCTTAAACATAAAGCCCTTCATTTCATTCTTTTCCATAAGCTCGGCCTTGCGCGCCTCTGCATCCTGATACATAGAGCGCACCTTATAAATATAGAAATAACGTCCATTTTTTCCCACACGCTTTTGCTTAAATATGAGTGGTCCAGGAGACTCTAGCTTTACAGCTGGTGCGATAAAAAGCATCACAACTGCTGTAATCATCAGTCCTACTATCGCTCCTACAATGTCTATTATACGCTTCATTACAAGCTTGTTAAAATCAAAAAATCTTGGTGCCACGCTGAGCGCATAGTGATTTCCAATCTGAGTAACTTCTCTTTGATAACCTGCGCCAAGATGATCAAGAAGGTCAATATTTACATGAACAATTACACCCATCTGAGCAAACTGCTCAGCATACTCAATGATTTCGTTTTTTCTTTGATCATCAAGCACTAAAAATACTTCATCAACAATTTCCCTGCTTGCTACCTCAATCACATTGTCGCCATTTGCCACAACACGATAGCCTTCGATATCTTCTCCAACATAATCACCATCTGTAATCGCAAGCGTAATCAGATAATTCTCGTAAGTATTATATCGTCTTAAGTCCTCTGCAAGCGTTTTTACACGATCAGATGTCGTTAATACAAGAAGATGATCTGCTTTTTTATTTTTAAAAATAGTACGAAGCATTCTCTTGCAGATCAAATGTGTCAACGCCATCAGAACCATATTGATTAGTACTGTTAATGCCCATACGCTTCTGCTGATCAGCTCTGTATTTTTAGTAACATAAAATACAGCAATAAGCACAGCTCCCATAATAATATTTAACTTGATCGTATATGTAATTTCTTCATATTTGTTTCGCTTCATGAAATAACGATTCATGTTGAACGACAGAAATACCAAAAAATAGCTGATCAAAATCATCCAAAGAGATGATAATACGGAAGAAAAATCAAATATAAACTTCCGAAAAACGGATGCAAGAAAACAAGCTGCAATATAGCTTATCACGAGACAAACCGCGTCAATCCAAATCAGCAGATAATCCTGCATGTTTTTCCTTTGTTGACTCATGTTCATAAATCCTTTCCCTTTATTTATTTTGTTTATTGTACCATAATTTTTTTCTTTAAACAACTTGATTTTTCAGTTCACACATACTGATAGCTGTCTCAGTACACTGAGACGATAAATTTCATGCTTGCATAGAAATTTGATTTCTTTTCCTGTTTACTTTTACTTAAAAAAAAGGTATAGTATCAGCGAAGTAAACGAATATGGAAAGGCATGGTATTTATCGTGAATCTTACAAAACCTGTTATTTTAGCATCTGGCTCCCCACGCCGAAAAGAATTGTTAGCTCTTGCCGGCTTCAATTTTACTGTCTGCCCGGCAAAGGGTGAGGAAGTCACCACAAAAACACTTCCATGTGATATTGTATGTGAACTGGCTCATCAAAAGGCATTTGAAATTGCAAAGGCACAAAAAGCTCCTTGCTATGTGATTGGCGCTGATACTATCGTTGCATTTGAAAATCGCATATTGGGAAAACCAAAGGACAGCGCAGATGCCGTGCGAATGGTCTCTATGCTTCAGGGCAGCACACATCAGGTCTATACCGGTGTGACACTAATTGAAGTCTGCGCTGATGGCAGTCTTCGCGAAAAAAGCTTCTACGAGGAGACAAATGTACATGTCTGCCAAATGACAAAGGATGAAATTGCCTCTTACGTTGCAACAGGAGAACCACTTGATAAGGCTGGAGCCTACGGAATTCAGGGTACTTTTTCAATCTATGTCTCAGGCATTGAAGGCGACTATTTTAACGTTGTTGGCCTTCCTGTTTCTCGTCTTTATCATGAATTTGCTGCTTTTCAAAATGCAGCTCACAAATAAGTGTTCAGCTCTCTTGGGCAAATTAAGGCGGTACCCTTACGGATACCGCCTCGTTTATTTTGGGCTAATCATTTTTATTTACTTTTTGCTGCGCTTTGTAAGAATGATCATTGCCACTACCGCTGCCGCAAGAATAATTCCAATCACAACCAGAATAATTCCGATTATTCCGCTGGCATCCTCAATACCAAGAATCTGGTTGATTTGACCAGACTGTGTGGTTGGCATTGGAAGTGTTGTGCTGGCTTCTGATGCAGCTGATGACGGTGCCGTACTTGGTGCTGTACTTGGTGCCGTACTCGGTGCTGTACTCGGTGCTGTGCTTGGTGCTGTGCTTGGTGCCGTACTTGGCGCTGTAGTCGTGGTTGTCTGTGCCTGCGTTGTTACTTCTGGTGTCGTAGTCGCCTGTGTCTGCGTTGTTGCCTCTGGCGTTGTAGTCGCCTGTGTCTGTGTAGTTTCCTCTGGCGTTGTAGTCGCCTGGGTCTGCGTTGTTGCCTCTGGTGTCGTTACCATCGGAATCTCTTCTGTCTTTGTTGCACCACATACTGTACAAGTATAAAGCTTTTCTCCAACTGCAGTTGTTGTTGCTTCTTTCTGTACAACACCATCATTCCATGTATGATTCTCATTCACAGTAAATCTTACACTTGCCAAATTGCCGGCGGCATCGGCTGCTGTAAATACATACGTGCCTGCCTTTGTAATTTCATGGGTAAAGGTATCATTTGTATTTAAGCTGCTTTCTGATGCAATCTCCTGATTATTTAACTTAACAGAATATAGATTTTCATCTTTTACCGTAAGTGTAATCTTTTGATCTAAGCAATATGTCTTATTAGATTCAGCTCCGCTAATCACTGGTGGTGTCTTGTCAAGCTTAATGCTTATCTGCTTTTCCTGACTAATTGCTCCACTTGAAATATTCATAAGATAATATTTCATTGTGTAGCTTCCCTCTTCGGTGATTACGATTTGTTTGTTTGTTCCAAATGATCCTCTGTCATTCGTAAATGCAATATAGAATCCATCTGGTGCTTTCAGCGTAGCATTTGCACGATACCAGCCATTGCTTCCAAGACCCTGCGTTAAGAATTGTGCATCTACATTTACAGTGTACTGCGGATCATATTGTCCACATACAGTACAGATGCCGTTTGCATAGCTGTGGCCGTTGTGCACCGTAATGGTAATGCTTGCTTCATTTCCTGCTGCATCAACTGCCTTAATGGTCTGTTCTGTCTCTGCTGGAGAGACTGTAAGTGTTCCTTCTGCAGTCAGCGATACTGGAGTACCATTTACCGTAACCTGTACAAGATTTGCATCACTAATTGTAAGTGTCGGAGCCTCACAATATGTCTTTTTGCCTTCTACACCACTAATTACAGGCACTGTCTGATCGAAATTCGCTGTTAATGTCTTCTCTGTACTGATAATCTTGCCGTCTGTGCTTAACAGATAGTAGGTAATCTTATTTTCACCTTCATTCAACGTAAGATCAAGACTAGTTGCTGTGCCAAATGATGACTCATCACTTGTCTGGCTAATATAATAGCCTGTAGGTGCTGTCAATTTGATGGTGTTTTTGCGGTACCAGTTTCCTGCTGCATCTGGTGTTGTCGGCACTGCATCTGGTACATCATTTGACTGTACGGCCGGTGCCTTATAATTAGGATCAGATGCTCCACAGTGAACGCAAACACCATTTTCAAATGTATGTGTTCCATTTACCGTGATATGAACTGATGTCTCATTTCCTGCCTTATCACGTAATACGATTTCCTGAACACCTGCCGCTGGTGATGCAGTAAAGCTTCCATCTGAATTTTGACTTACTGACTCTGGAATGCTGCTTGATGCAAGATCAAGGTTTTCTTCCACAACACTAAAGGTTACTGCTTCACAATAAACCTTTCCTTCTTCAAGACCATTGATCTGTGGGGCTTTTGTATCAAGATATAAAATCTTTGTACGCTGCTCACTGACTGTTGTATTATCTTCTTTTATCAGATAATATACGATATGGTTCTCGCCTTCCTCTAATTCAATATCAAGAGTTGGCATTCTGCCTGATCTGTCATACAGATTTTCAATAATGTTGTAGCCTTCTGGTGCAGTAAGAGTAATGTATTTGGTGCGATACCAGCCATCTGTACCCTGTCCATCTGCCGCAGTACCATCCTCATTTAATGCTTTGAGCGTGATATCAGGAATATTTGTATCTTCTGTAGGTTCTGGCACATAATCAGGATCAGATGCACCACAGATGACGCAGCTTCCCTCTGAAAATGTATGACCATTATTCACGATTACATTTACAGTAGTCATGTTTCCTGCCTCATCTACTGCAGAAACAATTAACTGATTCTCTCCCGGCTCTAACGTAAAACTTCCATTTTCATCAAGTGAAACTGGCTGTCCGTTTACTGTAACTGTAACAGCATTTTCATCTGTCACCGTTACTGTCTGTGCTTCACAATATGTTTTTCCATCTTCAATTCCTGCGATAACAGGCGGTTCTGTATCGGCTGGCTTTGTCGGATTTACAGTCACATTTACTGATGCAGTAATTGTATTATAGATAGACGTGTCTTCTGGTGTATAAACTGCTGTATAAATACCATTTTCAGGGATAATGCTTGCTTCAAGCCAGCTCCATCCTTCAGGCAGTTCAACAGTTGAAAGTGACTGTCCCTCATCAATACTGATACTGTCCGGACACTGCGTCTGCGGTGTCGGATCTAATTTATTGATCTTGATTGTAATGACAATATTTTCTACTATATTGTAGTTTTCAGTGTCATTTGGAACATAACGAACTGCTGCTTGTGCTTCCTCTTGTGTTGGAAGTGTCGTTGCCGGATCAGTCTGCCACTCAAAATGACCATTAGAATCACTCGGAAGCTCAATCTCTGACAATGGTCTTGTCACATATCCTTCCAGAACTGGAGGTGTATAAACCGGATCCATCTTCTGAACTGGTTCTGGTGTCGGCTCTGGTGTCGGCTCCGGTGTAGGTTCTGGCGTTGGCTCTGGAGTTGATTCTGGCGTTGGTTCGACTGACTTTTCAATTAATGTTACATCATTTTCAATTGCCATACCTGATACAACATCAGTCAGCGTGCCATCTGCTCCTGCCATCTGCCACTGACATCCATCTGTAAAAATGCTGTCTGGCACAATACCATTTGTATAGACAACAGAATCCTCTCTTGCTTCATCCGCATAATCAAGTGTCCACTTATAGACACGTGAGTAACTCTCGTCTGTCTTTTTAATCAATACAGGCATCTGATCCGTTCCTATAAGCTGTGAAAACTTCGGATCTGTAAAACCTGAATTTAATGACCATGATGCCGCTCCATCTGCAAACTGTGACGTGTCAAGTACTGTTACACCTGCAGGCGCTTCTGTCACAAAAAGACTGTTTTCTACACTTTCCTTACGCTCTGTAAATGCAGCTGATACGCTTCCATTTCCTGTTGTGCTTGAATATCCTGGTGCATAATTTAACAGAATCGGCGTAACTGCATCTTCTCCCAACATATTTGTAATGCTGAAATTACTTGAGTAAACAGATTCAATCCTGTTTTCATTATCAGCAGCAAACTCACTTACAAACGCATCACTTTTTGAAGAAGTCACTGATGCGCCTGATGTGACGCAGGCACTAATGCTTCCTTCATTTCGTCCTGTTAACACACCTGCATCTGCATTTGACGTGATAGATGTGTTTTCCAGTTTAAGCTCTGTAACATGGCCTGCACTTCCAATATAGCCAAATACACCTGCAAGCGCATTTTGCGCAATATTTTCAATAAGCTGTGTTCCAAGCACTGCTGCCTGTTCTTCTGATACCTTGCTGACTAAGTCCACACCGTTTATCTGGTTCAGAATGATATTACTGATACTGTAACCATTTCCATCAAATACACCGTCATAGCTTTTTCCTGTCTGTGTCTCGACATTATAATATCCAAGCGGTGTCCATGAATACGCTGCTAACGCGCTCATGTCAATGTTGTCGGCTAAGCTTACATTCTGTGTCTCTAAATCTCCAACATAAAAATGCTGAACAAACCATGCCAGTTCTCCTGCATTCTCAATCTCATATGCACGAATATCGCTGTAGCCAAGCTGTGCCATATCCTGATTTTCGATCACCTGCGGCTGCTCAAATTCTGTATATCCATTTATCTGAGTAATTCCATTTATATATGGGCTTTGTTCCTCTGCCGATACTGGAATATTAATCATGAGCATAGCGGCTGATGTCAACACGGCACTCCATTTTGCTTTTTGTCGTTTCATCTTCATCATATCGGACCTCCTATCCGGTCAGGGTCATTCTCCCTCACCTTTTCTTTACTTTCAGTATAACAGCCGTTCTCTGCAATGTCACCTTAATAAAACACGTTATTTTTTACAAATTCCTTACGAAAACTAATAGCGCTCTTTTAAAAACTCTGATACATTCGTATGTCCGTAGTGCACAAGCTTGGCATCAAACTCTGCCATCTTTTTCTGAATCATATCCTTATCTTTTTGTTTTAGCAGACCGCTTTTCTCATACCGCTCAACCACTTCTTTTGCATCCTTATATGACTGCAGCGTAAGATCCTTATAATTATTTTCCAAATACATTTGAACTGTATTTAATTTTTCTTCGATTTCCTTTAATGCCTTTTTTCGTTCAAACATTGATATTCTCCCTTCTCATCTGCACAAATTTATATTGGCATACCATTAAATTTATGTTATACTGCATATAGTATAACACTTTTTCAGAAAAGACAGGAGGTTTTTTTATGCCAACACCACATAATAATGCACAAAAAGGTCAGATCGCAAAAACTGTTTTAATGCCTGGCGATCCGCTGCGCGCAAAATTTATCGCTGATACCTTTTTACAGGATGCAGTTCTTGTAAATGAAGTACGTGGTATGCTTGCTTATACCGGAACTTATAATGGAAAACCAGTTACCGTTATGGGCAGCGGAATGGGTATGCCAAGTATCGGTATCTACTCCTACGAGTTATTTAAGGAATATGATGTAGACCGTATCATTCGTATCGGAAGCGCTGGAAGCTACAGCTTTGACGCAAAGATTTATGATGTCGTTCTTGCTACTTCCGCAGTCAGTGAGTCCACCTATGCAAAGGTTCAGTCTGGCTACGACAAGGATGAGAGCTATCCATCCAAAGCACTCAATGATTCCCTTCGCGCTGCCGCAAAGCGTCTTGGAATTAATATGATTGAGGGTGCAATTCACTCTAGTGACGTCTTCTACCGTCAGCCGTCTGATGAAAAGCCAACCTATTGGGAAAAGCTTCGCGACGAGCGCGGCTGTCTGGCTGTTGAAATGGAAAGCTTTGCACTGTTTGCAAATGCTTCTGTACTAGGCAAAGAAGCAGCCTGCCTTTTAACAATCTCTGACAGCTTTATAAGCCCAGAGATCACTACTGCCGAAGAACGTCAGACTTGCTTCACTAACATGATGAAGATTGCTCTTGAAAATTTATAAAACATTATGAAAAAGGTGCGCCGATTACTTTCCTCGGCGCACCTTTTTTATACATTTAAATATCATACTCCTCGTAGCAATTACCCAACACTTCACAGTCACAATGACCGCCATCTTCTTTTATTTCTCGTCTTACTTGATCGCGTCTTTCTTCATCATCAATGTTATCAATTATCCACTGTTCTGTATTTTTTAACGAATGATCACACTCTTCCTCTTGTAAAGCTTCCTCTAGATATTCAAAAAGCTCCTCCACTTCTTCCTTCTCTAAGCAGTAGCTTTTTTTCTCTTTTTGTCTCCATGCACGAAGTGCTTCCTTTTTTTGATTTTTTGTCATTTCTCCCATGTTTTTTCCTCCATAGTGATTAAAAGCAATATTTATATCATTTACTCAAACCCAATACAAGTTTCTTTTCACTGCTCCCAATGCTTTATTTACATCACAAAGCAGTTCTTCACCGCAAAACTGCTTGTCGATTTTTTGTATCCTTTCCACAGCAATCTCAAATGCTCTTGTGACACTCCCACGCGCGTTCTTGCGAACGGGCGGGGCTTCTTGAGACATGGTAGAACGCCTCAGAGGGCCATCACAAGCCCTCTACACCCTGTTACGAGCTTACCTTTAAGCCGTCTTTTTTGCGGCTGTTTGTTTTGATTCTTCGATATATTTGGTCTTGTCTTTCGCACTGCTTACTTTGAACAGTGCGAAATATACAAGCTTCTGTTCCTGCCTGCGATGATGCAGCCATCGGTTCATACCACGTTTTCTTTGTGGTCTGGCGTGTTTTTTCTTGTGTTTCGCATGGCAGAGTACTTCTCTGGTAACTCGAATAACTGTTTTGTTCGTGTAGGAGAAGTCGGTAACTCCATCAAATGCATTTGGATACACCTTGCGAATGATATTTCCTGCGCCGTTGACATCCGCATTCAGAATCGTACCTTCCTTTGATTCGTACTGTCCACGGGAGATTCGTTTCCCTGAAAAATG
>ENA-UPXC01002123-UPXC01002123.1-human-gut-metagenome-genome-assembly--contig:-NODE-2123-length-24607-cov-4.073298_pt1 | contig 24607 bp, 22 predicted proteins | sample MGYA00250047_ERZ773371 | MGnify/ENA primary metagenome ERZ773371 (study PRJEB29103, sample SAMN06111975) | human gut metagenome | biome: human gut; feature: ankylosing spondylitis patient; material... | reverse complement strand
TTCAGAGGTGTGCTCTCCCGATCTGGGAAAATGAAGGAGATTTTTCTGAAATAGGGGTGCCAATAAGCCCTTTTCCATATGTAGCGATAAAATTCATTGTCTCTCCAGTAACTTTTTCCCCTGAAACAATAAAATCTCCTTCATTTTCCCTGTCTTCATCATCTACTACTATTATAATTTTTCCATTTTTAATATCCTCAATCGCTTCTGGAATAGTGTTAAAACTATACATCATATTACCTCCTAAAAACCATTTTTTATTAAAAATTCTTCTGTTATTTTGCTTTCTTTTTTCTTTGGTTTATATAACTTTTCTATATATCAGCGTGATATTTTAGTTATTCTGCTTTAGAAAAATATTTTTTAATCCATATTGTTTCGGTATGATAGCGCAGGAATTCCGTGTTTTTTCTCCGGCGGCATATTTCCATCTGCCCGCGCACCCTCTTGCGCATTGCGCCAAAACAGGGTATCCTGTATTCAGGAAACGGAGTGAAATCTATGAACATCCAAATCTTTGGAAAGTCCAAATGTTTTGATACCAAAAAAGCCGAACGCTGGTTCAAAGAGCGCGGCATCAAATTCCAATCCATCGACCTGCTCAAATATGGGATGTCCGGCGGTGAATTTACCTCAGTCTGCCGCGCAGTTGGCGGCTTTGAAGCACTGATTGACCCCAAAGCGAAAGATGCTGCCACGCTGCGCTATCTGGCAGAGGATGCCGATAAAATTGACCGTCTGTTGGACGACCCGCGGCTGATGCGCACCCCGATTGTGCGCAACGGCAAACAAGCAACCGTGGGATATTGCCCGGAAATTTGGGCAGCGTGGGAATAAGCATTTACACAGGGTTATACACAGCTTGTGGATAACCCTGTGCATACTTTGGATAACTCCCACAAACGATAGTCTTACATTTTATGGTTAGGAGCGTTTTGTGAAAGAAGTCACCATTTATACCGACGGCGCGTGCTCGGGCAATCCAGGACCGGGCGGCTGGGGCGCCATTCTGCAATACGGCGCGCATGAAAAGGAAATTTCGGGCGGTGACCCAATGACCACCAACAACCGGATGGAGCTTTTGGGCGTAATTTCCGCACTCGAACTGCTCAAGGAGCCGTGCCGCGTGGAACTGTATTCGGATTCCAAATACGTCATTGACGGCATTACAAAAGGGTGGGCAAAGGGCTGGCGTGCCCGCGGCTGGAAGAAAGCCGACAAATCTCCGGCAAAAAATCCGGAACTTTGGGGGCGTCTGCTCGACCTGCTCGACCTGCATACCGTGACATTTCACTGGGTCAAGGGGCATGCGGAAAATCCCTATAACAACCGCTGCGACGAGCTTGCCGTCGGAGAATGGAAAAAATTAAAATAAAAATATCCCGCTCGGCGCATGCCCTGCGGGATATTTTCTTTTTACTGAAGTTTTCCTTTTCTCAGACGGGTAATCATCTCATCGTTTGTAAAGGTGTCCTTGACCGTCACCTTGGTGCCTGCCGGAATGACAAATTCGGTCACGCCATAGTGGTCGTCGCCTGTTTTTCCCCAGTCATAGGTGTAGCCGAGACGTGTCCACGGACGCGGATTTTCAAAATAATTTGCTGTAACCTGCCCATTGAACCAGCTGATGAAATCCTGATCTACCGTTTCCTCAAATGCAAGCGACATTTTTTTGAGCTGTGCATCCGGCTGATATGCTGCGCGCAGCACACGCTCGGGCGTCACGGATACAAGCACAAAGGTCGAACCCTTCGCATTTTCCGGCAAACCAAGCATCTGCCGAATGCGCGCATCCTTGCTGTTTTTGAGCACATCCTTGTTGGCAGCGCCCCACGAGGCAAGTTCCAGATCGGCATACGCCCATGTATATTCCTCGAGCGTCAGCTGATCGTCCTTTTTGAACTCTTCTGCCGCCTGATTGGTCCAGAATACCAGCTGCACCCGGTCATTTTCTTCATCGTAGGTTACGCGGCCATCCTCTTTGACCAAACAGACCAAATCGTGGATCTCGTCCTGCTCTGCCTGCAGCGCATCGACAACCGCTTCCTCATAGGTTATCATTTCCGCTTTGATCTTATCCTGTTCGCTTTGCTTTGCCTTTTCGTTGGCATGGATTTTGCTTGATACCGTGTGCACCAGTACGCCGCTGAGCACCATCAGCACCAATACAATAATCATCGGAAGCCGCCAGTGGAATAGCACCCGCTGCCAGCCCTTCTGCTGTTTTCTCGGCCGGCGGCGCGGCGTCTCATTGTTTGCCATATCGTATCCCTATCCCTTTCTCTGCTGTATGTGGTAAGCAATTCTGGTCACCAGTGATTCCGGCGCAAGGCGGCGTGCCGCGAGCGCAAGGCGCATCCCCATCCCGGGTACAATCACACCTTTTCCTGCAAGCAGGCCGTCAATTCCATATCGGGCAGCCTCCTCCGCTGAAATCCCGCCGATTGAAAATTTTACATCCGCCACCTCGTTAAATTCGGTATTCACCGGTCCGGGGCACAGCGCGGCAACCTGCACGCGGCTGTGTTCCTGCCGCAGCTCTTCCCGGATTGCCTGTGTCAGCCGCAGCACATAATTCTTGGTCGCATAATACGTTGCCATGAGCGGTCCCGCCATAAACCCTGCCGAGGACGCCACATTCAAAATATATCCGCGGTTGCGTGCCCGAAAATCCCGCAAAAACAGCTTGGTCAGCACATGCACTGCCACAATGTTGGTCTGAATCATTTCCAGCTCTCTATCCAAATCGGTCTCCGCAAACTGCCCAAACAGTCCAAACCCTGCATTGTTGATGACAATTTCCACGTCATCCCCGCACGCCGCCTCATAGACCAGACGGCACTGGCGCACGCTCGAAACATCAGCGGCTAAAATTTTGCAGCGCACCGGCAGTGCTGCGGCAAGTTCTTTTAAGCGTTCTTCCCGCCGTGCAATCAGCGTCAAATCATACCCGCGCGCCGCCAAAATCCGCGCCATTTCCCTGCCGATTCCAGCCGACGCGCCGGTAATGACAGCTCTCATTCGCGTTCCTCCTTTTTACAGCTACATGCCATCCCGCATCCTGCGCAGCCGCCGCAGCAGCCTTTGCCGCTGGCTTTTTGCCGCCGCAAATACCGAACGGATAATATTACTCCCAGTATAACCAATCCAATGACAATATAATCAATCATAAACGGTCATCCTTTTTTCATTTAGTGTAGCATCTTCGTTCATTTCTGTCAATCTGCGTGCCCGAAAGTCCTTCCGGATTGTTGAAAGTGTATGGAATATTTCCCTATTTTTATTTTGTTTCCATATCCGATATTTTAACCGAAATGTGACGTTTTATCTGCCGGATTGCGGTTGACTTTACCTGTCTGTTCCAGTACCATAAAGATAGTGACGGAACAGTCTCGGACTGCTCCGGGAAAAGAGGGGGAACACATGTTGAAAAAGACGCTGTTTCGGATGTTATCTGTATTCTGTGCCGCTTCACTGCTGACCAATCCGGCACTTGCCGCCCAGATTCAGGATTATCCTGACGCCGCGGGGCACTGGGCATATGATGCGCTCAGCCATGCGGTTGAAGATGAACTGCTCTACGGTGACGAGCAGGGACGCCTGCTGCCCAGCGGCAGCCTGACCGTGGCGCAGATGACCGCGATTTTAAACCGTGTGCTCGGCGCGTCCAATACCGACCGTGCTTATCCCGGTACCCCGGACGGGCAATGGTACTCTCTGGATGCCGCCAAGGGCGCGTCGCTCGGCATTCTGCCTATGGATGGCTCGCTCACGCTGACCGCAGACGCCGCGCGCGCCGAAGTGTTTCAGGCGCTTGCCGCAGCCTTTGGTCTGGAAGAAGCCGCCCCGGATGAAAGCGTGCTCGACCAGTTCTCTGATGTGAGCATGCTCACACCGCAGCAGCGCCGCGCCGCCGCCGTGCTTGTGCGGGACGGCATTGTTTCCGGTGCGCAGGATGGTTCTTTGCAGGCTTCCCGCGGCATAACCCGCGCCGAATTTGTGTCGCTCATTTACCGCATATGCAGCGGCAGCTATCTGCCCGCTTTTTCTGATGCATCCGCACCTCCGGAATCCGAAGCCCCGGAGACCGGCTCCACGGATTCCCCGGATACCGAAAATTTAGAAACGCCTGAATCCGAGATGCCTGCGCCTGAAACTTCCGAACCCGAAATGCCCGAACCGGAATCTCCCGTGCAGCCTGCCGTTTCGTTTTACACCGCAATGCCGCAGCCGGGCGACCCGCTCGCCAAACGTGTCGTGCTGCGCGGGGAAAATATGGCGGCTCCGTTTACCGAGGGCGAACCAGTTTCCATTGACCGTTTGGTGCTCGCCACCACAGGCAGTGACCTGACGATGGAAAAAAGGTCCGGAAACACCTTTGGAACCATTGCAATCGGCGGCGGCACCGGGGCGGTGTCCCTCAACGGCAATCTGACTTCCTCAGTAGAAGTGACCGGTTCGGGACGCACCGTATCCCTGTCCGGCATGATGCTCGATACGCTGATTGTCAGCGGCACGGATAATACGATCACAATCGATGAAACCACCAAAATCGACACGCTGCACGTGCAGCCGGGCGCGTCGAACAATACGTTTACCATCGATGGCTCGGTAAAAATCGCGAACCTGCACGGAAACCTCACCAAGCTTGCAGGTGCAGGACGCGCGGATACAGTGGAGATAAGCGGGAAATATTGTACTGCCGAACTTTCTTCCGGCACGGTAACCGACAATTCCGACAGCGGTTTGGATTCGATTCAAATGACGGTCGAAGCACCGAAGGTTGCCCCCGGCGGGCAGCTGACCGCAACCGTAACCATCACTGGTGCAGATAAGGCGCGAACCTGCACCGCACAGTGGTATCTGGATGGAAAACCGGAAGAAAACTTTATCAATCCGGCATTTGAAGTGCAGGAGGGCAGTACCTCTTCCTACCGCCGCACGCTGGAATTCACCCGCGATATGCCGCTTACGCATACGATTGGCTTTGTGCTGACCTATCAGAATCCCGTGACCGGCGAAACCGAAAAGAAAATCGCAGGCGCGGAAGCGCAGATCGAAAACTATCCGCCAAGCCATTATCTGCCGTCCCCAGAGGAAGTGCTTGCCAAGGTGCATTCCACCTATCGAAAGGGCAACACGGACTATACGCCCGAGGAAAAAACGGTATTTGTCAACGCAAAAGGCTATTCCAGTCCCACGCCGTATCTGCTGTGGGTCAGCCGCTCGGCGCAGAAGGTCAATGTCTTTGAGGGCAGCAAAGAAAACTGGGAGCTGATTCATGAATTTGACTGTGCGACCGGCGCGCCGGGCAGTTCAACGCCGGTCGGGGTAACCTATGTCACCTATAAGCAAACCAACTGGACAACCAGCAGCTATACCTGCCGTCCGATTGTGCGGTTCTATCCGAATACCGGTTATGCGTTCCACTCGCGGCTGTATTATCCGGGCACGGATAAGGTGAAGGACCCCTCGATGGGATTCCCTGTCTCGCATGGCTGCGTGCGCATGATGGACGAAGGAATCTACTGGCTCTATGACAACGTTCCGACAAAAACGACCGTCGTGATTTTTTGATTGCTACATATTCCAAGGCATGTTTCGCAGGCTTCATACTGCCAAAAGAGGGCAAAACAGTCCGGTGGACTGTTTTGCGGCGACGTTGCGAAGCATGTCGCCGGAAAGGTATGTGCCCCAAACAGGAACGCATTCTCCGCGGGCAGGCTTCATACTGCCAAAAGAGGGCAAGGGAACCCAGGTTCCCTTGCCCTCTTTTGAAATCTCCCCATCCCTCCTGTCCAGACCTACGCATTTTCACAGAAAATGCTACCCGGTCATGCGGCTCGTGCGCAGGTACGCGCAAATAGTTTTCCGTTTTGGTCGAATGCCGCGCACAGACGCGGATGCGAGCCGCTATTTTGAGAATGCGAGCCGCGTATGGGTGCAGGCTTATTTGCGTGTGCAACTTTTTGCCGCTGGCCGCTGGGGCGCGCTGTGGGTTGGCTCACACCAGCGGCGAGCGGCACGAAGCTGCGCCAGTCCCGATACCGCTGGTACCCCGTTCCCCAAAGCATCATTTTTCCATAGCGGCTCGCTTCGGCATCTGTGTGGAGTATTTTCACAAAACGGAAAATCTATTTTCTCGTAAATCCGTGCCCTCTGGATGGCGGGGCAGCTTTTTTCGGAGAAAAAAGCGTGAGCCTGGCGGGGGGACAGGGGATTCACAAGGGGGATTGGGGGGTGTCCCCCCGGTCCCCCTTGTGTCGGGGTCGCCGACGCGACACCCCCTTCCAAAAGCAGCAAAAAAGAGAGAAACACGAGGTTTCTCTCTTTTTTATTGATGCATGCCGCAAGAAATGCTTATTCCTCGGAAACCTCCTCGGTTTCCTCTTCGTGGTCGGTACGGACAATCGAAATTACCTTGACATCCTCTGCAATACGCATCACAATTACGCCCTGGCTGCCTCTGCCGCACTCGCGGATCTGTCCAACCGGAGTACGGATAATCACGCCGTCATCGGTGATAATCATGACATCATTTTCTGCGTCAACCACCACTGCGCCTGCAACCAAACCGGTCTTTTCGGTCAGATTGTGCAGCATCACACCGCCGCCGCCGCGATGGTGCACGCTGAACTCCTCAACCGGCGTACATTTGCCATAACCGTTTTCGGTAATGGACAGCACCTGCGCGCCCTTGCGCGCACGCGCCGCACTGACGACATAATCGCCCTCTGCAAGGCGAATGCCGCGCACGCCAACCGCCGTACGGCCCATTGCACGGACTTCCTTTTCCGCAAATGTAATTGCCTTGCCCTCATGGGTAGCAATCAGAATATTCTCATTGCCGTCTGTCAGGCGCACATCGACAACAACGTCACCCTCATTCAGACCGAGCGCGCGCAGACCTCCGCGCCGGATATTCTGCAAATCGCTGAGCACAATGCGCTTGATGACGCCCATTCGGGTGACAAATACCATGTACTTGTCCTCCGAGAACTCGCGGATCGGGAACATCGCCGTGACCTTTTCATCCGGGTCCAGCTCGAGCAGATTGACGATATTGGTACCCTTCGCCGTGCGTCCTGCCTCGGGCACCTGATAGCCCTTGAGCTTGTAGACCTTGCCCTGTGTGGTAAAGAACAGTAGCGTATCATGCGTGGACGCGGTAAACAGTCCGCGGGTAAAGTCCTCCTCGCGCGTGGTCATGGCGTTGACGCCCCTGCCGCCGCGATTCTGCGCACGGTATGCCGAGGTCGGGATGCGCTTGATGTAATTGAAATGGGTGAGGGTATAGGTGCAGTCCTCTTCCTCAATGAGGTCTTCAATATCGATTTCATCCGCTACATTGGCAATTTCCGTGCGGCGCTCGTCGCCATAAGCGTTTTTGATCTCCAAAAGTTCTTTTTTGACCACCTCGAGCATATTGTGATCGCTCGACAGGATCTCCATAAAGCCGGCAATCTTTCCTTCCAGTTCCGCATACTCCTCGTTGAGCTTCTGCTGCTCCAGACCGGACAGACGGCCGAGACGCATATCGACGATCGCCTGCGCCTGTGCTTCATCCAGATGGAATTCATAGTGTTCGGAACCGTCTACAATGCCGAGCAGGGCAATCTGGTCAATCCAGAACGGTTCTTTGCACAGATTTTCCTTGGCTTCCGCCTCGTTTTTGGAAGCGCGGATGATGGCAATGATGCGGTCGATGTTGTCCCCATCGGTCGCAACCTTGAGACCCTCCAAAATGTGCGCACGCGCCTGTGCCTTGGCAAGGTCGAAACGGGTACGGCGGGCAACCACACTTTTCTGGAAATCTACGTAATAATCAATAATCTCACGCAGGCTGAGCACACGCGGCTGCACCTTGTCCGGATTGGACGGAGTGGGCACGAGCGCGAGCATAATCATCGAGCAGGTATCCTGCATCTGGGTATAGTTATAGAGCTGGTTGAGCACCACCTGCGCGTTGGCATCGCGCTTGATCTCGATGACGATACGCATGCCCTCACGGGAGGATTCGTCGCGCAGCCCGGAAATCCCGTCCACACGCTTGTCCTTCACAAGATTTGCAATCGACTCGACCAGACGCGCCTTGTTGACCATGTAAGGAATCTCGGTGACAATAATCTGGCTGCGTCCGTTTGCGGTTTCTTCAATTTCGCAGCGCGCACGCACCTTAACCTTGCCTCTGCCGGTGGCATACGCCGAGCGGATACCGCTGCGGCCCATAATAATGCCGCCGGTCGGGAAGTCCGGACCCTTGACAATCGCGCACAGCTCGTCAAACTCGGCTTCCGGATGGTCGATGACATAGCAGACGCCGTCAATGACCTCACAGAGGTTGTGCGGCGGGATATTGGTCGCCATACCGACCGCGATGCCGTTCGAGCCGTTGACGAGCAGGCAGGGGAAGCGGGAGGGCAGCACGACCGGCTCCTTACGCTCCTCGTCGAAGTTCGGCATGAAGTTGACCGTATCTTTCTTGATATCGGACAGCATGGCGTTTGAAATTTTCGCCATACGTGCCTCGGTGTAACGGTAAGCTGCCGGGGGGTCGCCGTCGATGGAACCGAAGTTGCCGTGGCCGTCAATCAGGGGATAGCGCAGCGAGAAAGGCTGCGCCATGCGCACGAGCGCGTCGTAAACCGAGGCATCGCCGTGCGGATGGTACCGGCCGAGCACGTTGCCGACTGCGGTTGCACATTTACGGTACGGCTTATCGCTCGTCAGACCGTCCTCGAACATCGCGTACAGGATGCGGCGGTGTACCGGCTTCAGGCCGTCGCGCACATCGGGCAGCGCGCGCCCGACGATGACGCTCATCGCGTAGTCGATATAGGATTTTCGCATTTCCCGGTCCAGATCGACCGGGAGAATCTTTTGATTTTCGTATTCTTGACTCAATGTATTCCCTCCAAAAACGAGAGGTTGTGATTCTTAGGTAGGAGATAGGAGTTAGGAAATAGGAGTGGCGGAATCGCGCAATGCGCGATATTAGAATCACCGCGCTCTGCGCGGCACCGAAACTCCTCACTCCTAGTTCCTCACTCCTCACTCTTAAATGTCCAGATTGATAACGTACTTGGCGTTCTTCTCGATGAACTCGCGGCGCGGCTCGACCTTTTCGCCCATGAGCAGAGAGAAAGTCTCGTCTGCTGCGGCTGCGTCCTCCATGTGCACCTGCTTGAGAATGCGGTGCGCGGGGTCCATGGTGGTTTCCCAGAGCTGTTCGGGGTCCATCTCACCAAGACCCTTATAGCGCTGTACGCGGACGTTGTCGCCCATTTCCGCAAGGCAGGCGCGCTGCTCCTCGTCCGAGTAAGTATAGCGCACATCCTTGCCCTTTTCATTTTTGAAAAGCGGCGGCTGCGCGATATAGACGTGCCCATGCTCGATGAGCGGACGCATGAAGCGGAAGAAGAAAGTGAGCAGCAGGGTGCGGATATGGCTGCCGTCCACATCGGCATCCGCCATCAGGATAATCTTGCCGTAGCGCAGCTTTTCGAGATTGAAATCCTCGCCGAAGCCTGCGCCGAAGGCGGTAATCATCGGGGTCAGCTTTTCATTGCCGAATACCTTGTCGAGACGCGCCTTTTCGACGTTCAGCATTTTGCCCCAAAGCGGCAGGATTGCCTGATATTTGCGGTCGCGCCCTTCCTTTGCCGAGCCGCCCGCCGAGTCGCCCTCGACGATGTAAATTTCGGTCAGCGCCGGGTCGCGCTCCTGGCAGTCTGCCAGCTTGCCGGGCAGGGAAGCGCCGTCGAGCGCCGACTTTCTGCGGGTCATTTCACGCGCCTTGCGCGCCGCTTCGCGGGCACGGGCTGCGGTCTGCGCCTTGTCGATGATGGCGCGCGCCACCGCCGGGTTTTCTTCAAAGAAAGTGGTCAGGCGGTCGTTCATCATGGTCTCGACCAAAGTACGCATGTCGCTGTTGCCGAGCTTGGTCTTGGTCTGCCCCTCGAACTGGGCTTCCTGTAATTTCACCGAAATGATTGCGGTCAGGCCCTCGCGGCAGTCGTCGCCCGAAAACGCCTTGTCGTTTTCCTTGATGAGGTTGTTTTTGCGCCCGTAATCGTTGAGCACACGGGTAAGCGCGGCCTTGAATCCGGTTTCGTGGGTACCGCCCTCGGTGGTATTGATGTTGTTTGCAAACGAAATCAGGGTCTCGGAGTACGAATCGGTATACTGCATGGCAACCTCCGCCATGCTGCCCTCACGGCTGCCCTCCATGTAGATAACGTCCTTATGAATCGGGGTCTTGGTGCGGTTCAGATGCTCGACAAACTGGCGGATGCCGCCCTCGTAATGCATCACTTCCTCGCGTACATCCTCGTCGCGCTCGTCCATCAGGGTGATTTTGATGCCCGCATTGAGGAACGCCTGATCGCGCAGACGCTTTTCCAGCGTTTCATAATCGTACGTGGTGGTTTCAAAGATTTCAGGGTCTGCCTTAAAGCGGATGGTGGTGCCGGTTTCGCTTTCAAACGGCACAGATTCCATCTTTTTAACCGTCACACCGCGCTCAAAGCGCATGGTGTGCTTTTCGTGCCCGTCGCGCACCTCGGCTTCCATCCACATAGAAAGCGCGTTAACAACCGACGAGCCGACGCCGTGCAGACCGCCCGAAACCTTATAGCCCTCGCCGCCGAACTTGCCGCCCGCATGCAGCACAGTCAGCACGACCTCGAGTGTCGGGATGCCCATCTGCGGGTGGATGCCGCAGGGGATGCCGCGGCCGTTGTCCTGCACGCGGATGATGTCGCCTTTCTCGATGGTGACTTCAATGTGTGTACAATATCCGGCAAGCGCCTCGTCAATCGAGTTATCGACAATCTCATACACCAGATGATGCAGACCGGGCGCCGCCGTGGAGCCGATGTACATGCCCGGGCGCTTGCGCACGGCTTCCAGACCCTCAAGCACCTGAATCTGGCTTTCATCGTATGTTTCGGTCACCTTGAGGTCGAGCGCTTCATCGCTCAGCCCGAGTTCCTTTTTCTCAATGTTTTCACTCATATACCGTTCCTTTACTTCGCGCGCGCCGCAGCGCGCAGATCATCCAGAAAAACCCGCATGGGTCTTTACACAAACCGACGGCAGACACACCCACCGGCTGTGCTGCCATCGGAATACTCGCTCAAAGCCGCAATTTCACGCGGAAAAGCTCACAGTTTCCCCTCCTCGGCACGCTTTTGCAGCGTGCGGGAGGAAATTTGAGAAATGTACAGGATTTCGCCCAGCGCACCCATACACAGCACTGCCGATTTGGGCAGATCATCGCACAGATCGACCACGCGCCCCTCCCGGGTGAGCCGTTCGAGCAAACGGCGGGTCCGTCCGGACGCGGTTGCCGTGTCCATATCGAAGATGCAGACAATCGACCGCACTGGCACCATATAGTCTTGTCCGATATGCACATACATGGTTCTGCATCCTCCGCTGTTTCCGACACATTTCATTTGCTAATATTATATCACTTTTGAGCAGTTTTGTCTGCCCAAAATCAAATATTTCCGCTGATAAAATGTACAATCACAACGAAAAATCCACGGAAATTCTGTTCATTTAGACCCTTGCATCTTTTTGCGTTCTGCTTTCTCCAATAATCTGCCCATTTTGCACGGTAAACAAACAGCCTGCGTCGATTTTTGCCGCAATATCTTCTTCACAGCAGGTGATAATCACCTGTCCCTCCGCGATACGGTTGAGGACAAAATCCTGCCGCCGGCGGTCCAGTTCAGAGAGCACATCGTCTAAAAGCAGCACCGGATATTCCCCGCAGTCCTCAAAGAACATCTCCCGCTCTGCAAGCTTGAGCGCGAGCGCGCAGGTGCGCACCTGCCCCTGCGAACCGTAAGAGGACGCAGAAACCCCATTGATTGTCAAATCCAGATCGTCTTTGTGCGGTCCGGACAGACAGGTGCGTGCCGCGAGTTCAAACTTCTTATGGCTCATGACATGCTCGATCAGTTCCCGTTCAATTTCCGCAGCCCCCGCAAACGGGTCTGTAACCGCCGACACGGTCTGGTACACTGCACCCAAGGTTTCATGCGGCGCAGCCTCTCTGTGCACCGCTGCGGCTTTCTCCGAGAGTTTGCGTATATAATATGCCCGATACCGGATGATAATGGCGCCCAAATGCGCCATGCGCAGAGAGAAATCATCAAGCAGCTCCAAAAATTCCGGTTTTTCTTCACTGTCTTTTAAGATTTTATTCTTATGGGCAAGCAGCTTTTCATATTCCGAAAGCACTTTGTCATAGTTCGGGCGAAGCTGGCACAAGGCAGTATCCAAAAAACGCCGGCGCGCCGACGCGCCCGCACGGATTAAGTACAGATCATCCGGACAAAACAACACCGTTTTGAGGATGCCGCGCGCATCTCCCTGCCGTTTCATCCGCACGCCGTTGCGCCAGACTTCGGCTGCCTTGCGCTCGAACAGGCGCAGGGCAATCGTAAAATCCCGATTTTCCGCCTCAAAGCTGCCGATGATGCTGCCTTCCTTTTCGCCGAATCGTAAGCCTTCCTTTTTCTGTCCGGTCCTGAAAAGTTTCATAGTCGATAATGCCGCAGCGGCTTCCAGAAGATTGGTTTTCCCCTGCGCATTTTCCCCACTGATGATGTTCACCCCGGGAGCAAAGGTAAATTCCTCCTCCGCGTAGTTGCGGAAATGATGCAATTTTATACTTTTTATCCTCATAATTATTCATTTAATGCCGCATCGTGAATAGAAAAAACAATCAGGTATCACACGATTCGTGTGTTTTATCGATCATTCGTTCTTTTTGATATTTCCATTTCCATCTGAATCTTGCACGAAAAACATGCAGGATTTCTCACAGAATCCTGCATGCCAACTATTTACTCCACGATCTGAACTTCGTTGCCGTCTAAGGCAACCGTATCACCCGGACGCAGTTTTTTGCCGCGCATGGTACAGGTTTCTCCATTGACCAGCACTTCGCCCTCTGCAATCCGAATTTTTGCTTCGCCGCCCGAAGAAACCAGATTTGCAAATTTCAGCAGGGCGTCGAGCTTAATAAACTCGCCTGTGATTTGAATGTTTTCCATTAAAATCCCTCATTTTCAAACAAATCGTGTTTCACGTGAAACACAAAAATTTTTGTTATTCTCCGGCTTTTAACCGCACCGGCAGTACCAAGTAGGTAAATTTATCGCCCTCTACCGGACTGAGTACCAATGGATTCAGCGCTCCATTCAGGCTCATTACAATATTTTCATCTGCGCATGCACGCAAAGCGTCCAGCAAATATCGATTGTTGAACCCGATTTCCAGACCTTCGACCGATTCGCCCAGCGCGCATTCATCATAGGATTTGCCGACCGCTGTGATGCAGCTCATCTTAACAACCGGTCCGTCAAAGGTCATGCGAACCGGATTTTTCAGTTTTTCGGATACGATCAGGGATACGCGCTCAATGCAAGTAATCATTTCGCGCGCATTGACCGGAACGGCATGGCTAAAATTATGCGGGATGGCAGAGCGGTAATTCAAAAATTCGCCGTCAATTAAGCGCGTAATCAATACAGTGGAACCAATCTCAAATAAAATATGCTTTTCATCCGGATAAACCGATACAGTTTTCTCCTTATCATCAACCAAAATACGTTCGATTTCGCGCAGCGCAGTCCCCGGAACAACGAATTTCATATCGGTTTCCGGTACGGTTTCCAAAGTTTCCCGACGGACAGACAGACGGTAGCCATCGACTGCGACAACATGCAGCTGGCTGCCTTCGGTTTCAAACAGGCAGCCGGTGTGAATCGGTTTTGCTTCATTGTCAGAAACTGCAAAGATTGTCTGCGCAATCATCGATTTCAGCATGGGCTGCGGGATGACAATCTCGCGGGATTTGTCCACATCGGGCATCTGCGGGAAATCATCGGATGCAGAAGCGACCAGATTGAAAACTGCGCGGCCGCACTTGATGGTAGTGAGCATTTTTTCATCAGTTTCCACATAGACAATATCGTCCGGGAGTTTGCGGACAATATCTCCGAATAATTTTGCGCTGAGGACAATTTCACCTGGTTCGATGATATCGGCATCAAGACTGGTACGAATTCCCATTGAAAGGTCATAACCTGCCAAAGTCAGACGGTCCGCAGCAGTGATGCGCAGGCCTTCGAGCAAAGCAATGGTGGATTTTGTAGACACGGCACGGGAGGCGATAGAGATCGCGTCGATTAAAGTCGATTTTTCACAGGAAAATTTCATAGTGTTTTGTTCCTTTCAAATTTTGCACAGGAAGGGAGGAGCAGAGAGCTGCTTTTCCCGGGAAATGTTCTCTTATATATTATATTTATGATTTTAGTAGTAGTAGTAGTAGTGGGGAAACTGTGGATAACTCGGATTTTGTCAGGGAATCCGGGGTTTTCCCAATCCACAGCCAGATGGGGATACATTTGGACAGGCTTGTATTTGTTCCACATGTCCCGGGTTATCCACAATTTGTCCTTGTGGAATGCACAGGGATTTTGGGGATAACTTTGCTTGGGGAGTGGAGGGTTTTTCGGTAAAAGCATAACATTTTGTTACGCAGTTTGCTGTAAAAACCCGTGCCGGAGTTTCCAGTTTTTCGTTTTTTAATGGTGGAAATCCTGCATGGATTGGGGCAGTTTCGCCGAGGCTTTTAAATATTTTGGATGTTTTCAATCAGGGTACGGATGATGTCGTCGGTTTCCGCACTCTTTTTGCGTTCGTCTTCGATTTTATTGCAGGCATGCATGACGGTGGTATGATCACGGCCGAAAACTTTGCCGATTTCGGGCAGCGAATAGCTGGTGAGTTTACGCACTAGGTACATTGCCATCTGACGGGGGCGAACGGTGTCCTTGGAGCGTTTGTTCGCAAGGATTTGGTCGACCGGCATGGAATAGAAATTAGAGACGGTCTGTAAAATCATATCCGGCGTTGGATTCAGTCCGGGATTGATGGATTTGACCTCTTCAATGACAGTTGCAACCATTTCAGCGGAGATCGGTTCGCCGTTGAGTTCATGCTTGGCTTTGATTTTTTTGACCGTCCCCTCAAGCTGACGGACATTGGACTGCAAATTTTCTGCAATCTGATACATAATATCGCGGGGCAGTTCAAATCCGAGCTTCATCGCCTTGGCGTTGATGATTGCAAGGCGGGTTTCCAAATCCGGCGGCTGGATATCTGCCAGAAGACCCCATTCAAAACGGGTTTTCATGCGATCTTCCAGCGTGTTCATTTCCTTCGGCGGCCGGTCGGATGTCAGCACGAGCTGCTTTCCGGATTCATACAGCGCATTGAAGGTGTGGAAAAATTCCTCCTGCGTGCGCTCCTTGCCGGCGATAAACTGAATATCGTCGATTAAAAGCAGGTCGGCCATGCGGTATTTTCCGCGGAATGACTGCACATCACCCTCTTGAATCGCGGTGACCAGTTCATTGGTAAAATCTTCACCCTTGACATAGATAATACGGAAATTCGGGTGGTTTTGGTGGATGACATTGCCGATTGCGTGCAGCAAATGGGTTTTGCCAAGTCCCGACTGACCGTAGATAAAAAGCGGGTTGTAATTTTCCGCCGGGCTGTTTGCCACCGCGATGGCGGCAGCATGCGCGAATTTGTTGGATGAACCGACGATAAAGTGCTCAAAAGTGTATTCATCGTCAAATGACAGGCCGACCAGCGTGTTTTCCGCCGGCATTTCATCGCCGACAATGACCGAAACCTGGATAGGACCGCCGAGCAGCTGCGCGAGCGCTTCGCCAAGCGGTTCCAGAAATCGATCTTCGATGATTTCTTTTTTAAATTGGCCGGAAGCGCGGATGGTCAGGCGGTCGCCGACCAGTGAAACGACTTCGGCGTCGTCAAACCACGCGGACAGCGTGACCGGACTGATTGTTTTTTCCATATAGGAAAGCGCCATTTTGAGAATGTCATTTGGACCGTTCATAATTTTCTCTCCTCATTTACCGATTCCTATTCAAAATAAATAATAGCACAACTTGTGTATCGCTTTCAATCAAAATTCGCACTTTGCTGGAGTTTTCCACAGGATACGCACAGCCGCGGCAGACCTGACAGGAAAACAGAGAGCTTGGTGCCGATTTTATTGATAAAAAAGTGCGGAAAAATCTTGACATTCGCTGGGTTTTATGCATATAATATAAGCTGATTCAGATTGCATCGGACAGGCAGCGGCATACGCCTGAACTGCCGCAACATCTGGTAGTTTGGACCTGTGCCGGTGCCCATTCATAAAAATGAACTTTTAGTAGGAGGTGCTAGGGATATGCTGAGAACTTATCAGCCCAAGAAGCGTCAGCGCAGCAAGGAGCATGGCTTCCGCAAGAGAATGTCTTCTTCGAACGGCCGCAAGGTGCTGGCTCGCCGTCGTGCAAAGGGTCGCGCTCGTCTGACCCACTAATCGGGTTTTTTGACGTTTTTTCGTCAATCTTCGGGGATTCCCCGTGAATATGAGGACCGCCGTGCAAGCGGTCCTTTTTTCAACCTGCATGGCGTCCGCGCCGCGCAGGCGTCTTTTCCCGCAGAAATTTTGGTCCGGCGGGCGGGAAGAGACGTTTTTTCCGCCGGGCAGATCGCGGGACTGGGGGCAAAGACCCCTTACGGCAATCTGAATTGACCCGCGGTAGAGGGACCGGACCGGTCTCTCCGGAAGGCCGCTCCTGGGCATCGGAGAAGGCTTTTTTCCGCTCTTTCCTGAGATAAGGAGCGCAGTTTTATGAAACACACCTATCGAATCAAGCAAAACTATGAATTCCGGCGGCTGTACCGCCGCGGGCAGTCGGCGGCGACCCCCTTTCTGGTGGTCTATGCCATGAAAACCCGCAGGAAGGCCAACCGCATCGGACTGACGGTCAGCCCCAAGCTGGGGGGCGCTGTGGTGCGCAACCGCATCAAGCGCCTGCTGCGCGAGGCGTACCGTCTGCATGAACACGAAATCATGAAGAGCTACGATTTTGTCATCGTCGCGCGCTCGCGTATGGTCGGAACCGATTGTAGCCGCACCGAACGCGAGCTGATGCGGGCGATGAAGCGACTCGGGCTTGTGGAAAATGGAGGCGAAAAGGCGTGAAACGCTGGATGCTTGCAGCGATCCATTTCTATCAGAGGTATATTTCTCCGGGATTGCCGCCGAGATGCCGGTATATTCCAACCTGTTCGCAGTATGCGGTCGAGGCGATTGAGAAATATGGGGCGCTGAAAGGCGGCTGGCTTGCGTTCAAGCGTATTTGCCGCTGTCATCCGTTTTCAAAACACGATATCTATGATCCGGTTCCGTAAACCTTACCGCCGGATCGATGCCGTTTTTTGCGGCGATCACTATTTTGGAGGATCATTTTAAACATGGGTGATATTTTTGGCATCCTGATCGTCCGTCCGCTGGGTATGCTGCTCAACCTGATCTATGGTGCGGTTGAATCCTATGGTCTGGCGATCATCCTGTTTGCACTTCTGGTCAAAATCATCATCCTGCCGATTTCTTACCATGGTAAGAAGGGAATGCTCAAAATGAGCGCCATGCAGGGCAAGATGATGCAGATCCAGAAGAAGTATGCAAACAACAAAATGAAGATGAACGAGGAAATCAGCAAGCTGTACGAGAAGGAGGGCGTCAGCCCGATGTCCGGCTGCCTGCCGAGCTTTATCCCGATGTTCGTCCTCATGGGTCTGTACTATGCAGTGGTAAAACCCCTCAACTTTATGATGGGTCTGTCCGGCGGTCTGCCGACCGACGTGGGCGAAGATATCAACCTGCTTGCAAACCATCTCGGCATCGAGATTACAGCACAGAATGCATATACCATCCAGATGGATATTGCAAACCAGTGCAATCAGTTTTTCCATAACGGCGTGCTGGACCCGGAGATTGCAGGTCTGTCCGACGGCATTGCAAACCTGCTTCAGCCGCTGAATTTTAACTTTTTCGGTCTGGATCTTTCGGCAAAGCCCACGCTGGCATTCAGCGTGCTGCTGCTCATCCCGATTCTGTCCGGCCTGACTGCATTCCTGTCTTCTTGGATTTTGCAGAAGGTACAGGGCAATCAGGTGCAGGGCAGCATGAAGACCATGATGTATCTGATGCCGCTCATGTCGGTTTATTTTGCATTCCAGTTCCCGGTTGCAGTTGGCATCTACTGGATTTTCAACAACATCTTTACCTGCATCCAGGAACTTATCCTCACGAAGATTGTTAAAAAACGTCATCCTATGCCTGTGGAAGAACCCACAAAGGGCAAGAAACACAAAAAGGGGGATGCATAAATGCTGAAGAGCATTGAAATGACCGGCGCAAACCGCGATATTGCGATTCAGAAAGCGCTCGATTTCCTTCAGATGGACCGCGACGATGTTTCCGTCGAGGTTCTCGATAACGGCAAAAAGGGTTTTTTGGGTTTTGGTTCGACTGATGCCAAGGTGCGTGTGACTTACGAAGTGCCGGACGAGCCGGCAGAGCAGCCGGCGCCCAAGGCAGAGCCGAAGGCTGCGCCTGCACCGCAGCCGAAAGCAGAAGAAAAGCCCGTGGAGGAAAAGAAACCGGCACAAACCCGACCGGCTTTCCACGATATTGCACCCGATGACCCGCGTTTGACCACGCCGCATCTGGTAAAGCCTGCGCCGAAAAAGGCAGAGGGCGAAACTGCTGCACCGGCAGAAAAGAAAGCAGAGCGTCCGCGCCGTGAGCGCACTGAACGCGCACCGCGCGAGGAGCGTCCGGCACGTGAGCCGATTGTGCCGTTTATTGACCCGATTCCGATGGAAGAGGACAAAATTACCGAGCCTGCACGCGAGGCAGTGAAGTTCATCAATGGTCTGCTTGAAAAGATGGGCATTGAGGGCAAGGCAACGGTTTTGGCGGCAAGCGAAGAGGATCACATCCGCATTGATATTTCCGGTCCGGATATGGGCCCGGTGATTGGCCGCCGCGGTGATACGCTGGATGCCATCCAGTATCTGACCTCTCTGGTGCTGAACAAGTTTTCGGAAGAGCATCTGCGCTTGACCATTGATACCGAGAATTACCGTGCAAAGCGTGCGGAGAGCCTCGAGCGTCTGGCACGCAAGATGGCGATTAAGGTATCCAAGTACCATAAGGCAATGACATTGGAGCCGATGAATCCGTATGAGCGGCGTATTATTCATGCTGCGCTTCAGGATTTCCGCGGCGTAACCACCTATTCGACCGGAACAGAACCCGGCCGCCGTGTGGTAATTGCGCCGGAGGGCGGCGCTGCGCGTGCACCGCGCCGCGGCTTCCAGCCGAGAAATAAGAAATAAAACATGCCGGAACGGGCGGGCGAAAGCCCGCCCGTTTTTGCCGGAAAAATTAAAAAGGAACCGCTGCGCTGCGGCGCAGGATACGGTTCGCACGGCAGTGTTTTGAAAGGAGGTCCTTTTATGATATTTGATACCATTGCCGCGATTGCGACCGCGCCGGGCGGTGCAATCGGCATCATTCGCGTGAGCGGCGAACAGGCAATTCATGCAGTGGGGCAGATATTTCACCCTGCGTCCGGCAAAGCGTTTTCGGACAGCACACCGCGTATGCTGATCTACGGCAGCCTGCTGTCCCGCGAGGGAAAGGTCATCGATCAGTGTATGGCGGTGCAGTTTCCGGGGGAAAAAACCTACACCGGGGAACCCATGGCAGAGCTTCAGATGCACGGCTCTCCTGCGGTATTGGGAGAGGCACTGTCTGCGCTGTTTGCACAGGGGGTTCGGCAGGCAGGAGCCGGTGAGTTCACACGCCGCGCATTTCTGAATGGAAAACTGGGACTCATGGAGGCGGAAGCCGTTTCAGATTTGATTGCTTCGCGCACCATGGAAGCCGCGGAGAATGCTGCCGGACAACTGACCGGTGCAGTTGGCGGGCGTATGACTGCGCTGCGGCAGGAACTGATTGGACTTTCTGCGCATTTCCTTGCGGTGGTTGATTATCCGGATGAGGATATTGACCCATTTTTACAGCAGGAAGCCGAACGGATTCTGCGTGAAACAGGGAAGGAGCTTTCCGCGTTGTATGATTCATATGAGCGCGGGCGCATTTTACGCGAAGGATTGCCGTGTGCGATTGTTGGACGTCCGAATGTCGGAAAATCGACGCTGCTCAACGCATTGGTCGGTTTTGACCGCGCGATTGTAACCGATATTGCAGGTACAACCCGCGATACCATTGAAGAAACGGTACGCATCGGACCATTATGCCTGCGTTTGCAGGATACGGCAGGTTTGCGCGAAACCGCAGACCCCGTGGAGCAGATTGGCGTACAGCGTGCAGAACAAGCCGCAGAGCGTGCAGGATTGGTTCTCGCAGTGGTTGACGGCAGCGTCCCGCTGACCGAAGAAGATATGCAGGCGCTTGCACATGCCAAAGCGGCGCCGCGCAGTGTGCTGGTGGTCAATAAATGCGATAAGGCAGAAATTCCGACGGTACCGGATGGATTTTCCTATACAGTACAGATCAGTGCCAAACAGGGCAAAGGACTGGAAGAGCTGCGCGCTGCACTTCTGGAATGTGCCGGACTGGAAGGTGCGGCGTTTGACGGCGGCGTGATTACCAATGCGCGCCAGGCAGATGCATTGCGGCGCGCCGCGGAATGCTGCGGTCAGGCACTTCATGCCGCACAGATGGGAATGACGCCGGATGCGGTGCTGATGGATGTTGAAGGGGCGATTGCCGCCCTTGGAGAACTGACCGGACAAAGCGTCCGAGAGGATATCATTGCGGATATTTTCAGCAGATTCTGCGTAGGCAAATAGCCCCAGTGGGGCTATTTGCGGCGGCCTTGCGCAGCACGCCGCCGGAAAGGTACATGCCCCATACAGGAATATGGTTTCCGCGGGCAGGCAGACACCAAACCTTGAGTAAAAGAAGCCCCAGTGGGGCTATTTGCGGCGGCCTTGCGCAGCACGCCGCCGGAGAAAATCTTGTGGATTGTCATAAGGCGGAATACAGGATTTCGTGGAAAAATGTAAGATATGAGTGGGCACAGAGTTATGCACAGATTGTGGATAACTCTGTGTAAGACGCTGGAAATTGTGGATAGGCAGTATACAATTCGTAATATAAAATAGAATATTACGAATTGTATCGTGTTTACCCAGAGTTATACACGGTGTACACAGAGTTATCAACAGTGCTGTCAAGATATTTTGATTGATCAAATGGTAAAAACATAGGCAGCACAGAGCATTATTTTTGTCGAAAGGAGAGATACCCAAATGTCGTTTGACGCTGGGATCTTTGATATTGCAGTCATTGGAGCAGGGCATGCCGGCATTGAAGCTGCATTGGCAGGCGCACGCCTTGGACTGAAAACAGTATGTTTTACTATAAATTTAGATGCGATTGGAAATTTACCGTGTAATCCAGCCATTGGAGGCACGGCAAAAGGGCATTTGGTGCGGGAAATTGACGCTTTAGGCGGAGAAATGGGAAAAGCCGCGGATGCAGCCTGCATTCAGTACCGGATGCTGAATCGGGGCAAGGGGCCGGCGGTACATTCGCTGCGTGCACAGGCAGACCGTGTTGATTACAAAAAGTATATGAAGCATGTGCTCGAAACGACCGAGAATCTTTCGGTCAAGCAGGCGGAGATCGTAAAAATTCATACGCAGAATCATGCGGTATGTGCGGTGGAAACCGCAACCGGAGCAAAATACGCCTGCCGCGCTGCCATTGTTTGTTCGGGTACTTATCTTGGCGGCCGGATTATCATTGGCGACCATATCCATGAGGGAGGACCGGATGGGATGTTTGCGGCAACCCGGCTTACCGGCTGCCTGCGTGAACTGGGACTGAATCTGATGCGGTTTAAGACGGGCACACCGCCGCGAATTAACCGCCGTTCGATTGATTTTACCGGTCTTGAAGTACAGGAAGGGGAGGAGGAGATTATTCCGTTTTCGTTTGATTCGGTCAGCCCGCCGCCAAACCGCGCGGTTTGCTATCTGACTTATACGAACGATGAAACGCATCAGGTGATACGGGATAATCTGGATCGTTCTCCGCTGTATTCGGGAAAGATTGACGGAATCGGTCCGCGATATTGCCCTTCCATTGAAGATAAGGTGGTACGCTTTGCAGACAAGCCGCGCCATCAGCTTTTTATTGAACCCATGGGACTGGATACCGAAGAAATGTATCTGCAAGGGTTTTCTTCTTCTATGCCGGAAGAAGTACAGCTGAAAATGCTGCGGACCTTGCCGGGGTTTGCAAATGCAGAAGTGATGCGTCCTGCATATGCGATTGAATATGATTGTGTTGATCCGACCGAGCTGCTGCCGACACTCGAAACGAAGAAAATTCAGGGACTATATGGTGCAGGGCAGTTTAACGGCTCCTCTGGATATGAAGAAGCAGCCGCGCAGGGATTGGTTGCCGGCGTTAATGCAGCACTCAAGCTGAAAGGGGAAACGCCGATGATTCTTGACCGTGCGGATGGATATATCGGGACGCTGGTGGATGATTTGGTAACCTGCGGGACAAATGAGCCATACCGCATGATGACTTCGCGGTCAGAGTACCGCCTGCTGCTGCGGCAGGATAACGCCGATGAGCGTTTGATGGAAATTGGCGCGCGGGTGGGTTTGAACAGTCCGGAGCGATTGGCACGCACCAGAGAAAAATATGAAATTGTTTCACGTGAAACCGCACGGCTGGAAAAGGTAACGGTTGGCCCGACTGATGAAATGCAGAAGTTTTTAACCGCGCATGGTTCAACGCCATTGAAATCAGGCGGCAGATTGATTGATTTGCTGCGCCGTCCGGAACTGACCTATGATGCATTGGCGGCGTTTGACCCGGAGCGTCCGGAACTGCCTGCGGTCATTCGTGAACAGGTTGAAATTCGCGTGAAATATGATGGATATATCAAGCGTCAGCTGCGAGATGTCGAACAATTCCGTAAAATGGAAGGTCGTATGCTGCCTGCGGATATCAATTACGAAGCAGTGCCTTCACTGCGCATTGAAGCAAGGCAAAAATTAACCAAAATTCGTCCGGTGAATATTGGACAAGCCAGCCGGATTTCCGGGGTATCGCCTGCGGATTTGACGGCACTGATGATTTATTTAGAAACCGGAAAGGGGAGTGCCGAATGAGACAGACATTAGAGCAGGGATTGAGCATGCTCAGCACACAAATTTGTCCACAAGCTGTGGATCGTTTGCTGAAGTTTTCAGAAATGCTGCTGGAAAAGAATAAAGTTATGAATTTGACTGCGGTGACCGAACCGATGGAAGTTGTCACACGGCATTTTCTGGATTGTGCGGTGCTGATGCCGCGCATGATTTCCGGGGAAAAGGTGCTCGATGTGGGCACAGGCGCCGGATTTCCCGGATTGCCGCTGGCAATTTTATGTCCGGAGAGTGAGTTCGTGCTGATTGATGCCTTGCGCAAACGTATGGATTTTTTAAATGAAGTGATTGATGCACTGGATCTGAAAAATGTGAAGGCGATTCATGCGCGTGCGGAAGAATTTGCGCGTGAGCATCGCGGAGCATTTGATTGTGCAGTTTCGCGTGCTGTGGCAGATTTGAGCATGCTCAGTGAATTGACACTGCCGCTTGTCAAAACCGGCGGTGTGTTTTATGCGATGAAGGCAAGCGACTGTGCGGAGGAAGTAAAGCAAGCGGCAGAGGCGGTGCGAATTTTAGGCGGCGATCCGGCACAAGTGATTCAATATCAGGTACCGGTCAGCGAGATTCCGCGTGCGATTGTAAAGATTCAAAAAAGCAGGGAAACCCCAACAAAATATCCGCGGCGTTTCGCGAAAATCAGCGCTGCGCCGCTCGGCGGGAAATAAAATAGAAAGCGCAATGATAACCTATGGTAATGAAATTACTATGGGTTATTTTTTGCCGGAAAATAGACGGAAATATGAGATTCCGATGGAAACTTGTCGAATGAAGGAGGGGAAATACTTATCATGCGGTCGATTTCCCTTTACATTTTGGCATATAATGGTACTCTATAACCAGCAGGCATTGACAACATCAGAAGGGAGGGAACGAGATGTCCCCAGTTCTCAGTATTCGCAGTACAAATACAGACCGGCAGCTTCGGCGTGTAAAAACATCTTTGATTGCGCGCAATCCAAATCAGCCGCGTAAATATTTTGATCCGGAGGCAATCAATCAGCTTGCAGAATCCATTCGGCAATATGGCGTATTAAACCCATTGACCGTGCGCCGTACTGGAGAAGGATATGAACTGATTGCGGGCGAGCGGCGGCTGCGTGCGGCCAAACAAGCGGGGTTGCTGGAAGTTCCATGTATTGTCATGGCGGCAAGTGAACAGGATTCTTCTGCACTGGCATTGGTTGAAAATTTACAGCGGCGGGACTTGGATTTTTTTGAAGAAGCTTGGGGCTTTAAAAAGCTGATCGATACCTTTGGTTTGACACAGGAAGAGGCGGCACGTAAGGTTGGGAAAACGCAAAGTGCAGTAGCGAATAAGCTGCGCTTGTTAAAGCTGTCACAGGAAAACATCCGAATGATTCGCGATGGCGGACTCAGATCGGAAGAGCACACGTCTGAACTCCAGTCACAGTCAACAATCTCGTATGCCGTCTTCTGCTTGAAAAAA
>ENA-UPXC01002116-UPXC01002116.1-human-gut-metagenome-genome-assembly--contig:-NODE-2116-length-24636-cov-3.663911_pt1 | contig 24636 bp, 25 predicted proteins | sample MGYA00250047_ERZ773371 | MGnify/ENA primary metagenome ERZ773371 (study PRJEB29103, sample SAMN06111975) | human gut metagenome | biome: human gut; feature: ankylosing spondylitis patient; material... | reverse complement strand
AGGTAGAAGGTGCTCATGGTCACCAGGTCGGCCTCCAGATTGGTGCCCTCAGCCAGCAATTTGCCGCCCAGCTCGGAGGTGCCGTAGGTCTGGAAGATGTACTTGCCCTTGTAGCCGTTGTTATCCAGGGCGTTCTGCATAGCGGTGACCGCCTCTTCATCAGCGTTGGAGTAGATAACCACCTGCTCCTCTCCGCCGTTTCCGGCACTGTTTCCGCCGCAGGCGGCCAGCATGGACATACAAAGGGCAGCAGACAGGCCCAGGGCCATGATTTTCTTATAATTCATCACTTGATTCCTTCCTTCTTTTTCATTTTACAAGTTTGTTTGGAGCGATATCCGGCCAGCCGGGAGAACAGAGCTTTAGCGGCCAGGTTGGTAGCCAGGATCAGCAGGGAGAGCACAAAGACCTCGTTGAAGCGGTTGACGTACTGCAGCTGCTTGATCATGGTGGTGAGTACCATGGTGCGGGCGCCGGCAATGAAGATGAGGGCACTGATGGTAACCATGGAGTTGATAAAGTAGTAGCTAAATACCTCAATGAGGCTGGACATTGCGTTGGGAGTAACCACCCGCAGGATGGTCTTGAGCCAGCTGTCTCCCATGAGCATGGCGGTGGTCTCCCACCCGGCATTCATCTTGGACAGGGCATTTTTCATCATCAGGTAAGGAGTGGAGAAGTAGTGCACGATGTTGCACAGCACCATCAGCAGCAGGGTATTTTGCAGGCTGGTTCCGGAGAACAGGAACAGGTAGGCTACACCCAGCACCATACCGGGGATGGCATTGGTCACCAGGGCGATGCTTTCGATGGTGCGCTTATATCCTCGTCCCAGAGTGCTGCGGGCTGTGATGAGAGCCGCACCGTAGGCCACCAGGGTGCCCAGAGCCGCAGTGAGCAGAGCCATGAGCAGAGAGTGGCCGTAGGCCGCCAGCAGGCTGCTGTCTGAGAAGACCGTCTGGAAGTGCTCCAGGGAAAACCCGGTCTGGTAGGGCCACTCCTCCACCAGGGGCACCATAAAGATGACTGCGAAGATGGACAGGACAGCCACGGAGATGGCGGTACTGGACAGCCCCCAGCCCACGTCCCGCATGGTGTTTTTCCGCAGGTCGGCATCGGAGATGCGGTTATAGCGGATGTTGAACCGCTCCAGGATCTGGAGGGTGCAGATGGTGCCGATGGGGGGGATCAGCATTACCATGGCGATGACCGCGCCCCGGTTGAAGTCGGGGATGCCTCCCAGCATCTGGTTATACAGGAGGGTGGCAATGACCTCATAGCCTCCGCCCACCGAGGCAGGAATACCGAAGTCGGTAAAGCACAGGAAGAAGGCCTGGATAAAGGCTCCGGCCAAAGTGCCCAGCAGGGGGCGCAGCACCGCGATCCAGAAGGTGGCCAGGGTCTTGTCCCCCATCACCTTGGAGACGGTGAGGGTCTTTTTATCCACAAAGCCCATGGTGTTGTGGATGAGCAGGAAGGCCACTGGGATGGTGTAGATCACATATCCCACCATCAGCCCTCCAAAGCCGTAGATGTCAAACAGCTGCCGTCCCAACAGACGGGTGAGCAGCCCCTGCTTACCAAAGGAATAGATGATGGCAAAGCCGTAAGTGATGGTGGGCAGGAACATGGGCAGGGTCGCTACTGCCCGGATTAAGCTCTTGGCCCATTGAGGCAGGCGGGTGTAGTGCACCGCATAGGCCATCAGGAAGGCCAGCAGCGCGGCTGCCGCCGCCGAGGCCGCCGCTACGGCAAAGCTGTTGCCCAGCGCCGTCAGAAATCCGTCCTGGGACAGCACTGAGATGTAAAACTCTCCGGTCAACCCTCCGTCCCACAGGGACTTGCCCAGCAACACCAGAATGGGGCCGGCCAGGAAGGCAGCAAAGAGGGCTACGATCAGCACGAAGATCAGCTTCAGCTCACGATTTGTCCGTGTCATAGCTTCCTCTTATCCCGCCTGAACCGCCAGGGTAGGGCGCTCGCCGAATAGGGCGTAGATGTTGCTGCGCTTGATCTCCAGCTGGTTGAGGATGAACTTGCGTACAAAATCGTTTTTCGGCTGATGGACAATTTCCTCCGGCTTGGCGTATTGGGAAATGGACCCGCCCTCGATGATAAGTACCCGGTCGGATAGAGTCAGGGCCTCCTCCGGGTCGTGGGTGACGATGATGGTGGTCAGGCGGTACTCCCGGGCGATGGTCTTGATCCGGTCCTTGATGGACTCCTTGATCACGCCGTCCAAGGCGGACAGGGGCTCATCCAGCAGCAGGATGCGGGGCTTCATCACCATGGTGCGGGCCAGGGCCACCCGCTGCTTCTGCCCGCCGGAGAGCTGATCGATACGCTTGGTCAGGTGGTCCCGCAGGCCCAGCAGGTCGATAAGCTCCTCTACCTCCTCTTTCGTGGAGACGTCCGGCTTGTTACGCAGGCCGTAGGTGATATTTTTGTAGACGTTCAGGTTGGGGAACAGGGCGTAGTCCTGAAAGACGATATTGAAGCCCCGCTTCTCCATGGGGGTACGGGTCAGGTCCTGTCCGTCATAGCGGATTTGACCGCCGTCGGCATCCACAATGCCCAGGATCAAATTCAGCAGCGTGGTCTTGCCACAGCCGGAGGGGCCCAGGATGGAGACAATTTCTCCATCGGCCACCTGAAGGGAGATGTCCTTCAACACCGGCACACCGTCAAAGGATTTCTGGATATGTTCCAGTTCCAGCATATAAAGCGCTCCTCTCTCGGGATGAATGTTGTGTGTTCAGCGCCGCCGTCCGTTCCCGGCGACGGCGTTATGCTACCAAATTTTCCGTCCGAAGAACAAGCGCAGAATGTTTAAGTTTCCGTAAGGCAAAGGTAAAAAAGCCTCAAAAAAGCCCCTCAGTCTTGTAATTTTATTACAAGACTGAGGGGCTGAATCACTATGGCTGCTCATATCCCCGGTCGGCAATGACCGCACCGCTTTTGTCCAGATTGCGGGAAAAACGCTCGTAGTCGCTTTGGATGATCCCCATGTACAGCAGATCTACCACTGCCAGATCCGGGATGCGGGAGAAGATGGCCGTGCCGTAGATGGACAGGGCCTGGCCCCCGGTGCTGAGGCATACATCGGCGTACTTTGCCAGCAGAGGTTCCTTGGGGCTGGTGATGGCGATGGTCCCCGCTCCCGCCTTCCGAGCCTGTTTGAGGGCCTTGACCGTGTCGATGGAGCAGCCCGAGTGGGATACCGCTACGGCAACATCAGCCACTCCCAGATGGGCCGCCGAGATCTGCTGGAGGTACGCATCTGTGTGCATCCGGCAGTTAAGCCCCAGATAAGTCAGCTTGGTCAGCAGATCGCTGGCAGGGGTAAAGGAGTTCTCCACTCCATAGATATCAATGGTTCGAGCCGTGGCCAGCATCCGCACCGCACGGCTGAGTTCCTCCGTGGATAAGGATTTCAGGGCATCCTCCAACAATCCCCCAGCGATGCGGGTCTCCTTCAAAGGCAGATCCTCCAGGCGGTCCCAAGGCTTGAGATCAAAGTCTCCCAGGTGGTCAAAGTACGGGGACTGGGGTGATCTTCCGCTGCGGTCCCGCAGCAGGCAGTATTTAAAGCTGCGGTACCCGTCAAATCCCAGGGCCTGCACGAACCGCACCACAGTAGGCTGGCTGACCTGTACCCGGTCGGCCAATTCGGAAATCGTGCACTTGGTGCATCCCTCCGGATCATTTAAAATGCAATCTGCCACTCGCTGCTCTGAGGGACGCAGAGACGCGTAGGCGCTCTTTACCCGGTCTAAAACCTGTATGTCATGCCGCATCAAGATATCTCCTCACTTTGTAACAAACTTACACAGCCACCTTGTCTGGGAACCATCTTCCTTACAAAACACAGCCAGGCCGCTTGTAAGAAATACAATCTTTTTTTGCTCCGGTTCAAGCCGTCGCCCCCATTGACCTTGAATTACACAAGGTTCATTGGCTACCACAAACCGAATCCCGATCTGTGAATAGTTAAGTTTAGCAAAGCGGTGTAAATTCACCAAGAGAGGTTTGGTAAACAGCACGTAAAATTTTTTAGCCATAGGCATAAAAAAACGTGGTCGCAAAGCGTACTTTGCGACCACGTGGTACGGGTAGTGGGGGTCGAACCCACACGAATTGCTTCACAGGAACCTAAATCCTGCGCGTCTGCCAATTCCGCCATACCCGCATATTCTGTTTTTCAATAAAAAAGCAATACGCTCCTATAAGATGACGACAAGCTGGTTTCTTTGGATTTTATACTGCGTTTCCTATCATGATTTCTCACTTGTCTGCTCAGTACCTATAATCATACCCAACCACTGAAAAAAAGTCAATGAAAACTGAAATTTAAAAATTCAGTTAGCTATTGACAACTGTAATTAGCAGTGGTAAACTTACCCTGTTAATTGGTTAGCACTTGCGAACTAAGCAAACACTATGCTGAGAAAGGTGTGATCGTTATTATGCCCCTCTCCCTCTCACAGACCGGATGTGTGGCCAATATCAAGGCCATTCGCGGCAAAGATGAGACCCGTCGTTTTTTGGAGAATCTGGGCTTTACCGTTGGACAGCCCGTCACAGTAATCGCTCAGCTCAATGGAAATCTGATTGTCAATGTGAAAGATAGCCGGGTGGCTATTAGCCAAAGCATGGCAAACCGTATTATGGTGTGATTTGCTTTGGATGTGGTTGGAAAGGAGAACACAGCGATGAGTAAAACACTCAAGCAGGTCAAGTGCGGTGAAACCGTCACCGTACAAAAGCTGCAGGGAGAAGGCCCCGTCAAGCGCCGGATCATGGACATGGGAATCACCAAAGGCACCAGCATTTTTGTGCGTAAGGTGGCTCCTCTGGGCGATCCGGTCGAAGTGACCGTCCGAGGCTACGAGCTTTCTCTGCGCAAAGCGGATGCAGATATGATCCTGGTGGAGTGATTCCGCCGGCTCTGTTTGACCGCTTTTATTTTTCGTCTATGGGTTAGCAAAAGCTAATTAAAGGAGGAAGCAACTATGTCCATTCGTATGGCACTGGTGGGTAACCCGAACTGCGGTAAAACCACCATGTTCAATGCCATGACCGGAGCCAATCAATATGTAGGCAACTGGCCCGGCGTCACAGTAGAAAAGAAGGAAGGCAAACTGAAAGGGCACCCTGATGTTGTCGTCACCGACCTGCCCGGCATCTACTCTCTCTCCCCTTATACCTTGGAAGAGGTGGTCAGCCGAAACTATCTGCTCAACGAACGCCCCGATGTCATCATCAATCTGGTGGACGCCACCAACATTGAGCGCAACCTCTACCTTACCACGCAGGTCCTGGAGCTGGGCATCCCTGTGGTGGTCGCACTGAACATGATGGACATCATCAAAAAGCGGGGCGACCAGATCAACAGTATCAAGCTGTCGGAAAAGCTGGGTTGTCCGGTTATTGAGGTTTCTGCGCTGCGGGGCTCCGGGCTGAAGGAGCTTTACAACAAGGCCATTGAGGTAGCCTCTCTGAAGGAGGTATTTCGTCCGGTCCATTCGTTCCAGAAACGGGTGGAGCAGGCCTTGGAAGTGATTGAAAACAATCTCTCCGGCCATGTAGATGCCAGCCAATTGCGCTGGTACGCCATCAAGCTGTTTGAGAAAGACGAAAAGGTCTTGGATTCTCTTGCAAGTAAGATGAAGCTGCCCGCGGAAATCCAGGAGGCGGTCACGTCCTGTGAGGAGGAGCTGGACGACGACGGCGAATCCATTATCACCAACGAGCGTTACCAGTACATCACCTCCATCATCGGCAGCGTAGTAAAAAAGGCCCGCACCGGCCTCACTCCCTCCGACCGTATTGACCAGATCGTCACCAACCGCATCCTGGCCCTCCCCATCTTTGTGGTGGTCATGGCTCTGGTCTACGCCATCTCCATGGGCAGCTGGACCGTCTCCATCGGTACCCGCGCCACTGACTGGGCCAACGACGGCCTGTTTGGGGACGGCTGGTTTGTCCCCTTTACCGCAGACATCGACGCCTGGGATGAAGACTCCGGTGCTTATGAGGAAGCCACCACCGTAATTGAAGGCTTCCTGGCTGCGGCGGAAAAAGCTGGCGTGGATACCAGTGAGTTTACTGCCGCCCGGGAAGAGGGCACTCTGGATGACGCCATGATCCAGGCCTTTGCCGCCCAGACTGCGAATCTTACCACCGACGTCTACTTCTATGACGACGAGGCTGGCGTCACCACCACCGAGACCGTGGACCTCTCCCACTTTGAGGAGGCACTTACGGTTGCAGAGCCCGACCCCACCCAGTACGGCACCTGGGTACCCGGCATTCCGGTGCTGGTGGAAAATCTGCTCAATGCAATCGGCTGCAATGAGGTAGTCTCCGGCCTGGTGCTGGACGGCATCGTGGGCGGCGTGGGCGCTGTTCTGGGCTTTGTGCCTCAGATGCTGGTGCTCTTCTTCCTGCTGGCTCTGCTGGAGGACTGCGGCTACATGGCCCGTATCGCCTTTATCATGGACCGGATCTTCCGCCGCTTCGGCCTGTCCGGCAAGAGCTTTATCCCCATGCTGGTAGCCACCGGCTGCGGCGTTCCCGGCATCATGGCCTCCCGGACCATTGAACAGGACCGGGACCGGAAGATGACCATTATGACCACCGGTTTTATCCCCTGCGGCGCCAAGATGCCTATTGTGGCTCTGTTTGCCGGTGCCCTGTTCGGCGGCTCGGCCTGGGTGGCCACCTCTGCCTACTTCATCGGCGTGGCGGCAGTCATCATCTCCGGCGTCATGCTGAAAAAGTTCAAGGCCTTCGCCGGCGAGCCCGCTCCCTTTGTCATGGAGCTGCCTGCCTACCATGTTCCCACCCGGGGCAACGTCTTGCGCGCCACCTGGGAGCGGGGCTGGTCCTTCATCAAGCGGGCCGGCACCGTCATCCTGCTCAGCTCCATCATTCTCTGGTTCCTCCAGGGATTTGGCTTCACTGAGGGCGGCTTTGGCATGGTAGCCGACAACAACGACTCCCTGCTGGCCTCCATCGGCAAGGCGGTTGCCTTCATCTTCGCTCCCCTGGGCTTCGGCACCTGGCAGGCCACCGTGGCCACCGTTACCGGTCTCATTGCCAAGGAGGAGGTGGTCTCCACCTTCGGCGTGCTCTATCCGGGCAACCTGAGCCTGGAGATCGCCACTGCTTACAGCGCTGTGGCCGCCTACGCCTTCATGATCTTCAATCTGCTGTGCGCCCCCTGCTTTGCCGCGATGGGCGCCATCAAGCGGGAGATGAACAACCCCAAGTGGACTTTGGCTGCCATCGGCTACATGTGCGGCTTTGCCTATGTGGTCTCCCTCATCGTCTATCAGCTGGTGGGTCTGGCCCTTGGTGAAGTAGCATTTGGTGCCGGCACCATTGCCGCCATCCTGGCTCTGGCCGTCATGATCTATCTGTTGGTGCGCAAGGGCTACCGCCCCAGCGAGCAGGAGCAGCTCTCCACCCGCCGCTCGGTCAGCCGCGCATAAAATCAAGGAGTTTATTATGGGAACTTTCATTGTATTAGCAATCGTAATTCTGGGCGCAGGTCTGGCCGGCCGCGCCATGTGGAAAGACCACAAGGCAGGCAAGCACTGTGCAGGCTGCCCCGGCAACTGCGGCAGCGGCTGCCACTGCCACGATCATCACACCGCTTAAATATGTACCGCCCTTCCCGCTTTAGGAAGGGCGGTTTCTTTTTGCTCTTTATAATATTATTCCAGACTATGTCGTTTTCCCCACATGCGGCCTTAGTAAAGCTCTTTGATGATATCCACGCACTTATCAATTCCAAGCGTCCCGCTGTTCAGGGTAACATCATAATTCTGCGCATGTCCCCACTTCATATTGGTATAGAAGCGATGGTAGGCTGCACGGCGCTTATCCTTGTCCTTCAAGCGCTGCTCGGGGGATTCCTCCCGCTCTCCATATTCCTTGACGATCCGCTCTGCCCGGAAGGACAGATCTGCATGAATAAACACCCGCAGGCAGTCTGCCTTCTCCCGAAGAATATAGTCCGCGCACCGTCCTACAATGACACAGGGCCCCTTCTCGGCCAACTCAGTAATGATCTTATACTGGATTGTCCACAAATAATCCGCATTATTGGGTCCGGAGGAGCGATGGGAGAAGGCAGAGGAGAGAAATCCGCCGGGCGCATACTCCCCCGCATCCTTGATATAATTGGCATTGAACCCGCTTTCTGATGCCACCTTTTCAATGAGCTCACTGTCATAACAGGGAATGCCAAGCTTTTCTGCCACTTTTTTGCCAATGGTACGTCCGCCGCTTCCAAACTCACGGCTGATGGTAATGATCCGGTTTTTCATACGATTGCTCCTTTCGCAGTATACAAATCACCTGTTGTTTACTCTGCCTGTTCAATTTCTTTCAACTGCTTTCTCTCATAGATCAGCAGTCCAACGGACAGCAGGAAGGCCAGGCCATCGGCCACGGGCCCGGTCCAAAGCACGCCTACCACGCCCAGGAACTTAGGCAGTAGGACGGCAGCAGGTACAAAGAAGATAATCTGACGGGCCAGGGACAAGATGGCCGACTTGAGAGGCTTGCCCACCGCCTGCAAATATACGGCAACCACGGTCTGGAAACCAGTTAGGGGACACAGCATCAGGAAAATCCGGAAGGCTTTTACTGCACACTCGTTATACAGGCCCTCCTCGGATCCAAACAAGGAAACCACAGACATGGGAGCAAACTGGAAGATCAAAAATGCAATGATGGCAATGATTTCAGAGGCCACAAGGGCAATATCCAGCGCTTTTTTCACGCGGGTAAAATCTTTGGCGCCGTAGTTAAAACCAATGATGGGCTGCGCACCCACGGCAATACCAACCAGGATGGAGATGAGGATCTGATTGACTTTCATGACGATACCGGTGGCCGTCATGGGGATCTCAGCGCCGTAGATGGACAGCGCTCCGTAAGAGACCAGCAGGTTGTTGGTAAGAGCCATAACGATGGTGATGGCAAACTGGGTGATAAAGCTGCTGACGCCCAGGCTGAGTACGGTAGTACAGGTCTTTGCTTTCATGCGGAAAGCGGTGCGGTCAATGCGGAAGGTCTTGAACCGGAACAGATAGGTGACTGCCATAATGAAGGTGGCCACCTGACCGATCACCGTAGCAATGGCAGCCCCCCGCACTCCCATATGGAACACAAAAATAAACACAGGGTCCAGGATGGTATTGACCACAGCACCCAGGGCCATGGACAGCATGGCATACTTGGGGCTTCCGTCGGCACGGATCATGGAGTTGACTGCGCCGGGAATCATCATAAAGGGCAGGCCGACTCCGATGATGGTACCGTACTGCAAGGCGTACTCCCGCAGAGTATCCGTGGCGCCAAATAGGGTCAGGATGGGATCAATAAAGATCAGAAACACTGCGGCCAGCACGATACTGACCACTACCACCATCACGATGGCATTGCCCACGCCCCGCTTGGCGCTGGCAATGTCGCCCTCGCCCAGCTTTAAACTGAGATAGGCTGCGCCGCCATCGCCGATCATCAGGCACAAGGCCAGGGCCACAATCGTGATGGGAAAAACGGCGTTGGTAGCTCCGTTTCCCAGGTAACCTACGCCCCATCCGATAAAAATTTGATCCACAATGTTATACAAGGAGTTGACCAGCAAGGATATCACACAGGGAACTGCAAATTTGACGATCAAACGCCCAATGGGTTCGGTTGCAAAGGGACTTTTATTGGTTGATATTGTCTGCTCCATTCTCATTCTCTCCTTATTTAAGTAACTAGTTACTTATTTGTGCAAAAAAACAGGCAGTGAATCCGAGTGTTCTCCTCGGCACACTGCCTGGGGAATTCATTTTTGCCGCAAAAGATCATTGGGAATCAATATTGCGCAGCATCAGGTCGGTGGTCTGAAGCAAGGCCTCCCTCTCCTGCTGGGTAAAGTCCTTACAGATCTCATCCAAAACCTCTTGATCCTGCGCTAAGATCATCTTATAGATCCCCGTGGATTTCTCTGTACAGGTGATCTTCTTATAGCGCCGGTCCTTCGCACTGGGAACACACTGGATAAAGCCTTTGCTTTCCAGGCGCTGGAGAAGCTTAGTCATCGCCGGATGGGTCACATGCTCAATTCGCTCCAAATCATTCTGGTGCACTTCTATCTCACCGGAGGCCTCCAGACGACTGATGGAACCCAGCACCCGGAGCTGTACAGAGGTCAGCCCCATATCGGCCGCTTTCTCATCCATCCGTTTCCGAAATGCCCGGTTAATAATGGCAATTTTCAGCCCAAACGGCATCATGCCCGGCATACTCTCACCCCCTGCCAAATACGTAACCAATTACTTATTATAGCTGTCACAACTCCTTTGTCAACCCCCCGACAAAAAATAAACGGAGCTCTGGATCACCCAGAGCCCCGTTTTCTATTTCGTCTTACTTGATTTCCAAGGATACCGGAAATCAATACAGCTTAGCGCCGGCGGGGATATGGTCGTCCACCATCAGGCAGTGGAGCTTCTCCACGCCCTCCTCGTGGTGGATGGCGGAGATGATCATACCGCAGGAGTCAATACCCATCATCTTGCGGGGAGGCAGGTTGGTGATAGCGATCAGGGTCTTGCCCACCAGCTCCTCGGGCTCATAGGTATCGTGGATACCGCTGAGGATGACACGGTCGGTGCCGGTGCCGTCATCCAGGACGAACTTGAGGAGCTTCTTGCTCTTCTTTACTGCCTCGCACTCCTTTACCTTTACGGCACGGAAGTCGGACTTGGCAAAGGTATCAAAGTCCACAAAATCGGCAAACAGAGGCTCGATCTCCACCTTGGAGAAGTCGATCTTCTCTCCAGCCTCCTGAACAGGAGCAGGCGCAGCCTTCTCCTCTTTCTTGACTCCTTCGGGCTTCATGGTGGGGAACAGGATGACCTCGCGGATGGAGTCGGAATTGGTCAGCAGCATAACGCAGCGGTCGATGCCGATGCCCAGGCCGCCCGTGGGGGGCAGACCGTACTCCAGAGCGGTGAGGAAGTCCTCGTCCATCATACCGGCCTCGTCGTCGCCCTTGTCTCGCAGCTCCACCTGCTTCATGAAGCGCTGGCGCTGGTCAATGGGATCGTTGAGCTCGGAGAAGGCGTTGCCCATCTCACTGTGGCAGATGAACAGCTCAAAGCGCTCGGTGAGGCGGGGATCGCTGGGAGAGCGCTTGGCCAGGGGGGACACGTCCACGGGGTGCATGGTGATGAAGGTGGGCTGGATCAGCTTCTCCTCCACCTTCTGGTCAAAGCACTCGTACAGAGCGTTGCCCCAGGTCTTGTCGGCGGTCTCAGGCAGCTCCACGCCGATGGACTTGGCAGCGGCCACGGCCTCCTCGTCGGAGGTGATGGCCATAAAGTCGATACCGCAGTACTTCTTGACCGCCTCGTGCATGGGCATACGGGGCCAGCCAGGGGTCAGGTCGATCTTCTCGCCCTGCCACTCCACCTGGTAGGTGCCCAGGATCTTCTGAGCCGCGGAGGACAGCAGGTCCTCAAACAGGTCCATCATGTCGTTAAAGTCGGCATAGGCCTGGTAGAGCTCAATGGTGGTGAACTCAGGGTTGTGCTTGGGGTCCATGCCCTCGTTGCGGAAGATACGGCCGATCTCATACACCCGGTCCATACCGCCCACGATGAGCCGCTTCAGGGGCAGCTCGGTGGCGATACGCATGTACATATCGATATCCAGGGTGTTGTGGTGGGTGATGAAGGGCCGGGCGGTAGCGCCGCCGGAGATGGTGTTGAGGACGGGGGTCTCCACCTCCATAAAGCCGCGGGCGTCCATGAAGTCACGGACGTACTTGATAAACTGGGAGCGGATGATAAAGTTCCGCTTCACCTCGGGGTTGACGATCAGGTCCACATAGCGCTGACGGTAACGCAGTTCCGTGTTGGTCAAACCGTGGAACTTCTCGGGCAGGGGCAGCAGAGACTTGCTCAGCAGGGTCACCTTCTGCACCCGGACAGACATCTCGCCCCGCTGGGTGCGGAACACTTCGCCCTGCACACCCACGATGTCGCCGATGTCATACTTCTTAAAGCGGTTGTACTCCTCCTCATCCATCTCGTCCTTCCGGGCGTAGAGCTGGATGCGGCCGGACTTGTCCTGCAGATCGCAGAAAGACACCTTGCCCATGCCCCGCTTGGACATGAGGCGGCCGGCAATGGATACGGGCTGGCCCTCCAGGGCATCAAAATTCGCCTTGATGTTGGCGGAGTCGTTGTCCACCGGATAGCGGGTGATCTGGAAGGGATCGTTGCCGCTCTCCTGCAGGTCCTTCAGCTTGTCCCGGCGGATCTGAAGCAGCTGGGACAGGTTCTCCTCCTGAGGAACGGTGTTGTTATTCTTATCGGCCATGTATGCGCGCACTCCTATCTCTTTTTCTCCGGGCTTCCGGAGTCTGTATTCTTACCGCTCTACCTTCAGCAGCTTATACTCCACGCTGCCGGCAGGGGCGTCCACGACCACGTCGTCGCCCACATTTTTCCCCAGCAGGGCGCGGCCAAAGGGAGAGTCCTCGGAGATGACTCCGTTCATGGGATCGGCCTCCTGGGAGCCTACGATCTTATAGACCAGCTCCTCGTCAAACTCCTTGTCCAGCACGGTCACGGTGGAGCCGATGCGCACATAGTTGCCGCCGTCGTCTTCGCTCTCGTCGATGACCACATAGTTGCTCAAAATCTCCTCTACCTCAGCGATGCGGGAGTAGAGCTTTCCCTGCTCGGTCTTGGCCTCATCGTACTCGCTGTTCTCGCTCAGGTCACCGAAGGAGCGGGCCTCCTTGATGAGCTCAGCTACTTCCTTCTCACGGACGGTCTTCAGGTAGACCAGCTCGTCCTGCAGCTCCTTGAGCCGCTGAGGAGTCAGTTTATATTCTTTCGCCATGATATCTCGCACACCTTTCCAAACTTAGGCCGGAGGGCAACGCCTCCGGACCCGGTCAAATATACAGGATAACTAAAAAAAGTTATAAGGATACAGTCTGTGTTATTATAGATACTTTTCCGCCCTGTGTCAAGTAAATTCTAGCTGATATTTTCCAATTTTTCCCGTTTCCCACAGGGCAGTCAACAGGCCCAGATCCTCCCGGTCCTCCGGGGCCAGCGCAGCGGCCTGGGGGATCACCTCCCCCAGTCTGGGAGCGGAGCCCCACAGCAGCAGGTCCTCCTTCCCCGCTCCTTCCCCGTCAAAATAGACCGCCAGGGACACCTCCGCCCCATCCGGCTGCACCGGAAGGCCATACTCTCTGCGAAGCCACAAGGACAGCTCCTCTCCTCCCTGAGGGGCGCTGACCGCTACCTGACGCACCAGAGGGCATAAAAGCTGAGCACACCGGGCCATATCACGGTCCACCCGCTTTCCCCGTAAGGCCACGGCGGCACGCTCCGGGGCGATCTCCCGTCGATTGAGGGCGGCCAGCACGATCTGGGGGGAGTGGAAACGAAGGAACGGGACGGGGTCCACCGGCCTCAGATCCCAGCGCTCCAGCAGAGGCCACTGGTCAAAATGCTCCGGCACCAGCACCCGCCGCACGCCCCCCTGCGCCAGACGTTTTCCGCTCCGGCGCAGCCGCCCCTTTTCCCGCCAGCCTCCGGGCCGCACGCGGATCTGGAGCACCCCCAGTCCATACAGGTCCCGGCGCTCCGTCCGCTCCCGCCCCTCGGGGCTGAATACCAGCCGTCCAAACAAAACAGATCCCCCCTCCCGCAACCCTATGCGGAAGGGGGGAATTTTTATGTATGCTTAGGTAAGCTTCTTCTTTACACCGCCGCTGGTGGCATACAGGGTCATGCTGCCCAGGAAGTAGTTCACCGGGTCCACACGGCTGCCGTTGACACGGATCTCGAAATGGAGGTGGTTGCCGGTGGAGGAACCGGTGGTTCCCACATAGCCCACCACCTGGCCCTGAGATACGGTCTGTCCCTTGGACACGCCACGGCGACTCATGTGAGCATACAGAGTGGAGGTACCATCGCTGTGGCTGACCACCACGTAGTTGCCGTAAGAGCTGTTGTAGGTAGAAGTGGTCACCACGCCGCTCTTGGCCGCCAGAATCTGGGTTCCGGCAGGAGCCGGGATGTCGATGCCGGTGTGATTGTTGGGCCGTCCGGTCACCGGATGGGTCCGGCCTCCATAGAGGGAGGACAGAGTATTGTAGCCGGGCAGAGGCCACATAAAGCCCGACTCACTCACTACGTTGGAAATCTGACTGGCCAGTTCCTTCTCCGCAGCAGCAATCTCTTTGTCTACTGCATCGGCGGCTGCCTTCAGCTGGGCCTCCGCCTTCTCCACCTCAGCCTGCTGACTGCTGATCTCGGAGATAAGGGCGTCTACCTCTTCCTGCTGGGACTTCAGGCTGGCCTTGGCTGCCTCCTGCTCATCCTTGGCAGCCTGCTGCTCCTGGCGGGCGGTCTCCAGGTCCGCCTTATCCTGAGCGATCTGCTCCCGGATGGCAATAAGCTCGTCCATGACCTGGTTGTCGTACTGCATGATCTCATCCACCATCATGGCGTTGTCCAGCAGGTCGGCAAAATCCTTGGAACTGAACAGGATGGACCAATAGGAGATCTCGCCCTGCTCCTCCATGTAGCGCACCCGCTCACAGAACAGCTCGTACTGGGCCTGCTCCTTCTCCTCCGCCTCGGCCAGCTCTACCTGCTTCTGGGCAATCAGCTCGTCGTACTTGGAGATTTGGGTCTGGATGGTGTTGATCTCGGCCTGGGTGGCATTGATCTGCTGCTCCAGCAGTGTCTTCTGCTCCAGAGCCTTGTTCTTGTCTTCCTTAATAGCGGCCAGCTGATTCTGCAGTTCCTTCTGCTGCTCACGCAGATCAGAGGCATTGTCTTTCAGTTCATCGATTTCTGCCTGGGTCACAGCCGAGGCGGAAACCACCATGGTCTGAGGCACCAGAGGAATGGCCAAAGACAGCACCAGTGCCACCACCAGTAGGCGCTTTGCAATCGTTTTCCAACTCGTACGTGTCTTCATATCCATGCCTGCCTCCTCGTCAATGAACTAAAATATTTGCCAGCATAGGCAAGAGAATCAGCACCGCCATTACTCCTGCCATCACACTCATAAAAATACGCTGCTTCTTGGGACGCACGATAATTCTCCTTTCCCATTAAACCTGCAGGAACTTCCGAATGGCCAGCACCGAACCCACCACACCGATCAGCAGTCCAGCGCCGCAGAACACGGGCAGAATGTTGATGATCAGGGATGTAAAGGGCAGGATGGTCACCAGGGACATACCGTTGGACTGGATCACCGCCTTGCCCACCAGTTCATACACACCCCACTGGAGGAAGAAGGCCACAATCGCTCCGGCCAGGCCCAGGATCATCCCCTGCACAATAAAGGGCCAGCGGATAAAGGCATTGGTAGCGCCGCACATCTTCATGATGGCGATCTCCTCTCGGCGGTAGAAGAAGGCCAGCTTAGTGGTATTGGCAATAATAAACAGGGACACCACCGCCAGGATGGAGACCAGAACGATGGCCACACCGGCGGCAATGTTGCGCACAGTAACAAAGCCCTGGGCAATCTCATAGGCGGCGTTGGTGTCGGCAACTCCCTCCACCTGCTCCACCTGCTTTACCGTCTGCTCCAGCAGCTCAATGTCATCCACATGGATGCGATAGCGGTCCCGCAGCACCTCCCCATCCAGATCATTGAGCAGCGGGTTATCCTGCCGGCCGGCCTTAAAGTCCTCCAGGGCCTGGTCCCGGCTGACAAAGGTCACCTCAGCTACATTGGGAATGGCCTCGATCTGAGACTGGAGTGCCTTGGCCTGGTCCTCTGTATAGGTTTCATCGATGTAGGCCAGAAACTCGTTTTCCGCTTCCAGATCTCCCAACATGTTGTCCAGATTCACCGCAACCAGGGAGAAGGAACCCATGATCAGCAGACATGCCACGATCATACACACAGCAGCAAAGGACATAAAGCCGTGGGTAAAAATGGAGTGAATTCCTTCGCTGCAATAATATCCAATATCAAATCTTTTCGCCATTGTAGTACCCGCCCGTTTCGTCATTGATGATTCGGCCATCCTCGATGGCCACGACCCGCTTTCCAAAGCGGTTGACCAGATTTTTCTCGTGGGTCACCACCAGCACCGTGGTTCCCAGCTCATTGATCCGCTCCAGCAGCATCATGATCTCCAAGGAGCGGTTGGGGTCCAGGTTTCCGGTGGGCTCATCGGCAATGATCATATTGGGGTTGTTCACCAGCGCCCGGGCAATGGCCACACGCTGCTGCTCGCCGCCGGAGAGCTGTCCGGGATACCGGTCCGCCTTCTGCTCCAGTCCCACCAGCTGCAGCACATAGGGAATGCGCCGCTTCAGGTCCCGGCTGGACGCGCCGATGGCCCGCATGGCAAAGGACAGATTTTCGTACACCGTCTTCTTCTCAATCAGTCGGAAATCCTGGAAAATGATGCCCAGGGTGCGGCGCATCAGCGGCACCTGCTTGGGGCTGATGTTGCTCATGCTGTACCCATTGACCATGAGTTTTCCCTGCGTCAGGGCAATCTCGCCGGTGATCAGCTTGATGATGGTAGACTTTCCCGACCCGGAAGGGCCCACCAGAAAGACAAATTCCCCGTCGTCAATGCGCATATTGACCCCTTTCAGGGCCTTGGTCCCGTTGTCGTACTCTTTATAGACGTCAATAAAACGTATCATAATATGTAAACCCTCGTGCACTCAAAATAGCCGTCATGATTTTGACGATAACCGGGAAAAATTGTTCCCTCTTTGGGGAGCATTTCCCGGGAAAGATTTCACTACTTAGGTTACACCCGTAACCTGGATTTTGTCAATGGGAAAATGCGGTTTTATGTCACCTTTTCGCTGTTGTATTTTGATATACAAAAAGGCCTCCGTCTGCCTCACGGCAGACGGAGGCCTCGTCCTGTCTTTCAGAAAGGGCGTGAGACCGCCGGAAAATCAATGGATCAGGACTCGATTCCCCGGGAAATCAGATACTTTTTGACCATCAGAGCTACCTTGAAGGTGATGGCGTCGTCAAACTCACGCAGATCCAGCCCAGTAAGCTTCTTGATCTTCTCCAGGCGGTAGACCAGCGTGTTGCGGTGTACGAACAGCTTACGGGCTGTCTCGGACACGTTCAGGTTGTTCTCAAAGAACTTGTTGATGGTGAGCAGAGTCTCCTGATCCAGGGCGTCGATGGGGTTCTTCTTAAAGACCTCCTGAAGGAACATCTGGCACAGGATGGTGGGCAGCTGATAAATCAGACGACCGATGCCCAGGTTCTCATAGTTGATGACCGTCTTTTCGGTGTCAAACACCTTGCCCACGTCGATGGCCACTCCGGCCTCCTTATAGGCCCGGGCCAGGTCGCGGATGTGGTTGACCACCGTGCCGATACCGATCACGACCTTGATCCCCAGCTCCTGGGTGACGGCGGTAGCGATCTGCTTGGCAATCTTCTGCAGCTCCTTGGCGTCAGCTCCCTCAGGCAGCTGCTTGATGAGAGCCACGTCAGTCTCGTTGATGGAGATGACGAAGTCGGTCTGCTTGTCGGGGAACAGGTTCTGGATCACGTCGATGGTAGTCACATCGGCAGGGCCCAGCTGGCGCACCAAGAAGGCGGCCCGGGGAGCCTCGGAGACAAAGTGAAGCTCCTTGGCCTGGGTATAGATATCTCCCAACAGGATGTTGTCGGAGATGATATTCTTAACAAAGGTAGCCTTATCATGCTTTTCTTCATAATAAGTCTTGGCGCCGTTGAATGCCACCACTGCCATGGCGCACAGCGCCCCGGCCAGATCATCCTCGCCCTTTACAAACGCGGCATAATCAAACTGGGCCCCCCAACCGGCAAGGGGTTTAAAGGTCTTGCCCTCAAAATGGGCTGTGGCATTGTCCGAGGAGTTGACCGCGGCAACAGCGCCCGACCAATGCTCTCCAATACAGGTGAGCTCACTGCAGGCCACCACGATCCCGTCTGCATCGATTACGCCTACCATGCGATCGATGCTGTCCTTCATTTGGAGCACGACTCCTTGAAACATCCTGCTGGACACGTTAATCCCTCCCAAGTTATTCTCATAACACTATTGACATTATAACGGTACACCCCCGGTTTTGGCAAGGGGGTTGTCCCATTTTTTTGTTCAAAACGCACAATTTTTTTGTCTATTCATCTCTGAGCGGCCTTGAGGCTCTGTACCTCCCGCTCGGTCAGGAACCGCCACTGGCCTTTTTCCAGCCCCTCGTCCAATTTCAGCGGTCCCATGGACAGCCGCTTAAGATAGAGTACCGGCTTGCCCCGGGTGGCCAGCATCCGTTTGACCTGGTGATATTTCCCCTCCCTCAGGGTGACCAGGCACTCACTCCCATCGCCTAGAGGCTCCAAATCGGCAGGCAGACAGACCAGGCCGTCTCCCAGCGTCATTCCCTCGGACAGGGCCTGCACGTCCTCCTGGTCGATCTGCCCATCTACTCGGGCATAGTAGACCTTATCCACATGCTTGCGTGGAGACAGAAGATCATGGCCCAGGGGGCCGTCATCGGTGAGCAGTAAAAGCCCCTCGGTATCCTTGTCCAGCCGTCCCACTGGAAACAGTCCCCGGCGGCGCAGATGCTCCGGCAACAGGTCCAGCACAGTGGCCTGCTTCTTGTCCTGGGTGGCCGAGAGCAGACCGGAGGGCTTATGCAGCATGATGTACACACAGGGGGCGCAGTCCACCGCCTCCCCGTCCACCTGGATCTTGGCGCTCTGGGGATCGCACTTGTCCTCAGGCCGTCCCGCGGGGCGCCCGTCCACCAACACCCGTCCACGGGCAATGAGCTCCTTGACCTCCTTGCGGGACCACCGCCCCGTGGAGGCCAGCAGCTTGTCCAGCCGTTCCATTGCCAATGTTCTGTCCTCCTCACTCAATAGGATGTATCGGGTATGTTTTCGTTTATTTTACCAACTTAATGAAAAAAATTCAATGAAAAGGCGCACTCTTTCCTCAAAGCACCGCTCCGCTGTGAATATCCCGGCCCTTTGGTGCATAAACTGCACCAAGATGCTGGATGTGGAAGGAGAATGCGCTGTGTTTATTCTTACCGCCAGACTGCCAAGGCGAAAACTGGCGATCGGCGTGGCCGCCGCGGCGCTGCTGTGCTGCGCCGGACTGGTGATGAATCTCGATCCCCCCGCCCTGCCCACGGTGGCCGCCAGTACCGTCCCGGACACTACAGGGATCAGCTCCAACGAAGAGCGGGTCTCATTTCTGAGTCAATACGGCTGGCAGGTTAATCAGGACCCTGTGGTCACCGAGGAGCTGACCATCCCCAAGGAGATGGACGAGAGCTATGACGAGTATCTGGAGCTTCAGATTTCTCAGGGCTTTGATTTGACCAAATATGCCGGAAAACGGGTCAAGCGGTACACTTACGAGATCACCAACTACCCCTCCGGGGAGACCGGCGTGCAGGCCAACCTTTTGATCTACCGGGATAAGGTGGTGGGAGGCGAGGTCCTCTCTCCTCAAATGAACGGCTTTGTCCACGGCCTGGCTATGCCTCAGGGATAAGGCAGAACACACGCGGCGGCGCGCCGGACCAGTTCCGGTGCGCCGCCGCAGTGCTGGCAGAGATTATTTCCCGGTCATCTTGTTCATATCTGTCTTGGCATCCTTGGCGGCGTTCTCTACACCCTGGCCAATATCCTTGGCCGCATTTTTGGTGCCCTCACCCGCATCTTTCAGGGTATTTTCCGTGCCCTTCATCAGCTCGTTCCAGCTATCCTCCAGGGCCTTGCCCAGCTGTTCCCATTCGCTGGTTCCGGCCTGGCGGTAGCGCTTCACCGTACCATCTCCGTTGGCATAGTACCGGCTGTCCGGCAGATACTGCCGCGCTCCCGACGTCGAGGTCCGGTAGCCCGAGGCAGACATGCCGGTATTGTTCAGCATGCCCACTCCATTCTCCTGCCCCTTAGAGCTACAGGAGGCCAGAGAAACCGTCATTACCAGGGCCCCGCACAGGCCCAGCCATCTCCCGTTCATCGCTGTTTCCTCCCCATCATACGATGATTTGGATGTGCCATCCGGCATTTAGTATGTACGGGATGGGTGCAGACATGCGGGTAAAACCTTGACAGCCACGCAATGGAAACTGATTTGACATAAAAATGCCGCAAAGCTTCCGCTTTGCGGCATCTATGCGATTGATTGACGTAAGAGTGCTTTACTGATCCTCTTCGTCCTCAGCCTCTACGGTGTCGTCAGACAGGTCCAGAGAGAACCGGGTCTCACAGTTGGGGCACTGGATCTCCCCGGCGGCGAGGGCCTCGTCGTCGATGATCAGCGGCTCCTCACAGTTGGGGCACTCCACCTCAAAGTAGTCGTCCTCGTCCTCTTCGTCCTCGTCTTCCTCTTCGTCCTCGAACACCACGGACTCCACATCGGCCAGGTCGTCGGAGAGCACGTCGATCTCCTCACCCAGCGCCAGGGCGTTCTCCTCCAGGTCCTCGATGGACAGGCCCACCTCTTCCAGGATGCCGATCATCACGGAGATCAGCTTACCCTCCTTGGACTTCTCGGTGTCCAGATTCAGGCCCTCAGCCAAGCCCTTCAGATAGGCGACTTTTTCAGAAATGGTCATGGGGTACTCCTTTCTGAGGCGCAGCCTCAAACACGATTACTTTTTTCAGGGGACGGCATAGTTGGCAGCGGCTCGGACGCTTCGCGTTATCACGCCTCGCCTGCTCACGACGCGCGGCTTCCCTCCGTCTCAGAACACAAACAGATCCGCTCTGCGGCTCTTGGTTTGTATTCTTCGCTCCGGTCCATCCGCGCTGTTCGCAACGGCTCGGACGCTTAGCCCTTGCAGCGCTCCAGGTACTCGCCGGTACGGGTGTCGATCTTGATCTTGTCGCCGGGGTTGATGAACAGGGGAACCTTGATCTCGGTGCCGGTCTCCAGGGTGGCGGGCTTGGTCACGTTGGTAGCAGTATCGCCCTTGAAGCCGGGATCGGTCTCAGTGACCTCCAGCTCCACGAAGGTGGGGGGCTCCACGCCGAAGACGCTGCCCTTGTAGGACATGACCTTGCAGCTCATGTTCTCCTTCACGAAACGGAAGGAGTCGCCCAGCAGGTCCTTGCTGATGGGCAGCATGTCAAAGGTCTCCATATCCATGAAGTAGTACAGGTCACCGTCGTTGTAGCTGTACTCCATGTCCTTACGCTCGACAAAGGCCTGCTCAAACTTGGCGGTGGGGTTGAAGGAGGTCTCGGTCACGCCGCCGGTGATGATGTTCTTCATCTTGGTACGGACAAAGGCGGCGCCCTTGCCGGGCTTTACGTGCTGGAACTCGACGACCTGCATGACCTTACCGTCCATCTCGAAGGTCACGCCGTTGCGGAAATCACTGGCGGAAATCATTGCCATAGGAATCATCCTCCATTGTGTTTTTAATGAACTAACTTATTTTACCCTGTTTCCCCTGTTTTGACAAGGGGGTTTGCTAAAATTCCGGCAAATCACAGAACGATCAGGTCCTTGGGGGAGCGGGTCAAGTCCTCGCAGCCGCCCTCCCGCAGCACCAACACGTCCTCAATGCGCACGCCAAACTTGCCGGGCAGATAGATCCCCGGCTCGGCGGAGATCACCGCGCCGGAAGGCATCACTTCCTGCTGGGAGGGGGATGCATTGGGGGCCTCGTGGATCTCCAGCCCCAGAGAGTGGCCGAAGCTGTGGGAGAAGTATTCACCGTACCCGGCCTCCGCAATCACCTGGCGGGCGGCAGCGTCGATCTCGCTGCCGGTCACTCCGGCCCGGGCGGCGGCAATGCCCGCCTTCTGGGCCTGGAGGACAGTATGGTACACCGTCTCCATCTCCTCTGTGGGCTGTCCCACCGCTACGGTACGAGTCATATCAGAGCAGTAGCCGTCCCAGATGCAGCCAAAGTCCATGGTGACGAACATCCCGGCCTGGATCACCGTCTCGCCCGGTACCGCATGGGGCATGGAGCCGTTGGCTCCCGCCGCCACGATGGGATCAAAGGATACCTTCCGGGCGCCCCGGCGCAGCATCTCATACACCAGCCGGGCTGCCACCTGCTGCTCAGTCATGCCCGGACGGATAAAGTTCAAAATCTCCCGAAAGGCCTGGTCGGTGATCTCCTGAGCCCGGCGCATGGCGGACAATTCCTCTTCGTCCTTGCAAGCCCGCAGCCCAGTGAGCAGCTTCTGAGCGGGTACCAGCTTGCAGGGCAGCGCGTCGCATAGGCGCTGATACTGCTCCACATTCATATAGCCGCTCTCAAAGCCCACTTTTTCAAACCCCTGGGCACGGATATAGTCCCGGGCCAGAGACAGATGGCCCTTCTGGGCCGAGATCAGGGAGAGCTGGACTCCCTTCACCTGCTTTTGGGCCGCCTCGATATACCGTCCATCGGTAGAGTAGTGAGCTCCCTGCTTTCCTACCAGCAGCCAGCCCTCTCCCTGAAAGCCCAGGGCGTAGCGCTCTCCCGGCTCGCTGGTCACCAGCATGGCGTCCAGGCCATACTCCTCCAGAGCACGGGAAATTTTTTCAACATGGTTCATGATAATGCCTCCTCAGGGCCGCAGAAGCCCCGATAAATTCTCTTCATCTCCACCGCATCCTCCGCCTGTGTACCTGCGCTTTCGCAGATAAAGGTGGGACTCCAGCCCCGGCGGGCCACCTCTCGGGCCAGGGGCGTCCAGTCCGGACCAAACCCTCCGTGGTCGGCAAAGGTGCGGTGGCGCTTTTCTCCGCCGTTGGGGGTAAACTCGATGCGGGAGAAGTGACTGTGGAAGCGGCTGGCCCGCTCCTCTCCCAGCACCCGCTCCACCTTGTCCAGCATCTCCCGGCAGGCCTGCTCCCCCTCCAGTTCTCCCAGAGAGCGGGCGTACAGGTGGCCAAAGTCGATGCAGGGGATGAGCCGCTCATCCAAGGTACACAGCTCCAGCACCTCGTCCAGATCTCCCAGCTGGTTTATCTTGCCCATGGTTTCAGGGCACAAGGTGATGTTCCCATACCCCTGGCGGTCACAGGCCTCCAGCACCTGCTTTAAAGTCTCCTTGGCGATGTCCAGCGCCTCCCGGCGGCTGCGCTTCATCAGGGCCCCCGAGTGGATCACGATCCGCTCCGCTCCCATCACCTGGGCCACAAAGCAGCTCTCCAGCACATAATTGGTGGTCTTTGTCCGGCTCTCCGGGTCAGGGTTGGCCAGATTGATAAAGTAGGGAGCGTGGACAGACAGGGCGATGCCTGCCTCTCTTGCCTTCTCCCCCAGCTTCCGGGCGGTGTCCTCCCCTACGTGGACTCCTTTGCCGCACTGGTACTCGTAGCAATCCAATCCCTGCTGGGCAATCCAGGCCGGTGCGGCCAGAGAGGACTTGTGGACTTTGGAAAAGCTCTCGGCGTTGCCCGCAGGTCCAAATCGTGCGCTCATAGGAAGGGCCTCCTTCCTCCCAGCAGGCGGTAGGGGGGTTCTTTACTGTAGCGGATATACCGCCCGGGGTTGCCCGCCAGGCGAATGGGCTTGATGAGCAGCGGGGTGACTCCCGCCCGGTTGGCCCCCAGGGTGTCGGTGAAGATCTGATCGCCCACCATAATGGTCTCCTTGGGGGTGCGGCCCATGCGCTCCATGGCCTTAAAATACCCGGCCTTCTTGGGCTTGCCCGAGTGTCCCTGGTAGGGAATGCCCACCTGCTGGGCAAATTTCTGGGCCCGTCCGGGCTTTCGGCTGTTAGAGAGGAGGAACAGGTCGATTCCCTCCTCCTTCAGCGCCGCCATCCAGGCGGCTACTTCGGGAGAGGGCTCCAGCACCTTATAGGGCACCAGGGTGTTGTCCAGGTCGGCCAGCACCAGGGTGATCCCCTTCTCCTTTAACTTTTTGGGATCTAAACTGGTCACCGAGGGGTAGACCCCCCGGGGTATGGGTGAAAAGGGCACGGATGTGTCCTCCTTTGTTCTAGTTTTCCCGCCGGTCTCATAAAGTGTCACAGACCGGCCGCGCTGAGTATTACGCGCTGAGCAATATCATATCACGTTCGAAAAATTTGGACAAGGGGGAGTCGCCATGTCTTCCATGCGCTTTTGTATTACCGTCACACCCGACCAACTCCGGGAGATTCGGGGGTTGTCTGTCACCCCCGCCCATCTGGCCTACCGCATGGGCCAGGGGCCCCACCTGTTCCGCACGGGGGGCAATTCCGCCCCCTATGGAGGATGGATGGTATTGGACTGCCGGGACTTTGACGGCTTGGGCCGTCCCGGTCCCTTCTGCCAGGAGGTGACCCGCGAGTGCGCTGCCCGAAACTTTTCCGGGGTGGTGTGCGATTTTGAGGCTGGCCGCCTGCCCCCTCTGGAGGAGACGGTGGCCCAGCTTGGGAACGAGTGCTCCCGCCGGGGCTGGAACCTGCTGGTGCCGGAGCACTATGCCTCCTGCTCCCCCCACGCCCAGGTGATGATCTCCTCTGCTCTGTCGGGAGGTTCTCTGGAACTGCGGCTGGAGGAGGCCCAGCAACGCTTTGGCCGGGAGCGGGTAGTGCTGGCCCTTCAGCGGTCGGCGGAGGACTTCTTTCTCCCCTCCCCCACCGGCAGCGGACGCC
>ENA-UPXC01002100-UPXC01002100.1-human-gut-metagenome-genome-assembly--contig:-NODE-2100-length-24799-cov-161.565731_pt1 | contig 24799 bp, 17 predicted proteins | sample MGYA00250047_ERZ773371 | MGnify/ENA primary metagenome ERZ773371 (study PRJEB29103, sample SAMN06111975) | human gut metagenome | biome: human gut; feature: ankylosing spondylitis patient; material... | reverse complement strand
GTAGACCATGCGGAAGAATTTCGGCATCATCTCAATCGGATACAGGCCGGAAGCGCCCGGAATCTGCACGATGATCAGCGCGACGCACAGTCCCTTGCCAATATGCATGAACGAGGTCGACAGCGCGAAGGTGATGCTCAGATATACCAGCGACGTGATGACGCCGGTAAGTATGTACAGCGGCGCGTTCACCGTCTGCACGCCGATGATGAGGTTGCCGATGGTGGTGATCGCGCCTTGGATGGCGCCCATGATGCCGAGCAGCATGTAGCGGGCGAAATATTTTTCGGAAGTGGTCAAGTCGAGGTCTTCGAGGCCTTCATCGTCGACCTCCACCTTGAAGATCACCACGAAGGCGAACGCGCCCACCCACAGGGCCAGGTTGGTCATGAGCGGAGCCATGCCGGAACCGTAGGAGTTCATCGGATACACGTTTTTCGTGTCGATCACCGTGGGGGACTGCATGAACGAGGCGATTTTCTCCGTGTTGAGGGAGCTGTCGCCGGTCAGGCTTTTCAGCATGTCAACGCTGCCGAGCGCTTTCAGGTCGGTGCTGACGGTGATGAGCTTGTTCTCCACCTGCTCGAGCTGCTTGTCGGTGTTCTGCAGCGTGGTGCGGGTGTCGTTCGCCACCTGGTCGAGTTGGTCGAGCACGGCGGAGGTCTGGTTGACCACGGTGGTCTGGCTGGTTACGGTGCCGGACAGTGTGCCGGCGGTCATGGCGAGCGAGCTCAGACCGGAGTTGAGCTGGGGGAGCGCACCGGAATTCAACGTGTTGCGGGCATCTCCCATGCTTTTCAGCGAATTTTGCGTGCTGGTGTTGAAGTCGGTGGCGAGTTTGGACACGCTGTCGGACGTGGATTGTGTGTTCTCGCTCAACGTTTTGAGGTCGTTGAGCGTGCCAGCGGCCGTGTTGTTGGTGTCTTCGAGCTTCTTGATGATGTCTTGGTACTGTGCGTTGTCGCTGACGTTCTTGAGCTTCTCGATGAGCCGGGCGTTGCTGTCGGTCACGCTTTGCATGTTGCTGACGGCCTGCTGTGCGGTGCCGCTTGCGGACGAGACGGCCGTGGTCACCTTGTTGATGCTGGTGGTGGTGTCGCTGGCGGCCTGCGAAATCAGGCCGGAACCGTTCTCCAAAGCGGTGTTGGCGTTGGACGTGAAGGTATTGAGGCCGTTTTGTGCGGTGCCGATGGCGGTGGCGGTGTTCGCCAGTCCCTTGCCCGCACTTGCTGCGGCCAGCTGCACGTCGTTCATTGCCTGACGGGCGGATTGCGTTTGTTGCGGCACGTTGGCGAGCTGTGCGTCAAGATCTTCGATGGTGGAGCGGATGAGGCTTACGTTCTTCTGGGTTTTGTCGAGTTCTGCTGTGGTCTCGTTGACGAAGGAGTTGGTTTTGCCGTTGATGGTGTCATTCGCGGAGTTCACGGCTTTAGTGAGTACTTCGCTGACGGTGGAGACGAAGGTGTTGTTGACGGTACGATCAACGGTGGTCGCGCCTTGGTCGGTGATTTTCGGGGAGATCGGGCTCGATTTTTCGTTGACATAGTATTCCAGCGTCGGCCGGTTCTTGCTGTCGGTCACGACGTTGGCGAGATCCTCGCTGAAATCGGAGGGGATGATGATCGCCGCATAGCAGTCGCCGGACTGTACCGCTTCCATCGCTTCGGCCTTGCCCATGAATTCCCAGCCAAGCTGGTCGTTGTCTTTCAGCGTGTCTTCGATCTGGTCGCCGAGGTTCATTTTGCCGAGCAGGGCGTTGTCGGTGCCTTTGTCGACGTTGGCCACGGCAACTTTGATGCCTTGGGTATTGCCATACGGATTCCAGAATCCGTAGATGTTGAACCATGCGTACAGCGGCGGAATGATGGTTATACCGATCATGATGACCCAGGCGGCAGGTACGGTGACGAGTCGTTTGAGGTCACGACGCAGAATCTGCAGTACGTTGCGCATTGTCTCCCCAGTCCAATGGATGTTCGACCGTGTTCGCGCGTAGCGATACGTTATTCGTAGCGCTACGCCTCCCGTATCGTAATACCCGCTCTCGGACAAATTTGGGCACAGGCGTAAATGCGCTCCGTCCATGACTGAAATAAACACGACAAACCGCGGCAGGACTGTGAATCTTGCTGTTGGAGACCGCGCAACTTGCCTTCTGTGTCTGCGCAAGTCGAGTCTGCTGTCTGCGCATCTTGTGATTGCGGGATGACATGTGACTTGCGCAGGCAGAAATCGCAGGTTGTGCGCGTTGCGCGCAAACAATCATCTCGTGTAGCGCACTGCGATCGGGTTTTGGTAGCGTTGTTCTGGGAAGGACGAACAAGCATGAGCAAGATTGAAGATGTGAGCGAGGCCATCGCCGACGAAACCGAAATCGCAGCAATCGAAGAGGCCGGCATCATTGCGCAATCGCAATCGGCGGAAGATGACGGCAATCCTGCTGACCGCAGGCTGCCGCTGATTGCACGTATTTACGGCATCGTCATGTTGATCGAAGGCGTGGTGACGTTGCCGATCATCGTGATTTCCTGCCTGTATGCAGTCCACGCCGCGCTTTCCGGCAAACTGGCGTTTGGCGCGCTGAATCTCACCACTATTCTGTCGGTTATTCATGCTGTGGTGCTGCTGGTCTCCACCGCATGCCTTGCGATTTTCGGCATGCTGCTGATTCTCAACAAGCGTCGGCATATCGCGCAATGGACGTATCTGATGATTCCGCTCACGCTTGCGGAAGGCCTATTGTCGTTGTCGTTGCAGGGTTTGGGCGTGAATCTGATCAGTCCGACCGTGCAGCTGCTCGTATTGGTTGCGTTGCATATCACGGCTGATCCGTCGCTGCGCGAGGAGCGACGTTTGCAGTTCGCGCTTCGTCGTTTGGATGCGCGCAGCGAGTATGAGACGGCTGTTTCGAAGGGTATGGCCGGCCGTGATCTGACCGGCAAGGGCTATATTTCGCTTGATTTCTTCAACCTGTTTTGGCTGTTTGTGGTCGGATGCGTGTTCGGTCTGGTAGTGGAGACGCTATACCACTATGTGCTGTTCGGCGAATGGCAGGATCGCGCCGGATTTTTGTGGGGGCCGTTCTCGCCGATCTACGGCTTTGGCGCGGTGATCCTGACGGTATTGCTCAACCACTTGTGGCGGTCGAATTGGATGCTGATCTTCTGTGCCAGCGCGGTGATTGGCGGCGCGTTCGAATATTTCACCAGCTGGTTCATGGAGGTTGCGTTCGGTATTCGCGCGTGGGATTACACGGGTCAATGGCTGTCGATTGATGGGCGCACATCCGGCAAATACATGTTTTTCTGGGGAATACTCGGCTTGGTGTGGGTGAAGCTGATTCTGCCGCATTTGCTTGCGATGATTCAGCGTATTCCGTGGAAGATTCGCTATACGTTGACGGCGGTGTGTTTCGCGCTGATTTTCGTTGACGGCGTGATGACGTTGATGGCGCTGGATTCCTGGTATTCGCGTATGGCGGGTATTGCGCAGGATTCGCCTGTTTCGCAATTCTTCGCCACATATTTCGACGACGACTTCATGGCCAATCGGTTCCAGACCATGACGCTCGACCCGTCCACGGCCAGCCGCATGTAGCGTCTGACTGTTTTATGGATGACTGCTTTATGGGCTAGATGGCGAAGCTTTGTGGAAGAACGTGTATGGTGCGTCCGCTATTGGTTGCGCCGTGCACGGCTGCATGTGACCTGTGCCCGCACGGCCTTTGTGGACTCGGTGCCCTGCGACTTCTACGCGCTTAGGCGGCGAAGCTTTGCGCGAGCTGGCGGATCAGATCCGGCCTATGTCCACTCCATGAGGAGTTCGGTGAGATGACGACCGGAATCTGCTTGAAGCCAGCGTTTTTGATCTGTTCGAAGGTGGACGGGTTCTTCGTCAGATCAACGGTGTCGTAACGCACGCCCAGCTTTGCGAGCTCTTGTTCGGTGGCTTCGCATTGCGGGTTGCTCGGATTGGTGAAGACGGTCACGGTCATTCGATTTCCTCCCTATGCAAATGGCTTTCGTCGTTTGCGAAAGCCGTGTCGGCCACGTTCTTCGGTTATGCTCGCTTACGCAAGCCACTATCTAGCATACACACTACAGGTAGTGGTGTGTCGTGAGTTTCCTCACTGTATATAGTGGGGAATTCCCCAGAATTCCCCAAAATACGAACGTTTGTTCGAATATGTCTAGTGTACCCCAAACCACGGAATTCACGTCCGCGCGCATGTCGTGCGTGTTTTATGGAGAGGGTTGTATATAGGGGGGGTGGCTTGGTGACGTCAATGCCTGCCTGATGGCACGGCGAAAACTGTTTATTCATATATAAAACACCGGTAATATACCGCAAATGACCTCAGTTGTCACCCCCCCCCCCTAAAATGATGAGTATGCGTAGCGCGAATTTGCGTGGGCGTGTTGAACAACCTTGATGATTCCGATTTGCCTACTGTCTTAAGGACTGTTGGGCTGACAGGAAATTCTGAGGGGGCTGTGAGCATATTCGCGGGAATTTGCTCTACGGTATGCTGAGGTTCGGCGGTTTTCCGCTGAATACAGGAAACCCCTGGAAATCGTACGATTCCCAGGGGTGGATGGTTGGTCGCTGGCTAGGGCAGCGCATCAGGGTGAAGAAGTGTTTTCGAAGGCTCTTCCTCACCTATCAACTGCGTTTGAGGTATAGCCCTCGCCGGCAGCCAGCCAAGTCTTATCTTATACACCCTTAGCTATGTCGGCGACCTTATTGCAGGGTGTGTTCAATGAAGCCATAACGTGCCATTAAATACGGCAATTTGGCTCCGCGCAAGTACTCCAGGGGAAGTCGTTGCACGGAGCCAAATTAATCGCTTTCAGGCGAATGCCACCTTGACTGAGTTAGACTCAGGCGCGCTTGCGGAGCACGGTGATGCCAGCGAAGCCGAGCAGGGCAAGCACGGCGAACACCGCAACGCCACCAACGGTAGCGCCGGTGTTGCCGAGAACGGCCTTCTTGATCTTCTGGGCAACGGTCTTCTTGGTGTTGCCCTTGGTGTCATTCTTCTTGGTGGTGTCGGCCGGCTTGCTGTCATCCTTCTTGGAGTCGTCGGTCGGAGCGTCCTTGTACATGGCGTACACGGCCCAGTTGCCGGTCACGACCATGTCTGGATCGACCGGAACGTCGCCGTCGTTGGAGGCGAAGCCCCAGCCGGTGAAGATCTTGCCTTCGACGGCCGGTGCCTGGATGCCCAGCGCGTACTGGGAGAACTTGACGTGGTCCTTGGCGTAGTAGCCGACGGTCTGGATGAGCTTGTCGGTGCCTGCGTAGAAGGAGACCACGTTCTGGGTGGTGTCATCCTTCTTTTCAGCGTTCTTGTACATCGGGTAGACGGCCCAGTTGCCGGTCACGACCGTGTTCGGGTCGACTGCGACGTCGCCGTCGTTGGAGGCGAAGCCCCAGCCGGTGAAGGTCTTGCCCTCGACGGCCGGTGCCTGGATGCCTGCGGCGTAGGTGGAGAACTTGACCTTGTCCTTGGCGTAGTAGCTGACGGTCTGGATCAGCTCGTTCTTGGTGTTGTAGAAGGAGACCGTGTTCAGAGTCTTATCTTCCGAAGTCGGAGTGTCCTTGTACATCGGGTAGACGGCCCAGTTGCCGGTCACTTCTGCGTCCGGGTTGACTGCGACGTCGCCGTCGTTGGAGGCGAAGCCCCAGCCGGTGAAGGTCTTGCCTTCGACGGCCGGTGCCTGGATGCCGAGTGCGTACTGGGAGAACTTTGCCTTGTCCTTGGCGTAGTAGCTGACGGTCTGGATGAGCTGGTCGGCGCCTGCGTAGAAGGAGACGGTGTACTGGGTGTTGTCATCCTGTGTCGGGGTATCCGCGTACGTCGCGTATACGGCGATGTCCGCGAACACCTGATCGGTGTCCTTGAGCATGGTGCCCTCGGAGTAAGCCCAGCCGGTGAAGGTCTTGCCCTCGATGGTCGGTGCCTGGATGCCGAGTGCGTACTGGGAGAAGGCGGTGCCTTTCTGCCAGGTGACTCCCTGGATGCTGTGTCCGTCAGCGGTGTAGAACGTCACCGTGGCGTATTCTTCTTTAGCCTGCGAGGAAGTTGCAGAATTCTGATTCTGGGCAGTATCAGCCATTGCTACTGCCGGTGCCAAGGCGGCCAGAGTCGCTACAGCTGCAACGCCCGCAATAATCTTTTTGCCAAAAGACATTTGGGGAAACCCTTTCTTAGTTACGTAACTAGTTGCCCCAAAGCGATGCCTTCGAAATACCGCCCTGAATGCGTGGAGTTCCCCCTCATAAGAATTCCGAAGGACCATGATAGCTGCCCCCTAGCGACTTTTTAAGAGTCTAGGGCGTGTTCGTTGGAATTGCAATCTTTTCTCGATTTCCCACTTTCCTATTGCCGCTGTATTGGCGGAAGCCTTTTGGAATCGGCAAGGCGCCATCCCGGCAAGGCGTCTTGCCTGTAAGGGTGAGGAATCCGATGATGGCGACGGCAGGGTGTTTACCGGCGCGGATGATGATGTGACAATCCGTGTTTGGGGCGCGAACAATGTGAGTGCGACTAATTGCGTCTGGAGCCAAAAAATCGCGGGAATTGAAAACCCTTGGAAGCTAATGTTTCCAAGGGTTTCGTGGTGCCCCCCGTGGGATTCGAACCCACAACCCACGACTTAAAAGGACGCTGCTCTAACCGTTGAGCTAGAGGGGCAACAAGGAGACAGTATACAGCATATTTACGCAAAACGCCACACGAATCAGCTGTAAGTAACAAAAAACGTGGATTATCACCAAGTCATCGCCGAATCATCATCGAATTCTCGCGAATCGCAGCGTCATTTCTGCATATCTGCTCGTACAGTGGAACGCATGTCATGTACCACGATCCTTGTAGGAAAGAAAGCCAGCTACGACGGCTCCACCATCATCGCACGCGACGATGATTCCGGTTCCGGCCGTTACGACCCCAAGAAATTCATTGCGGTCGCACCGCAAGACCAGCCGAGACATTACCGCAGTGTGCTCAGTCATGTCGAAATCGACCTTCCCGACAATCCATGCCGATACAGCATTGTGCCGAACGTGCTGCCGAACCGCGGAATTCTCGCGGAAGCGGGCGTCAACGAGCGCAATGTGGCGATGAGCGCCACCGAAACCATCGCAGTCAACGAGCGCGTGCTAGCCGCTGATCCACTCGTTGAACTGCAACCGGCGAACGAAGCCGCTGATACCCCTGAAATTCCGGGCGGAATCGGAGAGGAAGACATCATCACCCTCGTGCTGCCTTACGTAACCACGGCACGCGAAGGCGTCGCACGTCTCGCCGAACTGCTTGAAACATACGGCACCTACGAATCGAACGGCATCATCATTTCCGACGTAAACGAAATCTGGTATGTCGAAACGATCGGCGGGCACCATTGGATCGCCCGCCGCGTGCCGGACGACTGCTATGCGACCATCCCCAACCAGCTCGGCATCGACGATTTCGACCTCGACGACGCCTTCAACGCCCAACGCGAATTCATGTGCAGTGCCGATTTGCGCGAATTCATGGACGCGCACCACCTTGACCGCACTATGAGCGCGGCAGCAAGTAGCGGCTTCGGATTCCAGTCGACGAGCGCTTTCGGAAACGGCGGCATGAACGGCGGCGGCAATAGCAGTAGCGGCGCGGCGCTGGGCCACAACCATTTCAATCCGCGCACAGCCTTCGGCACCGCCACCACCAAAGACCGCATCTACAACACGCCGCGTGCCTGGTACATGCAGCGCCACCTCAATCCAAGCGAGGACTGGGATTCGCCGGCCGCCCGCTACGCGCCCGCATCCGACGATATTCCGTGGTGCCGCGTGCCGGAGAACGCTGTGACGCTCGAAGACGTCGACTTCCTGATGAGCGCGCACTTCGAGGGGACCCCTTACGATCCGTACGGCACGCTCGGAACGCCGGAAAGCCGCCATCGCTACCGTCCGATCGGCATCAACCGCACCGGGCACATGGTGGCCATGCAAATCCGCCCGTACGCGCCGGAGACAAGCCGTTCGATCATGTGGATCTCATACGGTTCCGGCCCCTTCACCACGGCCACGCCATTCTATGCGAACGTCGACGATACGCCCGCCTACCTGCGCGACACCACGCCGGAAGTCTCGACCGGCAACCTGTACTGGGCGAACCGTTTGATCGCCGCGCTCGCCGACGCGCATTTCTACGAAACCAGCAATGCGATCGAAGGATTTGCGGAATCGGCCCGCGCTTACGGCCATCGTCTGGTGGAACGCACTGATGCCGAATTGCGTGAGATGCCCGCGCAAACGAGCGCGTCCGAATCGCAGGAGCGTGCAGGGGCCGCGGAGATTACGGAAAACGCAAGTATTGCAATTATCGCAAAACTGCAGCAGTCCAACGAAGAAATGGCGGAATACTTGCGCACTCACGTTACGAAACTGCTCAACGACGTGCTCTACACGTCCAGCAATCTCATGCACAACAGTTTCGCCATGTCCGACCGCTGGAACTAAGCATAAAGCCCCGAAATTCGGCAAAACCCGTCCCAATGAGCCAAGGTTTCCGCGCTCGGAGCATTCCGCATGAACGCAGGCTGTTGGAAGCGTCAGTGCTGCTCCCAACAGCCTCACGACTGCATCCGCATCCTCGTACGTCAGTTTTTGCCCATATCTCGCTTAGATATGGCAGATTTCAAGAGATGACACGAGGCATTTCGTTTACATATGGCACTCGTGCTTGGTAGCAAGGCGACTTCGGGGGTAAAATATACCCTCTAAGTCACCTTGCTATCAAGGGCATCTGCCATATATAAGGCAGATAGTGCTATCTAGACCGTCGATTGACCATCAAATCGTCGGAAATCGCGATCAGTTGAACCCGACGACGTGTTCCGCCACGAAATACCCCTTGCGAATCACGAAACGACCGATCGACCCGCGCAAATTCAACGCACGAGACATGGCCTTCTTACGCACATCCTTGTAAATAGTGGGGGAGTACGCCTTAATGTCGTCCCACATATCCTTTTTCTTCTCATAATTTTCCGGATCGCGAGACAAAATCATGAACACACTTGCCACGGAACTTTCAATCGCCAGGAAGTGGATCATATAACGGTACAGGCCGTCCGGCACCGTGCCGCGTTCCGGAGTTGCACGCACCATGCACTGGTTGACGAGGCGCAGCTGGTCGACGCGGCAGATCATCACATCGGTCTGCACGCTCTGCCCGTCGCGCCCGATGAAATAGTGGTAGAACGGCGTATCCAAATACTTCATGGTCTTCACCCACGGGAACGGTTGGTACGCGTAAATGAAGTCCACGTAGAACGTGTGCTCCGGCAGCTGCATGCCGGACTCTCGCACCACGGCGGTGCGGTACGTCAGCGCGTGCATGAGAATGTATTCAGCCAAGCCGAAATGCCCAAGATCGTTCCAGGTCAGGCGCTCGCCGGCCTTCATGGCATGGCGGAAGTTCACCACATGCTTGTTGCGTTTGCCAACCTTGTCATACACATAATTAGTGACGAGCATGTCGATCGGCTCGGTGGAATCGGCCTCTTCGCGCAGCACGGCCATGACCTGTTCGAGCGATTCGGGGCCAACCCAATCGTCGGCGTCAACAACCTTCACGTACATGCCGCTTGCCGCCGCGATGCCGGTGTTGACGGCTCCGCCATGCCCCTTGTTCTCTTGGTGGATGGCGCGCACGATGCCTGGATAGCGGGCTTCGAATTTCTGTGCCATTTCCAGCGTGCCGTCGGACGAGCCGTCATCCACGATCAGCACTTCGATGTCGTCGTTGCGCTTCGCTGCGATTAACGACATGACGCATCGTTCCAAATATTCGGTCATGTTGTACGCGGGCACCACGAAGGTGAGCGTCTTCTTCTCCTGCATAGTCTTCCTTGGTAGGACGAGGTGACCTGCCGCGCGCGGCGCGTGGTCACTGCGTAACGAAACTAACGTAGCACCTTGTTCGCTTCAGGGGAACGGTTTGTACGCAATAGGCACCCTGAATAGCGCAATCTGCACCTGAAATTTCCCTTAAGGGTACCGTTGCTGACAATTTGTAAGTTTTCGTCGATGCTTGTTGGCTTGTGCGATGCTTGCGATTCCCCTGTTGCTGGTACTGTTCGATTCTTGTGTCTGGCGCCTGTTGGCGTTGGCTGCGATGCTTGCGATGACTGGGGGCGGCTGGGTTTTACGACTGCTGTTCGGCTTGCGTGCCTTGGCTTCCGGCTGTGTCTTGTTCGGTATTCTGTTCAGCGTTCTGCTCGGCTGGGCTTTCCGTATTGTTTTGTGATTGTGCCTCTTTTGCGGCCTTGCGCTCGCGTTTCGCGATTTCCTTGATTTCGCGCCTTTCCTGCTTTTCCGCCTCTTTTGTGGCTTTGTCGCTTTCGAAACGCAGTTCCGGCTTGGCTTCCATGCGGCTCAAGCCATGCCAGGCCAGATTCACGATGTGCGCGGCAATCTGTTCTTTACTGAGTTTGCGCTGGTCCGCCCAATACTGGCAGGTATATACGGTCATGCCGATGAGCATCTGCGCGTAGTATGGCACGCCCTTGGCCGGCAGATGCTGGCGTTTGAACGCTTCGGCGAGAATGTCTTCCACGCGCAGGGCGATGTCTCCCAAAAGCGAATTGAACGAGCTGGCCGGATCGGTTTTCGGCGAATCGCGGGTGAGCACTCGGAATCCTTCGGCATTCTCCTCAACATAGGTGAGCAGTGCCAGCGCCGTGCGTTCCACGATTTGACGGGGGTGCGCTTGTGGGTCGGAGAGCGCGTTGACGAGCGTGTCGGTAAGGGCGCGCATCTCACGGTCCACCACCACAGCGTACAGGCCCTCTTTGCCTCCGAAATGCTCGTACACAATGGGTTTCGACACTTTCGCGGTGGCGGCGATCTCCTCCACGCTCACTGCTTCGAACCCCTTCGACGCGAACAGCGAACGACCGATTTCGATGAGCTGCTCGCGCCGCTGATACGACGTCATTCTGGATGTATTGGCCATGCCGTCCAGTTTTTCATGCCCCGTGGATAGTCTGTCCGATTCTGGTGAATCGGACACTTGGGCTCGGTATTTGGACGGTTCGTTGTCCGATTCTGGTGAATCGGACACTTGGGCTCGGTATTTGGACGGTTCGTTGTCCGATTCTGCAGAATCGGACATTCGTGGTGCGTCCGCGGGGCGGAGCCGGTGTGTCCGTTGCGCTTTTTAGGCTGGAGTCATGGATACGAATGTGATTATTGCGATTGTCGCCGTTGTCGTTATCGCGGCAATTCTGGTGATTGGCGGTTGGTGGCTCGGTAAGACCCGCAAGAACGCCGTCGATAAGTCCACGGAGGATGCGAAAGCCAAGGCTGACGCCCGTCTTGCCGCGGAAGCAAAGTCGGCTGCGGCTGATTCTTCCACGGTGAAGCCGTCCGTTGATTCCAATGTTGATGCAGCTGAAAAAGCTCCGGCTGAAAGTCAGCAGAAGTCCTCAGCTCAAGCTTCCTCTTCCGAAACGGCAGCTCCTGCACCAGCCACCGAAGCCAAGCCCGAACCGGTTCATGAAACCCCCGAATCCGCCGGCACGCGCATGCAGCGTCTTAAGGCGCGCCTGTCGAAATCCGGCAATCCGTTCGGCAAGGCTCTGTTCAACATTCTTGCGAAGGATCAGCTTTCCGAAGCCGACTGGGAAGACGTCGAAGACACCCTCCTGCTTGCCGATGTTGGCGCGGAAGCCAGCGAACAGCTCGTCGAGGAACTGCGCAACGACGCCCGAATCGCAGGCCAGTCCGATCCGGCCGAAGTGCGTGCCGCGCTGAAGGACAAGCTGTTGAAGCTCGTAGGCACTGACACGGATCGCCGCCTCAATGCCAATAAGGAAGACGCGAACAAACCAAGCGTCATCATCATGGTCGGCGTGAACGGCACGGGCAAAACCACCACTGCGGGCAAGCTTTCCCGCCTGCTTGTTTCCGAAGGCAAGCAGGTCATGTTGGGCGCTGCCGATACCTTCCGCGCGGCGGCCGCCGACCAGTTGGAAACTTGGGGTGCCAAGGTCGGTGTCCCGGTCGTGCGTTCCGACAAGGACGGCGCCGATCCGGCGTCCGTCGCATTCGAGGCCAGTGCCAAGGCCAAGGAAGAGAACGCCGACGTGCTCATCATCGACACTGCGGGCCGCCTGCAGAACAAGGCGAACCTCATGGACGAGCTCGGCAAGATCCGCCGCGTTACCGAAAAGAACCTTCCGGTCGACGAGGTGCTGCTCGTGCTCGACGCCACCACTGGCCAGAATGGCATGACCCAGGCCAAGGTGTTCGCCGAAGCCATCGGCATTACCGGTGTGGTGCTCTCCAAGCTCGACGGCTCCGCAAAGGGTGGCATCGTGATTTCCGTGCAGAAGGAGCTTGGCGTGCCCGTCAAGCTTGTCGGCCTCGGTGAAGGCCCGGACGATCTCGCCCCGTTCGATCCGGAAGGCTTCGTCGACGGCATCCTCGCCTGAGCTGATTGCGCTTCCGAGAAAGCCTCCCCGCGTGGGAGGCTTTCTTTTTACCTCCGACCAGTCCTATTTCGCCTATATATGGCAGATTTGCCGGTTCGTCCGCTGGTTTCTCGCTTATATATGGCAGATGCTTTTGGAGAAAGTCGACTTAGAAGGTATATGTTTACCCCCGAAAGCACCTTTTTTGCGAGTGAGAGTGCCATATATGGGCGAAATGTCTCGTGTCAGTCCTCCAAATCTGCCATACATAAGGCAGATACGCTGAAAAATGGGCTGATAGTGGTTTGGCCTGAGAGCGGTGCGCAATCTGAAACAAAACGTGCCAGCCGCTTTATTCCGCCGTTTTCGGTTGACGTAATGGCGAGATGGCGTTACCTTGCTGTAACACGTCGTAACGTTTTCAAAACGCGGGCGGCGTTCCATACCGTTTTGTCAGCCCCATACGATGGGGCCGGAAATGTGAACTCAAAAAGAAAGAAAGAGGAGGGTGACATGGGTCAGCTTGATTCTGGAAATGCCGCGTGGATTTTGACGTCCGCGTCCCTTGTGTTCCTCATGACGCCGGGTGTGGCGTTCTTCTACGGTGGCATGGTCCGCGCAAAGGCCGTGCTGAACATGATGATTATGGAGGCGGCCGCTCTGTCCGTCACAATGGTGATCTGGGTGCTGTGGGGCTGGTCCATCGCCTACGCAGGCACTTCGGTCGGCGGTGTCTTCGGTGATCCGGCCACAGGCTTCCTGCTGAAGGATTCCATGGTTTCCGACGGCGGTGTCTTCACGTCGGCTTCGCTGAACTCCAACAACTACCCGGTCAGCGTCGATGTGGCGTTCCAGTCCGCATTCGCCATGATTACCGTCGCTCTGATTTGCGGCGCTATCGCTGAACGTGTCAAGTACTCCACGTGGATGATTTTCGTCGCGCTGTGGATTACCTTCGATTACGCTCCGCTCGCCCACATGGTGTGGAATGGCGGTCTGCTGAGCGCTGACGGCGCGATCTCCCAGGCTATCGGCGCTGCCGCCCACGATTTCGCAGGTGGTACGGTCGTGCACATCAATGCTGCAGTCGCCGCTCTGGTGATCGTGTTGATCATCGGCAAGCGCAAGGGCTTCGGCACCCAGCCGTTCCGTCCGCACAATGTTCCGTTCGTGATGCTTGGCGCTTTCCTGCTGTGGTTCGGATGGTTCGGCTTCAACGCTGGTTCCGCGTTTGCCGCCAATGGCACCGCAGGCTACGCTTGGGTTTCCACTTCCGCTGCAACCGCCGCCGCAATGCTCTCTTGGGGCTTCACTGAGAAGATCCGCACCGGCCACTACACCGCCATGGGTGCCGCTTCCGGCATCGTCGCAGGTCTGGTTGCCATCACTCCGGCCGCCGATGTGGTTTCCCCGCTGTGGGCCATCGTGCTCGGTGCCATCGCCGGCGTGCTCACCTGCCTCGCTTGCGGCCTGAAGTTCAAGCTCGGCTACGATGATTCTCTCGACGTTGTCGGCGTTCACGGCGTCGGCGGCTTCACCGGCACTGTGCTTATCGGCTTCTTCGGCGAAGGTACCGGTCTGTTCGCGGGCGGCGACTGGAAGCAGCTGGTTGTGCAGCTCATCGTTGCCCTCGTTGCCATCATCTGGTCCGCTGTTGTCACCGGCATCATCGCCTTCGCTCTGGAGAAGACGATTGGTTGGCGTGTCACCGAAGCTCAGGAAGTCGGCGGTATCGATCTTGCCGATCAGGGCGAACGTGCTTACGATTTTGCTGGTACCGCCAGCTCTGTTCTCAAGGAGGTGAAGTGAGATGAAGCTCATTACCGCTATCATTCAGCCGCATAAGCTTGACGATGTCAAGGAAGCTCTCGCTGCCGCAGGTGTTCACGGTCTGACCGTGTCTGAGGCTAACGGTTACGGCCGCCAGCGTGGCCACACCGAGGTTTACCGTGGCGCCGAATACACCGTGGATCTCATTCCGAAGATTCGCGTCGAGGTGCTGTCCGATGACGCCGATGCCGAGACTCTGGTCGGTGTGATCGTCAAGTCCGCCGGCTCCGGCACCATCGGCGACGGCAAGGTCTGGGTTGCCCCGCTTGATTCGGTGACCCGCGTGCGCACCGGCGAGACCGGCTCTGCCGCTATCTGATAATTCATTCGGATAGATATTAAGGGCCCCGGGCTTAGGTTCGGGTTATCAATAGACAGATCCCCGTACGTGCTTCGCGCCGTGCGGGGATTTTCATACGTTTTTCGCGTCAGATTGTCTGCTTCGGATTTCCCCGCTTTCGCTTTTATCTGCTCAGATTTGATTGTTTTTGCGAAGATTCATAAGGATTTGCTATGACTTCAGCGGTTGATGGTCTTAAACAACGTTTCATGGATATGAGTCAGCCGGATGCCGACGGCGTGTACCGCAATGGTGCGGCGAAACGTAAGGCTCGTACGGATCTGGCCATGGATTGCCTCAAACAATTGTGGCAGGAGGCTTGCCAGACGGTGTCTTTTGACGTTCCGCAAGCTGGTATTGGTCTTGGCGCGGTGGGTTCGTTGGCTCGCGGCCAGGTTGGTCCGAGTTCCGATCTTGACTTGGTGGTCATTTATGAGCCTCACGCGCTCACTGACCAGCAGCTCAATGAGCTTGCCAACAAATTGTGGTATCCGATTTGGGATTCTGGTCTTGATCTTGACCAGTCGGTGCGTACCCGCGCGCAGTGCGAGGCTGTCACCGACCATGATCTGCCCGCCGCGATGGGTTGGCTGGATGTGGTGCCGATCGCGGGCGATACGCAGCTGATCGAATCCACGGCTGTCTCCATTTTGGAGCGTTGGCGTAGGGCCGCCCGTAAGCGCTTGCCCGAATTGTTGGGTTCCGCCAAGTCTCGTTTGGGCGAGTTCGGCCGTATGGCGTATAGCAATCAGCCTGATATTAAGGAGTCTCGCGGTGGTTTGCGCGATTCCGTGCTGGTTTCCGCGCTTGCCGCTTCTTGGCTTGCCGACCGCCCGCATGGCCAGTATGACGATGCCGTCGAACGGTTGCTGGATGTGCGCGATTGCATTCATTTGGTCGCCAACAAAGACACGAATATGCTGCTTGCCCCCTATCAGGCGAAGGTTTCGGCGATGCTGGGTTTGGCCGATCCGACGTTGCCGAGCGGCGAGCGCGAGGCGAAGTCGATTGATGATTTGCAGACGTTGCTCGCGCGTGTTGGTCGCCAGATCGCGTTTTCGCTTGATTCCACGGCTTCTCGCGCTGAGCATTCGTTGACTCATGAGAAGCCTCGTTTTGCGTTTTTCCAGGTGTTCCAGCCTCGTGGCGGCGGTAAGCGTCAGGCGCCTACTTTTGATGTGATTGCGCCCGGTATCGCCAAGCATGAGGAGGAGATCGTGCTTGCGCCGGGTGCCGATCCGAAGTCCGATCCGTGTCTTGCGTTGCGGGCTGCTGTTGCTGCGGCTGAGTTTGGTCTGCCGATCGCGCCCGGCACGTTGCAGAATCTGAAGTCGTGTCCGATCGATGATCGCACGTGGAATGATGAGTCGCGTAGTCTGTTCTTGCGTTTGCTTGCGAGCGGTCCCGCGTTGTTGCAGGTGTGGGAGGAGATTGATTTTGTCGATATTCCGGGTCGGCTGATTCCGGAATGGCTGGCGATTCGTAATCGTCCGAGCGCTTCGGCCGCGCACCGTTACACGATTGACCGTCATTCGGTTGAGGTGGTCACGCGGCTTGGTCGTGAAACACCTCGTGGAAACCGTTATGATGATCGGCATTATCAGGCGTTGCTGATGGCTGGTATTTTGCATGATATCGGCAAGCGTCCAGGGGTTGCCGATCATGCTGCGGAGGGTGCGCGTCATGCGTCCATGGTGTTGAAACGCATGGGTTTTGACCGTGACATTATTTGGTGGGTCACGTTGCTGGTGCGCGAGCATCTTACGTTGTCGGAGTTTGCGACTGGTCAGAATCCGAATGATCCGAATGTTGGTGACGAGTTGGCGTCTCGTCTTGATCATGATCCGCTGCTGCTTGACATGCTGTTCGATCTGACTCGTGCTGACGGTTCGTCGTTGGGTGCCACGGCCGGCGAGACCATTTCCAAACAGTACGGCTGGAGTAAATGGCGCGAAACCCTTGTCCGAACCATGTACAACGCCACCCGCTACCACATGTGAGGCCGCGTAGGCTGTGAGCGAATGCCCGGCAAAGCGACATGGTTGCCGATGCGGTACCCGCCGCGTCGGCGGAAACCCATCGTTTAAGAAAAAGTGGGGAATATATCACCTTCGGTTCACTTAAGCAAGTCACAACCAGGGGAATGGGCACCCGTACGAAAGATGTCCCCAAGTTGTCCACTTGGTTATCCCCATTTGGTGGATAACTCGATATGTTTTCCACATAGTTATCCCCAGTATGTGGATAACTCGGGTTTTTTCGGCTTTCTTATCCACAGCGAACCGATTCGCGCGTGTCGGGTGATTCCGATCCTGCCAATGCGGAGATTCCTCCAGAATCTCATCGCAACATCATTCGTGAAGTGGCACAGGTATTATGGTTTTTCCCGGTACACCACACATCGAAGAGCTGGAGAAGCATGGCGGAGAGCAATTCTTGGAACAATGGCCTGAATCAAGGGCAAAACCGCGGTTTTTCAGGCAATGGCAGCATTTCCGGCGCGTCGGGAACGGCTATTCGCGACGCCATCTTCGACCGTGTGCCGCCACATGACGACGCCGCCGAAATGGCGGTGCTCGGCGGCATGCTCATGAGCAAAGACGCCATCGGCGAAGTCTCGCAGATGATTGACATCACCGACTTCTACCAGCCGCGCAACCAAACCGTGTACGAAGCCATCATCAACCTGTTCTCCGCATCGCAGCCCGTCGACGCGGTGCTGGTGGCCAACCAGCTGCTCAAAGACGGCGACCTCGAAAAAGTGGGAGGATCCGACTATCTGCACAGCCTCGTCGCATCCGTGCCGACCGCAGCCAACGCAACCTTCTATGCCGACATCATCCACCAGCGTGCCATCCTGCGCAATGTGATCGCAGCCGGCACCAAAATCGCACAGCTCGGCTACACCGCCGAAGGATCCCAAGCCGAAGACGTCGTCAACCTGGCACAGGCCGAAGTCTACGAAATGTCGACCGGCAAAGTGAGGCAGGATTACGCGCCGATCGGCACCGTCATCACCGACACCCTCGACCAAATCGACCGACTGCAAAACGGCGAGGTTTCCAAAGGCGTGCCAACCGGATTCCGTGACATCGACGACGTGACGCAAGGCCTGCAGCCGGGCCAGATGATCGTCGTTGCAGGCCGACCGGCCATGGGTAAGTCCACGCTCGGCGTTGATTTCGCGCGAGCTGCGGCGCTGCACCACAATATGACGTCCGTGATCTTCAGCTTGGAAATGAGCAAAACCGAACTTGCGCAACGAATCATTTCGGCGGAAGCGAATATTCCGCTGTCAGCCATGCGCCGAGCGGAAGAAATCACGCAGGAACGTTGGAATATCCTCAATAATCTGCAGGATAAACTGCAGAACGCACCATTATTCATCGACGATAGTCCGAACATGAGTTTGATGGAGATCCGTGCGAAATGCCGCCGATTGAAGCAGACGAACGATCTGAAATTAGTGGTGATCGATTACCTGCAGCTCATGACTTCCGGCAAGGCCGTGGAAAGCCGCCAGCAGGAAGTGTCTGATTTCTCGCGTGCATTGAAGCTGCTTGCCAAGGAATTGGAAGTGCCGGTGGTGGCGCTGAGCCAGCTGAACCGTGGCCCCGAAATGCGTCAGGATAAAAAGCCGCAGCTTTCGGATTTGCGCGAATCCGGTTCTATCGAACAGGACGCCGACGTGGTGTTCCTCGTGCACAGGCCGGACGCCTACGACAAGGAAGATCGCCCGGGCGAGGCCGATATCATCATGGCGAAGCATCGTAACGGTCCGACGCAGACGTTCAATCTCGCGTTCCTTGGCGCATACTCCAAGTTCAAAGATATGCCGCAGGACTACCAGAGCCAACAGGAGGTATAGCATGGCGTGGAACTCATTCGCAACGCCGTTGATCGGCAAGGCCGTGCGTGCGGCCTCCCGCCTGGCACATGGCGGCGGCAGCGCGTTCCCCGGCAAAATCGTGGAACGGATCGACCCGCAATTCCTCGCACGCACCCTGCAGCAGCTACCGCTTGGCGTGGTGCTCGTGTCTGGCACGAACGGCAAAACCACCACCACGCGCATGGTGGCAAGCATGCTGGAATCGTTGGGATTGAAGGTATTCACCAATCCGACCGGATCGAATTTCACCCGCGGCGTGGTCTCGTCGCTGCTGGCCGAAGTCTCGCTCGGCGGCAAACTGGACGCCGACATCGCCGTACTGGAACTCGACGAAGCGTACGCGGTGCATTTCGTCAAACAAGTGCAACCCGACTACTGCCTGCTGCTCAACGTGATGCGCGACCAGCTCGACCGTTTCGGCGAAATCGACAATACCGCACGACTGCTGAGCAAAGCCGCCGAAGCGACCACCGGAACCGTAGTGCTCAATCGTGAGGATCCACGCATTGCACGACTTGCTGACGTCGCACATACTGAAGATGGTGTGGAAGTGCGCTATTTCGGTCTTGACGGGTCGTTGCGCAGCTTCTTCCCGTCCGACGACGACATGTGCACGACAGTCGATACTGCATCGTCCGCAAATATTGAGATTGACGATGCTGCAGTGATTGCGAAAACTGGGGAAAATGCAGAAAAATCGGAAGATGCGGCAATTGCGGAACAGCTACCAGCTGACGTGACTTTGCTTGCCGTGGGCGACCATCGTGCCAGTTTCGGCATCGACGGTGAAACGTACGAAACCGGTGTGAGACTGGAAGGCGTGTACAACCTGTACAACGCGGCGGCCGCGCTGGCCGTCGTGCGAGCGGTCGTAGCCGACGCGCAGGCAATGTTCCTGCCGTTCGAGCAGAACGTAACCGACGAACTATTGCGACAAGTGGGAATCTCACAGCGCATGATCGACTTCGCGCATTCCACCACGCAAGCCATGATCGACGCGGCAGCCGAAGTCACTCCGGCGTTCGGACGCGGCGAGGTCATCGACGTGAACGGCTCGCCGGTGGAGCTGCTGCTCGTCAAAAACCCCATGGGATTCCGTCTGTCGCTCGCATCCTTCACCCCTGAAGGCTGCGACACCATGATCGCCATCAACGACGAATACGCCGACGGGCGTGACATGAGCTGGTTGTGGGACGTGGACTTCTCCTCGCTGCGAGACACCGGTGTGGCCATGGTTTCGGGCGTGCGTGCCTGGGATATGGCGTTGCGTCTCGAATACGATCAGGTGCCGGTGAATAGCGTCAACACGGAACTTGAAGAGGCCGTCTCAGCGTTCGTGAACGCGAATCCGGGCACCCCCAAGCACATTTACTGCACATACACGGCAATGCTCAAAACGCGAGCCGCGCTCGGCAAAATCGCCGAAGTCGCCGACGCTGGCGTGGGCAAATAACAGCGCGAATCCGCGCAACGCATGAAAACGCATGAAGAACGTATGAACCGCATGAGGGAGACGATATGAGCCAGGTAATCGACATCGTGTCGCTATATCCGAAAGACATGAACATTTACGGCGACTCCGGCAACGTGCTCACCATCCAGCGCCGTCTCGCCCTATACGGCTACGAGCCGCGCGTGCACGCCTACAATCAGGGCGACGCGTGGCCCGAACACGTCGACATGATTCTGGGCGGCGGCGGCCAAGACACCGGCCAGAAGAAAATCATCGACGACTTCTTCAAACGCGCCGACCTGCTGCGATCGCTGGCCGCCGGCGGCACCCCCATGCTCATGATTTGCGGTCTGTACCAGCTGTTCGGCGAATATTTCGAAACGGTGGATGGCTCCCGGCTCGACGGCATCGGCGTGATCGGCGCGTACACGGTCGGTCAGGAAGTGCGCATGATCGGCAATCTGACCGAGCATTCCGCCGATTTCGGTGACATCATCGGCTACGAAAACCATTCCGGCCAAACCTTCCTGCGCGAAGGCGTGCAGCCGCTCGGCACCGTCGACGCGGATAGCACCGGCAATAATGGCGAGGATCATACGGAAGGCGCCCGCGTCAACAATGTGATCGGCACATACATGCACGGCTCGCTGCTGCCGAAAAACCCCGCGATCGCCGATTTTCTGATCCGCACCGCCGCAGAACGCCGGTATGGTTCGTTCGATCCGGCCGCTGCAGGGCAGACGGAAGCGCAGCGTGCGGAACTTGATCGCATCAACACGATTGCCAGCAATGCGCGTCGCGTGGCCATGTCACGTCCGCGCTGATTGTTTTCGCGCTGTTTCGTAGTTTTCGCGTTTTCGTACGCTGTGAGCATACGGCAGCGAGTCTTCCGCAGAATTGTAACGATTGACTAGTTTCGTTGACGTTATTTGTGAAGAAAATGCGATAGAGTGGGTACCACCATCACCTAAGGAGGTAATCATGGCTGATTTTGATTTTGGTGACGGCCTGCGTAAGGTCTTCCTCGCCGGCGTTGGCGCTTTGGCGACCACGGTTGAGAAGAGCCAGGAAATCGTTGATGATCTCGTCAAGAAGGGCGAGTTGACCGTCGAACAGGGCAAGGCCCTCAACGCCGAACTCAAGCACAAGGTCGCGGAGGTCAAGGAATCCTCTGAAGCCAAGGCTGCAGAGGAAACCAAGGAAGCCGAACCTGAAGCCAAAGCCGAGTAACGTTCAATCGTTCACATCGCCGTCTGCTCGTCGCATCACGTTCAGACGGCGATTTGTTATGCGGAACTTGCGAAACATGCGAACGGCCGTGTGCGGAACGTAAGAAACGTGCGAAACATGCGAAACATGCGAATCGCATGAAATACGCGGGACGCAAGTCTCCTCATGAATCCCACTCATCGTAATCCGACCAACGTTTGCGAGCAGCGATATGTCTTTGAATTCTCCGATCGAGCCGGATGCGGCCCGCCCCGAAAGCGTGGAGCCGGTCACACTTTCCGACCGAGTCAACGCGGTGATCAATCCGACGGTGAACCCCTCGTCCGACGCGGCTGCGGCAACGGCAGCCAAATCCGCGGGAAAAACGGGAATCCCGCAATCGCAAGGCAAGCAGAACGACGCAACCTTTACGCAATCCGAAACCATCGGACTGTTCGGCCCGCGTAAAGACTCATTCTCGCAGCGCTACCACCTGACTCGTCGAGGCAAACTGAAGCGACTTGCGCAAATCGCGCAAATCGTCAACCAATTCGACATTGTGCACGGCCTGACCCCCGTCAAAATGCGGCTCATGTTCGAAGCGCTTGGCCCAACTTTCGTGAAAGTCGGACAGATCCTATCCATGCGATCCGAAATCCTGCCCCAATCGTTCTGCGACGAACTCGCCAAACTGCGCGCCGACGCCGACCCCATGCCGTACGGCACCGTCCTGCAAGTGCTGGAAGACGAATACGGACGCCCGGCAGGCGAAATCTTCGACCATATCGACGCCACACCGCTCGGATCGGCAAGCCTCGCGCAAGTGCATCGTGCGAAACTCACTACCGGAGAAGATGTGGCCGTCAAAGTGCAACGCCCGGGCGTGCGCGAAACCATGGCACAGGATGTGTCCATCATGCGCACCATCGCACGAATAGCCGCCAAAACCATGCCCAGCGCCCAAGTGGTCGATCTCTCCGGCGTGGTCGAAGAACTGTGGGACACCTTCGAAGCCGAAACCGACTTCATGATCGAAGCGCGAAATCTGGCGGAATTCAAACGATTCTGCGAACACTACAAATACATGGACTGCCCGAAGCCATACTCCGGCCTGTGCACCGAACACGTGGTGGTCATGGACTACGTCGAAGGCATTTCCGTCTCGCATCCTGATGAGCTCATCGAAGCGGGCTACGATCTGAAGGAAATCGGCACCAAACTGGTCGACAATTACGCCACGCAAGTGCTTGACGAAGGCTTCTTCCACGCGGATCCGCACCCGGGCAACATCATGGTGCGCGGCGGGCAGATCGTGCTGCTCGACCTAGGCATGACGGGCCGGCTTAATGCCAAAACCCGTTCCGTCTTGAAAGACATGATTTTCGCGGTCGCCAAACAGGATTCGCCCGCGCTTGCCGACGGTCTGCTGCGTTTCGCCGGTGCCGAGGCCGATCCGGAGGATTATCCGGCGTTATTGGCCGACTTGGATGTGATCGTCAAGGAATTCGGCACAGTGGATTTGGCCGAGCTGGATATCGCCGCCATGCTCACCGCATTGACGCAAATGGCGCAACGACACGGCATTGAAGTGCCGAGCACCGTCACCACGGTCGGGCGTGCGCTGGTCACTTTGGAAGGCCTGCTCGACGAGTTCATTCCAGACGTGAATATGATTCAGATCATCTCCGACCATATCGCCGCAAGCACGTCGAAGAAGGATTTCGCCAAGGATGAGGCGAAATCGCTGGTTATCGAAGGTCATCAGGCGCTGCACAGTCTGCTCGCTGCCGCCAATGAGCTGAAAGTGGCCTCCCGTATGCTTACGCGCGGCCAGTTGCGCGTGAATATGGAGATGGTCGGTTCGCAGGAACCGATCCATCTGCTTGCCAACATGGTGAACAGGCTTACGATGGCGCTGATCGTCGTCGGATTGTTCATCGGCTCGTCGATCGTGTACTATGCGGGCATCAAACCGGTGATTTTCGGTATTCCGATCGTTGGTTTCCTCGGCTATGTGATCGCGTTCGTTTTGTCCGTCTGGATCGTGTTCGACATTTACTTCAAGGGACGTTCCAACAAAAAGCGATGACACTAGTCTAGGGGGAGAGTGGATTCGCGTTGGATGAGGCGGCAGGGGAGGTATTCCGTGCCGTGGTGGGGCCGGCCGTTGATGGCGTCCATCAGGTAGCGGGCGGCTTTACGGCCGATGAGTTCCGTTTCATTGTCGATGCTGGTCAGCGGCGGGCGGGAGCTCTTGGTGAGCACGTCCCAATTATCGTGGCCGATCACCGCCACATCCTCAGGAATGCGTAGATGCTGCGACTTCAACGCGTCAATGCATCCTCGTGCCAGCTGATCGCTCTGGCATACCACGGCGTCGAACTTCACGCCTTGGTCGAGCAGCAGTCTGGTGGCGGCACGCCCCCAATTCTCGTCCCAACGGCCATAGCGAATCGGGCCAGCCGGTTCCAAACCAACCTCGGCCAACGCTTCCAACGCGCCCTTGGTGCGGTCGGTGGAGGCCGTATACGTTTCATCGCCGCCAATAATGGCGATACGGTTGCGTCCGCACGAAATCAAATGATTCACGGCCATGCGCCCGGCGTCCACATTGTCACACGTCACCGAACAATCGTTGGTGTCGGTGGAAGGACCATACACATACACCAGCGGCACGCCCCAATCACGCCCCAGCGACGGGCGCGGATTCGTCTCGCACTGCACAATCAGCAGGCCGTCCACTTTCAGCGACAGCAGTTTCTCTACATGGCTGCGTTCCAGCGCATCGTCACCGCGAGCATTGGCGAGTAGTACCGATGTCGATTGTGCGCGCAGCTCGTTTTCGGCGCCAATAAGAATAGGCGTGGAGAAACGGCCTTGCAGATCGGAAGTGACCAAACCGATGGTTCCGCTTCTGCCGCTTGCCAACGATTGCGCCAGCTTGTTCGGGGAATAGTTGAGTTGCCGCGCTGCCTCCATCACGCGCTCGCGGGTGTCTTCGCTGACGCGCGGTTTGCCATGCAGCGCCTTTGAAGCCGTTGCCAAAGACACGTTGGCCAGCGCTGCTACATCTTCAAGCCTTGCTGTTGAGTGAGTATCTGCAGTTGCCATGATGTTCCCCTTTTTTTACGGTGTGACGAAAACGTTGGCTGCGCGTCGATGCGCTTCGCCGCCCTTGTATTGCGTAATATTATACGACAAAACTGCGAAAGTTTTCGCATCGTGTCAAAAAGTGGACAAAACGGCTTTATATAGCCGATTGCTGACATTTTCACTTGCAAATTGCGAAACTTTCGCATTTGCGAAAATGAACACATTTTTCTTTCGCATTTTCTGCATCTCACGTCATTTTTTGCTGTCATAAACGATTCTTAAAATGCTAAGAATCGTTTATTTATAACGGTTTTATCGACATGAATACCTTTGCATTCTGATGTGCGAAAGCGATTTTGCAAAATCTGGAGAAAACCATATACTGAGAAAAGGCTTTCGCACTACGGTTCAATCGAAGGAGAACAACCGGAAATCGTGAAGGCAGACGGCGGAAGGCCCGCCGGATGGCTCAAAGCTGAGCGATACATAGAGAAAGAAGTAGACATGGTGTCTTT
>ENA-UPXC01002098-UPXC01002098.1-human-gut-metagenome-genome-assembly--contig:-NODE-2098-length-24809-cov-8.794396_pt1 | contig 24809 bp, 19 predicted proteins | sample MGYA00250047_ERZ773371 | MGnify/ENA primary metagenome ERZ773371 (study PRJEB29103, sample SAMN06111975) | human gut metagenome | biome: human gut; feature: ankylosing spondylitis patient; material... | reverse complement strand
AGGAGCGCAGCATCCGGGATGACAAAAAGAAGCTGGAACAGGCAAAGAAACGCCTTGCCGATCTGGATGTCATCATCTCCCGGCTGTACGAGGACTATGTTCTTGGAAATCTCAATCAGGACAGATACAGAAAGATGTCTGCGGACTATGAAGCCGAACAGGAACGGTTAAAGCTCGAAATTGAAGTTATCGAAGAATGGGTGGAACAGCGGGAAGAAATGAATGACGGTCTGGATGCCTTTATCGCCCTGACACAGAAATATGTGGATGTGGAGGAACTGACACAGACCATCGTGAACGAGTATATCAAGAAGATCGTTGTCTATGCCCCGGACAAGTCCAGCGGCAAGCGCAAGCAGAAAGTGAAGATTTTTTTCAACTTTGTGGACGATGTGGATATTCCCGTTATTTCCGAGCCTATTGTCACACAAACAACCTATGAACGCAGAAAAACGGCGTGACCTTCGGGTCACACCGTTCTCTGCGACAAAATAGTTACTTGTCACTATTAAGCCTTGGCTTCGGGTTCTTTTTGTTTGTAATTGAGAATGGAGAATGAACGCAGTTTCTTTCTGGTTTATGCAGGGTGTATCGCGGGGGAGCATAGTGTTCTCCCGCAGCACGACCGAACGCGCCCGGTTAACGGTGTTTTGGGCGCCCTGCGGTTAGGTGTTTGCAAATGAATTGACAAATGGCGGGGCGCTCCGGAGTGGTCTCTTGCATTTTGGGCAATTCACCCTCTGAGGGCACTCAACCCTACGGAGTATATAGAACGGGTGCCGTTTTCACGAGGTTTACCATTATATTCATCATTTATTTTCTGTTTTCAATTCTCCGTTTGCAACACGGAAAATAAAATTTCAGACAAAAACAAAACAGGCTCGGATAAAACCGAGCCTGCTTTGCTGTGATCGGGAGGTGTGATCCGATCACAAAGAAGAAAAGAGTAAAAAAGAAAGGAAAAAGAGAGATAGTCAATTAGTAAAGCTGCGTTTTGCAGCGTTTGTGCTGTTTTTAAGCACTTTCTTTGAACAATTACAGTATAGCGTGGTTTTCGTCGAAATGCAAGAAAAATTGTTCGGCAGTTTGTATAAAAATACTATAAAATATTTCGGCGGGAATTGTGCTTTGCGTTGAGCGTGTGAAAAACCGCCATCTCTCAAACCGCTTCGTTTGTGAAAAATCGCGTCTGGTGGAAATCTATCCCTTGACATATTGATCATATTGTATATAATGAGTATATACAATAAAAAGGGAGGGACGGCATGGACATCATAGTATCCAACATGGACAGCACACCGATCTACGAGCAGATCACACGTCAGATCAAGGCGAAAATCCTCGGCGGAGAGCTGCAGCCGGGGGAGGCGCTGCCGTCTATGCGCCTGCTGGCGAAGGAACTGCGCATCAGCGTTATCACGACCAAGCGCGCGTATGAGGAGCTTGAGCGTGAGGGCTTGATCACCAGCCAGACCGGACGCGGCAGCTTTGTTGCACCGGTCAGCAGCGAACGTTTGCGGGAAGCGCAGCTTCGCACGGCAGAGCAGCACCTGACGGACGCTGTGCAGGCGGCAAGACTGGCCGGACTGTCTGCGGACGAGTTTGCAGAGCTTGCACGGACACTGTTTGAGGAGGAAGGATTATGAGAGAGAATGCACTGGAGCTGCACGGCGTCTGCAAGAAATACGGCGGCTTTGCGCTCCGCAATGTGGGATTTACCCTGCCGAGAGGCACGGTAATGGGTTTAATAGGAGAAAACGGTGCCGGAAAGACAACGACCATCAAGGCGGTGCTCGACCTCATCCGGCCGGACAGCGGCGAGATTGCCGTGCTGGGGGGACACGGCTCGAACCCGTTCGTCCGTGAAAAGATCGGCGTGGTGCTCGAGGACGGCGGTTTCCCGAGCGCGATGAGCGCCGTACAGGTGAGCACGCTGCTCGGCAGAGCGTACAAAAACTGGAACGCGGAGCAGTTTGCGTCGTACATCGAAAAATTCGGCATTGACCGAGAAAAGGCCATCAGGGACTACTCCAAGGGCATGAAAACCAAGCTGAATATCGCGGCGGCGCTGTCGCATGACGCGGAGCTGCTGCTGCTTGACGAGCCGACGAGCGGTCTTGACCCGGTCGTGCGGGATGAGGTGCTCGATCTGCTGTACGACTTCATGCAGGACGAAAATCACGCGATTCTGTTGTCCAGTCATATCACGAGCGATTTGGACAAAATCGCGGACGAGATCACCTTCATCCACAAGGGCGAGGTGCTGTTGAGCGAGCCGCGCGACGAGCTGCTCGACACCTGCGGTATACTGCGCTGCACCGCCGATCAGCTGGACGCCCTCGACCCGTCCGCCGTGCGGGCAAAGCGCGTGGGTGCATTCGGCTGTGAGGCATTGGTAAGACGCGATGGCGTACCGGCAAACTGGTCGGTCGAGCCGGTCAACATCGAACAGATCATGCTGTTCCTGACGAGAGGGGAGGACGCAAGATGAAAGCAATGCTGTATGCGGACTGGATGAATCTGCGCCGGTCGATGAAGGCAATTTTGATAGTGGTGGCTGTCATTGCGGTGGCTTCACTGACGTGGGAAAACAATGCGTCGTTCGTGTCGTTTATTCTGGTGATGCTGTCGCTGATGGTGCCCGCAACGCTGATGAGCAGTGACCGAGCCTACGGCTGGGATAAGCTCAGTCTGTCGCTGCCCATCTCCCGAAAAGACGTGGTGAGCAGTAAATTTGTGCTCTGTCTGCTGGTGAATCTGGTAACTTTCCTGCTGGGAACCGCGTACATTGCGAGTATGGATATTTTTTACGGCAATGCAATGGCAGAGAATATGCTCGGTCTGCTGGCGTGCGAAGCGGTTGGTCTGGCACTGACCGGCATTGACATGGCGCTCATCCTGCGATTCGGTCCGGATCGCGGACGGTATTTCCTCATTGGCGTGGTGTGGGTGCCGATCATCCTGCTGACCGTCGTCAAAAAGCATCCGGCGTTCGGCAAGCTCGTACAGGCGGTCGGCGGCATGGACAGCTGGCCGGTCGGACAGCTTGCGGCGTTCTTCGGCGGACTGGTAATTGTCGGCGCCATCGTGTATGCGGTATGCTGGCGCATCGGCGTGGGCATTTACCGGAAAAGAGAGCTGTAAATGAATAAAATCCCTCTCGCTCCATATAAATAGGAACGGGAGGGACGGAGAATGAAGATTTTCAGCTTTACACTGCCTCTGGCGGTCGGTGGACTTGCGGCCTGGCTGACGATGGGGAGTATGTCGCAGTATGCGGCGCTGGTGCAGCCGCCGCTTGCACCGCCGGCATGGATATTCCCCATTGTGTGGACGATTCTCTATGTGCTCATGGGCTGGGCGAGCCTGCGCGTGCGGCAGTCCGGCTCGCCGGAGCGAAGCAACGCGCTCGCGCTGTATTACACGCAGCTTGCAGTGAATTTCGTGTGGCCGCTGCTGTTTTTTCGCGTTGGGCTGTACGGAACGGCGTTCTGGTGGCTGATCCTGCTGCTGGCGCTCGTGCTCGTCACCGCAAGGGCATTTTACCGCATTGACAAGCAGGCGGGATGGCTGCTCGTGCCATACCTGGTCTGGCTGGTGTACGCGGCTTATCTCAATGCCGGTGTCTGGTTCCTGAATGGATGAAAAAGGGAGCAAATCGTGTGATTTGCTCCATTTACGTTACTCATATCTCAGTTTTACGTTTTCTGCATTGCACAGATCAACGTACTCCTTCGGCGGTTCGCAGTCGGTGATGAACGCGGTCAGATCCTTGAGGTGGCAGAACGTGACGATCGCTTCCTTGCCGATCTTGGACGAATCGACCATGCCGTAGATGTTATCCGCGCGGTGAACAACGGCACGCTTGATCTCGGCTTCGAGGAAGGTGGTGTTGGTCATGCCTGCAGTCAGCGACACGCCGGTCGCGCCCATGAACGCCTTGTTGATACGCATGGTGGACAGCGCTTCGATCGCGGACAGGCCGACAAACGAATCCGTAGTCGGGCTGTAAATGCCGCCGAGCGAGATAATATTAAGGTTATCGTACTTGGAGGCCTCGCTCAGCGCGCCGAGCGAGTGTGTGATGATTGTAATTCGCTTTTTTGCCACAAGAAACCGCAGCAGACACAGGGTGGTCGTGCCGGAGTCGATAAAAATGGTATCGCCATCCGCGACCTCCTCGGCGGCCAGACGGCCGATGAGAGACTTGTCGATCTGGTTGAGACCCGAACGGATGGGCGTCGGCACGGCACCGGAGGGAACCGTAGCGGTCACGCCGCCGTATACCTTGGTGATGTGGCCGCGCTGCTCAAGCTCGTTCAGGTCGCGGCGGATGGTATTCTTGGACACGCCAAAAACCTCGCACAGCTCGTCAATGCTGACGGTCTCGCGCGAGATGACATATTGCTCTATCGAATTGAGACGGCTGACTTTCATATTCACAGCTCCCACATAATAATATCCGCCCAGTAGTATCCGAATGTATCCACAATGTTTTCTTTAGTTTATCAAATTTGTAACCAGATGTCCACCGCTCCAAAGAATGAGAATATGGCGTGAATTTGGCGAAAAATGTCGGAAATGCATGAAAACTCGCGGCAAAGAAGGGAAGAAAGTGAGAAAAATCCGTAAAACTGCCTTCTGAAAATAATTTCTGGCAGCGAGCGGGGAGAAGAACGGTAACCTGTCTGCGGGGAGAGGGATACGCAGACAAACAGCAGAAACAGGACGGGATACCCCTTTTGAAAATATATTTTTACCGTTTTGCAAGAGGTTTACCAACAAAATAAATACATATAACCAGCAGATAACCAACAAATTACCTAATTTTACTCGAAATAAATTAGATATTTTCCATAAGGCGTTTGAATGAAATTGGAATTTTGCGAACAAATGCAGGAATTTCGGTTGAAATTTCGGCGGTTTGGTGATACACTTGTATTCGTAAAACAGTGGCATTGTGCCGCTGTACGCTGGAACCTGTTCCGCGGAGAGAAAATTATATTTTGAATTAGGCAGGTGTATGCAATGCAGAAAGCAGAAAAGATGCAGGAGCTTCGTGTATTTGCTCAGGAAATCCGTGTGGAGACCCTGAAGACCGTCGGTTCGCTTGGCTTCGGCCACGTTCCGGGTGCAATGTCCGTTATTGATGCGCTGGCAGTTCTGTACGGCGAAGTAATGAAGGTTGATCCGAAGAACCCGCATTGGGAAGATCGTGACTGGTGCGTACTGTCCAAGGGCCACGCTGGTCCGGCTATGTACGCTACCCTCGGTCTGAAGGGTTTCTACCCGATCGAGGACGCTTATACCCTCAATCAGCCGCACACCAACTTCCCGTCCCATACCGACCGCACCAAGACCCCCGGTGTTGACCTGACGACCGGTTCTCTCGGTCAGGGCATGTCCACCGCTACCGGTGCTGCTCTGGGCAACAAGCTCGACGGCCGCGACAGCCATGTATTCGTATTCGTTGGCGACGGCGAGTGCGATGAGGGCCAGGTTTGGGAGGCTGCTCAGTTCGCAGCTCACTACAAGCTGGACAACCTCGTTTGCTTCGTAGACGACAACAAGTACCAGCTCGACGGTGCGGTTGACAAGGTTATGAGCCACGGCAAGGGCATCGGTGCTAAGTTCGCAGCATTTGGCTGGAACGTGATCGAGCTGCAGGACGGCAATGACGTAGAGCAGATCTACGACGCTGTTCAGCTCGCTTACGACACCAAGGGCGTACCGACTTGCATCGTCCTGAACACCGTTAAGGGCCTGGGCGCCACCTTTGCTGAAGGCACTGGCGCGCACTCCTCTCAGCCGACTAAGGAGCAGTGGGATGAAGCCATTGCTGCTGCTGAGAAGAAGCTCGCTGAGATCAAGGCACAGTAAGGGAGGGTATTGAACATGAGCTTTACTTTGATTGGCAAGCACGAGAAGGATTCTCGTAACAACCGTGACGGTTTTGTTACCGCTATGCTGGACCTGATGGAGAAGGACAGCAAGGTTATGCACGTTGACTGCGACCTCGAGAACTGCATCAATACCGGCAAGCTGGCTAAGGCTTTCCCGGAGCAGACCGTAAACGCAGGTATCGCAGAGGCTAACGCTATGGGCGTTGCTGCAGGTCTGGTTGCTACCGGCCGCACCGTATTCATGCACTCCTTCGGCTGCTTCGCTTCCCGCCGTGCATTTGACCAGGCATTCATGTCCGCAGCTTACGCTAAGCTGCCGGTACACGTTATCGGTTCCGACCCCGGCGTATGCGCTGCATACAACGGCGGTACCCACATGCCGTTCGAGGACTGCGCTCTGTACATGTCCGTACCGGAAGCAGTTGTCATCGACCCGGTTGACTACGCTCAGATCAACTGCCTGACCAAGAAGCTGGCAGCATCCGGCAAGTTCTCCTACATGCGCATGATCCGCAAGGGCTTCACCACCGTTTACGGCGATGGCTCTGACTTCGAGATCGGCAAGGGCGTTACCCTGAAGGAAGGCAAGGACGTAGCTATCATCGCTTCCGGCATCATGGTAGACGAGGCACTGAAGGCTCAGGAGCAGCTGGCTGCTGAGGGTATCTCTGCCAAGGTTATCGATATGTTCACCTGGAAGCCGCTCGACGAGCAGCTCATCCTCGATTCCGCTGCTGAGTGCGGCGCTATCGTAACCGCTGAGAACCATCAGGTAAAGGTTGGTCTGGGTTCTGCTGTTGCTAACGTTGTTATCAAGAACAACCCGGTTCCGATGGAGATGGTAGGCGTTGAGGATCGCTTCGGCCAGGTAGGCGCTGAGTCCTTCCTGCGCGAGGAGTACGGTCTGACCGCTGCTCACATCGTAGAGGCTGCTAAGAAGGCTATCGCTCGCAAGAACGGCTAAGTTTTCCCGCAGATACGCGAAGTAAAATTGCATCGAAAAGCGTTCCGACGTATGTCGGAACGCTTTTTTGTCGTTACATTGCACAGAAGCAAACGCAGATTTTGCATGGTCTGGAAATAGACAATATCACCCAAATCTGCTACACTGTAAGCACAACAGTAAAAGGAGGAGGTGTACCGCATGAAAAAACGGTACGCGGCAGGACTGGCACTGGCTCTTGTGGGGATTTTGAGCGGGTGCGGACAAACGGCGGCAGACAACACAATCAGCCTTACACCGGTGGAGGAAACGACCGCAGACCAGAGTGGCAGACTGATTGAGTATAATTTTTCCGGCCACAGGAGCGAAGCCGAGGGCGTATTGTTTGGCTGTTATATATGGGATGGCAGCACATGGCAGAAAGATGAGGATGCCACGTTTGGGTTGCGTTGTTCGGCGACACTGGGCAGCGGCAAGGGCACGATCAAATTCGAGCGTGACGGCGATGCGGCGAATGCGAACTATAAGATTGGAATGGATTCGCCACAGCTTGGCGGATATGCACAGGTTATGGATTCGCCCGAGAGAAACAGTCTGCCGATGGAGGGATTGACGGCAACTGTTGCTGCATGGGAGGAACCTGTCAATGACTTGGCAGTCGACACGGAAATTCCGTTGCTCGTGCGTGTGTTCCGCACGGACGGTACGATCATTCCGGTATCTATTGATGCGTTTTTGGAACCGGAAAACAGCAAAGCCGTACAGAAAAGCGTGTATGCGGAAGCGTACACTGTAATTTTCTGCTATGAAATGTAAATGCTGAAACGGAGGTGTACCACATGAAAAAACGATACGCAGCAGGACTGGCACTGGCTCTTGTGGGGATTTTGAGCGGGTGCGGGAAGGCAGAGACACAGCCGGCGGATAATACGATTTCCATCACGCCGGTGGAGCGGAAAACCGATGGACCGCAGATGGATATGGCGGTGAAGTACGATTTTGCCGGCAATCATGCGGATGTAAACGGAATGGAGTTCCGGCGTTACATCTGGGACGGCAGCGCATGGGAGAACGAGGGCGGGACGTTTACCGTTAATTTGGATAAAGTCGAAGAAAACGAGGGAACGATTCGATTTCAGCCGGAGAGTGATGTACTCAATGCGGAATATATCGTTATCATTGATGCGCAGACACCGGAATCGGGAAATTCTATACAGTTTGCGGAATCTCCTGCGCTGAGCGGTCTGCCGACGGAGTGGCTGACCTCGGCGGTGGCCATGCAGGAGGAAAAGATTGACGATCTGGCGGTCGATGTGGAGATTCCACTGCTTGTACGCACATTCCGTACAGACGGAACACAGATTCTGGTGGCGATTGACGCGTTCGCTGACCCGGAAAACAGTTCGGCGGTCAAATACAGCAGCTATGCGGAGGCATATACCGTAAAATTTGTAAAGAACGATAATCTGTAAACGCGAAATGCCCTGACCTCTCGTCAGGGCATTTTTTCTCTTTACGCCAACCGCGAATTTCACTATAATAGAGGGAGCGGAAAGGGGAGAGAACCATGTCCCAAACAGACAGCCCACTGGGCACGGCGCCGGTAGGAAAGCTGGTCTTGCAGCTGGCGATACCGGCCATGCTGGCACAGTTTGTCAATATTCTATACAGCGTGGTCGATCGCATGTATGTCGGCCACATCGCGGGCGCGGGCGATGCGGCGCTGGCCGGTGTCGGCGTGTGCGCGCCTGTGGTGACCATGATAACCGCCATCGGTGCGCTCATCGGCTTCGGCGGCGGACCGCTGATGAGCATCCGCATGGGGCGGCGCGACATGGACGGTGCCCGTCAGATCATCACGAACAGCTTTTATCTTTTGCTGGCGCTGAGCGTGCTGGCGACCGTGCCGCTGCTTATTTTCAAGAGGCAGATCCTGTTCGCGTTCGGCTGCAGCGAGGTCCTGTGGGATTACGCGCAGGCGTATTTTACGACCTACGTTTCCGGCACTGTGTTCGCATTGCTGAGCTACGGACTCAATCAAATTACAATGAGTCAGGGATTTTCCGGTACCGCAATGCGGTCGGTTATGCTCGGAGCGGCCGTAAATATCGCACTTGACCCGGTGTTCATTTTTGCGCTGCACATGGGTGTGCGCGGAGCCGCTCTTGCAACCGTGCTGTCGCAGGCGTGCTCGACGGTGTACATTCTGCGGTTTCTGTTCAGCGACAGAGCCGCTGTCCGCATTACCCGTCAGCCGGTCAATTTTGGCTGGATGCGCCGTATCGTGCAGGTCGGCTTGTCGCCCGCGCTCATCATCGCGCTCGATAACGTGCTGCTCATCTCCATCAATGTCATGCTGCGCAAATACGGCGGCGCAGACAGCGATATGCTCATCGCATGTGCTGCCATCATGCAGAGCTTCATGCTCGTCATCACCATGCCGCTCGGCGGAATGACGGCGGGCACGCAGTCCATTCTCGGCTATAACTACGGCGCGTGCGACGAAAAACGCGTCATGAAGGCGTTCCGGTGCATTGTGCTGCTGTGCCTCGTGTTCTGCGGCATCATGTTCCTGCTCGCGCAGACGGTCTCGGGCGCTTTTGTCAAAATCTTCACCAAAGACCCGGCGTATATTGACATGGCGGCGTATATGATCCGCACCTACTCGCTCGGCGTGCTCGGACTGACCATCCAGTACCCGTTTGTGGACGGCATGACCGGCATGGGCCTTGTCAAATGGGGACTGACGTTTTCCATGCTCCGCAAGGGTATTTTCCTCATCAGCGTGTTCGTCCTGCCGCCGATTTTCGGGGCAACAGCCGTTATGTTTTCTGAGCCGCTGTCCGATGTCGTGTCGGCGGTGTTCTCCGGCTGCGCGGCCATGTTCCTCTTGCCGAAGCTGGTGGCGAAACAATGCTGCAAGTAGAGTGAAGAGTGAAGAGCATGAGAAGTTTAACCTTCTTCATGTTGTTACATTACACATAAAATCTAAATCGTAGGGTGCGACGACTCGGCGCACCGTCTGTAACCCGTCTGCACAGACCTAACCGTAGGGGCGAACATTGTTCGCCCGAGAACCGTTTGATTTTACGTTGTGTGGGAGCACAATGTGCTCCCCTACGGGGGTAACATGTACTAATCGTTAGATGCGGTGCGCCGAGGTCGTACCCCAGGGCACCTTCTTTTGCCCTTTGGGCAATTCACCTTGTCGCACCCTGCGGTGTACCTTTATGATAATATGAAAAACGGAGAAACACGATGAATCATTACGTTCATTCTCCGTCTTTCATCCTCCATTCTCAATTACTTCCCGCTCTTTGTACAAACTACCCCTTTACGAACGCATTTCTACTCTGTATAATAAGGTAAGATAGAAAACTCTTTCCGTCGAACGGAACAAGAACGATAACGGAGGAACAGAACATGGACGTTAAGGAACGCGCACTGCAGGCACACGAAAAATGGGGCGGCAAGATTGAGGTCGTAGCCCGCTGTGAGGTAAACAGCAAGGACGATCTGTCGATCGCGTACACGCCGGGTGTTGCCGAGCCGTGCCTCAAGATCAAGGACGATCCGTCTCTCAGCTACACCTATACGCGCCGCCACAATCTGGTTGCGGTCATCACGGACGGCACCGCGGTGCTCGGTCTGGGCGATATTGGTCCGATTGCCGGCATGCCGGTTATGGAGGGCAAGTGTGCGCTGTTCAAGGCGTTCGCTGACGTGGACGCGTTCCCGCTCTGTGTGGCTTCCAAGGATGTGGACGAGATCGTCCGCACCATTCAGCTGATCTCCGGCTCGTTCGGCGGCATCAACCTCGAGGACATCGCGGCTCCGCGCTGCTTTGAGATCGAGCGCCGACTCAAGGAGGTCTGCGACATTCCGGTATTCCACGATGACCAGCATGGCACGGCTGTCTGCTGCGGTGCAGCTCTGCTCAACGCCTGCCGCCTGACCGGCCGCAAGGTGGATGAGATCAAGATGGTTGTCAACGGCTGCGGCGCGGCTGCTATCGCCGTTACCAAGTTCCTGATGTTCCTCGGCGTCAAGCACATCACGATGGTTGAGCGCTTCGGCATCGTCTGCGAGGGCGATGAGCGTCTGAATCCGGCACAGCAGGAGATGGCCAAGGTCACCAACCGCGAGCACATGACAGGAACGCTGGCCGATGCTGTCAAGGGTGCGGACGTATTCTTCGGCATGTCCGCGCCGCAGGTGCTCACAGCCGAGATGGTCTCCACCATGGCAAAGGACCCGATGGTATTCGCTATGGCAAATCCGGTGCCCGAAATCTGGCCGGAGGACGCAAAAAAGGGCGGCGCTGCCGTTGTCGGCACCGGCCGTTCGGACTATCCGAACCAGATCAACAACGTGCTTGCGTTCCCGGGTATTTTCCGTGGCGCACTTGATGTTCGCGCAAGCGACATCAACGAGGAGATGAAGCTGGCAGCGGCTAAGGCGATCGCGGCCTGCGTTTCCGATGAGGAGCTGAACGCGGAGTATATCATGCCGATGGCGTTTGACAAAAAGGTCATCCGTTCGGTAGCAGATGCCGTTGCACAGGCTGCCCGCGATTCCGGTGTGGCCCGTATCTGAGCGCAGCAGACGAAAAGTTACAGATAAGACAAAATCAACCGCGCGGGAACAATCTCGCGCGGTTTTTGCGCAAAAGTGCGTGCACGCACACGCACAAGTTCGCGGAATGACAAAAACAGCGGATTGCACAACTCGGCTTTGTGAAAAAATGCGTTTGACATTTACAGTGCATAAGGGTACAATAAGAATAACAAAAATGCGTTTGTTCTGCGCAGACGCAGAGAGAAGATTATGGAGGGAATAACTATGTTAGATCCGAAGAAAGTAAGACTGGGTATCTGCCCGATCGGCTGGTCCAATGATGATATGTGGGATCTCGGCGACGAGAACACCTTCCAGCAGTGCATCTCTGAGATGAAGCTCGCTGGTTTCGACGGCTGCGAAGTAGGTCACAAGTATCCGGAGGACAAGACCGTCCTCAAGCACATGCTGGACGCCCGCAACCTGACCATCGCTTCCAAGTGGTTCTCCTCTTTCCTGGTTGACAAGCCGTACGAAGAGGTAGAGGCTGAGTTCATCAAGGAGCTGGATTACCTGTCCTACGTTGGCGCTACCGCTATCAACGTATCCGAGCAGTCCGGTTCTATTCAGGGTCAGCTCGATACGCCGGTTCTGGACGACAAGAAGCGCGTTCTGACCGACGAGGAGTGGGATCGCTTCACCACCGGCCTGAACAAGCTGGGCAAGCTGTCCATGGAGAAGTACGGCATCCGCACCTGCTTCCATCATCACATGGGCACCGTATGCCAGACCGTTGAGGAGACTACCCGCCTGATGGAGAACACCGACCCGAAGTATGTATTCCTGTGCTTCGATACCGGTCACTTCACCTTCGCTGGCGAGGATCCGGTAAAGATGCTCGAGAAGTTCGCTGACCGTGTTGGTCACGTTCATCTGAAGAACATGCGTATGCCGCTGGTTGAGAAGGCTCGCGCTGAGCACTGGTCCTTCCTGGATGCAGTTCGCGCAGGCGCTTTCACCGTACCGGGCGATCCGGACGGCTGCGTAGAGTTCGACGCTGTATTCGATCTGCTTGACAAGGCTGGCTACACCGGCTGGATCATGGTAGAGGCAGAGCAGGATCCGGCTAAGGCTAATCCGTTCGAGTATGCTAAGATGGGCCGTGAGTACATCACTGCACACACCGGTCTGGGCGGCGAGGTTGTTCTGAAGAAGTAATTCTTCGCATATCGCGCAATAAAACACGAAACCGGGGGCATTTGCCCTCGGTTTTTTGCGTTCAAAAAAGGATATATGTCGTTAAGAACCGTTTGCACCGACCGGAAGCCTCCCCTGAAAGGAGAGGGGAACCGCCGAACGGCGGTGGAGGGGTTTGCCGTACCCACGGCAGAGGATTTCGCACGCTGCGGCGTGCGGGAATGTTGCCGCTGCGCGCGGCGGGCGCACAAGAGGGTAGACAACCTGCGGTTTTCCACCCTCTTGTGAATCACCCCTTTTCCCGCAAGGGCTTGGGTGCAGATGGTAGACTGCGTAAGCATGAAAAAGGGGAACGGCAGTCGGGTTACCGTTCCGTAGGGCAGACCAATGTGTCTGCCCATTTCTTTACCTATACGCAATGTCAGATACCTTTCTGCTACACATACGGTTTAGTCTACGCAGGCGCGGCATACCCGTGCCGCGCAACATTTTTACCTGTGCAGATTATCCAAATCCTGCGATTGCAGCCGGTTTGTGCCGGAAAACGAGTTGCGCGGCACTGTTATGCCGCGCGTAGCGGCAATCCCCGCCGCAGTCTACGGCACAACTCTTCGCCCGGAAGTGGTGAACCGCCTGCGCGGTTCGGATGCCCCGAAAACCGGTGCCGAAACCCCTCAGTCGCAGCAAGCTGCGCCAGCTCCCCTTTCAGGGGGGCTTGCAACCGTCCGGAGGGCGCAAACCGCTTCGCCTTTTATTCATTTGCCGCTATATAAATCGTTGCAAATTCTCCGAAAATAGGGTAGAATAGTAAACAGGAATAGAATAAGGAGTGTGGAGCATGGAAGCACAGAAATATAAGCGCGTACTGATCAAGATCAGCGGCGAAGCCCTTGCGGGCGATAAGCATTTCGGCCTGAACTTTGATGTCATCGGTCCGGTATGCGATGTGATCAAAAAATGCAACGAAGAGGGCTGCGAGATCGGCATTGTTGTCGGCGGCGGCAACTTCTGGCGCGGCGTAAAGGACGGCGGCGGCAAGATGGAGCGCACCCGCGCGGACCACATGGGCATGCTGGCAACCACCATCAACGCACTGGCTCTGCAGGATGCTCTGGAGCAGCGCGGCGTGGACGTTCGCGTGCAGACCGCTATCGAGATGAACAAGATCGCTGAGCCGTACATCCGCTCGCGCGCGACCCGTCACCTCGAAAAGGGCCGTGTCGTTATCTTCGGCTGCGGCACCGGCTGCCCGTTCTTCTCGACCGACACCGCAGCGGTTCTGCGTGCGGCAGAGATCGGCGCGGATGTTATCCTGCTGGCAAAGAACGTAGACGGCGTGTACGATTCCGACCCGGCTGTCAACCCGGATGCCAAGAAGTACGACCACCTGAGTTACATGGACGTGCTCAATCAGGGTCTCGGCGTTATGGATTCCACGGCAACCTCGCTGTCCATGGATAACCATATCCCGATTCTGGTATTCGCGCTTTCCGACCCCGAAAATATTCACCGCGCTGTTAACGGCGAAAAGATCGGCACGATCGTTGAGGAGGTAAAATAATGAAGGAACAGATCAAGTCCCACGAGGCAAAAATGCAGAAAACGCTGGACGTGCTCTCCAAGGAGCTGGCAGCAGTCCGCGCAGGCCGTGCAAACCCGGCGGTTCTCGATAAGATCACCGTTGAGTATTACGGTGCACCGACCCCGCTGAATCAGGTTGCGGCAATCTCTACTCCCGACCCGCGCACGCTGGCCGTCCAGCCGTGGGACGGTTCGGTGCTCAAGGCCATCGAGAAGGCAATCCAGGTCTCCGACCTCGGCATCAACCCGCAGAACGACGGCAAGCAGATCCGTCTGAACTTCCCGCCGCTGACCGAGGAGCGCCGCAAGGAGCTTATCAAGGGCGTTTCCAAGACCGGTGAGGAGGCAAAGGTTGCGCTCCGCAACATCCGCCGCGATGCACTGGACAAGTTCAAGGCAGCGCAGAAGAAGAGCGAGATCACCGAGGACGAGCTGCACGACGGCGAGGACAAGATGCAGAAGCTGACTGACAAGTACGTCAAGGAAGTTGATGCAATGGTCGCTAAGAAGTCTAAGGAGCTTGCGGAAGTATAACTTCCGCTGCGCTTATAGGGGGCTTCACAAGCCCCCTATATACGAAGTGCGGTTCCGGGGAAACCGCACTTCGATACCCGAATGACGCGCCCCACGGGCGCTGGGTCGGGGGACAAAAAGACCCGGCAAAACTGGGCCTTTTTGTGCGGCACAGAGTGCCGCGATTGGATGCCGCCGCAGAGCGGCGGTCGCCTGCGGGCGAGCCAATGGCTCGGATTTCTGAATGAAATCCTGCCATGTGGGTACGATTTGCAAGCAAATCGGGATTTTATGCGCTGCAAGCAGCGTGTGCAAGAGTTTATTGGGGGCGGCGGATTCGTCGCCCTTTTGCATGAAATTGGCAGGAAAACCTGCCGCAAGAGGGACAAACAGGGAGGAAGCAGGTTGGGTCTGTTCACACGAAAAAAGAAGGATAACGCGCCTGAAAACCGTCCGGTGCCGCGTCATATTGCGGTAATCATGGACGGCAACGGCCGCTGGGCCAAGAAACGCGGTCTGCCGCGTAAGGCCGGTCACAAGGTCGGCGCGGAGACGTTCCGCACCATTGCCACCTACTGCAAGGACATTGGCGTGCAGTATTTCACGGTCTATGCATTCTCTACCGAAAACTGGAAGCGTCCGCAGGATGAAGTCGATGCGCTGATGAACCTGTTCCGCTCCTATCTGAAGGAAGCGGCGGAAACCATGTTCGAGCGCGGCGTAGCCGTGCGCGTGCTGGGCGACCTGACCGTTTTGCCGGAGGATATCCGCGCGCAGATCGCGGAGGTGGACGAGATTGCCGATCGGCTTGGTCCGGACGCGGCAACGGCTTCGCTGTGCATCAACTACGGCGGCCGTGACGAGATCAAAAACGCCGTCCGCGCCATCGCGGAGCAGGTGAAGAACGGCGAGCTGGCACCTGAGGATATCACCGAGGATACCATCACCGCCAACCTGTACACCGCGCATATGCCCGATCCCGACCTCATCATCCGTCCTTCGGGCGAGATCCGCACGTCCAACTTCCTGCTGTGGCAGTCTGCCTACTCGGAGTATTACTTCACCGATGTGCTGTGGCCGGATTTCAAAACCACCGATCTGGATGCGGCAATCGAAAATTTTAACAACAGAAACCGTCGTTTCGGCGGCGTATAATATCCAATTAGGGTGATAAACGTATGAAAGCAAGAGTATTGTTTGGCGTGTTCGGCTTTGCCTTTGTGCTGCTGGCGCTGTATGTGTTCCCGCCGATCGTGCTGGAACTTGTCGTGGCGGCGCTGTGCGTGTTCGCCACCTATGAGGTGCTCGGCTCGACAAAACTGGTGCGCAACCACTTGGAACTGCTGCTCGCAATGGCCGTCTCGCTGGGACTGGCTGTCGGTCATTTCAGCATCCTGCCGCTGCGGCTTGAGAGCGTGATGCAGAGACTGGTGCTGGTGCTGCTGTTCGGTTCGTTTGCGATTGAGCTGAAATATCACGACGTCATGAAGGCTTCGCAGGTTTCGTGGGCGTTTTTCGGCGGACTTGTCGTGCCGTACCTGCTGCTCAGTCTGCTGCGTATTTTCCAGATGCACTACCACCACGGCGCGTTCATCGTGCTGCTGCCGCTGCTTGCTGCCTGGGGCGCGGACACCTGCGCTCTGTTCTCGGGCATGCTGTTCGGCAAGCATAAGCTGGCGCCGGTCGTCAGCCCGAAAAAGACGGTAGAGGGTGCCATCGGCGGCGTGGTCGGCGGTGCCGTCCTCGTGCTGATCGCGGCTGTGATTATGAACCGGACGCTTGACCTTGAAATGCCGCTCTGGTCGGCGATTGTGCTCGGTGCAGTCGGCGCGGTGCTTGGCGAGATCGGCGACCTGTCGTTCTCGGTTATCAAGCGCCAGACCGGCATTAAGGATTACGGACATATTTTCCCGGGCCACGGAGGAGTGCTGGATCGCTTCGACAGTGTGCTGTTCGTGGCACCGTTCGCGGAGCTTTTATTCCGTGTGATTTGGTAACATTAACGCATTATTTAATCTGATTCGTAGGGCACCCCGCCCTACGGTTTCTTCTGAAGCCGGATAAATAGGAGAAATTCTATGAAAAAGATAGCAATTTTAGGTTCAACGGGTTCGATCGGCACGCAAACGGTCGATATTCTGCCTTCGATCGACGCCGAAGTCGTCGCATTGACGACCAACCGGCGCATAAACTTATTGGAGGAGCAGGCGCGTGCCCTGCATCCGAAAATGGTCTGCGCGATGGACGAAAACGCAGCCAAGGAGCTGAAAATCAAGCTGGCGGACACGGATATTGAGGTCCTGACCGGTATGGACGGTCTGATCGCCTGTGCCGCCGAGAGCGGCGCGGACATCGTGGTGACGGCGGTTGTCGGCATGGTCGGCCTGCTGCCGACGATGGCGGCCATCAAGGCGGGCAAGGATATCGCGCTGGCGAACAAGGAGACGCTCGTGTGTGCGGGCGGTCTGGTGATGAGCGCTGCAAAGCAGTACGGCGTGCGCATCCTGCCGGTGGATTCCGAGCATTCGGCGATCTTCCAGTGCGTGCAGGCGGCAAACGGCAACCCGATCGATAAAATCCTGCTGACCGCGTCCGGCGGTCCGTTCTTCGGCAAAAAGTTCGAGGAAATGCGCGGCATGACGCGCGAGCAGGCGCTTGCACACCCGAACTGGAGCATGGGTGCAAAGATTACGATCGACTCTGCAACCATGATGAACAAGGGTCTGGAGCTGATCGAAGCCATGTGGTTGTATGATCTGCCGCCGGAGGACATCGAAATTGTCGTCCACCGCGAGAGCATTGTGCACTCGGCGGTGGAGTTTGCGGACGGAGCGGTAATCGCGCAGCTTGGCCTGCCGGATATGCGCCTGCCGATTCAGATGGCGCTGACGTGGCCGCAGCGTGTGCCGTGCAAGGTACCGCGCATGTCGCTCGCGGAGGTCGCAAAGCTGACGTTCTATGCACCCGACTATGAGGCGTTTCCGGCGCTGAATCTGGCAAAGCACGCCGCCTCCCTCAAGGGCGACCGCGGCGCTGTGCTCAACGGTGCAAATGAGGCCGCAGTCGGTCTGTTTTTGAACGGTAAGATTGGTTTTACCGACATCGCAGAGCGCGTTGCATACGCACTCGATACCATTCCGTACAAGAAGGACATCACGCTGGACGACGTTCTGGCGGCGGACAAAGCCGCGCGCGAGATCGTGTTCGGCTGACCGAAAGGAGCTACGCTTTGCTGCAAATCATTCTGGCAATCCTCGCCTTCGGTGTGCTGGTCATCGTGCATGAGTTCGGACATTTCATCACCGCCAAGCGCGGCGGTGTGCAGGTCAACGAATTTTGGATCGGCATGGGCCCGACCCTCCTCAAGCACGAGCATAAAGGCACGCTGTACTGCCTGAAGCTGCTGCCGTTCGGCGGCGCGTGCGTCATGGAGGGCGAGGACGGTGAAAGTGAAAATGAGCACGCCTTCGGCAAGGCGAAGCTGCCGCGCCGCATGCTCATCGTGTGCGCGGGCGCGCTGATGAATTTCCTCGTGGGATTCCTCATCGTGCTGGCGGTCATGCGTCCGAACGGACCGAACGGCGGCTATATCGTCTCCACCATCAGCGAGGTCAATCCGGCGAGCACCGCCGCCGCAGACGGCGGTCTGGAGGCAGGCGACGAGATTCTCAAGATCGACGGCTACCACATCCTCGTGCGGACGGATTTCGATACCGCGCTTGCGCGCACCGGTTCGACCACGCATGAAATTACCGTGCGCCGCAACGGCGAAAAGGTGACGCTGCCGTCCGTCAAGCTCGAAGCGGCGGTCACGGATGCGAACGGCAACAAGCGCATCGGCATCACCTTTGCGGAGCTGCCCGACAGCCTTGGCATGCACCTCAATATGAGCGTGCGCACCGCCGTCAACTACGCGCGGCTCGTCTGGTCGAGCGTGGGCATGCTCGTCAGCGGACAGGTCGGCGTGGATCAGCTTTCCGGTCCGGTCGGCGTGGCCGAGGTCATGGCAGATACCGCCAAGTACAGCATGATTTCGTTCTTCCAGCTTGTGGCATTTATCTCGATCAACCTCGGCGTGATGAACCTGCTGCCGCTGCCCGCACTGGACGGCGGTCGGCTCGTGTTCCTCATCATCGAGGGCATTCGCCGCAAGCCCGTGCCGCCCAAGTACGAGGGCTATGTGCACGCGGCAGGACTCATGCTGCTGCTTATGCTGATGGTGTATGTGACCGGGCAGGACGTACTGCGCATTTTTATGCGCAGTAATTGAGAATGGAAAATTGAGAATTGAGAATTGTGGAGCCGCCCGAAGGGCGAAATTAAATAACGGCGCTGTGCGCCGCACATTCATTTTCCATTTTCCATTCTCCATTTTCAATTAGTGAGAGAGGTAGAGGTATGAAAAAGACCAAACAGATAAAGATTCGTGACGTATTGGTTGGCGGCGGCGCTCCCATTGCGGTGCAGTCCATGACCAACACGGATACGCGCGACGCGCAGGCTACTCTGGCGCAGATTCGCGCACTGGCGGATGCGGGCTGCGACATTGTTCGCTGTGCCGTGCCGGATATGCAGGCGGCAGAGGCGCTGCGCGAAATCTGCGCCGGCTCGCCGCTGCCGGTGGTGGCGGACATCCACTTTGACTACCGTCTCGCGCTGGCGGCGATCGAGTCCGGCGTGGACAAGATTCGTTTGAATCCGGGCAACATCGGCGGCGCGGACCGCGTACAGGCAGTCGTGAAGGCGGCAAAGGAACGCCATCTGCCAATCCGCATCGGCGTAAACTCCGGCTCGGTGGAGAAGCACATCCTCGAGAAATTCGGCAGCCCGACACCCGAGGCCATGGTGGAAAGTGCGCTGTACCATGTCGGTCTGCTGAACGACTGCGATTTTGACGACATCTGCATTTCCATCAAGTCGTCCTCGGTGCCGAACACCATGCAGGCGTACCTGCTGGCGAGCGAAAAGACCGACTATCCGCTCCATCTCGGCGTTACCGAGGCGGGCACCGAGTACATGGGCACGATCAAGTCGGCGGCGGGCATCGGCGGCCTGCTGGCGCTCGGCGTGGGCGACACCATCCGCGTGAGCCTGACGGACGATCCGGTCAAGGAGGTCTACGCGGCAAAGGCGATTCTCAAGGCTGTCGGCAGAGCGGAAGAGGGCATCAACGTGGTTTCCTGCCCGACCTGCGGCCGCACGCGCATCAACCTCATCGACATTGCCAAGGAGGTCGAGCAGCGCTGCCAGAGCATTCGCGGCAAGAAGATGAAGGTAGCCGTTATGGGCTGCGTGGTAAACGGTCCCGGCGAGGCGCGTGAAGCCGATCTCGGCATTGCGGGCGGCGACGGCGTCGGCCTGATCTTCCGCCGCGGCGAGATCATCAAAAAGGTGCCGCAGGAGCAGCTTGTGGATGCACTGATGGACGAAATCGCACATTATGAAGGAGAATAATCGTGGCTGGAAAGCTGATTGATATTTTTCAAAACTGCAAATGTGTAAATGAGGAGAAGCACCTTGCCGCAGGCGAGGTGCGTTCTCTGGCATTTGGGGATAATAACACGGTGATGGTGGTCGAGCTTGGACTGCACGAGGTTGTCAGCCGCAAGGTGATCGCCAGGGCGGAAAAGCAGATCGCGGACACCTACGGTCTTGACCGCGTGATGATCGAGCCGCGCTACAACATGCCGGGTGAGCTGTCGAATGCGTACATCAAGTCGCTGTATGACGACATGGCGTACCGCATGCCGTCAGCCAAGGGTCTGCTCGACCACACCAAGTGGGAATTTGCGGACGGTGCGCTCCAGATACCGATGGACGAGGTGAGCGAAAAGCATTTCGCAAACGCACTGCGGCATCTGGAGGCGCGTATTCAGCGGGAGTTGGGCCGCAGCTGTCCGGTGCATGCGGTCCGCGCGGACGCGCAGGATTTTGCACCCGCACCCGAGCAGGAGGAGAGCCGCGAGGAAATTCTGCACAAGGCTGTGGAGCAAGCGGCGGCAGCCGCGGCGGAAACGCCCAAGCCGAAAAAGCCGCGTCCGGCGCCGCAGCAGCATACTGGCTATCAGCGCCCGCGCGCCGAGAAGGTGCGCGAGGACGATCTCATTTTCGGCAAGCTGATTCAGGACCCCATTATTTCGGTCAACGAGGCGATTGCCGCCTATGATATGGTGACGATTCAGGGCGAGGTGTTCTTCACCGACAGCAAGGACATCCACAGCAAGAAAACCGGCAAGGATTACGTCAAGATTGCGTTTGACATGACCGACCGCACCAATTCCGTGCGCGTTTCCAAGTTCCTTGCGGCGGACAAGGCGGGCGATACGGCATCTAAAATCAAGAAGGGTCTGTACTGCACCGTGCAGGGCAAGATGGTGTATGACACCTTTGCCAAGGAGATGGTGCTCGAGCCGACCGGCATCGTCAAGGCGAAAAAGCCGGAGCGACGCGACACCTACGAGGGCATGAAGCGCGTGGAGCTGCATCTGCACACCAACATGAGCGCGATGGACGGCATGAGCAGCACCGCGTCTCTGCTGTGCCGCGCCGCCAAGTGGGGACACCGCGCGATGGCTATCACCGACCACGGTGTGGCGCAGGCGTTCCCCGAAGCGCTGCACGCGCAGGAGGGCAAGCAGAAGGACACCATCGGTGACATGAAGATCATCTACGGCATCGAGGCGTACTACATCAACGACGAGAACAGTATTTCGGTCGTGCGCGGCAGGAGCGCCGAGCCGCTTGACGGTACGTTCATCGTGTTCGACCTCGAGACCACCGGACTCAATCCGGCGAGCGAGGAGATCACCGAGATTGCCGCTGTGCGCGTTGTGGAGGGCGAGATTCGCGATTCCTTCCAGACCTATGTCAACCCGCACAAGCCGATTCCGCCGGAAATCACCGAGCTGACCGGCATTTCGGACGAGACGGTAGCAGACGCGCCCGACCTCGACAAAGCCGTGCCGGAATTCCTCAAATGGGCAGGCGAGGGACAGTACCCGCTTGTGGCGCACAACGCAGGCTTCGATATGGGCTTTCTGCGGACGGCCTGCCAGAGACTGGGTATCGAGCGGGAGTTTACGAGCATTGATACCCTCGAGATGAGCCGTCTGATGCTGCCGCACATGCACAAATTCAAGCTGAACATTCTGGCGAAGGAGCTGCAGGTCGGCCCGTTCGAGCACCACCGCGCGAGCGAGGATGCCGCCGTGCTCGGCCGCATTTACGTCAAGCTGCTCAAACGGCTCAGGGAGGAGATGCACGCGGTTACGACTGCGGATATCAATCCGGTGCTGGCGGCGACGACCGACCGCAAGAACAAGCTGAAAAACCTGCCGCGCTATCATTTTATCATTCTGGTGAAGAACCAGGCGGGACTGCGAAACCTGTATCAGCTGATTTCCAAGAGCTTTCTGGAATATTACAACAAGCGCCCCATTATGCCGCGCAGCGAACTCATCCGTCACCGTGAGGGACTGATTTTCGGCTCCGCGTGTGAGGCGGGCGAGGTATTCCGCGCATTGACCAAGGGCGAGCCGTGGGAGGAGATCAAGCGGCTGGCGTCGTTCTATGACTATCTGGAGATTCAGCCGATCGGCAACAACAACTTCATGATCGCAAAGGGCATGGCGAAGGACGAGGAGCAGCTGCGCGACTGGAACCGCGATATTCTCCGTCTGGCGGATGAATTGGGGAAACCGTGCTGCGCCACCGGTGACGTACACTTCCTTGAGCCTGAGGACGAGGCGTTCCGTCGTATTCTGATGGCGGGTCAGGGCTTCTCCGATGCGGACAATCAGGCGCCGCTGTACTTTAAGAGCACGGATGAAATGCTGAAGGAATTTTCCTATCTCGGGGAGGATCGGGCGTATGAGGTGGTCGTGAAGAACACCAACATGATCGCCGACATGTGCGACGTGATTCGTCCGGTGCCGAGGGAAAACTACCCGCCGCACATCGACGGCTGTGAGGACGACCTGCGCAACATGTGCTACGAAAAGGCCAAGCGTATCTACGGCGATCCGCTGCCCGAGCCGGTGCAGGCGCGGCTTGACCGTGAGCTTGGCTCCATCATCGGCAACGGCTATGCGGTTATGTACATCATCGCGCAGAAGCTGGTTACCAAGTCCCTTGCGGACGGCTATCTGGTCGGCTCGCGTGGTTCGGTCGGCTCGTCGCTCGCGGCGTTCATGTCGGATATCACCGAGGTAAATTCGCTCGCCCCGCACTATCTGTGCCCGGACGACAAATATCTCGAGTGGCACGAGGATTACTCCTGCGGTGTCGATCTGCCCGATAAGATTTGCCCGAACTGCGGCAAGCCGCTCACCAAACAGGGCTTCAACATTCCGTTCGAGACCTTCCTCGGCTTCGAGGGCGACAAGGTGCCGGATATCGACCTGAACTTTGCGGGCGAGTATCAGTCGCGCATCCACTGGTACACCGGCGAGATCTTCGGACACGACCATGTGTTCCGAGCGGGCACCATCGGCACGGTTGCCGAGAAAACCGCGTTCGGCTACGTCAAAAAGTACATGGAGGAGCGCGGCATTGAGTGCTCCCGCGCGGAGGAAAACCGCCTTGCGGCGGGCTGCACGGGCGTGCGCCGCACCTCGGGTCAGCACCCGGGCGGCGTTGTCGTTGTGCCCAAGGAGATTGAGATTTACGACGTCTGTCCGATTCAGCATCCGGCAGATGACCCGGATTCCGACATCATCACCACCCACTTCGAGTATCACTCCATTGACGCGAACCTGCTCAAGCTGGACGAGCTGGGACACGATGACCCGACCATTATCAAGCATCTGGAGAACCTCACCGGCGTAAACGCGCAGGAGATTCCGCTCGACGACCCGGAGACCATGAGCCTGTTCCACTCATGCAAGGCACTCAAGTACAAGGGCGAAAACCCGGATACCGACCCGATCCTCGGTGACCTCGGCTGTGTGGCCGTGCCCGAGTTCGGCACCAAGTTCGTGCGCGGCATGGTAAAGGAGACGCACCCATCCACGTTCGCGGAGCTGGTTTCGATTTCCGGCCTGTCGCACGGCACGGACGTTTGGCTCGGCAATGCCGCAGAGCTGGTCCGCAAGGGCATTCCGCTGTCCGGCTGTATCTGCTGCCGAGACGATATCATGAACTACCTAATCCTGCAGGGCGTCAAGCCCAAGCTGTCGTTCAAAACGATGGAGTCCGTCCGAAAGGGCAAGGGACTGACCGAGGAAATGGAAGCCGCCATGAACGAGCAGCATGTGCCGGAGTGGTACATCGACTCGTGCAAGAAGATCAAGTATCTGTTCCCGAAGGCGCATGCCGTTGCCTATGTTATGATGGCCATCCGCATCGCCTGGTTTAAGGTCCATCATCCCTACTGGTACTATGTCGCGTTCTTTACGCTGCGCTGCGACGCCTATGAAATCGAAACGATGGTCAAGGGCATGGACGCGATCAAGCGGCGGATGGACGAGATTCAGGCGATGAAGTCGAATCCGGAGACCAAGCGCCAGGTCACGAAAAAGGACGAAGATCTGTACTCGATGTTCGAGGCCTGTCTGGAGATGTATGCCCGCGGCTACCGCTTCTCCAACATTGATATCGACAAATCCCTGGCGACGGAATTCCGCGTGCTGCCGGACGATCTCAAAACAATCATTCCGCCGTTTACGACAGTCGACGGTTTGGGCGCCAACGTGGCCAAGTCGATCGTCGAGGCGCGGGAACAGGGCGAGTTCTTATCCAAAGAAGATCTGTTGAACCGCACCCAGCTCTCCCAAACGCTGATGCGCAAGCTCGAGGTGCTGGGCACGCTGGCGGGCATGCAGGAAGAAAATCAGCTGAGTCTGTTTTAAGCTTTTCAGGATAACGGAATAAGCGGGAGTCGGCATTGTGCCGGGGAGCGCAGGCAATCTGGAAGAAAAGGACTCCATTGAAAAGAACCGGTGAAATCATCCGCCTGCGGGCGGATTTTCCTGTTATAATAGAGACAGAAGAGAATCCGTTCTTTCTGAAGGAAGCGGTGCTATGAAAATTGAATGTCCTGTCTGTCACGAAGAAATCCCGGCTTCCCAGCTCAATGAAATCCGGGAATTCGACTGTCCGCATTGTCATTACCGCAT
>ENA-UPXC01002087-UPXC01002087.1-human-gut-metagenome-genome-assembly--contig:-NODE-2087-length-24969-cov-4.302065_pt1 | contig 24969 bp, 24 predicted proteins | sample MGYA00250047_ERZ773371 | MGnify/ENA primary metagenome ERZ773371 (study PRJEB29103, sample SAMN06111975) | human gut metagenome | biome: human gut; feature: ankylosing spondylitis patient; material... | reverse complement strand
GGGCAAGGAGTTCAACGTCACCCGTGAGCGCATCCGCCAGATCGAGGCCAAGGCCCTGAGAAAACTGCGCAATCCCTCCCGCTCCAAGAAGCTGAAGGACTGCCTGAACTACAGAAATGCAGAAACCCGCCCGACCCGCGTACAAACGGGCCGGGCGGGTTTTTTGTTTTTTCCGTGAACCTTTTGCCTCCCCCGGTGGTATCTGTTCATGAAAGGAGGGGACGAAGCTTGCTGGACCCATACATTCAACAATACGGCAGGCGGCTGTACGGCCTGTGCCGCACGCTGTGCCCCAATCCCTTTGACGCGGATGATCTGTACCAGGAGACCTGGCTCAAGGCGTTTCGCCACTTCTCACAGTACGACCCCGCCCGGCCTTTTGAGCCGTGGCTCACTCAGATCTGCGTCAATACCTACCGCAGCGTGCTGCGCCGGGCCGCCCGCAGCCCCATTCTCCCCTTTCGCACCACCCAGGAACAGGAGGAGGTCCTCCGGTCTGTCCCCGCTCCGGAGGCAACGGACTACTCGGACCTGCACCAGGCAGTGGACGCCCTGCCGGAAAAGCTGAGGCTGACGGTGATTCTCTTTTACTTCCGGGATATGGACATCGCCTCCACGGCGGCGGTGCTGCGCATCCCGCCAGGGACAGTAAAGTCCCGGCTCAACAAGGCGAGAAACAAACTGAAGGAGGTGCTGGAGCATGAATCAGATCTATCATTTTGACTCTTATTCTCCGCCGCTGCTCAATGAGGCTATGCTCCGCCGTGAGCGGGAGCGCCGCCGAGAACAGCGGGCGATTGCCGCCGCAGCCACGGGTGGCGTGCTCATTTTGCTGTGCCTGCTCACCCTGGCCTTCTTCCTCTTCCCTGTGGCACCGAAGGCGGCCATTGTCCTGTCCATTTATCTCACCCTATCCGTCATGGGCGCCGGCGTGGTGGCCCTGGTCTTTGCAGCTAAAAGGAGGTCTCTGTCATGTTCGTAGCAAGTATTGTTACCTTTGTTTATCTGGCTATTCTCATTGTGGTACCTATTCTGGTGGGTGTTTATGTCTTTCGGGACGCCAGCCGCCGTGGGATGAACGCCGCCCTGTGGACCCTCATCGCCGTGCTGGTGCCCATCCTGGTGGGCTTTATCATCTATCTGCTGGTGCGGGGCAATTATCCCGACCTGAAATGCCCTCAGTGCGGTACCCCAGTGCGGGAGTCCTATGTGTCCTGTCCCCAGTGCGGGGCCCGGCTGAAGGCCAGCTGCCCCAGCTGCTCCGCCCCGGTGGAGCCGGACTGGAAGGTATGTCCCCGGTGCGCCTCTCCCCTGTCTCAGGATTCATCCAACATTCAGACTCCTGTAAGAAAGAAGGACCGGGGCTTGGCTGTGGTGCTGGCGGTAGTGATTCTCGTCCCTCTCGCCCTGCTGCTGTTCTCTCTCTTTTCCTTTACCGCCCTCGCCCCCAGTTCCGGGGGAGGCAGCGTGACCACCCTTTTCGTGGATGAATATCTGGCCATGACGGACAACCCGGAAATCAAAGCGTGGCTGGAAAACTGCGGAGATGACGACAACACCGCCTACGTCCTGCGCCACCAGATCTCCGATTCCGACCAGGAGTACCTGATCTACATGCCCGGCCTGCCCCAGGATTCCCCTGTGGAGATTACCCCCATGTCCAATCTGCTGAAACGGCACACCCTCCGACTCACCTTTGAGGCGGACGGCATCAATCCAGGCAGCACTGTGGCGCTGGTCACCTGCTCCGGAGATACAAATCAGGAGCTGGAAATCTACTTTGAGCCAAACCGGAAGGTCAATTGTGAGATTACTTCGGTGGACTACCCCCTCCACCCCTCGGAATATTCCGAATAACAAAAAACGGTTCCCCCAGCTGGGGGAACCGTTTTTTCTTACTCTCTTTGGCGGCCCCGCTTTTCCAGGGCCTGATAGAGCTTCTGCTGTATCGGCAGGCGGCGCACCCGGGGATACTGCCGTCCGTACCAATAGGCCAGCTCCCGGGCCCGCTGGGGCTCCAGGTGGGGCACCAGCACTAGGGCATGGCCCTGCACTGCTTCCAGCATGGGGTAGGCCATCTGGTAGTGGCCCTTGCTCTGGGCCAGCTCCAGCAGGAAGCGAACCATGGCCTCCGCATCCGCACCCTCAGCCAGAGCGGTGGTCACCGCCTCCCCCATGTTTTCATAAAAATCCATGTGGCAGGGAGCCCGCTTAGGGTCGTTGCCAAAGCCCAGAATACCGTCTCCCAGCTTGCGCCGGGAGGTCACCTTCTCCATGGCCTTGTCATATGCCTCGACACAGGCAACAAGCCGCTCCAGGCCGTTCTCTACCGCTTCCATTGGGTTAGTCCTCCTTTGCCGCCCGCCAGGGCACATCCTGAAATCGCTCTCCTGCCTCCAGCACCTCGATGGTGCCAGCAGACACGTCCAAAATCCGGGCGGAAAATTCCTCGGCCCGCTCCTCCGGGAGCAGGACGGACAGCACCACATCGGCTCCGTAGTCCACCTGCTCCACCACGCCGCCGAAGGACTCCACCTCCCGACGGGTGCTCTCAAACTGGGCGTAGGTGCAGGGCACCTCCATGGCCACCCAGCGGCGCACCACCGAGATGCCCGCCGCGTCCAGGGCGTCCTTGGCCCCCTGGGTGTAGGCCCGTACCAGTCCCCCGGCCCCTAACAGGATGCCTCCAAAGTACCGGGTGACTACACAGCACACGTTGACCACGTTCTCCCGCTGGAAGACGTTGAGCATGGGCTGCCCGGCGGTACCCTGGGGCTCTCCGTCGTCGGAGTAGCGCACTGGGCCGTCCTTGACGATATAGCACCAGCAGTTGTGCCGGGCGTCGTAGTAGCGCTTTTTCATCTCCTCGATGTGGGCCCGGGCCTCTTCTTCCGTTTCCACCCGCCAGACGTGGCCGATGAAGCGGGAGCGCTTTTCCACAAACTCGCTCTCGCTGGCCTGGGTGGGGATGTAATATTCGGTCATGGGTTTCTCCTACTTTCTGCGCCCTACGATATAGTCAATGGTCGTATCATAATAATCCGCCAGAATGATAAGATACCGCACAGGAATTTCTCGTTTTCCGGTCTCATAATTGCTGTATACCCGCTGGTCAATGCCCAGCAGGGCGGCAATTTCTTTTTGTGTCTTATCCGCATCCTGCCGCAAATCCAATAAACGTGGGAAGTGCATTGCCACCACCTCTTCCCTATTGTATTTACTATCAGACGATAGTGTTGATTTTACTATCATTTAGTAGTAAAATACAGTCAAACCATGGAGGTGAACTGGATGGATACACGTGATTTCTGGCAGGAGGAGTTCATGGATATTTCCCTTGCCTTGGAAGAAGAGGCCCTGGTTCTAGCCCTGTTCGGGCAATCCATTTCAGAAAAAAACGGTATTTCCGCACCAAAAGAGGTACAGGCCCGCCTTTTATACCGCCTAAGCGATTATCTGAACCAGCACGCAACAGATTTAAAATGTCTATGCCAACAAAAGAAATTCTCCGTATGACTGCGTCATACGGAGAATTTCTTATCCCCCTCGGAGAGCGGAGGGGGTATCGGGCCGAAGGCCCGTATCTAGGGGGAACTGGTTCCCCCTGGAAGGGCGCAAGGGGCGAAGCCCTCATGTTCCGCAGAACATGTTTGCGCCCTAGTCTTCCCAGGGTTCCTTGTGGGGCTGCCAGCCCTCCACCAGGGGGCCCAGCTGGCCGATGGTCTTGGGGGTACACACCGCCACCACATCGATGGTCTCGGCATACTCCACCTGCTCCACCTTGGCCTCCTGATACAAATGGTCCAGAATGCCGCCCTTGTCGTAGGGCAGGTGGATGGTCACCCGTTTGGCGCCGCTGTCCAGCCGCTGGCCGATGGCCTCCAGCAGCTTGTCCAACCCCTCCCCCGTCTTGGCGGAGATAGACACGATGTCCTCTCCGTGGGGGCGAATTTCGCCGGTCCACTTGTCGCACTTGTTAAAGACCTCAATACGGGGGGTCTGCTCTGCCCCCAGCTCCAGGATAAGCTGGTCCACCACCTGGACCTGCTCCCGCCACTCCGGGTTGGAGGCGTCGATGACGTGCAGGAGCAAATCGGCAAAGGACAGCTCTTCCAGGGTGGCCTTGAAGGCCTCCACCAGATGGTGGGGCAGCTTGCGGATAAAGCCTACCGTGTCGCTTAAAAGCACGGTGCAGGTGTCGGAAATCTCCAGGGTGCGGGTGGTGGTGTCCAGGGTATCGAAGAGCCGGTTGTTGGCCGGGATCTCCGCCCCGGTGAGCTTATTGAGCAGGGTAGACTTGCCTGCGTTGGTGTAGCCCACGATGGCCACCACCGGCACCTCGTTCTTCTCCCGGCGCTGACGCTGGGTGGCACGGACCCGGCGCACGTCCCGCAGCTCCTCCTCCAGTTTGGAGATTTTCCGGCGGATGTGCCGACGGTCGGTCTCCAACTGGGTCTCGCCGGGGCCGCGGGTGCCGATGGCGCCCTCCTGGCGCTCCAGGTGGCTCCACATGCCGATCAGTCGAGGCAGCAGGTATTTGTACTGGGCCAACTCCACCTGGAGGCGGCCCTCCCGGGTGCGGGCCCGCTGGGCAAAGATATCCAGAATCAGGGCAGAGCGGTCCAGCACGCCCACTTTCAGTTCCTCCCCCAGCACCCGCTGCTGGGAGGGCGACAGGGCGTTATCGAAGATGACCATATCCGCCCCCATGGTACGCACCAGCTGGCGCACCTCGTCCACCTTGCCCTGGCCGATGAAGGTGCGGGGGTCGGGGCTGTCCTTCTGCTGGAGCACCATGCCCACGCTCTCGCCTCCGGCGGTCTCCAGCAGGTCCTTGAGCTCCTCCATGGACTCCTCGGTGGCGTTCTCCTCCCGGGTGAGGCTGTGGGCGCTCAGGCCCACCAGCACCGCCCGGTTGGTCTTCTCTTTGGTAAAGTTTTCGGTCATACAACCTCCAAAATTCCGGGGCCCCTCTTTACTTGGTCAGGGCCTCCACGATCTCACCAATATACATGGTGTGGTAGTCCTTCTGGGGATACCAGCGCTCCTTCACGTCGTCGGGGATAAGCTGGGGGTCCATGGGCTGGGCAAAGCGCTTGCGGCACACCAGCACCAGGCTGGCCTCCTCAAAGTAGGGGGCGCCGCACTCCGCCGTTTTCACCGTAAAGCCGCACTCCTTCACCTTATCCACATCCCGGCCGCTCTTGCTGCCGCACAGGGCCAGCTGGGGGCGGTAGCTCTCGTCAAAGAAGGAGAGGGTAAAGTACTCCTCCCGGTCCACAAACTCCTTGGTGTAGCGCTGGGGCCGGATGTAGCAGGTGGCGGCGGGACCGCCCCACAGCACGCCCAGACCGCCCCAGGAGGCGGTCATGGTGTTGCAGTTTTCCGCCGTTCCGGCGGTGATGAGCATCCACTGGTCCCCAATGAGAGAAAATACGTTCTGGTTTACATCCTTCGGATCAATCTTCTTCATGGCACATACCTCCCAAACAGTATACGGGCCGCCGCCTCATTCCATACCCATTGCGGCGGAGGATACAAAAAGCCGCACCGAGGATTCGGTGCGGCTTCTGTAGGCGCAATCTTACTTCTTGTCCAGGCCAAACTTCTTGTTGAAGCGGCTGACACGTCCGCCGGTGTCAACCACCTTCTGCTTACCGGTGTAGAAAGGATGACACTTGGAGCACACTTCGACACGGATGTCCTTCTTGGTAGAACCAGTCTCGATCACGTTGCCGCAGGCGCACCGAATCGTGGTCTGCTGATAGTCGGGATGAATTCCTGCCTTCATTGTATCTTCACCTCTTTCTCCATGGAGGGATCGTTTGTAAACGCAACTGGTATAATAGCACACCTTTTAAAGAAATGCAATAGGTTTTCCATTTTATTTTTTCAAATTTTCTATTTGGGGCAGCTCTACTGGTGTACCGGTGGCAAAAAACCACAGCATCTTGCGGTAAACCCGCCGTCCGGTGATGCGCTCCAAAGCCCGGCTGTAGGCGCTGAGCTGGGGGGCGTAGGCCCGAGCCCGCTCCTCCTCCTGCCCCGGCCGAATGCGGTCGCTCTTGAAGTCCAGCACGGTAATGCCCTGCTCGTCCACAAACCAGCAATCCACCACGCCCTGAAGAAGCACCTCCTCCCCCTCCAGCCCGGGCAGGTAGTCCCCAGCGGGGGTGAGCAGGGAGAATTTAAACTCCCGGTGGACCTCCTGGGCCTGGGCCACTTCCCGGCCCAGAGGCGAGGTAAAGAAGGCGCTGAGCACCTCCGGTTTTACCGCCTCTCCCTGCAAGGAAGTGAGGAAGCCGTCCCGCACCATCCCGGCCACCGCCTCTCGGATCGCCTCCGGGCTGTGGTCCCCCTCCAGGGGCAGATACTGCATGGCCAGATGGAGCGCAGTGCCCCTCTGAGCGGCCGTAAGGCCCTCCCGGCGGGCTATGAAGTCGGGGCGGCGGATGGGCTCGGGGGCGGTCTGAGCCGTTCCCTGGGCCTCCTGGGCGGCCTCCTGGTCCAGTACCCGGCCCTTGAGCTGAGTTGCGGTCATCTTAGATGGGGCCTGGACTGCGGCGGCGTAGGGATAGGTCCAGGTGAGGGCGGCAGTCAGGTCCTCCCCGTCCTCCTCCCGGGAAACGGGGAAAAAGCGGCCCGCCCGGCTCTTCGCCTCCTCCAGCCCCTGGCCTTCCACCCAGCGGATGGACCAGGTAGGGCCCAGGGGTGCGGTGCACTCCGTACCACCGCCCGCCAAAGTGCGTAAAATCTCCCCCTCCGGCCGGGTGAGGGCGTGGAGCAGTATCCACTGGCCCACGCTCTGCTGCCGCTCCAGGGCCACGGGAGACACCGGCGCGGCGGCATCCTCCGCCAGCCGCTCCAGGGCCTTGGCCCCCTCGGTGAGGGCCAGGGTGAGGATGAGCTTTTCTTTTGCCCGGGTCATGGCCACGTACAGCAGCCGCATCTCCTCGGACATCATCTCCCGCTCCAGCTGCCGGGACACTGCCCGGCGGGCCAGGGTGGGGTACTCCACCATCCGTGTCCGGTCCAGCCCCTTGGGGCCCACCCCCAACACCGGATGAAAGAGCACCGGACGCATCAGGTCCTCCCGATTGAGCCGCCGGGACAGGCCGCACACCAGCACTACCGGCTTCTCCAGGCCCTTGGACTTGTGGATGGACAGGATGGACACCCCGTCCCCGTCGCCGCCCCCGCCGGCGGCGGTGAGCTTGGCGCCGGTATCCCGCAGCCGCTCCAGGCGCAGGAGGAACTGGAACAGGGAGCGGCAGCCCCCGTCCTCCATCTGTCCGGCCAGGGCGTAGAGGGTGAGCAGATTGTTCTGCCGCTCCTCCCCTCCCGGCATGGCCCCGAAGAGGCCGAGAATGTTGGTCTTTTCATAGATGTGCCAGATGAGCTGGCGGCAGGTGCGGTCCCCCGCCCCAAAGCGCAGCTCCTCCAGTTCCCTGAGGAAGTCCGCGCTGGCCTGGTCTCCATCCTGAGCGGCCTGGACCAGAGCGGAGTAGAAGTCTCCCTTGGCCCCGGCCCGAAGCCGGGCCAGGTGGTCGGCGTCAAAGCCAAACACCGGGGAACGCAGGGCGGCAATAAGGGGCACGTCCTGGCGGGGGTTGTCTACGATCTGCAAGATGGATAGGGCCACATTTACCTCGGTGGTGGCAAAGAAGTCCTCGCCCCCCTCGGCATTCCAGGGGATGCCCTCCTCCCCCAGGGCGCGAATATAATGGTGGAGGACCACGCCGGGGCTGCGCAGGAGGATCATCACGTCGCTGGGTCGCAGGGGACGCACCCCGTCCCCCTCTTTGATCATCAGCGGCTCCTCTAACAGGGCCCGGATGCGCCGGGCCACGAACCGGGCTTCTAAGCGGTTTTTGTCCTCCTTCTCTCCCTCCTGGTCCCCCAGATAGGAGAGGTCCAGGGCGTCCAGCTCCAGGGTGTAGTCCCCGCTTTCCGGAAACTCCGCCCCGGGCACTAGGGCCTGGTCGTCAGTGTAGTCCAGTTCGCCCAATTGGGTGGACATGATGTTGCGGAACAGGTCGTTACAGCCCTCCAGTACCTGGGGGCGGGAACGGAAATTCCGGGACAGCACCCGCTTGCGGGGCCCTCCCTCCTTGGCCTCGTCTCCAGGGGCAAAGCGGCGGTACTTATCCAGAAAGATGGTGGGGTCGGCCAGGCGGAAGCGGTAGATGGACTGCTTTACGTCTCCCACCTCAAAGAGAGTACGGCCACCCCGGGAGATGGCGCTAAAAATGGCGTTTTGCACCTGGTTGGTGTCCTGGTACTCGTCCACCATCACCTCCTCAAAGCGCTCTCCCCACATCTTGGCCAGGGCGGTTGGCTCGCCCGAGGGGTCCACCAGGAGCTTCACGGCAAAGTGCTCCAGGTCGGAGAAGTCCAGCACGCCTCGCCGGGCCTTTTCCGCCTGGTAGGCCTCTTGAAAGCGGAGCACCAGGTCCATAAGGCCCCGTACCGCCGGAGCGGCCTCCCGCAAATCAGAGAGCACCTGGGCGCTGTCCCCGTCAAAGCGCTCCGCCGCCCGGGCCAGCAGGTCCTTGGCTGTATCCCGCAGATTTTTCACCTGCTGGGTCACTGCCGCCGCCCGGCTCTCCTCCAGTGGGGTGAGCTCTTCGCTCCGCTTTCGCTTGCGTCCCACCGCCGGGAAGGGCACGGGCAGGCAGGCGCAGGTCTTATCCCAGCAGGAGCCCTCTGCCGCATCACAGAAGGCCTGAGCAGCCTCCAAGGAGGCTTGGATGGAGGGGGCATAGTTCATTTGCAGCAGCTCGTCCTGGGCACAGAGGCTGAGAGCCCGCTCCAGGCGCTTTTCTGCCTCCCGGCCCTGCCGGGCGGCATCCTCCAGCAGCAGAGCCCCCCAGGAGGTCTGCCCCGCGTCGGTGATGCCTTCCAGGGCCCACACCGCCTTCTGCCCGAAAAGCCACTGAGCCGGGTCGGGATGGCTCTGGATGCGGCCAAACACGTCCAGCACGATCTGCTCCAGACGGCTGTCGTCCCGGCCCGCCGCCAGGGTGTCCACCAGCAGGGAGAAGTCGTCCCCCTCCCGGAGGTTCTCATACTGCTCCTCCAGCACGTCCTGGAGGACCTGCTGGGTCATCACCGCCCCCTCCCCCTCGTCGCACAGGCGGAAGTCGGGGTCTAAGTCCAGCAGGTGTCCGCTCTCCCGCAGCAGGGCGGCACAGAAGGCGTGGATGGTGGAGATCTGAGCCTGATAGACCAGGGTGGTCTGGCGGCGCAGGTGGCGGTCGTTGGGGTTCTGGGCCAGACGCTGGGATAGTTCTTGGGCGATGCGGCCCCGCAGCTCGGCCGCCGCCGCCTTGGTATAAGTAATGACCAAAAACTGGGTGATGTCCAGCCCCTCGCCGGTCACCCGGTCCAGCAGCCGCTCCACCAGCACCCGGGTCTTACCCGATCCGGCCGCCGCCGACACCAGCACCTCCCCGCCCCGGTCGTCTAGGATCTTCCGTTGTTCTTCGGTCAGGGGAAAAGCCATAGCGGCACCCTCCTTCTTCCAAACTTACAAAATCAGCACAAAGGTGCCCACCGTGATGAGCAGTCCGCCCACCACCGTCTTCACGTCCACGGCCTCTTTCAGAACCACAAAGGCCAGTACCATGGAGATAACCACGCTGAACTTATCAATGGGCACCACCTTGCTGGCCGGTCCCAGCTGGAGCGCCCGGTAGTAGCACAGCCAGGACAGGCCGGTGGCCACCCCGGACAGCACCAGAAACAGCCAGCTCCGGGCAGTGATATCTCCCATCTCATGGTGTTTTCCGGTCATAAATACGATGGCCCATGCCATGATGAGCACCACCACCGTGCGGATGGCAGTGGCCAGGTTTGAGTTGAGCTCTCCCATCCCCAGCTTGGCCAAAATGGAGGTCAGCGCGGCAAACACCGCCGACAGCAGAGCAAATACCGCCCACATAATAAGCGCCTTCTTTCCAAAATTTCCGTCTCCCGGGTCAGTTCTCCTCCCGGGCCACGTTCTCCCAAAATTCCCGGCTCTTCACGCTGGCCAGCCACCGCTTTCCGTCGCCGCCCCGGCCCTCCTCAAAGTGGCAGGCCTGGGCGTAGTCGCAGTAGCGGCAGGCGTTTTTCTCCGGTCCCCGCCAGAAGGGGTCGGCTGCGATGTTGCCCTGGGCGATCTCCTGGCAGATCTCCTCCAGCACCTTCTGGATGTGGCCGCCCAGCTTGCCCAGCTGCTCGGCGGTGGCCAGGGCCTCGCCGGAGATTTCCCCGGTGCTCTTGGACACCTTTAGGGGCAAAAAGCGGTAGCCCTTCTCCCCCGGCTCCTCCATGGCGTCCAGTACCGCCGGGTCGCTGAGCACCAGGCCGCTGCGGGTCAGCTCCTTGTCCAGCTGCTTGCGCCAGGCATCGTCGGACATGGAGCGGCTGCCCTTGATGATGGCATCCCGGGCCGGGAGGTACAAGACTCCCGCCCCTTCCACCGATTTGCCGTAAAATTTCTCCCCCCGGTCCTCCAAGGTGAAGAGGTAGAGGAGCATTTGAAGGCCCAGGCCGTTCCAAACCTCTGTCAAGTCAAAAGACTTGCGCCCCGTTTTGTAGTCTACCACCCGCAGGTAGAGCCGTCCGTCCTTCTCCCAGCCGTCCACCCGGTCCACAAAGCCGGTGATGCTCAGGGTCACATCCCCCACGGTGAGCTCCACCGGAGGCAGGTCCTTGCCGCTGCCAAAGCCCAGCTCGAAGGAAATGGGACGGAACTTGGAGGCCCAGATCTCCTGGGTCACGTTGTCCACCACCGCCTGGACGGAGCGGAGAAGGCGTCGAAACAGGTACTGAAAGCGCTCACTCTGCTGCTCCAGTCCGCCCAGTTCCTCCCGGACGTACTGCTCCACCGCCTGGCGGGTAAGCTCGGCCACCCGGTCCCGGCGCTCCTGGTCCTGTTCGTCCTCCCAGCCGGGCAGGGTGGTCTGCTGGAAGGCGTCGTCTTTGAGGACGTGCTCCAGCACATAGTGGACGAAAGTTCCGTACTCCGGCGCTGTAAAGCCAGCAGGCTTGCGGGGTTCTGCCTGGAGGCCATAGCGCATGAAGTAGGAGAAGTGGCAGGATTTGTACTTATCCATCCGGGAGGCCGACATGGGCACCCGGTGGCCGTAGAGCCGCTCCACCGCATTTCGGGACAGCCGGCCCCGCTCCCACCGGGCAGCCCGGTCCAGCCGCTCCACCATGGGGGCGTACTCCGGCAGGGCCAGCAGGGCGTCGTGGGCGCTCTGGCTGCGCCCCGCCTGTTCCAGAGCAGGCAGAGGGGCCTGGAGGCGGAAGCGGCCATATAGGTCCTCCTCCCGCTCCACAACAAGGTCGGAAAACAGCAGCCGCAGCCGCTCCACCAAAAAGCAGGGGCGACGCTCCTCTCCCGCCCCGCTCTGGCCCGGCCAGGAGACAATGAGTTTCTGGGTGGGCCGGGCGCAGGTGAGGTAGACGGTGGTCATTTCCCGGTACAGCAAATCCCGGGCGGTCTGGTTCAATTCCAGGCCATAGGAGGCCAGCAGGGAGCGGTCGTCGTCGGACAGCAGCCCCGCCGGGGTAGACACCTGGGGAATGGAGGCGTCGTCCGCCCCTAGCAGGAACAGCACCTTGCCGTGTTGGCCGGTCTGGCGGGTGGTCTCCCCCGCCGTCACCCGGTCAAGAGATACGGGGATGGTGCCCACGTCGTACTGGGACAGCACCAGGCGGAACAGGGCGGCAAATTCCTCCAGCTCCATGGGGGTCTCCCCCAGCAGCTGGGCGCACTGCTCCAGACCGCCGCAGACGATCTCCCACAGCTGGCGGTACTCCTCCGCCAGGGCGGGCTGCTCCCGCTGCCGCAGGGCGGACACCCGCTCCTCCAGCTGCTCCGGCAGGCCGATCTCCTCCAAAAAACTGTAAAGTGCAATGGCCTGACCTTCTCCGGTTTTATTGGTGTTTTTCCGCAAAAGTTCCAGGGGCTCGGCCACCTGGCGGCGGGCACGGTCCAGCCGCTCCAGCAGTGTCTTGTCCTCCTCGGTCATGGGGAAGCCGTAGCCCCGGGGGTGCATGTTCCAGGGCTTCGTCTGGGTCCAGCGGCTCCCCCGCAGGTTCCATTTGAGGACGTAGTTTTCCAATAAATCCCGGTCCTCCTCCGGCAGATCAGTGAGGCCGGTTTTCAGATAGCGGAACACATCGTCGTAGCGGTAGCCCCCCGCCACCGTCTCCAGGGCCGCTGTCACCAGGGTGAGGATGGGCTTTTCCAGGATATCGGTCATGGCGGATGCAAACACCGGCACCTGATACCGGGGAAACACCGACTCGATGAGGGGCTGATAGGACGCAAAATCCCGGGCCGCCACCTCGATATCCCGGTAGCGCAGCCCCTCCTCCCGCACCAGGGTGCGGATGCGGGAGGCCGCCCACTCCACCTCGGAGCGTGGGGTGAGGGCACGGTGGAGCTCCACCGCCCCTTCGCAGGGCTCAGGCTCTCCCTGGGGGCCGAACAGCTCCCGTTCCACCTTTTGGAGAGCAGAAACTCTGGGAGAGCAGTTACTAGAAAGGTTTTCCACTTCACAGGATATCCCCCGTTCTTTGGCCAGCCGCAGCAGCATGGCGGCGGTGCGCCGGGCAGGGGAAAAGATGCCGATGCCCCCCTCGTCCTCCTCCAGGTGGTCGCAGGTGAGGGTGACGGTCATCTGGTGGGCCTGGGCCATGAGCTGGGCAAGCACTTCCCCCTGCTGGGGAGTGAAGTCAGTAAAGCCGTCCAGCCACAGGTCCATGTCCTGGGCCCAGGGGCAGGTAGCCAGCTTCTCCGCCGTCCGGGTCAGCCGGTCCCGGGGGTCCAGGGCGGTGCGGGCAGTGAGAGCCTGGTAGGCCCCGCAGATGAGCCCCAAATCCCGCAGCTTGTCCCCCTCGGGACCCTCCACCTCCTCCCCCGCCTGGAGGAGCAGCTGGGGCTGGACGCAGCAGCTTTTCAGCTCGTCCACCGTGGCCAGCAGGTTTTCCAGAAAGGCGGGGCGGCGGGAGGGCCGGGCGTACACCGTCAGTTCCGGAGCCACCGCCTTCACCGCCTGGTACATCAGCAGCAGCCGTCCGCCGCTGTCCAGCTCCGGCTCTCCCACGCCTCCCGCGGCCAAAAACACCCGGTTCGAGAGGCGGCTGAAGGACAGCACCTCGGCGTACAAGGACACCCCGTCCCCGCCCGCCTTACACAGGGCACGCTCGGCCTGGTGGGACTGCTGCTCCGGGACCATCAGCACCTGCCGCCGCTCCCGGCCCGCTTGGCACAGACGCTCCAGCACAGCGGTGGTCTTGCCGCAGCCCGCCCGGCCTAGAATCAGCTTCAGCATGGGCCTGTCCTCCTCTCCTCACATCCATAATATCGCTGGTATTGTAGCATAGTCCGGACAAAAGGAAAAGTCCCCAGCCGCGGCTGGGGACTTTGGACAGATTTTCGGCAAATTAGGCCAGCCTCTCCAGGCCGATCTTGAGACGGCGCACCGTCTCCTCCTTGCCCAGGATGCAGCAGATCTCCACCGCACCGCCGGGGGTGACCGCTTTACCGGCAGCGGCGATGCGCACCGGCCACATGAGGGTGGCGTTCTTCACACCCATGCCCTCGGCAAGGCCCACCAGGGACTCATGGATCATGGCCTGGTTCCAGGCGGGCAGGTTGGCCAGCATACCAATGGCGGCGGAGAGCATCTCCTTGGCCACCTCGGGATTGCACTTGGACTTCTTGTTGGTGAACAGGTCCACGCTGTACTCAGGCAGCTGGTCAAAGAAGTCCACCTTCTCAGGGATGTCGGTGAGGCGCTCACACCGAGCCTGGAGCAGGGCGGCGATGTCAGCCACCGGCAGGGCCTCGTTCTTCACGCTTTGGCGGATATAGGGCTCAGCCACCTTGGCAAAGTCCTCGGGGGTCATGGCCCGCAGGTACATGGCGTTAAAGTGGGTCAGCTTCTCAATGTCGAAGATGGCGGGAGACTTGGACATGCCCTCCAGGTCGAAGGCCTTGGCCAGCTCCTCCAGGGAGAATACCTCCTGCTCGGCCAGCTCGCCCCGGGGGGACCAGCCCAGCAGAGCCACGTAGTTCAAAATGGCGTCGGTGAGGAAGCCCTGGTTCTTCAGATCCTCATAAGAGGGGTCGCCGTGGCGCTTGGACATCTTGTGCTGGGCGTCCCGCATGACGGGAGAGCAGTGCACATAGGTGGGGATGTCCCAGCCAAAGCTCTCATAGAGGAGGTTATACTTGGGGGCGGAGGACAGATACTCGCTGCCCCGGACCACGTGAGTGATGCCCATCAGGTGGTCGTCGATGACGTTGGCGAAGTTATAGGTGGGCAGGCCGTCCCGCTTGATGAGCACCTGGTCGTCCAGGGTCTTATTCTCCACGGTGATGTCGCCGAAGATGGCATCGTGGAAGGTGGTGGTGCCCTCCTGGGGAATCTTCTGGCGGATAACGTAGGGCTCACCCGCGTCCACCCGGGCCTGGGCCTCCTCCAGGCTCAGAGAGCGGCAGGGGTCGGCGGCGCGGTTAAAGTCGCCGGAGTCCTCCTCGCTCTCGGTCTTCTCGCAGAAGCAGTAGTAGGCGTGGCCCTTCTCCACCAGCAGCTGGGCATACTTTCCATAAGTGTCCCGGCGCTCGGTCTGGACATAGGGAGCCACAGGGCCGCCCACATCGGGACCCTCGTCGTGGTCCAGGTGGCACTCGGCCAGAGTCTTGTAGATAAGCTCAGTAGCGCCCTCTACCTGGCGGGTCTGGTCGGTGTCCTCAATGCGCAGGATAAAGGTGCCCCCGGCGTTGCGGGCAATGAGCCAGGTGTACAGGGCGGTACGCAGGTTACCGATGTGCATATAACCCGTGGGAGAGGGGGCAAAACGGGTACGGACCTTCCCCTTGGGGATCTTGGCCTCCATCTCCTCAAAATACTTATGATCCAAAGCCATACTGTTCCCTCCGTAAGCGGCTGGGCCGCCTGATTTCTTGCAGGCAATTATAGCCGATTTTTCCCCTTTTGACAACCCTTCCCGCCACCCTTTCCCTTTGCAGGACAGAATTGTAACGAAACAATGAAATTCCGCCTGGTACGATTGCCACGGGATGAAAAATGTGCTATGCTGTATTGGTATCATTCTGCATATAGGGATTTCCCTGAAAAGGTTGTGTTTTATTATGGAAGAAACCAAAAAGAAAGTTATGCTCTCAGGCATCCAGCCCAGCGGCGACCTGCACCTGGGCAACTATCTGGGCGCCATCAAAAACTGGGGCGCTCGGGCCGAGGAGTTTGACTGCTATTATTTTATGGCCGACATGCACACCATCACGGTGCGGCAGACCCCCGCTGACCTGCGCCGGCGCACCCTCACTCAGCTGGCCCAGTACATCGCCTGCGGCCTGGACCCGGAGAAGAACACCCTGTTCATCCAGTCTCACATTCCCGCTCACGCCGAGCTGGGCTGGGTCCTGAACTGCTACACCATGTTCGGCGAGCTCAGCCGCATGACTCAGTTTAAGGACAAGTCGGCCAAGCACGCCGACAACATTAACGGCGGCCTCTTCACTTACCCCGCCCTCATGGCCGCCGACATCCTGCTCTACCAGCCTGATTATGTCCCCGTGGGCAACGACCAGAAGCAGCACGTGGAGCTAACCCGCAACGTGGCCCAGCGCTTCAACAACATCTACGGCGACGTGTTTAAGGTGCCCGAGCCCTACATTCCCAAGACCGGTGCCCGGATCATGTCCCTCAACGCCCCCGACAGCAAGATGAGCAAGTCCATCCCCGAGGGGTGTGTCTTCCTCATGGAGAAGCCGGAGGACATCCAGCGCAAGTTTAAGCGGGCCATCACCGACAGCGACACCGAGCGCTGCGTCCGGTTTGACCCCGAGAACAAGCCCGGCGTGTCCAATCTGATGAGCATCTACTCCGCGGTGACCGGCAAGACCATGGAGGAGATCGAGGCCGAGTTTGATGGCCAGGGCTACGGCGCCTTCAAGCCCGCCGTGGGCGAGGCGGTCATCGAGTGCCTGCGTCCCATCCGGGAGGAGACCGAGCGTATCCTCAAGGACAAGGCCTACCTGGAGAGCGTGTACAAGGCCGGCGCGGAGAAGGCCTCCTATGTGGCCAACAAGACGCTGCGCAAGGTTTATAAGAAGGTGGGCTTTGTAGCCCGCTAACCTACTTTTCTTGAAAGAAAAGTAGGCAAAAGAACTTTGTGCGAAACTGCGTTTCGCCTCTGTGGCTGCGCGAGGAAAAGCCTGCTCCCAGCGGTTGACAAAGGGAAAAAACTGTGATAAAGTTTCAATACTGCGAAGAAAAGGAACCCTAGCAAGGCATCACCCTGTGCAGAGAACCCCCGGCTGGTGAAAGGGGGAGAGGGCGCTTTGTGAAATTACCCCTTGGAGCAGCCGCCCGAAGCGCATTTTTTGCGTGAGTAGGGGACAGGCCGGGCTTCGCCCGTTACCGCGAAGGGAGTCACGCACTCCATGAGGTCTCTGCTGCGAGGTAGGGATGAACCAGAGGTGGTACCGCATTGCTATGCCCTCTGTCCGAATATTCGGACAGAGGGCTTTTTGCATGGAAAGGGGGCATGATATGACCAAAAGCCAAACGGGCACCTTGTGTGTATTTGCGGCGGCAGTGCTTTACAGCATCGGAGGACTGTGCATCAAGCTCATCCCCTGGGGCGGTATGGCCATCAACGGCGGCCGCACTGCCATCGCCCTGGTGGTGATTGGAGCGTATCTGATCTGGGTCAAACACCCCCTGCGTCTCAACCGCTGGGTGGCCCTGGGGGCGGTTTCAGTCTTTGGCTGCAACGCCCTGTTTTCCATTGCCAATAAGCTGACCACGGCGGCCAACACCATCGTCCTCCAGTTTACTGCCCCCATTTTTGTTATGCTCATCTCCCTGCTCTTTTTCCGCCGTCGGCCCAAAAAGCTGGATGTGATCACCTGCGTAGTGGTCTTCGGCGGAGTAGTCTTCTTCTTTGTGGACAGCCTGGAGATGGGAGGGGGCCTGGGCAATGTTCTGGCCCTGCTGTCCGGCCTGGCCTACGCCGGGGTGTTCCTTCTCAATGATATGCCCGACAGCGACCCCATCTCCTCGGTCTTCTGGGGAGACGTACTTTCTGCCGTCATAGGATTGCCGTTTCTTGTAAAGGAGACTAACTTTTCGGCCACTGCAATTACTAGCCTAGTAGTGCTTGGCGTGTTCCAGGTGGCGGTGGGCTACATCCTGCTGACCATCGGTCTGAAAACCACGCCCTCTGTCACTGCCAGCCTAGTCTCCGGCATCGAGCCGGTGCTCAATCCCATCCTGGTAGCGGTGTTCTATGGGGAGAAGATGAGTCCCATGGCCCTGATCGGGGCGGCGATTGTCATCGGCGGCGTTATTGTTTACAATGTATGCCGGGCAAAACAGCAGCAAACAGAAAAAATACAAGGAAATTAACATATTAGATAAAGGAGTAAAGGAAAATGACTTGCTACGAAGAACTGAAAGCCCGCGGCCTCATCGCCCAGGTTACCAACGAGGAAGAGATCTCCAAGATGATCAACGAGGGCAAGGCCGTCTTCTACATCGGTTTTGACCCCACCGCAGATTCCCTCCACGTGGGCCACTTTATGGCTCTGTGCCTGATGAAGCGCCTGCAGATGGCGGGCAACCGGCCCATCGCCCTCATTGGCGGCGGCACTGGCTACATCGGCGACCCCTCCGGCCGTACCGACATGCGCTCTATGATGACCCCCGAGACCATCCAGCACAACTGCGACTGCTTTAAGAAGCAGATGGAGCGGTTCATCGAGTTTGGCGAGGGCAAGGCTCAGATGGTGAACAACGCCGACTGGCTGCTGGGGCTGAACTATATTGATCTGCTGCGGGATGTGGGTGCCTGCTTCTCCGTCAACAACATGCTCCGGGCCAAGTGCTACGAGCAGCGCATGGAGAAGGGCCTGAGCTTCCTGGAGTTCAACTACATGATCATGCAGTCCTACGACTTCTACTACCTGTTCCAGCACTACGGCTGCAACATGCAGTTCGGCGGCGACGACCAGTGGTCCAACATGCTGGGCGGCACTGAGCTCATCCGCCGTAAGCTGGGCAAGGATGCCCACGCCATGACCATCACTCTGCTGCTCAACTCCGAGGGCAAGAAGATGGGCAAGACCGCCAAGGGCGCCGTGTGGCTGGACCCCAACAAGACCTCTCCCTACGAATTCTATCAGTACTGGCGCAACGTGGGCGACCAGGACGTGCTCAAGTGCCTGCGTATGCTCACCTTCCTGCCTCTGGAGCAGATCGACGAGATGGACAAGTGGGAGGGCAGCCAGCTCAACACCGCCAAGGAGATCCTGGCTTTTGAGCTCACCAAGCTGGTCCACGGCGAGGAAGAGGCCCAGAAGGCTCAGGAGGCGGCCAAGGCCCTGTTTGTGGGCGGCGGCGACATGAGCAATGTGCCCACCACCACCCTCACGGCCGACAACCTCACCGATGGTTCCATCGGCATCCTGGACATGATGGTCACCTGCAAGCTGGCCCCCTCCAAGAAGGAGGCCCGCCGTCTGGTGGAGCAGGGCGGTGTGTCCGTCAACGACGAGAAGGTGTCTGACGTGAACACCCGCTACACTGCTGATCAGCTGTCCGGCGACGGCATCATGGTCCGCAAGGGCAAGAAGGTCTATCACCGGGTTCAGATGTAAGAACCATAAGAATTTGGGCCGGGGTAAAGCCCCGGCCCTTTCCATACAGAACGATAGGCGGGAAAAATAATGGGATATTATCTTCAAGGACTGACCATGGGCCTTGCCTATGTGGCCCCCATTGGGTTACAGAACCTGTTTGTCATCAATTCAGCACTGACCCACACACGCCGCCGCGCCCTGCTCACCGCGTGGATCGTCATTTTCTTTGACGTGACGCTGGCCTTTGCCTGTTTCTTTGGGATCGGCGCAGTGATGGAGCGCTACCAGTGGCTACAGATGGTGATTCTGTTTGTGGGAAGCATCATTGTGATATACATCGGCGTCGGGCTGCTCCGGGCGAAGGGGGAAGAAATTGACCGCTCCCAGGCAACGGGCTCCATCCGGAAAACCATATCCTCCGCCTGTGTGGTGACCTGGTTTAATCCCCAGGCCATCATAGATGGGACCATGATGCTGGGGGCCTTTCATGTGACGCTGCCCGCCCAGCAGTCCATCCCGTTTATTTCCGGTGTGGGCACAGCATCCTGTCTCTGGTTCACGGGGATCACCCTTGCCATCTCTTTGTTCAGCGATCGTTTCAACGCCAAGACGCTGCGGATCATCAATATCGTATGCGGCGTGGTCATCATATTCTACGGGTGCAAGCTGATGTGGAATTTCATTCAGCTGCTATAACGATAAAGTGCTGCAGCTTTACAGCTGCAGCACTTTTTTAAGCCCAGATAACGAAAGAAAGTACGATTAAAACCCGCCCAGATCCCGAATGACCGCGCTGGCTGCCACCAGTCCGGCGGCGGCGGGGACAAAGGAGATGGAGCCGGGGGTGGAGCGCCGGGCGGTGGAGCGAGGCCGGGTGTCCGTGCCGGCGGGGGCCTCTTCCTGGGCGCTCTGGAGGGGAGTGAGGGGCTCCTCGGTGGAGTAGACCACCTTCAGGTGGTTAATGCCCCGCTTCCGCAGCTCCTTGCGCATGACCCGGGCCAGGGGACAGCCCTGGGTCTTGGAGAGGTCGGTGACCCGGAAGGCGGTGGGGTCCAGCTTGTTGCCCGAACCCATAGCGCTGAGAATCGGGACTTGTAAGGTGCTACACCTTTCCACTAAATCCAGCTTGGCGGCCACGGTATCAATGCAGTCCACCACGTAGTCGTACTGGCTCAGATCCACCTGATCGGCGTTTTCCGGCAGGTAAAACATCCGGAACACCTCCACCTGACAGGCGGGGTTGATGTCCAAAATACGCCGGGCCATTACCTCAGCCTTGGGCTGGCCCAGGGTGGAGTGGAGGGCCACGATCTGGCGGTTCAGGTTGCTCTCCGAGACGGTATCGTCATCATAAAGGTGTAAAGTGCCTACACCTGCCCGTGCCAGGGCCTCAACGCAAAATCCGCCTACACCGCCCACACCGAACACCGCTACTTTGGCGGCGGCCAGACGGGAGAGAGGCTCGTCTCCAACCAAAAGGCGGGTGCGGGAAAACTGGTCAGACATAGAAAAACTCCCTTGAAATCATGTGATATGCTCTAGTATACCACACGAGAGCCAGTTACACCAGCTGGTAGTGAAGGCCGTGCTGGACGCAGTACCAGAAGAGTTTTCCGTGGCCGATCCGGGGCAGGCGGGTTTGAAGGTCCCACTCGGGGTAGAGCCGCCGCAGGATCAGGGTGTCTCCCGTCACCAGAGCCACGAAGGAGACGTAGTGCTCCTTGGTCATGGGGTGGGAGGAGGAGACGAAGTAGTCATTTTCGATGAGCTCTACGGAGAGGCGCTCCTCCTCGGGGGCCTTGACCGCTTCCAGGGGAGAGAGTTTTTTGCCGCAGCAGGTAACAGCCGCGCCCAGAGCAGAGGTGAGGATGTTGCCGCAGGTGGGGCAGACGTAGAAGGTTAAATTTTTCATAGTTCCTCCGGTTTGTTCATTTTCCAACAGTTCCCCGGCCAGCAGGCCTTCCACCTCCACGCCCAGGGTCTGGGCCAGGCGGGGGAGCAGGGAGACGTCCGGACAGCCCTGGCCGCGCTCCCACTTGGACACCGCCTTGTCGCTCACCGTCAGCCGCTGGGCCAGCTCTCGCTGGGTCAGGCCCTGCTGGGTGCGCAGGCTTCGGATCAGGCTGCCGATTTTTTCATAGTCCATCATAGGTTCCTCCAGGTTATGAAATTTGTCCGTCCCACACAGCATACCAGAGAACAGCCTGTTTGCCAACCGACGCCCCGTTTACCCCGCTTTCTTGAAAGAAAGCTTGGCAAAGAACTTCCTGCAAAGCTTCGCTTTGCCTCTCGCCCGTAGGCAAGGGGGGATGTAGGAAAAACTCGCTCCCTCGCCTGCACGCTGCCCTGGCTCCGCTGCACCAGGCGGTGTTTGTACAGCGCAACTGCCATCAAATTTTAGACCAGGCAGGGGCCTGTGTCCCCGAGGCAAGAAGGGGAGACAATCATGGTTTTGCCGCCGGAAGGTTATTGCCATGAAAACAGGAAGGTGTCCCCCGTAAACAGGGATCCGGGGAAAGGCGACTTTGAGCGCCCGCTCTGCGTAGGCGCTCATCGGAGCCGTCCCCGGCGGCGTTTTGCCTACTTTGCCGCCGCGGGCAAAGTAGGCCGCCCCGCAGGGCGGAACTCTCCCGAATAGAAGAACGGCCATGGCAGAAACCATGACCGTTCAAAATTAATAAAGGAAAATTACTTCACAAGCTGGCTCATGTCATACAGACCGGGGGCCTGAACAGTAGCCATAAACTTGGCCGCTTCCACCGCGCCCTGGGCGAAAATCTCCCGGGACAGAGCGGTGTGCTTGATCTCCATGATCTCGTCGTGGCCGGCAAAGATGATCTCGTGCTCGCCCACAATGGTGCCGCCGCGGACAGCGGAGATGCCGATCTCCTTCTTGTCCCGGGGGTGGCGCACACTGTGGCGCTCAAAGACGTACTCCGTCTCGTGGCCGCAAGAAGAAGCGGCGGCGTCGGCAATCATCAGGGCAGTGCCGGAGGGAGCGTCCACCTTGCGGCGGTGGTGCCGCTCCACGATCTCGATGTCGTAGCTGTCGCCCAGCACGGAGGCGGCCTTCTTCACCAGCTCCAGCAGTACGTTGATGCCCAGAGACATGTTGGCGGAACGGAAGATGGGCACCTTCTGAGCGGCAGCGCCGATCTGAGCCACCTGCTCCGGGGTGTAGCCGGTGGTGGCCAGAACCAGAGGGGTGCCGGTGGCCTGGGCAAACTCCAGCAGGCCGTCCAGGGCGGCGGGGGAGGAGAAATCGATCACCGCGTCCGCCTTGCCGGTAAACTGGGCGGGGGAGGAATAGACGGGAAAGTCTCCGTCATTGGAGCCCAGCACGTCAAAGCCGGCGACCACCTCCACCTGAGGGTCGGCGGCGCACAGGGACTCCACCACCCGGCCCATATGTCCATTGCAGCCGGAAATGATTATCTTCAGCATGGCGGGCTCCTTACTTCAGCAGTCCGGCCCGCTCCATGGCGGCCTTCAGCACGGCCTTGTTCTTCTCGGCCATCTCGCACAGGGGCAGACGCACCGGGCCAGCCTCCATGCCCATCAGGTTCAGGGCTTCCTTGACGGGAATGGGGTTGACCTCGCAGAACAGGGCGTCAATGAGGTCCATGTACTCGATCTGCAGCTTGGAGGCGGCCTCGAAGTTGTTCTCCAGGCACAGGTGGCTCATCTTCACCATCAGCTCAGGGGCGATGTTGGACACCACGGAGATGACGCCCTTGGCGCCCAGGGACATCATGGGCACCACCTGGTCGTCGTTGCCCGACCAGATGTAGAAGTCATCGGGGCAGATGTGGCGGGTGTGGGCCAGGAGGGAGAAGTTGCCGCTGGCCTCCTTGACGCCGTTGATCTTGGGATTCTCAGAGAGGATCTTGTAGGACTCGGCGGTGAAGGAAACGCCGGTGCGGCTGGGCACGTTGTAGAGGATGATGGGCAGCTCCACACGGTCGGCGATGTACTCGTAGTGCTTGACCAGGCCAGCCTGGGTACACTTATTATAATAGGGAGTGACGTGGAGCAGGGCGTCGGCGCCGGAGTCCTGGGCGTGGAGGGAGAGGTAGACGGCGGCGGAGGTATCGTTGGAGCCCGCGCCGGCGATGACCTTCACCCGGTGATTGACCTTCTCCACGCAGTAGTCCACGGCGGCGATGTGCTCCCGGATGGTCATGGTGGCCGACTCACCGGTGGTGCCGCAGACGCAGATGGCGTCCACGCCGCCGGCGATCTGGGCCTCGATGAGGCGTCCGAAGGCGTCGTAGTTGATGGTCCCGTTGGCGTCAAAGGGGGTGGCGATGGCCACGCAGGAGCCAGTGAATACGGGAGTGCGCATAAAATCACAACCCTTTCTGATTAAGATATAAGGAGGAGGGGAGAGGGAGCTCTCCCCTCCGAATAGGATTAGGTTCTTAGCGATCCATGTAGCCCTCGGCGCAGAGGAGCTCAGCCAGCAAAACCGCGCCGCCGGCAGCGCCGCGCAGGGTGTTGTGGCTCAGGCCCACGAACTTGTAGTCGTACTGGGTGTCCTCACGCAGACGGCCCAGGGAGATGGCCATGCCGCCCTCCAGCTCCCGGTCCAGCTTGGCCTGGGGACGGTCGGGCTCCTCAAAGTAGTGCAGGAACTGCTTGGGGGCGGAGGGGAGCTCCAGCTCCTGAGCGCGGCCCTTAAAGGCGGCCCAGTCAGCCTTGATCTGCTCGATGGAGGGCTTCTCACCCTTGAAGGAGACAAACACGGCGGCGGTGTGGCCGTCGGACACGGGCACGCGCAGGCACTGGGCGGTGATGGCGGGGCCCTCGGCCTTGACGATCTTGCCGCCTTCCACCTTGCCCCACACCTTCAGGGGCTCCTGCTCGCTCTTCTCTTCCTCGCCGCCGATGTAGGGGATCAGGTTATCCACCATCTCGGGCCAGCGCTCGAAGGTCTTGCCCGCGCCGGAGATGGCCTGGTAGGTGCACACCAGCACCTTGTCGATGCCGTACTTCAGCAGGGGATGCAGGGCGGGGGCGTAGGACTGGATGGAGCAGTTGGACTTGACAGCGATGAAGCCGCGCTTGGTGCCCAGGCGCTGACGCTGGGAAGCGATGACCTCCAGGTGCTGGGGGTTCATCTCGGGCACCACCATGGGTACGTCGTCGGTCCAGCGGTGAGCGGAGTTGTTGGACACCACGGGGCACTCGGCCTTGGCGTAGCGCTCCTCCAGGGCGCGGATCTCGTCCTTCTTCATATCCACAGCGCAGAACACGAAGTCCACCATGCCGGCGATCTTCTCCACATCAGCGGCGGCGTCCAGCACCACGATGTCCTGGGCCTCGGCGGGGATGGGGGTCTTCATGGCCCAGCGGTTGGCTACGGCGTCCTCGTAGCGCTTGCCGGCGGAGCGGGGAGAGGCGGCGATGGCAGTGAGCTGGAACCAGGGATGGTTCTCCATCAGGGTGACAAACCGCTGGCCCACCATGCCGGTGCCGCCGATAATACCTACTTTATACTTTTTCATAGCATTCTACCTCCACAACAGCACAGGGTATTCTATGTCCCGCGCGTAAGATAAATGAATTGGATCCTGCCCAGATATTGGCCCGGGTAAAAAAATAAATCAGCGGCTTTTCAAGCGGCTGATTTTGTACTATAATGACGACTGTGGTTTGGACGCACCGCAGCCGGCAAAATATTCACAAAAGCAGACAGCGCTCCACCTGGGCAGCCCGCCCAGATGACAGTCACAGGGCTGTTAACCAAGCGACCAGAGCCCCCTTCCTCCGGCAGAAGGGACCCTTCGGCGGCCTTCCCTTTGGACATGGCTCAGACGGGAACCGGCTCCCTAGCCACGCTTACTCATGTCAGCCGCGCCTCTATCTTGCAGAATTTGAATTTATCCTACCATCTTTCCTGGTAGGTGTCAAGGGAGCGCATGGGAAGAATTAGAGAAATGGGGTTTACCATGAAAAGAATATTTATGCAACTTGCCGCAGTAGTTCTGGCCGCAGCCGTGGCGGTGCCTATGGCGGCCCCTGCCCGGGCCGCCCAGAACGACGAACTTACCTTACGGGTGGGTCTGGCCTACGGCAGCAGCGCCCTGGTCAGCGCCAACCTGGAGAACAACACCGGCTATTGCTCGGGCTACCGCATTGGCTACTACGACAGCGATTTGGACTTTGTGGAGCTGGGCCGCACCAGCTCCAGCCTGACCCAGCTCACCATGGTGAAGGCCCAGAATGTGTGGGTCAGCGGCAGCAGCTACTCAACCTCTGACAACGGCGGCTCCCTCATCGGCTGCTACCACGTG